>PVBE011652788.1_pt1 | contig 16086 bp, 12 predicted proteins | sample 1631181 | NCBI WGS metagenome assembly PVBE01 (sample SAMN08397723, study PRJNA350692) | Marine metagenome, whole genome shotgun sequencing project. | isolation source: water | place: Pacific Ocean | collected 2012-04
CCGAGTATTATATCAGAACTAGACTCCAGGATCAATCCGCTCGCGTGCACGTCTCCGGTCGAGCGCTCGCCGGCGAAGACGTGCTGCCACCCGGCCCCTGCGACCAGCGCGCCGAGCGGCAATGGCCACGCTACATCGAGTCGGGCTCGCACCATCGGCTCGAGCACCTCCTCCGTCTCGCTCTGCAGCTGCGCTCCGTTCACCACGTCCGAGGTGAGGGTGGCGTGCCCGTACGCGACCCCGCCCAGGAGCGTGATGCCGACCCGCTCGGTCTGCCACGCGGCGCCGACCAGCATCGGCACCGTCCACATCGCATGGTCGGCTCGAATCGTCACCGCGCCGTTGGGCGCGTGCACGTCCGTGGTCAGCGCCGTGATGGCCGTTCGGTCCGCGCCCGTCTCGAGCTGGGCCCACAGCGCATCGCGCACCGCCAGCCGGAAGCCGAGCGACAGGTGGAGGCCGGCGCCGTCGAGCACTTGCTCGGGCACGAGCGTGCCTGCGCGGATCTCGACCGCCTGCCGCGAATGCGCGGGGCAGGCGAGCACGGTCACTAGAGCAGCAATCAGAAAAGCTCCCGTCGCCCGAGACGAGCCACGCAGACAGGGGCGGCGTTGCTCGTCGTCGACGTGCCTCGGCACGCCTCCTCCTCGCGCCTTGCCCCTGCCAGCGTGGCCCGACTCGTGCTCGGTCCGCTTTTCTGATTGCTGCTCTAGCGGGATGAAATAACGAAGGGACATGCTTTTGTCGTTTAAAATACCCGGTGTTACGATGCGCCGATTGGAGTGGAGGCGGCCGTCTAGATGAAGATCATCTGCCCCAAGTGCGGTGCGGACTACAACATCAGCGAGTCGAAGATTCCGCCCGACGGGCTGCAGATCAAGTGCCCGAAGTGTCTGCACAGCTTTCTCGCCCACCGAGACGGACAGTCGACCGCGGTTTCGACCGCCTCCACCGGGGCGATGGCCTCGGGGGGTCCGCCGCCGCCACCGCCGCCGATGGTGAGCTCGCCGCCGCCGCCGCCGCCGCCGCCGATGGTGAGCGCGCCGCCGCCGCCGCCACCGCCGCCGGGCCTCGGTGATCTGCCGCCCCCGCCGGGAGGAGGTGGCGACCACGAGCTCGACCTCTCCGTCGATCTCGTCGACGAGATCGAAGACCTCGACGAGCCAGAGAGCAGCGCCACCCTCGCCCAGGCAGGCGTGGTCTACGTGCGTCTGGCCGATGGACGGGTCGTCGGCCCCTACGACACGAGCGCCGTCGCCCAGATGGTGCGCGGCGGCCAGCTGAGCGGGCACGAGGACGCGTCCCTCGACCAGGCCAATTGGGCGCCGCTCACCAGCTTCCCCGGGCTGGCCGACCTCGGCCCGCCGCCGTCAGCGCCGCCGCCACCCCCGCCCGCAGGCATGCCGCCTCCGCCGCCATCGGCGCCAGCGACCCAGAGCCAGCCAGCGGGTGACTTCGACTTCAGCTTCGGCGCCCCGGCCACCCGCCAGGCGGCCCAGGCGGACGACTTCGACTTCAGCTTCGGAGACGGCCCCGCGCCGCCGACCCAGCCGCACGTCGCGCCCGCGCCTTCCGCCGGCGGAGGGGACGGTCTCAACGACCTCTTCGACGACCTTCCGGACGATCTGCCGGCGCCCAAGGCACCGTCGCCGTTCGCCGATCTCGGCGATCTGCCCGCCCCGAAGCCGCGCGGGTTCACCGACCTGCCGGCTCCGAAAGTGCCCGGAATCACTGACCTTCCGGCACCGAAGGAAGGCGTCACGGACCTCCCGGGACCCACGTACGGGAACCTGCCCGCCCCAGCGCACAGCCTGCCCGGCCCGGCCCACAGCAATCTGCCCGGCCCGGCCCACAATCTGCCGGGTCTGACCGAAGGCAACCTGCCCATGCCGAAGGTCGGGGTCACCGATCTGCCCGGCGTCGGCGGTCTGCCGGGTGTCGGTGGCGTCCCAGGCGTGGGTGGCGCACCGGGCGAGATCCCGCTGCCCGACTTCGATCCCTCGCTCGAGGGCATTCCAGCCCCGACCGAAGGCCTGATCGCTCCGGAAGACGCCGAAGGCCTGCCCGATCTGCCGATGGGCGACGCCGCAGCGCTCTTCGAAGAGGCAACGGCCGACCTCGAAGCCGCCGGCGACGTCGCCGACAAGCCGAAGAAGGGGCTGCCGAAGAAGGCGATCCTCGCCGTCGTCGCGCTGCTCGTCCTCGGTGGCGGTGCCGTCGGTGCGATGTTCGCGCTGGAGATGGGGCCCTTTGCGCCGCCGCCTCCACCGGTGAATCACAAGCCCCGGCTCAAGCCTCCGAAGCCGAAGCCCGATATCGTCAAGGCGCCCACCGAAGCGCCCAAGCCAGACGCCCTCGACATGTTGCCCACGACCGGCGCCACGCTCGCCGAGGTCGCGGGCTATCGCGACGTCATCGGCAAGCTCGAGTCCGAGAAGCCCGAGCACGAGAAGCTGGGCGCGCTCGTCGAGTACTACGCGTTCGGCTCCCGCGAGTTCGAGGGCAACGAGGCGTGGTCCAGCAAGGCCGTGGAGATGGCGGGCAAGCTCGACATCTTCGCCGAGACCGTGCCGGGCCAGCGTGCCGTGCTCGCCGCTGCCCTCGTGGGCGGAGACGCCGAGGCGATCGCCAAGATCGGCGCGTACGCGGCGGCCAACCCCAAGGATGCGAAGGCCCAATACCTGCTCGGTCACGCGCGCCGGTCCGCAGGCGACGTGAAGGGCGCGCTCACCGCGTTCCGAGCGTCGGTCAAATTGGACGAGAAGTTCGTCCCGTCCCAGCGCCTCGCCGGCGAGCTGGCCCTGAAGGCCGGTGAGCTCGACGCCGCGAAGAAGACCCTCGAGGCGCTGTACAAGCAGGCGCCCGGTGCACCGGCAGTCGCCATCGCGCTCGCCCAGATCGAGATCCGCAAGGGCAAGCCCGAGCGTGCCGCCAAGCTGCTCGACCAGGTGCTGCTGCTCGACGCCGAGCGGCTGTCCATCCGCGCCAAGTCCGCGGCGCTGCTCACCCGGGCGCGCCTCGAGCTCCAGCGCAAGCAGGAAGAGAACGCGATGGCGAGCTTGGAGGAGGCGATCCGCGCGTGGCCGTCCAACCTCGAAGCAGTCGACTTGATCAGCGACCGTCACTTCGCGAGCAAGCAATTCGACAAGGCGCTGGAGCAGTTCGAGACCCTCGAGGCGGCCGGCGTCGCCAGCCCGCAAATCTCGATCAAGATCGCGCAGTGCCATCAGGCGCTCGGCAGCCGCCCGCGTGCGGTCAAGGTGCTCGAGAAGGCGCAGGAGAAGTACGCCAAGGACCCGACGGTCCCGACGGCGCTCGGCGATCTGCAGCTCATCGGGCGCGAGAACGAGGACGCGCGAAAGTCCTACGAGCTCTCACTCGAGATCGACCCGAAGTACACGCCGGCCCGGCTGCGCCTGGCCGGCCTGCTCGTCAAGGAGTCGAAGGTCCGCGAGGCCATCGCCTATCTCGACGAGGCGCTGAAGGCGAGCCCCGAGTCCGCGCTGCTCCACGTGGGCGTGGCCGACCTCAACCGCGAGCTGTACGAGAGCAGCGGCGACGTGAACCTGCTGCTCACGGCCGAGAAGAACTACGTCAAGGCGCTCGTGCTCGACGCCTCGCAGCTCGAGGCTCGGCGGCACCTGGCGATCGTCCTGCTCGCCAAGGAAGAGCCCAAGAAGGCGCTCAAGGCGCTGCAGACCCTTGAGGCGCGCCCCGACTTCCACGGTGATCTGAACTTCGAGTTCGGCCAGGTCCTTTTGGCGCTCGGCAAGCTCGACGAGGCGGTCGCGCGCTTCGACAAGGCGCTGGCGACCAGCCCCGAGAACCCCGACTACCTGACCGCCGCGGGGTCGGCGCAGTTCCTGAAGAAGGTCTACGACAAGGCGCGCGACATGCTCTCGAAGGCGGTGACCCTCAACCGCAAGAACGAGAAGGGCTTCTACTACCTGGGCCGGGTCGACATAGCGCAGGAGAAGTACAAAGACGCCCAGGTCCGCTTCGGCCGTGCCCTCGAGTTCAACAAGGGCAACCAGGAGTATCACTACTGGTTTGGTCGGTCGCTCCAGGGCCAGGGCGCCACGGAGCCAGCGGCGCAGGAGTACGACGGCGTCATCGTCCAGACGCGCAAGGACAAGGGGCTCGCCAAGAAGCTGTGCGACGTCTACTTCCGGCGCGCGCAGATGTGGCTGCGCAAGGGGCTACCGGGCTGGGAGCCGGCGCGCGAGCTGCTCGAAGAGGCGCAGGTCTGCAACCCGAAGCACGCTGAGATGTGGCTGCTCCACGGCAACCTCACGGCGGACATGCCGAAGCACCGGGCGAAGTCGATGAACAGCCTCAAGCGGGCGCTGAAGTTGAAGCGCTGCTACGGCGAGGCGCACCTGGCCATCTTCGAGAAGCATCTGAAGCGCGAGTCCGTGCCGAGCACCAAGAAGATGCAGAGGCGCCTGCGCGAAGCGGTGCGCTGCAACCCCAAGCTCTGCGAGGCCCACTTCGCGCTGGCGAACATCCTCAAGGACAAGAACCGGGGCGCCGCGCGCAAGCACCTGAGGCTCTACAAGAAGCACTGCCCCAAGGGTAAGAACATCCGCGGTATCAACGAGATGCTCCGGCTGCTCGGCCAATAAGAGAACCCCATGCTCGACATTCGACAGATCGCCCACGCTCCCGACGAGTGGCGGCGCCGCCTCGCCCGCCGTGGTGCGGCCGAAGGCCTCGACGAGGCGCTCCGCACCGACGCCCGCCGTCGTGAGCTGATCCAGCGCGCCGACCAGCTCCGCCACGACAAGTCCGAGACCGAGAAGGCGATGCGGACCGCCGACAAGCAGGGCCCGGAGTTCGCCGAATTCCGCGACCGGATGCGGTCGGTCGGCGCCGAGGTCAAGTCCGTGGCGAACGAGCAGAAGGAGGTGGAGGCGCGCCTCGCCGACCTGATGCTCACCATCCCGAACGCACCCGACGACGTGATCCCGGACGGGAAGACCGACGCCGACAACAAGGTCCTGCGGAAGTGGGGCGAGCCGCGCGCGCTCGACTTCGAGGCCAGGGCGCATTGGGACATCGCCGAGGCCCACGGCTGGCTCGACATGGAGGCCGGCGCCAAGGTCGCCGGCGCTCGCTTCCCCGTATACCGCGGGCCGCTCGCACGGCTCGAGCGCGCGCTGTGCAACCTGATGCTCGACCTGCACACGACGCAGCACGGCTACACCGAGATCCTGCCGCCCTTCATGGTCAACGAGGCCTCGATGCAGGGCACGGGGCAGTTCCCGAAGTTCCGCACCGACGCGTTCCTCGTGGCCGCGGAGGATGACGGCGAGCTCAAGGCGCAGAACCTGGTCTTGGTGCCCACCGCCGAGGTGCCGCTCACCAATCTGCATCGCGACGAGATCCTCGATGCAGGCGCCTTGCCGGTGCAGTACACCGCCTTCACCCCGTGCTTCCGGCGCGAGGCGGGCGGCTACGGACGTGACACGCGCGGGCTCATCCGCGTGCACCAGTTCCAGAAGGTCGAGCTGGTCCACATCGTGCGCCCCGAGGAGAGCGAGGCCGCGCTCGAGACGCTCATTGGCAACGCCGAAGCGGTGCTGCAGGCGCTCGAGCTGCCGTACCAGGTCGTCGACCTCTGCGCCGGTGACGTCAGCTTCGCCTCACGCCGGACCTACGATCTGGAGGTGTGGCTCCCGGGTCAGGCCGAATACCGCGAGATCAGCTCCTGCTCGAATTGTGGTGACTACCAGGCGCGGCGCGCGAAGATCCGCTACCGGCCCGCTCCGGGCGAGAAGGCCCGGCTGGCCCACACCCTCAACGGGTCGGGCCTGGCGCTCGGTCGCACGGTGGTGGCGGTGCTCGAGAATGGCCAACAGGCCGACGGCACGGTGAAGCTGCCGGCGGCGCTCGTCCCGTACATGGGTGGGCTCACGTCCATTCCAGCTTGACCGGCCCCACCGCGCCGACTATAAACGCCGGTCTCTGACGAGGTCCTCCCGTGGAGGGGTGGCCGAGTGGCTGAAGGCGGCGGTCTTGAAAACCGCTGTGGGGAAACTCACCGTGGGTTCGAATCCCACCTCCTCCGCCAAAAAACGTCGTCAGCGGTTCGTTGACAGTCCCTTGGCGCTTCGACAGCGCAATTCTTGGCGGGGGCCAGGTGCCCTCCTGGAGAGATGGCCGAGTGGCTGAAGGCGCTCCCCTGCTAAGGGAGTATGGGGCAACTCATCGAGGGTTCGAATCCCTCTCTCTCCGCCATGTGCACTGGTAGCTCAGCTGGATAGAGCATCGGTCTACGGAACCGACGGTCGCAGGTTCGAATCCTGCCCAGTGCGCCAAGAGATGAAGAGCTTCGACGACTACGCCTTCATGGGTGTTTGCCTCGGCCTCGCGTCCCGCGCGGGCGCTCGCGGCGAGGTGCCCGTGGGCGCGATCGTCGTGCACGACGGTCGGATCATCGGACGCGGGTTCAACCTGCGCGAGACGGATGGTGACCCGACTGCACATGCCGAGGTCGTGGCGGTTCGCGCTGCCGCGAACCACCTCGGTCATTGGCGGCTCATCGACTGCACCCTCTACGTCACCCTCGAGCCGTGCCTCATGTGCTCCGGCGCGTTGGTGAACGCACGCGTCGGTCGACTCGTGTACGGCTGTGCCGACCCGAAGGCCGGCGCGGTCGAGTCTCTCTACGAGGTCCCGACCGATCCTCGCCTGAACCACCGGATGCCGGTCACCGCCGGACTCCGCGCTGTCGAATGCGCCACGCTGCTCCGAGGGTTCTTCCGCGCTCGTCGGAGCAGACATCGTCCGTAGTGGAGAGGTGGCCGAGTGGTCGAAGGCGCTTGACTCGAAATCAAGTGTGGGGCAACTCACCGTGGGTTCGAATCCCACCCTCTCCGCCATTTTCGAGTGCCGGCAGAGCGTGTGGAGGGGTGACCGAGTTGGCCGAAGGTGCACGATTGGAAATCGTGTGTGCTCCAAAAGGGTACCGAGGGTTCGAATCCCTCCCCCTCCGCCAGCGGAAGATTATGATGGCCGGGCCCGATGACCGGAGACCGTGAACTCCGCCAGGGCCGGGAGGCAGCAACGGTAGCGGCTCCTTCGGGGTGTCGGGTTCCGGCCATCGACCAAATGCTCTGAGGGACGACAGCGGCGTGTCATATCTCGTTCTCGCGCGTAAATGGCGGCCCACCTCGTTCGAGGAGGTCGTCGGCCAGTCTCACGTCACCCGCACGCTCAAGAACGCCATCCAACTCGACCGCGTCGCCCACGCGCTGCTGTTCACCGGCAGCCGCGGCATCGGCAAGACCACGTGCGCTCGATTGCTCGCCTGTGCTCTCAACTGTGAAGACGGCCCGAGGATCGATCCGCCGGCCGATGACCCGATCTGCCTCGAGATCATGGGCGGCACCTCCGTCGACGTGTTCGAGATCGACGGCGCCAGCAACAACAGCGTCGAGCAGATCCGCGAGATTCGTGAGTCGGTGAAGTTCCTGCCCACGCGCGGGAAGCGGAAGATCTACATCATCGACGAGGTGCACATGCTCTCGACGAGCGCCTTCAACGCCCTGTTGAAGACGCTCGAGGAGCCGCCGGACCACGTCCTGTTCATCTTCGCGACCACCGAGCCCGGGAAGATCCCCGACACCATCATCAGCCGCTGCCAGCGCTTCGACTTCAAGCGCATCCCCGAGGGCGAGATCGTCGGGGCCATCGCGAAGATCGCCACCGCCGAGGGGCTCGAGGTCGAAGACGCCGCCTTGCACCACATCGCGCGTGAAGCCCAAGGCGGCATGCGCGACTCGCTGTCGCTGCTCGACCAGGTCATCGCCTTCTGCGGCAACACGATTGACGAGGTCCAGACCCGCGAGGTGCTGGGCATCGCCGACCGCAAGGTGCTCTACGAGCTCACGGCGTCGGTGCTGGCCGGGGACGGGCGCGCGGCGCTCGAGACCATCGACGCCCTCTTCCGCTTCGGCATCGACCTGCAGAAGTTCGCAGCGGAGTTCCTCTCGCATCTGCGCGACCTGATCGTCGTGAAGGTCTGCCCCGAGGCGCCGCACCTGGTCGATCTGCCACAGGCCGAGATGGCGAGCGCCGCCGCGCAGGTGGCCGCCGTCGAGCCCGCGCGTCTGCACCGGCTCTTCAACGCGATGATGGGCTGCGCGGAGGCGGTCGCCGCGTCGCCGTTCCCGAAGCTCGTGCTCGAGATGTCGCTCCTGCGGTTGTGCCAGCAGGGCCCGACTCTACCGCTCGCCGAGGTCCTCGACGGGCTCGCGCGCCTCGAGTCTCGGCTCGGCGCAGAGGGCCCCCCGGACGACGGTGGTCCCGCGCCCGGTGCGCTCACGCCGAGGACACCTGCGCCCTCCGGCGGCGGCGGTCCCGCGACCGGTGGGCCCTCCGATGCCGGCCCCACGATGCGCGCCGTCGTCGGTGCGCCGGCGGTCGCCGCGGTCGAGCAGCGTCCGCACCTCCGAATCGCCGAGCCGCCAGCGCCGGAGACCGAGCCCGAGCAGAACCTCGAGATGGCCCCGGCGCCGGAGCCTGTCGTCGAGGCGGCCCCAGCGCCAGAGCCTGTCGTCGAAGCGACCCCCGCGCCGGCGAAGCCCGCGAGGCCGGCCTCCGCGCCATCGGGTGATCCGCGCGACGTCGCCGACACCTTCGACGCGCTCCCGCCACCCGTGTCGTTCTCCACGCCGCCCCCGGCCATCGACACGCCCGTCCGCCCCGACCTCTCCGAGCCGCCCTCCAACGTGTTGCCGTTCACGCGCGAGACGTCGGTCGAGCCCCCGGAAGCCGAGGCCGAGGCCGTCGCGCTCATCTCGCTCACCGATGGCCGTGAGCCGGTCGAGCATTTCGCTGACCTCGTCGGCGAGCTGCGTGCGCGCGATGCGTTTCGCGCCTCGGAGATCGAGCAGTCGGTGCACCTCGTGCGCCTCGACCCCACCGGGATCGAGCTCGCCGTCTCCTTGCAGGCGCCCGACGACCTGCGCCAATCGCTGGGCCGTCTCGAGGCGGTCATCAACGAGGCGCTTCGAGGGACGTTCCCGCTGGAGATCGTGCGCTGCGAACGCGGCGATCCGCGGCTCGCCATCGAGACGCTCTACGAACGAAAGGAGCGCCTCGCGAGCGAGGCGCTCGAAGCGCGCCGCGCCGCGGCCGCCGATGATCCCAAAGTCAGGTTGGCGCTCGACGTTCTGGGCGCCCAGATCCTCTCCGTCACACCGAGGTAGCGCAGATGGCGAAGCAAGGTGGCGGTCACGCCAACATCATGCTCCAGGCCCGTCGAATGCAGGGCCAGATCAAGGGCCTCCAGGAGGTCCTCGCAGAGCAGGACTTCGAAGGCGCCGCCGGCGGCGGCCTGGTCAAGGTCATCGTCGACGGCCGGCAGAAGATCAAAAAGATCGAGATCACGCCCGAGGCGATCAATCCCGACGATCTCGACGAGCTCGCCGACCTGCTGACCGCTGCCGCCAACATGGCGCTCGGATCGAGTCAGGAGCACAGCCAGGCCGAGATGAAGAAGATCACCGGCGGCATCCACCTCCCCGGCCTCTTTTAGAACCGTCTCTCGTCGTGGCCACGAGCGACCCCATCCGCCGGCTGGTGCACGCGTTCACCCGCTTGCCCGGGATTGGTGAGAAGAGCGCCACGCGCCTCGCCTTCCACGTGCTCAACGCCGACGATCTGGTGGCGCGCGAGCTGGCGAGCGCGCTGGTCCAGGTCAAGGAGCGCATCCAGCTCTGCTCGGTCTGCTGCAATCTCACCGAGGCCGACCCGTGCCGATTCTGTAGCGACCCGCGCCGCGACGATCGGATCATCTGCGTCGTTGAATCGGTCCAGGGCCTGATGGCCATCGAGCGCACCGGCGAGTACCGCGGCCGCTACCACGTTCTGCACGGCGTACTCGCGCCGCTCGATGGCATCGGACCCGACGAGCTGCACTTGCGCGAGCTGATCACTCGCCTGCGCGACACGGTCGAGGAGGTCATCGTCGCGACCAACCCGAGCGTCGAGGGCGAGGCCACGGCCCTCTACATCCACCGACTCGCCGCGCCGCTCGACGTGCGCGTGACCCGGATCGCGAGCGGCGTGCCCATCGGATCGGACCTCGAATACGCCGACCAGGTGACCCTGTCGCGTGCGCTCGAGGGTCGGCGAGAGATCTAGTCAATTTCCGGCTCCACGCCCTGTTGTACGGGGTCGGGGCCGGTGCTAGGGTCGCGAGACCAAGGCCCAGGAGGCAAAAAAGTCAACCGATGAACTCGCAGATGGTGCTCTACGAGGAGGAGCACATCCAGGTCGTCGAGGTCTGTGATGCACTCTCCCGCGACGCGTGCGCAAAGGCTGTGTTTCTGGTCGACAAGAACGGCCAGTTGCTTGCTGCCAGCGGCGACGCTCAGGGTCTCGACACCACCTCTCTGGCGAGCCTCACGGCCGGCAACATCGCGGCCACCGGCGGACTGGCCCAGCTCCTGGGTGAGAAGGAATTCGCGATCCAGTTCCACGAGGGTGAGAAGGACAACATCCACATCTCACTCGTGGGGCAACGGGTCATCCTCGTGATCATCTTCGACGAGCGGTCGTCTCTCGGCCTCGTCCGACTTCGCGTTCGAAAGGCGAACGGCGAATTGGCGCGGATCTTCGAAGTGATCAACGCTAAGGCTCAGGAACAGGGTTCGTCGGTCTTCTCAGAGCTGACCGACGACGACATCGACTCCCTGTTCGGGGACATGTGACGACCGACCGCTAGCCATGTCGTTCATCAACTACTCATCGCGCGAGATCAACTGCAAGATCGTCTACTACGGGCCTGGCCTGTGCGGTAAGACGACGAATCTTCAGTACATCTACGCCAAGACGAATCCCGAGGCGAAGGGGAAGATGATCTCCCTGGAGACGGAGACGGAGCGCACGCTCTTCTTCGACTTCCTCCCGCTCTCCCTCGGTGAAATTCGCGGCTTCAAGACCCGCTTCCACCTCTACACGGTGCCCGGCCAGGTCTTCTACGACGCCAGCCGGAAGCTCATCCTGAAGGGGGTCGACGGCGTCGTCTTCGTCGCCGACTCGCAGGTCGAGCGAGTCGACGCGAACGTCGAGAGTCTCGAGAACCTGCGCGACAACCTGACCGAGCAGGGCTACGACCTCGACAAGCTCCCGTACGTCGTTCAGTACAACAAGCGCGACCTGCCCAACGCGGTCGACGGCGACTACCTGCGCGAGCTGCTCAACCCCACGCGGGTCCCTGACTTCGAGGCGGTCGCCACCACCGGCATGGGCGTGTTCGACACGCTCAAGGCCGTGGCCAAGCAGGTCCTCATCGAGCTGAAGCGCGGACGCTGACGCAGCTCCCCGAGCCGCACGGCGTCCGGGGTCATCTCACCTACACCCTGCACGCCCTCCGACGCTTGCGCGCCCTCGGCCGAGAGCTAGACGCCCTCGATGTCAATCTGCGTGAGCTCGTGGCTCAGCGTGATGAACGGCTCGCCCGCGTAGGTGAGGCCGCGCTCGGTGAGGACGGCGCTGGCGGGCGTGTCGCCGCATTCGCCGAGACCATCCGCGAGGTGGACGTCGAGCATGAGGTGGCCGGGCGCGCGCACGCGGACCAGGAGTCGGAGGTCGTCGCGGCGGAGGCCGACCAGCGCACCGTCCAAGCGGACTTCGATGCTCGCATGCAGGCGCTGACGGCCGACCTCGAGCCCATGCGAGGCGAGCTGGCGGAGCTTCGGTCCAGCGAGGAGACGGACCCCGCCGAGCTGGCGGCCGCCGAGGCCATCTACGACAGCGCCAACACGGCCCTCGCCGAGCTTCGAGACGAGCGAGACAAGCACCGCGTCGAGTCCGATCAGCAAGTCGACGACTTGCGCGACACGCTCTCCGCGGCGGCCAGTCGGGTCGAGCGACTCGCGGCCCGCCGCCGTGCGACCCTCGTCGACCTCGGCCGCGAGGTTGTACGTGTCGAGCCCGGAGACGAAGGCGCGCGCGCTCATGCGCGTGACAGCCTCTCCGAGATCCAGACCGTGCGCGTCCGGCGCGCCGCTGTCATCGCCAGCCGCGACGCCATCGACACGGCTCCCATCGTGCGCACCGCCGGGGCTTGCGCGGCGCTCTGCCTGCTCGCCGTGGTCCTCATCGCCGCGCTCTGACGAACGCCAGGAATTCGACCGCCTGAGTGACCGCGCTTAGCATGAGGTCGATGCCGCACCTCGCACGTGTCACCGACCTCCTGGCCACCGCCGACCGTCACCTGCGAAGGGGTCATCTGACCCGCGCCGTTGTCTTCTACAGGAAGGTCCTGGCGGCGACTCAAGATGGGGATTTTCGTCGTGAACTCGCGCACCTGAGGCTTGGCGACATCCACCTCGGACAGGAGCGCCCGGAGCTGGCGCTGCCTCACCTTCGCCGCGCCTACGCGCTCTCGGGTGGAGAGCCGGACACGTCCTTGATGCTGGGTGTGGCGCTGCTCGAACTCGACCGCCACGAGGAGGCCGCGTTTCACCTGCAGGACGCGCTCAGCTCACCGGTGCGGGAGGCGGAAGCGCTGGCTGCGCTCGCACGCACCTGCCTCGCGCACGGTGATCGGAGCGGAGCTGCAGCGCTTGCTCGCCGCGCCGCCGAGCGGGACCCGAGCTACATGGCGCTCGTGCGCGAGTGCGCGGACGCCTGAGCGCGCGGCGCTACCAACCAGCCCGTCAGTCGAGCGGGACTGCCGCGCCTCTCGCGGCGATGGCCACGATGCGCTGGCCCTTCGTCCCCAGTGCTTCGGCCATCGCGCGGTGGGCGGAGCGCACCGAGTCCTTGCCGGTCAGCGCGCCATTCTCGGGGAAGCACGAGATGCCCGCGCTGGCGCTGAGCTGTAGCCGCTCGTCGCCGTACTTGAACGCGTGGCGCCCAAATCGATCGAGCACCCGCTCGATCTGGCTGAACGCCCCGTTCTGCTCGGTCCCTGGCATGACGACCTGGCACGTGGCCGGCTCGTAGAGTCCCGCCTGGTCGGCATCGCGGCACTCGCCGATGACGAAGCGCACCAGCAGCTCGGTCGCGTCACGGACGAGGTCGGCACCGTATCGCCGCGACAGGATCTCGGGTCGGTCGATCGCGTAGACCACGACCGAGTAGGGGTGTGCGTAGCGCTCGGCCGCAGCGTGCACGTGCTTGAGCTGCCGCTCGACCTGGCCGCGCGTGTAGAGGCCGTCGTTGGCGTCCCCGCCGCTGCTCAACCGCGCACGGATGGACTCGCGAGCGAGGGTCGAGGCGACGAGCGGGGAGAGGCGCGAGAGCAGTCGCTGCCGTTCCGGGCGCACGTGCGCCCCGTAGAAGGCGTGGGCGAGCCCGTACACGCTGCGGTCGAAGATGAGCGGGACCGCGAGCGAGGAGGCGAAGCGACCTTCTCGGGCGACGCTCGCGAGGGAGACCGTTCGCGGATCCTCGGTCAGCCCCAGCACCGAGACTGCGTCGCCCCGCAGCACGGCGTCTCGCAGGTCGCCTGGGAGGTGGCCGCTCGGTCTCCGCTGTCGAACCGGGTATCGCTGCAGGTAGAGCTTTGGCAGGCCGTAGGCACCGAGCAGCTCGACGTGCCCGTCGTCGGGATGCGTGGCGAATAGCGCCAGACCGCGGGCGCCAGCGAGCATGGCGAGCTTCCCGCACACCTCCGCGGCACCCGAGTCGAATGGCGCACTTCGGCCCAAGCGCGCCGTGAGCGCGAGCACAGTATCGAGGATCTGTTCCGAGTCGGCCTGCACCGGCCTTCCTCCGCCCCGCGGACGAGCGAGCGTAGCATAGGGCCCCACGCCCGGCCTTTTCGGTCAGACCCGTGATTTTGACGCATCGACCAGTTCGCCGATGATGGGCGGGTGAACCGCGACTGCCCCCACTGCGGCGCCCAGGTGACCATCGAGTCACGGCATGGCCTCAGCGGTGCGCTTTGCCCGGCGTGCAACCAGGTGGTGCCCGCCCTCGGCGAGAGCCAGACGTCGATGTCTCGGCGCCGGCCCAAGGCTCCGACCGGTCCGACCGTCTGTCACGATTGTGGTGGTCCGCGGGCGCCCGCGGTCCAGCCGGTCGCAGCGCCTGCCCCGGCGCCCGCGCCCGCTCCGATCGACGACGCGGATGCCCCCGTCGACGCCCTCGCAGGCGTGGCGCTCGCGGGAGAGAGCGAACGCAGGCCCGCCTTCTTCGTGGATCTCGAGGGGTGGATGGTCGGCCTCGTCGGCTCGGCCGGAGCCGGTAAAGACACCGCGGTGCAGGTCGGCGGTCGAGGTGGCCGGACTCAACCTCAGCGTCGCGTCGTATCGTGTGCGGCGGCCCCCGTCAGCCAATGGCCGTCTGCTTCGACTGGTGCTGCTCGGCCCTGGTGGGCGGCGGAGCCCAGCACGGCTCGTCGGGGAAGAATCTCCTCAAGTCGAAGCCCGTGTTGACGATGTCAAGGACAGATGAGAACCGGATTCCAGCAAGCTAGAAAGTGACATCATGGTCGCCTCAATCACCCAGACGAGCCTCGCCCAGCCGCCGCAGTCGCGGTCGCCGGACGCCGCTCAGCAGGTGGTGCCCAAGCACTCAGCCGGGCGGCCGACCGAGGACACAGTCGATCTCGGATCGAAGAACCAGAGCCCCGTCGCGGGCTTCGGGATCGACCTCTCCTACGGCCGGCAGCTGTACGAAGTGGCACGCGTCGGCGGCACCGGGCACCAGTACAAGGTTCAGGTCGACAAGAACCTGAGCCTGGACGTCGCGTTCGACGTCCAACGTCTCCCAAGTGGCAAAGAGCTCGACGCGCTCGTCAACGAGGCAGAGAAGGCAGCGCTCGCGGACGCCATTGACCGAATCGCCCACGAGGGGGTCGACAGCGCTGCCAGGGGCGAGTTCGTCCAGGCCGTGGACGCCCTCTTCGCGGAGTACGCCGACGACCTCGAGCTGTCGCCCGCGGCCCTCGAGCAGGCTGCGGACAAGCTGACCGAGGAGGTCATCGGCTTCTTCGCTGTCGCGGAGAGCGAAGCGGGCGCGCCGCTGCTCAAGCCGACAGGCGAAGGCGAGATCTACGAGCGCTACTCCGAGGCCGTCGACTCGCTGCGAGACCGCATCGAGCGCGGGCGTCGCAACATCCTGGAGGCTTCGGGCTACGCCCACCGCGTGCTCGCGGAGTTCGCCAAGGACGCCCTCGACGCCAAGGAGGACACCGACGCGTCGAAGTTGACCGGGTTGGGCGACTTCCTCTCCCGCCTCGAGAGCGGAGAGTCGGCCGAGGCGATGCGGGAGAACGCACGTGAGCGCCTGCTCACTCGCCACGAGACCGCCCCAGCCCCCGTCGCCGACCAGATCGCGGTCGCGCAGAGCTTCCTGGCCACCCTCTAGAGCACCAATCAGAGAAGCTCTCGGGCTAGCCCCTCCAGCCCGGTTTACCTGCCTCATCGCTGATGTGCGTGGATGTACCACGCGCGTCTTGACTCCCCGTCTCGATCACATACGATGCGCTGAAGCTCGCCGAGCGTCTGGGGGTCGTATTGACTCGCTCGCGGGGAGTTGGCCAGTATGGCCGCGCTTAACGCGGGTCACGCCCGCAGAACAAACTTCTGGGGAGGAGTGAGCAAACCCATGAACGAGCTCAAGAAGCTGCTGGTCGCCCTGCTGACTGTCACCACCTCGATGTGGTTGGTCGCCTGTGACACCGACGACGCCACTGACTGCGCCGACGGTGAGGTCTGTGAAGAGACCGACGGCGGCGGCGAAGGCGAAGGTGAAGGCGAAGGCGAAGGCGAAGGCGAAGGCGAAGGCGAGTACAACTGGATCGTCATCCGCGACATCACGGCCGATGCCGAAGAGAACATGGACGGCACGCCCGGGGTCGATGTCTGCGGAATCTCCGTCGAGTGCGATGGCGCCGCCGTGGATGGCGTCACGAGCGATCTGGAGCTGGGCCAAGGCGGGGTCTGTGGCGAGGAAGCCAACCCGCCGGCTGACTCGGAGTGCAGCAGCGGCATCGACCGGAGCGTCGGGGACAATGCGCTCGGAGACAGCTCGGATTGCGACGGGAGGGGCGATCCGAGCGACTACGTCTCGATCGGCATGTCCGGCCGGTTGTCGATTGACTTCGAGCGCGACCTGCAG
>PVBE012833425.1_pt1 | contig 16086 bp, 14 predicted proteins | sample 1631181 | NCBI WGS metagenome assembly PVBE01 (sample SAMN08397723, study PRJNA350692) | Marine metagenome, whole genome shotgun sequencing project. | isolation source: water | place: Pacific Ocean | collected 2012-04
CGGCGCGCTGCTGCAGGCGTGCAGCAAGGCGCAGCAGACAAGGTCCTTGAGGCAGGAGCAATCGTTGCGGGTGGGCATTCAATCGACGATCCCGAGCCTAAATTCGGGCTAGTCGCCCTCGGAACGCTACATCCTGACGCGATCAGCACGAATGCGGGAGCACGTACAGATGACCTCCTCGTACTAACCAAGCCCCTTGGCACTGGAATCGTTACGACTGCTATCAAGCATGACGCTGCCAGCCCATCCACAGTCGCAAAAGCGATTCAGTCGATGTCGGAGCTAAACGCTCAGGCATCTGCAGTAGCCCGGGATCATGGCGCACATGCGATAACTGATGTAACAGGCTACGGTTTGCTGGGACACCTACGGGAAATTCTGCAGGCCAGCGAAGTCTCAGCTCAAATCTATGCCGATCTAATCCCCGTCCTACCAGACGTTTGGGAACTACTTCACGAGGGCCATGTACCCGGAGGCACCAAACGGAATCTAACCGCCATCGAAAACGTCGTAGCTTGGCATCCAAGCATCGACGCGGCTACGCGCACCCTTTTGGTAGACGCCCAAACAAGCGGCGGACTCTTGATCGCCATCCCCCCAGAAGACGAGGCTGCTATGTGTCAAGCCCTCGAATCCAAAGGAGTTCTGGATGCCGTCACTATCGGACGTGTCACCGCACGTCGTGTACCACTAATTGACATTCACCCCACATACACTGAATTCGAGATCAATACCTAACTGGCACTCTGTGAATATGGATTGGATAACGATGAGTCAGATAACGAAGCAATGCCACACAAGATCAAACATCCAGCGCTTACAAGCGGGATCGTGGCCTGGCCTATTCGCCAGAATTCGCGCTCCTACCGTGGGATGATTGCAGGGTGAGCGCAATCTGTATTGTGGGTACCGGGTACGTTGGCCTGTCCGTAGGCGCCTGCTTCGCGGACCTTGGCCACGACGTAACTTGCCTCGACATCGACAAAGACAAAGTCGCCAGCTTGCAGGCCGGACGCGTACCGATCTACGAGCCTGGTCTCGGATCACTCGTCGAACGCAACGTGTCAGCAGGGCGGTTAACGTTCTCAACCGACTACGCCGTCTCAGTCCCCAACCGCGAACTGGTCTTCATCGCAGTAGACACTCCAACAGGAACTGCCGGCGAGGCCAACTTGGCCGCAGTTGATTCCGCCGCTACTGCACTCGCATCGGTCCTCACTAAAGGGACCATCATCATCACCAAGAGCACCGTACCGATCGGAACCGGCGATCTCATCTCACGAATTGTGAATGAGCGCCGGAATGATTCCGAACGCTTCGCGATCGTATCGAACCCGGAGTTCCAACGTGAAGGGACTGCAGTCCAAGACTTCCTGCATCCGGATCGTGTCGTCGTAGGGTCCGCTGATAAAGCATCAGCCGATCGTGTCGCCGAACTCTATCGGTCATTCAATTGCCCAGTTATCGTGACGGACCTGCGCACCGCTGAAATGATCAAGTACGCGTCAAACGCGTTTCTGGCTACGCGCATCTCGTTCATTAACGAAATCGCGACCATATGCGAAGCGTTGGGTGCTGACGTGGAGGTTGTCTCGCACGGCATGGGCCTTGACACCCGAGTTGGACCCGGATATCTAAGTGCCGGAATCGGCTGGGGTGGAAGCTGCTTCCCCAAAGACGTGCGCGCGCTCGAACACATGGGTGCGGTGCACGGAGCTCATCCGCAACTCCTGCGTGCAGTCATGGAGATCAATCGTGATGCACGTCGGGTAGCAGTAAGAAAATTGCGAGAATCTTTGGGCGATCTACGCGGACGTACGATTGCGATCTTCGGACTTTCGTTCAAACCAAATACAGACGATGTCCGCGATGCTCCTGCGATCGAGATCGCCCATCTATTGATCGGAGAAGGAGCCATCGTTCGCGCGTACGATCCCGTGGCAACTGACAAGGCAAGGGCTGAACTCGGCGAGGCCGTTATCTTTGGTCACTCCGCACTTCAAACCGCTACCAAAGCCGATGCCGTAGTGATAGCTACCGAGTGGAATGAGTTTCGGGACCTGGATTGGACGGCAATCCTCGAAGTGATGCGAGGGAACGTTTTGGTCGACGGACGCAACCTTCACGATCCGAATCGCATGGTCGAACTTGGATATCGTTATTTCGCAATGGGACGTCAAGACCCGGACAATGTGGAACTCTCCGCTGACTAATCACATCATTCCGAGTGAGACCGGAACACAGTATTTCCGTATACTCCAGCAAGCCGCCCAGTACCGGGTCTTGTAGCAGAACACCTCGATGGAGGACTCCGAAAACACGCTAACCCGTAGCAGCGAACTCGTCGTGGGCATGCTCGTCGTCGCGTTCGTTGTTTTCGTCTTGTGGGTAGTCCTCCTGCGACCGACGGACTCCCCGAAGACTCCGATCGACTCAGCCTCAACCGCGACGTCCACGGCGGTTCCAAGACCCACTATCAAAGGCCCTAACGAGGCGTGGGACGACGTTACCGCACCTCCCACTCCGGTAATCACACACACACCCACCACAACTCCGCGCTCGCCCCCGCCCCCAACCCCAACGATCTATACCGTGCAACCCGGCGACACTTTGTCGGCAATTGCCACACGGTATGACGTGACGGTGGACAATCTTGTACGTGTGAACCGCATCGTGGACCCTGATACCCTGCAAGTAGGGCACGGGCTAACCATTCCAACACCTTCCGCCCCACAGTAACAGTGACTCTACCGCATCAGGCCAGCAGACCAAACATCACACTGATTCGATCCCGCGAAGATCACGCCGCATGATGTAGCAACAATATGGTCGACATTCTCCACACCGTACTGATTCAATAGACGAAACTCCTCTATGCGTTTGTTCTAGAATTCCTTGGACGCATATTTTTCGGGAGTGCTAAGGTCAAGCCCTCGTGCTCATGGTCCGAAGGCACGCCGTTGGCACGCCGCAAGCTTCAAAAACGAACATTCAGTGACATTGATCGTGGATCGTTCGGCGGTCTGGTGTTCAACGCACGCAAGAAACAAGGTCTAACCCAAGCTGAACTTGCCGAAATGATCAAGCGGGATCGTCCATGGCTGAGTGACGTAGAAACGGGCAAGATCACGCACGTGCTCGATGATGACATCGACAACCTAGCCCGAACGCTCAGCCTCGACCCTAGTCAATTACGTGGCGCTCGCGCCCGATCACGCTCCCGTGCAATTCCTGACCAGAATTGGGCCACTGTGCGCCAATCCTGCCAAGTTTGCAGCTGTCCAAATCCCAATGATGCGAACTTCTGTTCAAGCTGTGGTAGCAAATTAAGATCTGACGTCGAATGCCCAACATGCCGCCACCGTAACGAGGCAATCGCGAACTTTTGCAATAACTGCGGCGATGCACTCCTCGCACTTCCTGAACACTAACCAGATTCGTAGCAACGATCTATGTCACATGGAAATGCCCAGGAGCTCAGCCAACTCGGGATGTTGCTCATCAAGAAATACATGCCGGTCGGATCCAAGCTCTACCCGAATTACAGGCACTTCACACTGCCCCGAAACCTCCAGCACTTCGTGCCGTTCAGGCTGAAGATCCTGAACCTCGATCTCACAATAAACAACGCCGTGTTCATCCAGCCACGCCCGAGCACGATGGCACCAACCGCACCAATCCACGCTATAGAGGGTGACGCGAGCTTTGGAAGTTATACCTAACACCCCAGTCACAGGGATTCACTAGAAATCTCGGGGCCATACATGTGCACGATAATCGAACTGCCTACACAACGGCCCGACGGTTCCCCACCACCACACAAATATAATTCACCATCACATCCCAATTGGTGGGGTCAAAACATCGACCGAAGAACTTAAACCGTTACGTGGCTCAGATCCTATAACCATAAAATCACCAACCATGATGAAAGATCTGTCGTTCACACAGCAAACCGAACAAAGTCACGACCGCATGTACACGACAAACCCCGAACCTCACAACAACCAGCGCACGGAACTCACCAGTTGTGTTCAAGCACATGCGGCCAACCGTGGCATTCCTATTTCCTCGAACCCTTCATGATCGACGCTCCGTTCCGATCACGACCTTCATGGATCCGCAATCTCGATGTGTTCATCGGCTTTGCCCAAACACAGTTCCAACAACACCTCGCATATCCGGGTGACTTTTGGATGGCTCCGCTCGCCCGCTTGGGCATTGCAGCCGCGCTAATCGGATTCTGGAACGCTGTGTACGAGGCGGGGGCAGCACCTGGCGGGATGACACGGGACATGATGCTGGCTTGGGCCGCCGCTTCAATCGTCATGAGCCGACTAGTCAACGTGGATCTTGCCGAACAAATTGCGGAGCGCATCCGCCGCGGTGACATCGTGTTTGAGGTTATACGACCAGCAAATTTTCAAGCACAAGCGTTTGGAGCCTGGATCGGATCCAGCCTGTATAAGCTCCTAGTTGACACAGCACCGATGGCGTTGGTGCTCTGGGGTATCGCAGGGGTATCGGGTCCGCCAAATCCACAGGCGCTCATCCTCGCACTCCTGAGCCTCCTTCTGGCCATGACCATCGCGTTCCTTCTCCACTTCAGTGTGATTCTCATCGGCTTTTGGACCATCCACGTTCGCACCTGGACATGGTTACTAGATCGCGTTGTACAGTTCACAGCCGGATTCTTCGTACCACTCTGGCTGTTACCCGATGGCCTTCAAGCCATCTTGCAATACCTCCCATTCGCCATGCTTTACCACGTCCCGCTTTCCATTTTCGTGGGCCGTGTGGAACATGCTGAAATTCTTCGCCTACTGGCCATTCAAATCACCTGGATTCCAATCCTTGTGGCAGTAGGACGGTTCATGACAACCCAAGCACGGCGCAGGATGTTGATCCAAGGTGGCTAACTCATTACGTCGTTACGTGGCTTTGTACTTCGCCCTGATGTCCCTGAACATGCGTGCGAGTTGGCAATTTCCAGGCCAGATGCTCATGCGCGTCGTTCTCACGATCGCAATCGAAAGCCTGCAACTACTCCTTCTGTGGGTCGTCCTTAACCATTTCGGTTCGGTGGGGGGATGGACGTTCTGGGAAGTCGTGTTGCTGCTCACCCTCAAGGACCTTGCAGTCATCGCCTATCAGCAACTGTTCTGGACAGGTGGTCTAGACACCGCGGTCATCCGCGGCGAAGTCGACAAGTTTCTCGTTCGCCCGCTTGACCCCATGATTCATTTCCTGGCCGATCATGAGCAGTCGCCAGCGCGTATTCCCCAAGCTCTGTTCGCCATCGCTTTGCTCGTGATCGCCTCGATCCAAATTCCAATCGATTGGAGCCTATTGAAGATCGTTGGCCTCGCATTAGGATTCGGTGGAGGCATCCTGATCTACACAGGTGTTCAGCTCATCGGATCCAGCGTGGCCTTTTGGACCAAGCGCGAGGACACACTGACCGTGCTCCTCCCATACATGACCGATACTTTCACGCAGTACCCACTACACATTTACGGCGGAGCCATCCACGCTGCCCTCACCTTTGTTATTCCATTCGCGTTCATCAATTTCATACCAGCCGCGTTCGTCATCGATAAGGAGAGTGACCTCCTCTTTTCACCGAGTATGGTGTTTGCTGCACCCATAATCGGCTTCGCCTTGCTGCTATTTGGTCGCCACGTGTGGAACCGTGGACTACGCGTCTATGAGAGTGCAGGAACCTAGCGGAACTCCAACTTCGACCTCAAGCAAACCTCGAAACGGAGACACGCTCGATCTTCTACAAATATCGCACCTACACAAGCACAAAGCACTCAAACGCGCCGAGCGGGACGGCGACTTACAACTCAAACAATGCGTGCAGTGGCAGCACCTAGGCCTGGCTGTTCGATGGTGACTACATCGCCCTTTTCGACCCATCTCGTCTCTACAAGGCTGCCGAGCAGAACAAATTCACCCTCAAGCAGACACTTGCCCCGCGCCGCAAAGGAGTTCGCGATCCAGGCCAGCGCCTCAAACGGATGTCCCATGATGTCAGATCCCTTTCCGGAACCTACGGGCGCGCCGTTGATCGACATGGAGCCTTCCACAGCAGACAAATCCAAGCCTCGCCAGTCAAAGACCGGCGGGCCCAGTACGCAGCCAGCACCAAAGAAGTCATCTGCGATCAACGTTGGAGTATCGACCGATTTGTAGTCTCTCCACCGATCATCGACCAGCTCAATCGCGGCCATGATCGATCCGACAGCTGTAGCCACCGATTCCCTGTTGTATGGGGCACCGCCAGGAACAAGATCCGATTTCAGCCGGATCGCAATCTCGCATTCGACTCCCGGATGGAGCAGACGGTCGAAGCTGAATGAGCCTTCGAGTTCGTGGATCGTCGATTCGAAAACGCCCCCTGCACACGGATTATTGATACCGAGAAAACGCTGCATAACAAGCGTCGTACAGCCAATTTTATGGCCGACTACAGAGCCAAAGCCTGCGCACGCGAGAAGCTCATGGAGCACCTCCTGAAGGCAGTAGGCTTCGGCTTCGTCACCGGGTCGGGATTCGGGCAGCAGCAGATCCATCCGGTCCGGTCCCAGACGCCCTACGCTTAACTCCGAAGCCGCCTTTTTTGTCCCCTTGAGCTCCATGGTTTACGACTGCCGTAAACAATGCCCGACATCGCCCGCGCTGAATTGCGATGATCCAGCCGGGGCGACCGGTAAGCCCCGAAGATACTGAATGAGCTCGCTGCCAACGGCCACACGAATCACAAAGAATTCGAAGGAAGATGCGATTGCGGTCAGCACTGATGACAGAACTTAGCAAGATCTTTCATACCGGGCTTATTTTGCGGGAAGGCGTATGGTGTTACAGCTTGATTCCCGTCACCAGACCCGCAGGCAGCTAGCCCCAAAGAACTGACCGCCGCCGTGACAACCAAGAATGTCCGACGCCGCACAATCTTCCGTCCATCAACTGCTGGTGACACACCCGACCCCCGCTTTGGATTCACTCGTCATCTCATCCAACCATGTCCGAGGACGACAACCTGAAGACAGGCAAATCACCAAGTCCAACAGGTGCAAAACACACTATCTGCCAACGCCCAAGGCACTGTTTCCAAGTATCGTCTGTCCGGTTGCCTCCCCATGGCCCTCCCTCACAGCAGGAAAAGCATATTGCGTCGGGGCCTGAGCAGCCTGTCCATCAGATTGGTCCGATTGATCGGCTGGACTAGCCGCTTGATCGGCAGCCCCACAAGCTGCAAGACCAGCAAATCCAAATAATAACCCTGTCGTCTTCAGAAAGTGACGGCGCCGCATAATTCCCCTTTCAACACATCACCGAATCTTCGTTTTCCGTCCATTACGCCCACCACATGACACATCCATGTGACGGAACGAGATTGTAGCGAGACATATGCCCAAGCTTGATGCGGCTGACGCAGTGTTCAACCCAGCCAAGACTGAAGCTCGGGACTTCATCAAGCGAACCGTTGCTAGCCAAAGTTCCAGCTCGCTTACGCTCGTGCACACAATACTGGGTGGATGCAACGAACCCGCACCCACTGACGTCAACACGGTTTGTTGCAACCGAACTTAGCGGTGTCTTTGTTACCCGGCTTAGCACCAGGAAAACTGTAGGGCGTTGGGGGCGCATGCGGGTCGTCTGCTGCGCCACCACATCCAATCAGCCCAAGGGAACCCATCGTCACGCCCGCGACAACGAGAAATCGACGCCGCCGCACGCCCTTTGCAACATGCGGTCGAAATTGACATTCCCGCCTAACGGTTGAATCTGGCATGGGTGTCTCCCTCAATTGACGCGAGATTGTAGCCGGTTAAGACCGATAGTCGGCTCTTATAGCCCAATGTGAATGGCGGTCAGAACCTCTTTTTCGCAACACGTTGTAGTGCACATTCGGCGCGCGAAATACATATCCCTGAACGATCCGATCCACGACACCTACCCGACTGGCTCGACCCAGTGGACCTAGGTCCCTACATTTGCGTGCGCAACCGGTCCACTCTGTCTTTGCTATACGGGTATGGATCATCGCGGGTTCCGCCGGAACCTTCAGAGCCACAGGCTACAAAACCCATCACTGCTGACACGGTAGCCACTCCGAATACCAACAGACGCCGCCGCCGCACAGGATCGCCCGAAAGATGCGCTGGCTGGCTTGCCATGAAAACCTCCCACATCGTCCAATTAACAGATTCACCGTGCGGCATCGTACCAGCCTTCAGCAACCTTCGGATTGCTTCCTGACCAATAACTAGACGAGCGCTAGCCGCACAAATATGTCTCCAATGGTTCAGATAATCCACGATCAAGAAAGCACTCGTACAGCAGGAACCAAAAGGGCCAAAACGCAAGAAATGGTCCATCGCAATCCCCTTTGCAACCTCTGGCGCGGCCCATCATCCGCCGTCCACACGCGCAGCCCAACGCCAACCTTGGCGTTAGCCCAATTCCAAGTCTCAACCCAGAACTATTCGTGCGTTTAGAGACGACAACAGCCTCGATTCGCCCATTAACAGTCAGCAACACTAAATGTCTGTGCAAATAACGCCTATCAACGCTTGACACGAGAGAAGCCAACTAGCACGCTGCCTATGTGATTGTTCCTGATATCACCTCTAGTCATATGTTTCTAGTCATATGTTGAGTGCAACAAACGTTTGTTTTGCCTCGAACATAAATATATGGTGTCTACATACTTTGAGCTGATATCGATCGTATCCCTGCACATGGCACGTTGCAGGCATGGAGGAGATAGAAGGACTTATGCCAAAACTTGAATTAACTCGACGCCGCTTTGTCGCCGGCGTGGGGATCGGTGCAACATCAACGGCGTTGCTCGCCGCTTGTGGTGAGAGCACACCAGCACCGGCCGCCGCACCACCGGCCGCCGCACCGGCCGCCGCACCGGCCGCCGCACCACAGGCCGCTCCGGTAACGATCAGTTACGTGGGCGACCACACATCCGGACCGCGTGGCGCTGCGATGCAGTGGGGCCTGAAGCAGTACGCGTCCAAGAGCCCGAACATCTTCGTCAAGTTCATCCCGCAGCCTGCCAGCTATGCAGAAACGTTCCCCTTGCAGATGGCGGCTGGAACACAAGCCGAAATCGCAATGTTGGACGGTGGGATGCTTGGAGCATTTGAAGCGCAGGGTGGGTTCACCAAAATTAACGATGTACTAGCCAAACGCAGCGATTACGTCGCGGAGGACTACTACTTCATCCCGGACATCTACACGGTCAACCATGACCATGCCCACGCAGAAGGCAAGCTTCCGCCAAGTGTGATCACAGGTGACCAGTTCGGTATTCCCTTCCAGGGTGCTCTCGGTGGCATCGTGACGAACGAAGCCCTCCAGGAGAAAGCCGGCATCGACCCGCCAAAGGAAGGCTGGACGTACGCCAACGAATTCCTCGAAGGCTGCAAGAAGGCCACAAACGCCGAGCGCGACGAGTGGGGCACGTGGGCCAACAACGGCTACGAGTTCCATTGGAGCCCGATGGCGTTCATGGAAGGTGCTCCGGCCATGCGGAACGCGGACGAGACCGGGTTAGCCGTCTTTGACAACGGTGGGGACAAGGGTCTGAAGTTCTCTGTTGGCCTGATCCATGACGAGCAGGTTTCCTTCCCAGTCACCGATAACAAGCGTGTGGCAGGTGAGTTCGGTAACCCCTTCGCATCCGGTAAGGTCTGGTCGTGGCTCAGCTCCGTCGTGTACTCCTCGGGCTACCACATCCCGCGCATTAAGGACCGCTTCTCCTGGTCCCTCGGGCCAATGCCCCTGGGTTCTACTGGTGAAGAGGTTCACGAGTGGAACGACCAGCCGCACCTGATCACAAACGGATCAGAGCGAGCGGGCACGGTCGAAGAAGCCGTCGATCTGATCCTCTTCCTAGGCGGACCTGAGTATCAGGGACGTGTTGGTATCGACCGCGGTCACCTTCCCATGCACAAGTCTGTCGGGAAGTTACCGACCTCCTTGGCCGGACCTCCGGGCGGCATGGAATGGCTCTACAAGTACGCCGATGTCGGTGCGCGAAACACGCACCTGATGATGGGACTACCGAGCTGGTGGGAGATGTACGAGTGGCGGAAGAAGATTGAGGCCGCTTACATCGGTGACGAGACGGTTGACGAATCAATCGCCGCCGCTAAGAAGCTGGCTGCCGAGGCGCTGAGAGGTCAGCGTGACCTGCTCAACGAGGGTCGTGTAAAGCGAGGATTCCCAGCGCTCTAAAACAGCGTCACGTTCAAAACGTGGACGTCTGTGGAATCGAGGCCCGGCGCCTAGGGCGCCGGGCCTCGGCCGTTCTTATCCCGTTTACTACTCGACTAACAGAAAACGAATACTCAGAAACGAGGATTGATGATTCTGTTGGTTCAATCTTGTGAATACGGGTATGGATTGTCGCGCGTTCCCGTAGTCTTTTCTTGACCACACCCCGCAAACCATCCAATAGCAGCGACAACAACTGTCGTCAGGACCACCAGTCGTCGCCTCCCAACCCACTTGTCCTGACGCTCCTCAACCATAGTCATTCGATCCCGATAACAATTCATACACTTCTTCCATGTTGGTTCCACAACCGATTTTTTTTCTTTCGATTCACCTTGCCTCATCGCCATTGGTTCGCGCGTCCCCCGCTCACCACCGATCTGAGATCCGTAGATTTCGGCAGATCTAATTGAGTGAACCGCATTCTCACCTCGGTGGTCACCGATAATGGTGACGGCACTATGTCGACTGAACGAATGGAGAATCAAAACCCGCGGTAGTCTGCCTACCTCGGCCCATACGTGAGCACTCCTGCCATCGTCGTTGAGAACCTCACCAAAATCTTTCCGCAGCGCGCGCGCGCGGACGGGTTTTTAGGGGCAATCCGCAGCCTCCTGCCATCGCGCACGGCTGGCTTCGTCGCTGTTGATGATCTGAGCTTCGAAATTTCCGAAGGGGAAATCGTCGGTCTCCTCGGACCCAACGGAGCCGGAAAATCTACGGCCGTCAAAATGTTGACCGGAATTCTGTATCCCACGCGCGGAATCATCCGAATTCACGGACTTGATCCAATTAAGGACCGGGTCATTAACGCACGCCAGATCGGAGTCGTCTTCGGTCAACGCACCCAGCTCTGGTGGGACCTACCGGTCGCCGACTCTCTCGAAATGCTGCGCCGCATATACGACGTACCGAATCACGTGTTTAAACAAAAACTTGACCTATTCAGAGAAGTCCTCGACCTCCATGAGTTTTTGGATGTCCCGGTACGCCGTCTCAGCCTTGGTCAGCGTGTACGCAGCGACATCGCGGCCGCCCTACTACACAATCCACGTGTGATTTACCTTGATGAACCGACCATTGGCGTAGACCTGAGCGCGCGAGAGCGAATTCGAGAGTTCATCCGCTCGATTAATCGCGAATCGGGCGTAACCGTGATCCTGACCACGCACGAGATGTCAGACGTAGAGCGCCTTTGCAAACGCATCATCGTCATGGATCGTGGCCGTCTTCGCTACGACGGTGATCTGGAACATCTGCGGCAGCGGCTCGGGTCCGTTCGTGAACTCGTTGTCGATCTTCACGAGCCAGTTAACGATCTCAACCTACCTGCTGGTGCAACAGTCCTCCGCACCAGCAGCACCCGTACATGGATCGCGTTCAAACGCGATCAGCTCACGGCACCACAACTCATCGCTCATATCCAAGCGCAGGCTGAGGTGGACGATCTAACCGTGCGCGAGCCTGAAATTGAACAGGTCATTCGCCGTCTATATGAGGAAAGTCGATCCGACGACGCTGTGACGGCTGTCTAACAACGTACCGTTCGATCGACGTAGCCCGCGTTTTGCCCAATCCCCGTGGTGCGCTCACCCCATACAGTAGGATCCCCACCCACGCCAACCGTAATTATCTGTACAGCCCGTCTCGGGCATCGAAATACTTGCATGGACACAACGATGTCATTTCACCCCTCAATCCGCCATGCCCTCCGCGCCGTGTCGCCGAAGACCCAACGCCGATCCACGTCGCTGAAAAAAGGGAGATTCCAAGCTGATTCGAACGCCTCTCGATATGTCGCGCGCGAAAGACAGACCGGCCAATCCGTACCCCACATTAAGCGCTCCGCACCAAATGCGCGATACACACGCTCGATAAATACATGTCCGCTTCGATAGGGATACACCCCGCCAGTTCCTGTCGGATACCCCGACACCTTCACATGAATTTGAGGATACGCTGCAAGCGCCAGCAGGTTTTCGAGTGACACCGGATCGCTATAGTCCGGACTTCCCAAATGGTCAATGACTATCGTCACGTCCGGATGACGCATCGCCATTTCAGCGGCCTGTGGCAATTGTGACCGTGCGATCAAAAGGCCGATGGTTGCTTCAGTCGCTGCGGCTTCAGCCCAGAGCGCATCCTGATCCTTGTCATCCAACCACCGCACCGTCGGGTCAGTATTTGGCGCAAGCCGGATACCTCTATACCCAGGCCACTGCATCAGTTCGCGGAGCCGAGCAGCCGCCCCGGGCTCGTGTGGATCGACACGACCGGCTACGACGAATCGGTCAGGGTAATCTACAGCAGCCTGCGCCAAGTACGTGTTATCCCACAAGTAATATCGCGGCTGAATTAGGACCGTCGATCGAACACCACCGATCTCGTCTTGCGCTCTAAAAAGTTCGGGAGATGCAGCCTCGAAATCGGGCTGCGTGTCCGAGTCCGGATGCCTGACATAGCGAGGATCTCTAATAGTCCAGATATGTACATGCGATTCGACCAAATCCATACGGGGTCTACTCATGAACCTGCACACGCATCATGCCAGCCAATCTCAAATTACGCCGGGCATGCTGCACGAATCCCGAGCGGCGTTGCTAGAGCAACAAGTACGGCTGCTCTATTAGCTCACGAATTCGGGCTAAGAAACGGGCCGCCGGCTTACCATCAATCACTCGGTGATCAAATGTCAGACTGAGGGTCATCGAAAGTTGGGCTACGACATCACCATCACGAGCCACCGCCTTCTCACGCAAGGCACCTACACCCAAGATGGCGGACTCAGGCGGGTTCAAAACCGGCGTGAAGGCGTCAATGCCGTATAGGCCTAGATTGGTTATCGTGAACGTACCACCAGTGATGTCATCCAGACTCAAGCCATCATTTCGCGCCCTGCTAATCAGCGCATGAAGATCAGACGCAATTTCTACCACCGACTTCTGATCGGCCTGCTTGACGTTTGCGACCACAAGATCTGAACCTGCTTCCATCGCCAAACCAATATTGACTACATCGTGAAGCCGAATCACATCACCCTCAATGCTCGCGTTGGCCCGGGTATGCTCCCGAAGGGCCTGTGCACAGATGCGGATCAAAATAACGTTGTAGCTGATCTTGAATCCGAGCATCGGTTCATGGCGCGCAGCTAATTCCGTTCGCAGGTCATGAAATCGACGCGCATTAGCTTCCGCAACAAGCGTCACTTGAGCACTCTGCTGGAGACTCTGTTGCATTCGATCTGCAATGACACGTCGAACACCGGAGATGGGCACCGTGCTTCCAGCCGGAAGATCGGGTGTTACGGATGACGCGAACGCGGGCATTGCCGGCGCGGCAACAACACCAGGAGCCTGCGATGCCCCTATCACATCTTTCTCAATGATCCGACCGCCCGGACCCGTACCAACTACACGACTAAGATCAACGCCCAGATCACGGGCCACTCGCTTTGCCAAGGGTGATGCCTTGATTCGAACATCCGGATCAGCAACCGAAGCATTGGCAATCGGTACTTGTGGTACCGGCGTCTGAGGTTCCGGCATAGCTGGATTAGTTTCCGAACTGCCAGATTCATCTTCATCCGCAACCATCGGAACCGATGTTGCGGATGACTTCGAACCGACCGGCGGATCCGGATCTTCGGCAGGAGGGTCTTCACCAGACTCAAGAATCCATGCCAACAAACCTTGCACGGGTACTGCATCACCGGCTACAGCCACAACACCCCCCAAGACACCGTCAGCTGGAGCCTCGACACGCGCGTTGATCTTGTCAGTCTCAAATTCGAGAACCTCTTGGCCCTTGCTGACCTCAGAACCGTCGGGCACGAGCCACTCGCTCACAACACCTTCTTCCATCGTCATGCCCATGAGTGGCATGCGAACAGCCGTAGCCATATCTTCGACTGCGAGCCTAACGAGCGCCCTGGAGCGAATCACGGATCGCCGTCGCCACTCTTTCAGCGTCGGGGAACGATCCTTGCTCCAGTGGTTCCGAAAATGGCACCGGTGCGTGAGCAGCACCTACACGCAGCACGGGCGCGTCAAGATCATCGAATGCCAATTCTTGAATCTGTGAAGCGATCTCGGCACCAAAGTCACCAAATCGGACGGCTTCATATAACACTACAGCCCGATGTGTCTTGCGCACCGAACGCAAAATCGCTTCCGTATCTAGCGGATACAAAGATCGGATATCGACAACTTCAACGCTGATACCTTCTGCTGACAATTGCTCCGCTGCCTCAAGCGCATTGTGCACCTGGCGGGCATAGGTGATCACGCTCACATCCGAACCTTCACGTTTAACATCAGCGACACCGATGGGAACTAGATATTCCTCTTCCGGAACGTGACCACGCATCGCATAAATCGCTTTATGCTCGAACATCACCACTACGTTGTCCTCACGGATCGCGGACTTGAGAAGCCCCTTCGCATCATAGGGTGTCGACGCAGTAATCACATTAAGTCCGGGAACATGAGCAAACCATGCCTCAAGGCTCTGCGTATGCTGCGCCGCGTTACCCGTACCCGCACCAAAAGGAGCCCGGTAAGTAAGCGGAAGGCTCGCTTTGCCACCAAACATATACCGGTTCTTCGCAGCCTGATTAACAATCTGGTCCATCGCGATCCCCATGAAGTCGCTATACATGAACTCAGCAATTGGACGGCTTCCAGTTAAAGCGGCACCAATCCCAAGACCGGCAATAGCCGCTTCCGCAATCGGTGTATCGACGATTCGATCAGGACCCCATTTCTCTAAGAGACCAGCCGATACTGCGTAAGCTCCTCCCCACACTCCCACCTCTTCACCAACGAGAAAAACCGTGGGATCACGCTGCATCTCTTCATCGATAGCCTCTCGAAGAGCCTCGCTCATGAAGATCTCGCGCGTCGTCGTCTCAGATTGCTTCGCGTCTGGTGCTGTTACAGCCATACGAGCTACTCGACGTATACATCACGCTCGATGGTTTCGAGCGTGGGCCACGGGCTCGCCTCTGCGAAGGCGACGGCATTCTCTATCTCGCGATCAATCTCTGAATCAATCGCGTCAAAATCCTTAGCGGTCATACGTTTAGCCGCTGTAACGGCCTTACAAAACCGTTCAATCGGATCGCGAGCAATCCACTCGGCAATTTCCTTCTTCGTACGATAGTTCTTCTGGTCCAGAACCGTATGACCTTTATGGCGATATGTTCGCGACTCTATAAGGGTTGGTCCTTCACCACGTCTCGCACGGTCTGCAGCCCGTTTAACTGTGTCATAAACCTCGAACGGGTCATTGCCATCAATTCGTGGACTTGGAATCCCGTAGGCAGGTCCGCGCTCACTGATCGGTGCGGCATTCGCGAATTCGTGGTGTGTAGCCATACCGTATTGGTTGTTTTCACACAGAAAGACAACCGGAAGCTTCATCGTGGACGCCACGTTAACACCCTCATGAAACGCTCCAGTCGGTCCTGCCCCATCGCCAAAGAAGCTCACGGTCACACGCCCATCCTTCCGAAGCTTTGATCCGAGCGCAGCTCCTGTTGCAATTGGGATCCCAGCACCGACAATCCCATTGGCACCGAGATTTCCTTGCGTCACATCCGCAATGTGCACGCCAACCTCGAAGTTGCCGTTCGGCAACTTGTGGCAATGCAAGGCATCATCGATATCCTTGCAGCCCGGCGGATCGATCGAGCAAATCGTGCGATGACGGAAGTCCGTGCGCTTGGCAATCTCCTCCTCATCCGGCTCGAAATCGGCCGGCGGCAAACAGCGCAACACTTCCTGCGAG
>PVBE012423275.1_pt1 | contig 16085 bp, 13 predicted proteins | sample 1631181 | NCBI WGS metagenome assembly PVBE01 (sample SAMN08397723, study PRJNA350692) | Marine metagenome, whole genome shotgun sequencing project. | isolation source: water | place: Pacific Ocean | collected 2012-04
AGCCGTTGAGAATACGCCTAGAATCGCGGCATAATAAGTCAGAAAGTCTGCTTGCGGGAGAGGTCGCGGTTTCAACCGCGGGAGAGGGTCATGCGCATTCACAATGTGGGTCAGCGATGCAAGAAACCCTCTCCCGGCCGCTACCGCGTCCGACCTCTCCCGCAAGCGGGAGAGGTGCGAGTTACCGTCGTCGGCCCCTTTTATTGGCCTTCCTCATACTACTGGCTATGCCGGTAGTCAGTGATTCTTAGTCTTGACCGAGCACTAGTCGCTACTGGCTCCGTGAATTTGGCGTCATGTTCGAGGAGTGAACAACGACAACACAACAGTTGTTGATCGGGCAGTCCTAAGCGCCCGCAAAGCGATCGCGACCGGCGACGAGTGCTCGCATCTTTGCGTCGGCCACCGTCCTGGGCAGCATCCAGAATCCACAATCCGGGTGCACGTAGTGAATGCGATCCTCGCCTAAGACCTCGACGGCGCGCTCAATCCGCCGGGCAACCTCGTCGGTCGATTCGACTTCATTGTCCTTGATATCGATGACGCCGATGCCCAGCCCCAATTCTGGTTTGACTTCCTTGAGTCGTTCCAATTCGTGGTGGGGACGACGCGCGATCTCCAGTACGACATGATCCGCTTGTAGTTCGTTCAAAAACGCGATCAGTTTTTCGTAAGCACCTTTTTGGATCGTCTGGCCACCGTAGTTCCCGTAGCACAGGTGCACGGCCTTTTCGCTTTGCACACCCTCGAGCACACGGTTGATTCCCGCCGCCGCAAGGGGGCCGTCTTCCGCGTTGCCAGTGACGTTGGCTTCGTCGACCTGAATGATCTCGGCGTCAACGTTGGCAATTTGTGATTTCACAACGTCGGCCAGCGCCATAACCAAGTCGGTCAGTGCGGCGTAATGAACGTTGGCCAGCATCTTTGCCAGCATGTACGGGCTGGTCACGGTGAACTTTTTCGGTCGCGTGGTCAGGTCGCGGTAGAGTTCGTAATCGGCGCGCAGATTCAGAGTGCCAGTCGCGAGTGGTCCCGTCACGATTCCTGGTGGCTTGGCGCGAAACTGGTTGCCCGGTTTGGCTCGCCAGGCATCGAGCTGATCGGTGCTAAGTTCGGCTTGGACTCCGCCCATCGGTTTGACGAAGTAGTCGATCATGCCGTTTGTTTCTGCGTGATTGATGTCCCAGCGATAAAGCTCGCCATCGGCGACCACATCGATACCGGCTAGTTCCTGCGTCTTGATAATCGCCAAGATCGCGTCACGCAGGCTCTCCTGTGTGCTCATTACACGTAGCCACAACGGAACGGGATAGCTGCCAACGACGGTAGTTTTGATCATGAATTGGGCTCGACTTCTAGCAAGGGTTGTTTTGAAGTTTTCAGCGACGGGCACCGACCGCAGGTTGGTCGGGGAGCGGGTCGCCGCAACCGAGCGATAGCTCGCATCGGTCCGAGGCACTGCCTCGCTAGATTCCCAGCGACGAAAACGTCCATGCATCAGGCGACTCCGTCGATGCCATGTCTGGCTCGACCGCAAACCCGAAGCCCGGACATTGTATCGAGCCAATCGCAAGTTTTCCATCGATGATGTTCGGTGCAATGACGCCGTGTTGCCGTGCATACAGGTCACCGTGCGCAGCCAGGGCTGACTGCTGTTGGTCGACAGGCAGGTATGACAGCCCCGGGTGATAGTGATGGCCGTTTCGTTCGACATGTGTCAGTCCTAACGTAGCAACCAGGCACAAGTCGGCTTGAACCGCAACGACGCCCACCGAACACTGATCCTCACCCGTCATGAGGTAGTCGGCGCGCGTGCCGCGCCCGTTCGCTAGCCATGTCAGCCCAGCATTTAAGAGGCTCTTGAAAGGGCCCTTACAGTTCTTGCTGCTGACTCCGCGGTACCCAACCTCGATCGCGCGGGGGTACGATTCCAACGTGCCGTCCGATTCATCGATAATGACAGGCTTGGCCGACGACAGCGCGAGTACGCCGCGAGTCTGTTCGTCTTCCAGAGCAATTGAGCGCTCTAGAGGTTGCTCGATCGCCACGACGTTTTTCCAAAATGTTGCCAATGACGGTTCTGCCTGTATCGCATCGACCAACTGATCAAATTCGACTGCGCGCCGATATTGTTCGTTGCCATCCAACGTGACCCCGTACTCGGTGCCCCGTTGTTGCTGCACGATAGCGGCGATCTGTCGCAACCGAGCGAGATCGTGATCAAGATCGTTGGCAACCTTGATCTTGAAGAATCGTAAACCGCGGCGTCGCACGTACTCTTCCAGCGAGTGTGGAAACCCATCTGCCAACCGCTGATCGTCAGGAATTTCGGCAGCCGTCAGCGGATCGCTCAACCCAATCGTATGGCGCACGTAGATCGATGTGGCGGGCGCGGATGGTAGCCAGTCTTTTGGCTCGAGTCCGTCGAGCGAAGCATGGACCTGCCCCGCAGCGATGCCGAACAGATTCGTGCGAACCGAGGTAGAAAAACTCACTCGGAATCCACGGCAGATTGCATCCATAATGGCACGTTCAACCATGCTCACGCCGAAGCTCGCCAGTAGCGGTGTCAAACCCAATTCGGCGCAGCGGCTGTGGACCTGTAGCAGCGTACTATGCCAGGCTGGAAAGAACGCTGCGGGCGTGGCAAGCTCGTCTGCAAAGGTCTTTTCCGCCAGTGCGATGACGGCGAGCATATCATCGACTTGCGTTTCAAAATCCTTGTCGGGTGACTTGTCGAACCAGCTTGGCGGCAGGCAGTCGCCGGCGTAACCAGGGGAGATCTTGCCGTCGACTTCCACGGTTGCGCACATCACCGCCTGAGGGCACCGTGTCAAACACGCTGCACCATAACGAAACGGAAGACGCGTCGTCGAATTCCTCAAACCAAGCTGCGTTTCCTTGACCGCGATGCGCATCACAGAATCCAGGGGGTGTACAACGATTACGAAATCGGCCCGGCAGCCGTTCCAGACGAACACAATGTAGTGTCTCGCACAATGGAATTCACCCCGACACCTGTGCGGTGTGCACTCAACTGGCAAGCAAACGCAGGTGGGCGATCAGATCGTCATCGACGGCCGGCGAAGTCTGCCAGATCGCTTCGGACAAGGGTGGCGATTGGCCGTGCTCGCGCAGCAGTGCGAGATGGTGCTGCAACAGAATTTTCCGCTCGCGAGAGGTGTGCAACAAAAAGTGCACCCACAACCACGCTTCGGCATAGTCCTTCTGTGCCATGTCCGAGATGGTGCCGAGGCGTTCAAGTCGCAATAGATCGGGCCGCCAACTCGCAGTCTCGATCAAGTCCAGAAGCTTGGCGGCGTGGTCGGCATGATAGCCATCGTAGCCGCGTGGCACTTCGAAATGCTCTGCCAGGCCTTCATCCAACCACAACGGCATGTTGGGAGTCACGGCATGGAGATAGCCGTGGGCGACTTCGTGACGCAAATCCTCGGCCACGCGATCACCCCAGTGCGCAAAGACCGTCAGCCTGGTGTCGCCCTCGACGAAAAACGCGCGGCGACTTGGCAGACCGGGGTATGCACTCTCTATGAACTCGCGATACGTTTCCGCTTCATTGAACAGATAAAGATGAATCGGCTCGTCTGAAACGGGAATGTCCAGTGCGGAGACGAGATCGCCCCGAATCGCGAGAAGCTCTTCCAGCAGGCGGTGTTTCTGTGGCAGCTTAAAATCACTGCGAATAAACAACTGGTCGCGCACAAGCAGCGAATCCGGCAATGTGGGGCCAGTTCGAAAATAAGCGCAACCGGACAACAGCGGCAGGCAAACCAAGACCAATAGACAATTTCGCAACGACCCCTCCATGGCGTGTGGCGACAATCTTAGCAGACCTATGGGCGTGGGCGAATGTCAGCTTTCCAGCCGCCCGACGCAGATTTCGCGGCAATCTTCCGCTCATTCGTATTTCCACTTGATGATCCAGGGGTCGTTGGTTTGTTGTTGATAATCTTTGAGCTTGGCTTTCATGATCTCCATGACCGCCGTGAATTCCGGATCAGCGCTGAGATTCTTGCCTTCGTGGGGATCCAATTCGATATCAAACAACTCAAATTGAGGGCGGTGGATGTAGTTGGCAACCGTTTTTGCACCATATGGCGCGTCTCGCCCCAGGTTGTACTGTGCCTGCCAAGTGGGAGCCGCCCACAGATCCGAAGCGAACGGAAACGGAAGCGGGTAGGCAATATTCCAAATCAGCTTGTACTTGCGCCCGCGCACGACCCGCATCGGGTAGTACATTTGAATCTCGTGAAAAGTGTGCGACGCAAACACCTCATCCCACCCTTGGGAGTGTGTCTGGCCGAGGATTGGCAAGAACGAACGGCCATGCAAATCGCCCGCGCTGGTCTGACGAGATTTCTGTGAGTCGCGACGAGGTGACGCAATCTCCTTGACCAACTTGGATTTGACCTGGCCGGTCTTCGGATCGAGTGCACGGGCGAAATCAAGAATCGTGGGTACGATGTCGACCCAACTGACCATCGTGTCACTGACGATGCCCCGTTTATTATTGGTTGGATCGCGAACGATGCAGGGCGCGCGCATGCCACCTTCGTATAAAGTCGTCTTGGCACCTGGCATGGCGATCCCGTGATCCGAGATGTAGATGAACAGTGTGTCGCCCCACCTACCCGACTCGCGCAGAATCTCACTCAAGCGGCCCAATCCCTGGTCGATCCTCGAGACTGACTGATAGTACTGCGCGATTTCTGCGCGACAGGTCGGCGTGTCGGGCAGAAAGCCCGGCACCAGCACTTCGGAGGGATCGTAAATCACTTCGTCGATACCAGGGTAGCCCTTACCGCCAGAAGCGGGATTGCCGAACCGATTCGGCTTAAACGGCAGTTCGTCCGCCGTCCCGCCACCCCGGTGAGGATCTGAAGTGCAGAAATACAGAAAGAAAGGTTCTTCGCTATCCGCGGCGATGAACGATTCGCAGTTGTTCGCCATCTCCACGGGGCTCCGCGAGTTCCCAGGAATCGCTTCGTCAAACTGGTACACGGCCTCGGGTGCCACGTGGTATTTCCCACAGCGGGCCGTGCGGTAACCAGCCTTATCCAGATACACGGGAAGGCTGGAGACATTCGCGTAACTGTTGAATTTGTGATAGCTGTGCTGATGGCCGTACTGGCCATTGGCGTGGTTGTGCAGCCCCGTCAGAATGACCGACCGGCTCGCCGAGCAACTGGCGGTGGTGCAGAAGGCATGTGTAAACATCGTGCCGTCGCGAGCGATCGCGTCCAGGTTCGGCGTCTTGATTACCCTGTTGCCATAGCACCCAGTGTCGGGGCTTTGATCGTCGGTCACAAACAACACGACGTTTCGCGGTGCGGCCGAACCAGCAGAGACGATAATCACGTTGGCCGCAATGATCAGAAACAAGAACCATGAAAAGCGTTTCATAGAGACCCTCATTGGAAAGCAGATCGATTAAGCAGTGGAGTGTGACAATGGAATGTCGTACCGAGCGTACAACGTCCGCCTTCGCACTTCAACGATATGGCGAACAGAATGTCTCCGATAAGATGAAGATTAGATACTGTGATCCTATGCCAAACTTCGCATTATGCGTCCCCTCTTCAATCGCTGACCCGATTGCGGAAAGCGTTGAACCGAACATAGTTGAGGTGTCGGTAAAGCTCGTCGTCTTTCAGCAGATCGACATGGCGACCCCGCGCGTGCAACTTGCCTTCGTGAAAGACGTAAATCACATCTGCGGCCCGCAACGTGGTCAGCCGTGAAGGGATGGTCAGCAGCGTGGCAGTCTCAGCGGCGTGGTTTAATGCCTCGGTTACTTCTTGTTCGCTTTCTTCGTCATCGACAACCGGTTCTTGGATTATCAGAAGCGAAGGCTCACGCAACAATCCGCGCGCCAAAGCGATGCGAAATGCCTGGTCCTCGCGAAGCGACACGCCACCCAAACCGACACGCGTCTCGATGCCGGCAGGTAACTCCTGAATGAAATGTGTGGCGCGTGCGCAACTGGCTGCCTCCCGAATCTGATGAGCTGAGAGTCGAGCGTCTCCGCAGGCAATATTGGCGGCGATGCTGCCCGCAAACAGCAAACTGTCTCGCCACACGAGAATGGCTTGTTTACGAATCGTCTCCAGTGCGACGTTGCGGATGTCTTGGCCATCAAAGAGAATTCGTCCCTTGGCAGGATCGTAGAAGCGGACAAGCAAGCCGGCCAGCGCCAAAGGGGTCTGTCGATCGGACGCCAAAATAACAATTCTCTTTCTGGCAGGCATCTCGAAGGAGACGCGGTCCAACAGTTCTTGGTCGGCCTGGCTGGTCAGCGTGACGTTATCGAATCGAATCTCGCGCTGTAGCCGCGCCAACGCAGGAGCACTGGCGACTTGTGCGATGGTGGGCTCATCGTCCAAATAGGAGAAAATGTCTCGCGCTGCTTCTTCGGCCTCCGCCAATTTGCGAGGTAAGTGATGGAGTCGCGTGGCGGGAAAGTACGCACAAATCAACGCGGCTCCAAGCAAGGCCGTACCAGCCACGGTCACGCTGTCAGACAGACCTACCACGAACAGCAGCAGCCCAGCGGACCACAATACGATCAATAGCATTGAAGGGAACATCACGGCCAGGCTGTTCTTGACACGCAGTTCTGCTTCTTGGCATTGGGCAAGTCGCGCTTCGACAGGGTCTTCGGGAATAACGTCCAGTGAATAGCCGCTGGCAAAAGGCGCTAACCGCAGCAACGCCAGGAAAGACGACCGGTGCTGTTCCGCAAGTTCGACCCATGTTTGTAGCTTGGCTTCGATTCGCTGTGTCAAAACACGATTGATGCGGAGGAGATAGCCGGTCAACAGAATCGCCAGTAGGGTGAGCCATGCATTGACCGCCAAAGACATGATCACGAGTAACATCAACAACACGATGCAATAGGGGACCGTTGCCCACCAGGCATACAAGCCGCGGCACACAATATCGGCTTTTTCGACAGCGAGTAGCTCGGGACGCGTTTGCCGATGGCCAAGCAACTCGCTGGTGCCAAGCTGAAACGCCTGACGATGGATCGCCTGACGCAACCGGGTCACGACGTGCAACGTGTAGCGGTGTGCGGTGCATTCCGTTAACCAGCGGAGGAACACCAATAGTGCTGCGAGCGCGGCACCTGAGAGTACCAAGAAAAGCATGCAGAGAGCCCGCTCGCCAAAGAAAGGCCACGGGAACAATGCGCCGGAGACCCAGGGGCCTATCACCCAGTCTCGGGGAACCTCCTGGCTGCCGCGACTGACCAGCAGTTGGATCATCAAGCCCAGATCCAACACTAACATCGGTATCAGGAGAGCTGCCGCGACGCTCGCCAAGATCAACAGGCGATGCAATCTGGGCGCGAAAGCAGAGTGTCGTGCGCGCTGCAGAGCTGATGGCCGCATGCACATCCCCAAGGCGAAGAAGAACCGCTTGCCATTGTATCCGGATTCGTGAAAATTCGCAGCGATTTGTTCGATCCCGGTATCTCACAAATTCGCCATCGGCGTAAAAATACTTAGGCGAGATCCCGATCTTCGAACAACACCAGCGCAAACAACAGGGCCACCAAGCCGTAGATCATGCAATATACCATTGCCCAGGCGAGGTACACATACGGAACCGCTGCACCCCCGGCGATCGCGGCCTGAATATTAAAGTGATCCAGAATTGGCAATATCGTACTTATGAGCTGCGCGAAAAATACGACGGGCTCGAACAGTTCGTTAACCACCGCATTTTGGACCAACAAAGGTGCCAAATTGCCCAGGACGTAGATCGCAAAACTGATGATGAAATTGGCCAGCATCGGCAGGCGGGTAGAAATCGCGACGCTGATGGCCGCCAGCACGCAGGTCTCCATAAAGCCCAACAACAGTCCAGGCACAACGCCCGTCATTTCAAGCATGCAGAGTTGCCAGATTGGCTCGGAATTCGAGGTCTCACGAGCATCGTAAATTGGCTTGTATGCAACGGTTACCATCAGAATCAGGCCGAGCACGCAGAACATCACGGCGACCGTCCAGAAGATGCCCATATACTTGCCCATGATAAACGAACGTCGACCGATCGGTTTGGATAGTATTGTGAGCGCGGTGCGTCCTTCGATTTCATCGGAAATTGACGTACCCGCCGCCCACACTGCTTGAATAATGCATAACACCATGATCAATGTCATGCCAGAGTCTTTGAGGACCTTGATGTCCTCGCCAAAGGTGTTGTAGGGAATGTAAACAAACAAGATCAGGGCGAAACAGCCGATGGCCATTAAGACCGTAAACAGCGGCTGGGCCATTTCTGATTTCAACGTTGACAGTGCAACGGCAGAAAGACGTGGCATCACGGTGCGCTGGAATAGATAAAACAAGAACAAGGCCACCACGCCCAGCGCTACAACCACGATCGCGGTGGCTTGCGGGTGTTCCGGCTGGGTCATCACTGTCAGTGTTAGGTTGGTTTCGCGATTGCCATAGTTCCGTACGTACAACGCCGTGATCTTGTCACTGTCAAACGGATCAACCGATTGACTGGTTCTAAACCAACGCAACTCTTCTTCTGCAGCAACCTCGAACGGCGGATTGATATCGACATCTGACGTTTCTTTCGTGTCGATCGTCAGCGCTTCGGGGCTGTTGAATACCAGCATCCGCAATTCTGCCTTGTTGAACGAAACGTCAATCCTGTGCTGAGCTGGGTCGGCGGCATCACTGGCTTCATTCGGTTTGGGAATGGGAAATACTAGAGTCTCCGATCCAACAAACGGGGTGCGGGCCAGTGACTTCATCAATTCGGCCGGTTGGCTAACTATGAAGACCCCCGCAACCGCGAACAAAGAAAGCACCAGAACTTCGATCGCGATCGGCCACAGGACCCCCTCACGCACCGCGCCTGGAATCTCCGCGACGGCACGCCGCGAACTCAGTGACACCAACGCGAATCCGACTCCGATCGAAAATGGGATCCCCAGCAATGCCACGAGCGCCAGGTTCTCGAGCAACGTCCCCTCGGATTGCCAATCGTTGGTTGCGGGCCGTACACCAAAGACCACAATCAAGCCGAAAACAATAATCGCGACTCCCGCAACCAAGGGCAATCGCCGCCTGGGATCCTCAGCCATGTCCGAGAGGGGGGCGATCCGTGAAACTAACAACGCGCCCCCCCACAGTAACAGCAACAATGCAGCACCAATCAGGGCACCCACACTGATAATCCATACGGGGGTCAACCAATTGGTAACCCAAGTGGGTCCGGCTGCGACAAGCATCATGGAATTCATGCGATTAGTGTTGACTGAATAATGACTTAGTGGCTGCGAACGAGATCATTTCAGGTGGTACGAGACCGTCGCGAATTTGGTTCGATTGATCAAAAGTGGATCTCAAAACCGGAAAACTCGTCCGAGCTTACCCCGCTGTCCGCCCGCGTGTTGGTGACTCTGCCAGTGAAGGTCGTGGCAATCTCTGTCAAAAACTGCCGTATCTCTGCGGACTGACCTTCGACCACCAAATGGACTTGCCCGTCGGGCAGATTCCGGACAAAACCAGTGACGTCAAACTGCTTGGCGATCTGGCGAGTCGTGTACCGGAAGCCGACGCCCTGAACGTGCCCCGAGTAATACACCTCTTTACGTTGTTTCCCTTCAGCCACGCGTCCGCTCGGTCATGCCAGGGGGTTTCGACGAGAACCTTCAGTATAGTAGCGGACAGATTCGCTTTCCAGGCATCCAGCTTGGCCCCGACACCACATAAAAGAAAAACCTGATAAGAGCTTTCTGGGTCGGCCAAATCGCGCGTGCATCTCGAAGATGTCCGCCCTCACAAGCATAGATCGAGTTTGGCCCGAATTCAGCGCCGCGCTAACTCGCGCCGGCAATCTTTTCTCGACTGTAATAGAAAATGGCGTTCTTCAATTGCCGACGGGTCGTCCGCGAGTACTCAATGTCGAACCAGAGAATGCGACCTTCGCCGTCAATCAGGTACGTACGCGGAAGTTTGGTGGTGGCCACCGTTGCAATGGCCGAGCCATCTGGGTCAAGTACACAGGCAACCTCTTCCTTTGTCACTGCATCCAGCTCGATCTGCTCGACGGGATCCCCAACGTTGACAGCCACCACTTTGACATCTAAGTGCCGTAGCGGCAGGGCAACCTCGGATGCGAGGCGTTGAAACTGCTCGCGTGCGAAGGCGAGACGATGTGTCCAAAAGACAACGACGGTGAGGTTGTCACCGCGCAGCTCTTTCAAGGACACCGACTCTCCCGTTAGACGCTTCAACGCCAGATCGGGTATCGTGTCGCCGACATTGACCAAACATGTCTGCTCGTGAGACCGACTAAGAACAACCGTTGGCTCGTAGATTTTATCGGGCTTGGTGGCTGGGATAGCGATGGGCTCTTTGGGGACGATCTGGTCGGGCGATATCCCATTTGGTGTCGCGACAGGTTCCCCTTTGCTGTTGGTTTTCGGTAAATCACCGGCCTCGTTTGTCCCCGGCATCTTCCTGCCAACGGTATCCAAGACGGACCGATTGTCTTCCGAAGTCACGTCTTTACAACCAACCATGACCATGACCATGACCGCGACCAGCAGGCGTACCGCCGGTTGGGTCCCAATGTGTTTCCAAATACACAACGCGCTCATTTCGCGCATCCTCTCAGCGAAGGCCGATTGCATGTGCCATTCCGTGACTGCTGAATTCCCCACTAAGGATCGTTCGAGGAATTACTGTCCGGTAGTCGCCTTTCGCTCCGCGAAATGAACGTGCTTTCGCGGAGCGAAAGACGACAATAAAAGATCGAACACTGCTAAGTGTCGCGTGCTGGCACCGAGACGTCAACGGCCACGTCATCAATGATCGCTACGATCAGTGCGTCAGGCCGGAATTGACAGAGTGCGTGGACAGCTAGTTCTCACACTCCTTTCTCGGGAAAATGCCGAGCCAACCCAGCTTTCTTGGACAGTGACACCCCGTCCTGGGCCTGGGGCGGCCAAGCGGGCACGGAATCCAGTTACTGTTTCATGCGATGTAGATGCTTCTCGACCTCCTTGGTCAGTCCGTCGTCAAGGGGAAGCATTTTCTTGCAAATGCAGTGGGCCCGCTCGAGCAGCGGCAGATCACCTTAGGCGTGCACACAGTGCACTACACTACTTCGCTGGAAGATGTCCAAGTTCTGGGACTCGGCGGCGATCATCGATTCGAGGTTTTTCCATCCGTTGACATCCGGTTCTTCATCGACGGAGGTGACGATGGAAAAGTCGGCGACGAGTTGATCTATCTGTACAATTGGCCCGGTACTCCGTCCATCATCGGCGGAAACCAGATTTTTTTCCCGCCCTTCCAGACTGTGTTCTATGCCTACATCGAGACGGTGGTGATATAGACTGAGATGGAGCCCATGCGTTGGCCTAATAACCTGGTCGGACGTCACAAAAATCCACAAGCGCGCGCGCCGTTGTTCACCAAGGATCAGGGCCCAGCAGGTGTGAACGCCAAGGCGGGCTTCGCAAGATCGGTATCCATACGCGACGGCAGTCGCCACACGCCGCTACCGTGCTTGTCGGTGAAATACAGGGAAGAAGGACTGACCGCTTCAGCATTACCGTCCGCCCAGAAGGCATAGAAGTCGGCATGGGCGTGGACCGGTTGGCGGACGTAGCTGTGGTTGAACTGACTGTCGGGAGTGAGCCGAGCGGTCTTTTGCCACGTGGCCCCTTCGTCTTGGCTAATCCACATGACGATCCCGCCGCCCGTTCTCAGGGGCGTGGGGCCTGGATCAGTTGGCGCGATGATTCGCCACGTGCCATCGTCTTCGATGTACAGTGGGCCATGATCGTAGTTTTGATCCGAGGTAAAGGCATCTCGAATCACCCACTTGGCCTGGTCGCGGGACCAGTGCGCAGTGTGCCACGTCTTGCTCACAGAGCTGATTTCGGGAACCACTACCGACGTGGTGAGGTAGAGAATGACCGGCTGGTTCTTCGCGTCGTATTGGATATTCTTCAAATAGACATAGCGTTTCTCTAACATGTAGTCATGGGCTAGCGCTGCGTTGTCAGGCGAGGTGAGCGGTGTGTCCAGCGGCATCCCACCGGCCGTCTTCCAGGTCCGACCCATATCGGACGTTTCCATGTAATAAAGGTTGGTTCGTCGGTTGATGTCCACATTGCAGTTGAATGCCGTCCCCACCGTGTGGCCGTTCATCTGACTGATTTGATAATGGCCGCGGGGCATCTTGGCAATTACCGGGCGCGAGCCCCAGTTGTAATTCCAGTGGATGCCGTCGACGCTCGTGTTGAAGTGAAGATGCCGCCGGGAGGCGCCGCCAGATTCGTAGTGCGTATATACAAACAAGAAGCCCTGACCGGCGAGATACCACGGCTGCGAGTAGGAAAAGTTGGTCGGTCCCGGGGGGAGATGTACGATCTTGGCAAACTCGTCGATGGCAAACGGCTTCGTGCTGCGATGGATGAACGAAGGGCGCGACCGACCGTGCGCATTGGAAAAAATGTAGATGTATCCGTCATCGTCGAGCATGATGGCCGGATTGTCGTGGCCGTCGCTGGTTGCCTTGTCCAGAAGGATTCTCGGTCGAGCGACCTGGCCACTCGCGTGATCATAGTAAGAGATCATATGCTGCAGGTGTCGAGCGTCATTCTCGGTAGCTCCACCATAGGTGAAAAATGTCATACCCGACTCACCAGCGTCGCAAGCAAAAAAGGCATACGGGCGTATTTGCTGCGGAAAGGTGCCCAGTCCGCCGGTATAGTAGTCGCCGTCCTGATACCATAAGCCGCGGAATCCGTCAGCCTTCTGGAGCGTGAAACTCGTTGATGGTAGCTCGGGCGAGTCTTCGGCCCGCGCGGAGGCCGACAGCACCACAACTGCCACGGCCAGGACTTGCCCACCCACCGCGACGATCGTCATTTGCCTTTTCATCGACGCTCTCTCTCCGTCCTTTCCAGAAACTCGTTTGATATTCAACTGTAGAGATTGTAACGAACTGTCGCCATCAAACACTCACGTCTTTAACCGGCATCGTAGGATGCCAGCTATGAGTTAATCGAGGGCGCGATGCTGGGTGGCGAAATCTGAAATCGATGAGCGGGTCCAATCGAAAATTTCCCTTATGCCACTCGGCCTGCTGAACACTTTGAGTAAAGAGGAGATTTAGAATTTGCTGGCTTTTGGAGATCCGGTGCACCGGGCGTTTCGCCAGTCAGCATGTGACGGATCAAATATAGAGACTTGATGAACGTTGACTCGAAAAGTCGTTGAAACAGGGACCGCACGGTGATAGAGTGCAATTCGTCTTAGCGGCGGTGGCGAAGGCCGCTGTTCCGCCGAGGTCGTGAATTCACACTATGCGCCGTCGCCGCTGGCAAAGAAACATCCCAGCAAAAGCGGTGCTATTCACCGAATGAAGGAGATGTTGCCATGAGGAACTTTGGAATCGCCGCAGTTGCGTTGCTCGCACTGACTTTTGTGTCGGCGACCGTTCGAGCCGATGAGATTAAGGTGTCGGGTGTGCATAACTGCTGTGGCGCCTGTTGCAAGCTGATTCACGATGCGCTCGGCAAAGTCGAAGGTGTCAGCGAAATCACCGCCAAGCCGAAGGAAACGGACTTCACGTTCGACGCCAGCAACGCCAAGGCCGCACGCCAGGCGATCGGCGCCCTGGCCAGGGCCGGCATTCACGGTAAGACCGACAAAGAGAAGCTTGTATTTCGCGACAACAGCGGCGTCGAGAAGGGCAAGGTGACGCGGTTGAGTCTCGTTGGCCTGCACAACTGCTGCCCGGGATGCTGCAAGGCCGCTAAAGATGCAGTTGCCAAAGTGGAAGGTGTGGAAGCAGACACATTGAAGCCCAAAAAGCGGGCATTCGTCGTTGAAGGCAACTTTGACGGCGCCGCTGTCGTTAAGTCGCTCAACGATGCCGGGTTCCACGTCCGCAAGGAAGGCGCGAAGAAGAAGAAGAAGAAGAAGGAAGAAGAAGAAGGAAGAAGCGTAGGACGCACTAGCTGTAACCGATAGCCGGGCTCGGCGTCAGCAGGCGAACAGGTTCGGAGACCCCGTCCCAACGATTTATAAACATCCGCCGAAGGTGAGGAGAATTGGATCAAAATAAAAAGCCCTAAGTCGTTTTCGGCTTAGGGCTTAAAGAAGTGGTCGGGGGCGGTCTCGAACCGCCGACACACGGATTTTCAGTCCGTTGCTCTACCAACTGAGCTACCCGACCTGGGTGTTCGTTTTAGCCTTGTTTTAAAGTGTTTTTTGCACTTATTTGTCACTGGGCGTCCATTTTGGTATCTTGCTGGCTACCCCCGGCACTACCCCCGGAGGTAAAGTGCCCGCTGCCGCGTGAACGGCAGCGAGCTACTGATACTTGCCCCTTAAGCAAGGAGTACCAGCATGGCCCATCGTACCAAACCCAACTCTAGGGGAAAGCGGACTGCCAAGTTCCCGCTCACGCTGCATAAGCCCTCTGGCCAGTACCGCAAACGGATCCGCGGTAAAGACTACTATTTCGGCACGGACCAAGATGCGGCATTAGCCGAATGGTTGCGAGTCAAGGAAGATCGGCTGGCCGGCAGGACACCGAAGCCGTTTGATGGCGACATGTGCAGCCTGACGACGCTCTGTAACCACTTCCTGACGAATGCCAAGAGCAAGCGGGATGGCGGAGAAATCACGAGCCGCACATTCGATGACTATCACAAGTCATGCACGCGAATACTCAAGCAGCTCGGCAAGGCTGCGGCCGTCGAGGAACTTCGGCCTGATGACTTGATGCGGTTGCGCCGAGCCCTGGCTAAGACGATGAACCCAACCAGTCTGGGCAACGAGGTAGGACGGGTTCGGGTGATCTTGCGTTTCGCATTCGAGAACGGACTAACGGACAAGCCGGTTCGGTTCGGTGACTTCAAGCGACCCGCGAAGCGTGTCTTGAGGCGGGAGAAAGCCAAGGCCGGGCCCAAGCTGTTTGAGGCTGCCACGATCCGGAAGCTACTCGAGGGTGCCGACGTTCAGATGAACGCCATGATCTTGCTGGCGATCAACTGTGGTTTTGGGAATGCCGATTGTGGCCAACTGCCCGCGGCTGCCCTGGACCTGGGTGCCGGTTGGATCGACTTTCCGAGGCCGAAAACCGGAATCGGCAGACGTTGCCCACTGTGGCCGGAGACCGTCAAGGCGTTGAAAGCGGCGCTTTCCGCCCGAAAATCCGGCACCGATACCCTGGTCTTCAGGACCAAGTACGGCCGGTCGTGGTTTGTGGACTCTGCCCGATGTGCCCTATCGGCCGAATTCCGCAAGCTCTGCCAAGCCGTCGGTGTGTACGAATCCGGCAAAGGGTTCTATGCCCTCCGTCACAGTTTTCAGACCATTGGTGACGAGCACGGCGATTACTTGGCTACGCGTTCGATCATGGGCCACGCCGACAACACCATCAGCGGCACGTATCGCGAACGAATCAAGGACAAGCGGTTGCAGGCCGTCGTCGACCACGTCCGCACCTGGCTGTACGAAGGGGGTGTGGCATGAAACCCCTAACTGACGCATTTACGGAATTCATGATCGACATTCTCAATACTTGTGCGGTGAAGGACAATTTCCCCGATGACGTCGACCAGGAGATGGCCGCCAAAATAGAAAAGACTTTTGGCAAAATGTCGAAATGTGCGGCCGAAGTCCTGGAAGCTATTCCGCCCGAAATGGAGGAAACATTTTTGACCGCCATTTCACTTGCTGCGTTGTTCGCGGCACAGTCCTTCGAGCTGACGCACTCGACACGCAACACGGGTCGCCGAAAGTCTCGCGGCGGAAGGTATCCCGAATGTGAAAAACTGGCAAAGGAACTCTACAAGATCAACCCGAAAGTGACCGCACAGATTGTAAAGTTCCGCGCGGTGAGGCTAGGCGTAGAAGTGCCGGAATCAGATACCACAATCAGGACCATGCTGAAAAGAATTCGCGAAGAAAACAGCGCAATTAGTGACTAGTTGACGGGCTTGATTACGCACCTCGGTTAGAACGGGTTTAACACTAAACCAATTCAGCCGAGGTTTTTTTATGCGAAAGACA
>PVBE011417820.1_pt1 | contig 16084 bp, 27 predicted proteins | sample 1631181 | NCBI WGS metagenome assembly PVBE01 (sample SAMN08397723, study PRJNA350692) | Marine metagenome, whole genome shotgun sequencing project. | isolation source: water | place: Pacific Ocean | collected 2012-04
ATGAATGGCAAACCATTTGGTTCTATTATAGAGCAGCAAAAGGTGAGATATTCAATGTTCTTAACGAGATAGAAAGAAGGAAGAAAAATGATGCCAAAAAAGAAGAGTCCACCAGTTGATTTAGATTTCAGTGAGATTGGGTCTATGGAGCGCACCATGGAGGAGGAGAAGTATGGAAAACCTCCCAAAAAGGAAGCCCCCCCTCCTCGTGTAAAAAAAGATAAATTTGCTGAAATCGTTTTATCTATTCCAGCAAAAGGAGAACAATCTAAATTTATATCTAGGACAATCGGAGAATGTTCTGGTTTAGAATTCACTAAATGGGCAAATAACGTAGCCTATCCGCTAGAACAAAATAAAGAATATTACGATAGCGTAAATAATCGAAAAAGAGAATTTGTAAAAATTCTTACCTTTCATAGAAAAAACTTTATCATTGCTAATCCTGACGCTATTAAAACCCTTCACTAAGGCAATTAATAATGAATGTAAAAGCGAATACCATACTGACTTTGTTATGTATGACTGCACTGGCGGTTCTATTCCTTTATCAAAAACAGATAGTCCAAATGGATTCAATAGCAAATGTCTATAAGGATGACGTTGCCGACCAAGATGAACAAATACAAGATGTTCACACAAGAATGGCAGAACTATCTGCTATCCTAGAAGAAACAAAACAGTTGTCAGCTCAAAAAAATAAAGAACTATATATGAAAATCAACTCAATTGATGCTGCAATCAATTCCAAAAGCAAACGCTGGGTTCAAATCAAAAGAGTTAGGACTATTGTTAAAGAAACAATAACTAAATCAAGATACTCAGCCAAAATGAATATTGTAGCATTAACAAGATATGCATCAGCTGTTGTTGATTTTTCCAATGAGTATGATGTTCCCATTCCTCTAATTCTTGCAGTAACCAGACAGGAATCAGCCTTCAATCCTAAAGCGGTATCACATGCTGGTGCTCAAGGACTAATGCAATTAATGCCTGGAACGGCAAGAGAGTGTGCAGGGGACATCGGAAAAAGGTATTCAAATATTTTTCATGTAGGAACGAATGTTCAATTCGGAACGTTTTACTTAAGAAAAATGCTAACAAGATTTAATGAAGATACAGAACTCGCAGTTAAAGCATATAATGCTGGACCTAACTATGTATCTAAGATATTAGCAAAGATATATCGCAACTATCCTGCGGAAACTATAAATTATTCAAAAAAGGTGTTACAATACTTAGAAGAGTACAAGGCATCTTATAACTAAAAGGAACAAGAAAATGAATGGATTAGAAGTAACAGATGTCAGAGTATGGCCTATTGCTAAAGAAAAACTTAAAGCAGGTTCTAAAATTAGAGCCAATTGTCAGGTTACCTTTAACGATTGTATGTATGTTAAAGCAAAGCTTTGGCTCGGAAATGATGGATTGTGGGTTGGCTCAGAAGGCCAATATGGTAAAGCCAAGAATAAGGAAACCGGAGAAGTCGAAGACAAGTGGTTCGATTCTTGGAGAACTACAAACCCAGAACTTCAACAAAAATTGACAGAAGTTGTTGTAAAAAAGTATAATGAAGTTACAGGCAATACCACTGTAAATAATAACGTTCAGACAAAGGAAGATATTCCTTTCTAAAAAAAGGTACAAATGGAAGTAACGTTACGTCAATTAACTAACAGAATTTTGGCAATTGCACATACGTTAGAATTTGACGAATTCATTTCCAAAGAGAGGAGGGGAAGGCTAGAAGCTGAACTCTCCTCTCTTATCCTTAAGAGAAATAACTTAAATAAGGTTATGAATCAAAAGAAAGCAGACAAATAATAAATGCCTACCCCTATAACTGATTTTATCGAATTTGTTTCTAATTCAAAAGAATTTGATTCAATTCATCCTGTTCACTATGTAGGAACAGGGTCAAATGTATATGGTCTATCAACCCGCATACATAAAGAACACGCAGGAATCCACATGTTGGATACTCGTGAATACTTAAAACATCCGGATTATAGAGTTCAAGGAGACATCCTTAGGCTCTCATATGATAAAAACGGGAATAGAGTTCCAGAAGACAACAGAGAAAAGAAATACAGTGTAACTTCATTCGAAATTTGGAAATTTATAGATTTATATCTTAAAGGCTCTATTGTAACTTACGATATGCTTTACCTTCCAGCTACATATTATGATTTTGAAATGAATCAACTATTAGATATGCTAAGAGAAGGGATTACGAATAAAATTGGCAAAGAAGCAAAAACTTATGCAATGAATAATTGGCAAAAAGATCGAACAGATCAAAGAAAAATTGTAATGTCTTTCTATCGATTACTTCAAGCAATAATTTTTCTAAGAGAAGAAGAGTATGTTTCTGAAGCTAAAACTTTATGGAATTATCCTCGTTTTTCTGAACTTACTTATGGAAAAAAGGTATTTGAAAAATTTAAAAATTTAAATTTTAGAAAAACAAGATTGTCTGAAAAAGAAATTACAGGAACAGCAAAAGAGCTGGAACATTTAATTGACGAAATTAACAAAGCGTCAATTTCTACTCGGCTTCCAGATGCAACTTCAAAAGATATGCTATTGACATTAATGGACAATATCATTACAAAAAGAACACAGCTAATCACGCTGTGATACACAACAAAAGGAAATTATTTATGTCCAAAACTGTAAAAAAGACTCGTGCTGAGTTTACTAAAAAATTCAACGCTAGTTGTAAAATTATTCGTATGATTGCTCAAGGAAAGGATACCGAAGATATTGTAAATAAACTCGGTATCTCAATGCCTACTGTGAGAACAGTTAGAGGTAATCTTACACGAGGATTCTACTTGCCATACGTACAAGTAAAAGATGGAAAAGTTACTGGTACCTGTAATTACTAGGAACTAGCCTTTAGCTTGACGGTTCGTCAAGTCTTGATCATGAACACGTAGATGTAGATTTGAGTTTGGTAGTCCTCCTCGGACTTAACAAAGAGGAGAGAGGGGGGTGAATTCCCCCCCAACTCAAACAGAGAGATCGATAAATGAGCATATTATTAACAAACCTATATTCACAATTAAGCAAGAAAACTGAAGGCTCTAATAAGTTCTATAATATTCATGTAGCAGAATGTACCAAAGGTCAGCTATTTCGAGCCTCAAATAAAACAGCAACCCAAAATGGATACGAAGTATATTCTATTTTCGGAAAAATCGATGGAACTCCAAGACAAAGACACATAGGATTCTTTTTCTCTGAAAGCGCAGCTATGCGTTCAGCAGACAGAACAAAAGAATCAAAAAAACAAAAAGGATATGTCGAGAATGGAAATCGAACATATACAAAACCAGCAGTTGACACCAAATCAAATGATTTCAAACCGATTTTTGATCCCGTTCCTATACCTAAGCTAAAAATGACTCAAACCCAGAAAAGTAGATTCTCTGATCTAATTGATTAGTAAGCACTTTGCCCCTATGATTAACCAGAGGGTATTAATCATGAAAAAGGGCGATTATGTTTATTTAAGAGAACCATTCTGGCATAAGAATACAAACCTAGGAGGGAAGAAAGCCATAGTGCTTTCTACCAAAAGCTATATTTTAGTTAGAGTCGAGGCATATGACTGTAATCCAGTTAAATGCTTCAGAAATGAAGTAACAGACAAACCGATAAAATTGGAAAAAAAAACTTCTAAAAATCTAAAACCTCCAGATGAGGAAGGACATAGGCAGCTCCAGAATTATTTAGATCAACAACTAGAAGCAGATGAATCTTGGGATTCCTGGATAATATAGCAACGTTAGGAATTGTTATGGGCGATATATATACAACTTTTCATCCCGAAACAGGTGAATTGACTAAAGAAACAGAATTTGTAAATTCCTGGAAATGGAATGATGATAGAAAGGGATTCGAACACTATACTCATCAACAGAGATCATTGGTTAGTAAGCACCAATTACCTAGAGATACCACTGTTGAAGTTGTAGAAATTATTGTTGGCCTTACAGAGAGCAAAAAACATCTCTATCGACAACTAGGTGATCAGCGTAAAATTGAATATGAGCTATTAGAGGCTTTAGAAGTTGCTTCATATCAAATTAAAGAATTGAATTCTAAAGAAAAGCAAACAAAGAAACAAACAAAAAACTTTCTAATAGATATTGCAAAATATCTACTTCATACTGAAGACTGCTCAGTTACCACAATGAAAATTGTAGGACGAGCAAAAATTAAATCGAAATGTACTTGTGGACTTAGTAAAATACTAAGTTCGATGAAATAGCTGAGCGTTTGCGCCAAGCTGATGAGAATAAGCTAACATAGAGACTTCGACTGACAGTCCAACTCTCTATGTTAGAGAAACTACTTTTATCCCAGTTTAAGGTACCTTAGGGTGCACTGCAGATAGAAACTTCTTCAGATAAGTTGTCAGAAAAGTTTCGATCTGCCGTCCCCAGGGCACGCCCGGGGATTCCGAGACCAGATGTTACCTGGGGTTATCCAGGGTTAACGTAACGTAGAAAGTAGCTGAGCAGAATCGGATCATGTCCGAGCAGCTCAGCTACTGACTAGGGATCGATGAGCCGTGCGCATGCATTGCGCACGTAAAACGGGAGTGGGGAAACATTTTTCTGACGGAAGTCAGAAGAAGTTAAAATGTTTCCCTTAAAGTAGTCGGATAAGAAAATAACATTCTTGAATTAAGAATAAGTTTTATTATCCGAATAAGACTGAGTCAGACGGGTTGGGAGATATCCTAAATATATTTTTGGTCATTCGAGATTTAATGCTTGACCAACATTAGATTTAGATTTAAGTATACTTAGGATCCCTTCCCCTCCCTCAGGAAGTCATCAGAAAGGCTATATTAAGTGTATAAGTGCGAAGCGTTCAAGTGTAAAAAAAATGGAGGAACTCCATTAACTCCCGTAAAGCAACCCTGCAATATGATCATTGTAGAAAAAAGAGAAAAAACTTATCAAAGAATTGTCCGCAAAGGCAAACGAAAAGGATTTGTTGAAGAAATCAAAGGCTGGGAAATAGCTAAAGAGATTAAAGTCTGTGCTATTTGCTATGAAAGAATTACTGGCCTTAAGGCATCTAGAGCTGGCTCTTCCTTGCAAGCACTAATGCAGAAAAAAGAAAAAAAGCCCTTTGTTAAAAGAAAGAAAAAATTTCGAAAAGATAAAAAGCCCGGAAATAATAACTATCGCAAACGAAAGCCTAGAAATGACAGGAAACCACCATCAAGTTAGTTATGATATCTATTATATCGGACAAAAAAATTCCAATAAACGTCGCTTAATTCAACAACCTTCTCTAGAATTAAAGCAACTACAAAGAAGCTTAATTCCTTTGTATGAACGCTTCCCCTTGCCTCAGGCTTGTGCTTGTAAGAGGGGGAGCGGTCCCATCGATGCTGCCTTACCTCATCTAGGAGCAAAGTATCTGCTTAAAGTAGATCTATCTGATTGCTATCAACATATTTCATTAGAACAAGCCTATAAGAGAATTCATAATGAATTTCCTGACGGCAGTCTCAAAGAAGAAATGTTAGAAAATTTACCAAATTGCTTTATCAGTTGGGATGGGAAAACTATGCTTCCTACTGGAGCCCCTACCAGCCCAATACTATGCAATATAGTGCTTTCTGAAGTTGATTACCATGTGAATAAGGTAGCACATAGATATGATTACGCTTATACAAGATATATGGATGACTTATGCCTATCAACACATCGTCAGTATCGTGAGTGGTCATTAATCGATCGAGTCACAGGAATTCTTACTGCTAACAACTTTAAAGTTAATAAAAAGAAAACCAAATGGTATGGAAAAGGAAATAATGATGCTAAAATTGTAGCAGGAATAAGTTTGGAATCGGTCTCTAGGCGAGAAATTAAACGTCTAATGAGAGCTAGATTACAAAACTTAGCAGCAAGTAGGAAGCCTATCGATGCTGTAACTAATGGTTATCTTGCTTATGTTAAATCAATAGATGAAAAAACATACAATCAATTGCATATCTATTATAAAAAGCGATTAGAATATGTCCCTTTGCACGGAAGTACTTATACTAAATAAACATTTTTTAGCTATCAAAGTGGGAATAGCTAAGGATGCTATTTGTGCTTTGTATACTGGTAAAGCTGAAGTTGTTGATGAACAGTGGTCTGTTCGAAATCTTCAAAAATGGATAGAATACTGCTCGTTAATAGACAAAATGCCAATTGAGGCTGCAAAGTATGCAGGCAAAATTTCATCGCCCTCTATATCTATCTATATCCCCAGAGTAATTAAAATAGACTCAGCTGCAGGGATTAACATCATAAAGACTGTTAAGTACTCAAGATATAATATCTATAAACGTGATAAAAATGAATGCCAATATTGTGGCCGATATTGTAAGAAAAATATCAAAACATTAGATCATGTACATCCCAAAAGCAAAGGCGGAAGGAATACATGGGAAAACGTCGTAACTTCCTGTAAGTACTGTAATGGCAAAAAGGGAAGCCAAACATTAGACCAACTTGGATGGGAACTAAGGAATAAACCTATAGCCCCTGAATGGAAATCTCACATAGGAACACCATTCGATAAAATCCGAAATAAATATTGGAAAAATTTTCTATGATTTATTTTGATCATGCTGCAACAACTCCAGTCAAACCCATTGCCTTATGGGCCATTGAAAAGGCTCCATATGGAAATCCTAATAGCATGCATAAATTAGGATTAGAAGCTAAAGCAGCCTTAATAGAGGCTGAAGATTTAGTTAAGACATATATAAGTGGCCATAACGGAAGAATTGTTTGGTTGAGCACAGCCTCACTAGCCAATGCATTCGTTATAAAAAACGCTTTTAAAATGCCTCACTACCTTCCAAATGCATTCATATGTATGAATACAGCTCATAAGTCTATTCGACAATTTGGCCATAAGGATACAATGCTACATCCTTTAGAGTCAGGATTGCTCTCTATAAGAGAGTTGTTACAAAAGGTAACTTTCACGACTAGGCTAGTTTCGATGTTATATGTAAATAACGAAACAGGAGTTATTCAACCTGTAGAAATTATAAAGCCTAAAATAAAAAAAGCCTTATATCACATTGACGCAGTCCAAGCAGCAGGTAAACTACCGATTAATGTAGAAAAAATAGGGTGCGATTTCCTAACAATGTCAGGTCATAAGTTCGGCACTCCAAAAGGTATCGCTTGTCTTTGGATTAAAAATGGTGTAGAACTAGAGCTTCCGTATTTGGGGACTCCGCAAGTCCCCATGGCATATGCCTTCGCAAAAACTCTTACATCTTACAACCTTATGCAACGAAAAGTAGATATTATATTAAAAGAACAATTCTTTAAAAAGCGTTTAGCTGAGCATATGAAGCTACAAAAGATAAAATATGATTACAATGTTAAAACAATCAGACGACTTCCTGGGATACTGAGTATTAAATTTGAAGACATAGATGCCTCCGAATTGCTAATGAGTCTAAGTGACAAAGAATTAGCTCTTTCAGGAGGATCAGCTTGTAATTCACAAGATATTGTCCCTTCACATGTTCTCAGTGCTATGGGTATCTCTTCCAAAGACGCGTTGTCTACAGTCCGTATTTCTCTATCACCTGAGAATACATGGGAAGAATTAGAAAAAGGTGTAAAGATATTAACCAATACTGTTAAGGAACTATATTATGACTGATCCAAATCTTCAAAAAATTGTAGATAGTAATATTGAAGAAATTGAAAAAGGAAATATTGGAAAAACGATCACCCATGTGAGCGGCTATTTAGATTACATTTATGGATATCATAATAGAGATAAGAGAAAAATCGAATTAACTCAATTTATTGATCAATTGAAATTATTATCAGACTCATTAAAATTAAAAAATTGAGCAATGGAGAAAGAAATGTCCAAGGACAGCACCAAGAAAAAAAACGAAAATACCGGAGAAAATAGTTCTCCAATCGTAAACGTGGAATGGCAGCCACCTAGCTGGACTGACCAATTCCAGAAATTTATTGTAGATTTACAAGGAGCAATTAATGACAAACACCACAAAAACTGAATTAGAAAAAATTACTGCTATCTTTTTAGATGGAAAAGTAGTTAAATATCCAGTAAGATTTGACGAAGCAGAAGGATGGGTAGAAATGCAAATTCCTGTCCAAATAACTGATGCTGTAACCTTAAAAGCTGGAGAAGCAATAATCGAATCAGAAGATACTTCAGAATTCCACTGGGAAGTAGTTCGTAAAGAAGGAGAAGTTAAAGTTCTTTACGCTGACTCTTATCCAACAAAAATACAATAAGGAGCTATAATGCTTAAAATCCATAATCCCAAAATTAAAGAAAAAGATGAAACGTCATTTGCTCAGGAAGAAGAGCAAGAACAGATGGAATTTCCTATGGAATTATTCCAACTTATGCAAGCAAGAGACAACTTGGAATTAGAGGATCGAGGCATTATCTTCATCAATAGTATCATCACCAAACAAACACTCGATAGGGCCTATAAGAGGCTCTTATCACTGCATTTTAACCCTAACTTTACCGATACCATTCAGATTCTAATAAACAGCCCAGGAGGCTATACAGACGCTGGGTGGGCATTCATCGATATGATGGAATTTGTAAAAAATGAAATCAAAACAGTAGCAATTGGAGAGATTGCGTCCATGGCTACATCTATTTTCATTGCTGGGGATCAAAGGATCATGTCTCCTAATTCAGTTGCAATGATTCATGAATTTTCAACTGGAACAGCAGGATCTTACGCTCAGCTTGTTGCAAGCAGAAAAGCAGAAGATATCGAATATCAAAAAGATTTAGATCATTTACTGCGACATAGTAGATATACAACAGAAACTCAAATCACTACAAATCTTTTAAAGGAAACTGACAACTGGTTAACTCCTAGAGAAATGATGATTCATGGCCTCTGTGATGAAGTTACAGAACCAAGACCTCGAAAAAAGAAAAGAACTACTAAGAAAAAGAAAACAAAAAGAAAAACTTCATAAAACCCTTTATTTGTATAGGTTCTATGTATAAACTGCATGTATGCAAATGTGTATCCCCAAAAAGGGTGATTTTATTGTAATTACTCAAGATGTAATCTCTACCGTAGGTAGTCAAAAATTAGAATTTTATTCAAAAAAATATCCTGATTTTCACTCAAGACAAACTTCTTTTGTTTTGAAAAAGGGAGAGTGGTATCAAATTGGATCTATTTACACTCTAAAGAGCAATGTGTATTTTAATCTTCGAATTCAAAGATCTAGAAGTTCAAGACTATGGATGAAAAAACGAATCGAAGAAGAATTACAAAAGGTATCTTCAATTTATTCTGTTGATGACGATGAACCAATATTAAGAAGTCGTTCAGTAGAATGCCTTGCAGATGATCTAAATAAGAATTGCTTAGTATTTCATCATGCCTATGAGGCTCTTCAAGCAAGAGCATGGATTACTCAAACTTTAAATAGCAAATCTAAACGTTGGGAAGAAATAGAATGAATCAGATCAAGAAAGATCCAGAAAAAACTCTGCAATTTAATCCAGAAAAATGCGGCGATCTTTTATCTAAGTTAATTGACGCATTTGATGAGCATAAGCCTACAGTTGGAGAAATCCTTGTAATCTATGGCAATTTAGGATATACACTGGGAGCTTCCATAGAAGGCTATGGTCCTAAAGGACCAGGAGTGGAAGAACTCAAAAAGGAATATTATGCTAACCCATCAGTGGGAACAGCATTAATGCTTCAAGGGATCGAAGTTACTAATTGGTATCAAGACCATAAAGAAGAAACAACAAAAGAAAGGCAATAACATGAGACCTCTGCAATATTCTATTTACAAAGGAATGGCAGGCAAATGGGGAGCTTTACAGCTTAATTTGCAGCCTCCACATTATTACTCAGGAAAAAATAAAGATTATACAGGATACGAAGCCATGGAAAACAATGCACTTCGAGACGGCTGGAAGCTGCGAGAAGGAACAATTTTCATGGAAATTACCAGTACAAAAGACAGAAATGTCTATGATTGGGATAACAAGATCGTTCTTGCACTCTCAATTACAGATGTAGGAAAGATTCTACATTCCCTATTTACTGGAACAGATTGCAATATAATGCATGATCCTGGTGCAAAAAGTGAGACACAAGGTAAAATCAAAAAGAATTTACATGTTGCCTCCCCAAAGGGAACCGCTAATGGCTGTATGGTCAGAGCTTCCCACACGACAGCAGGAGAAACTAAATCTCATCAAGTCCCTCTATCAGGAGATGAGTTAATCGTAATGAAGGAGTTGCTACAAGCAGCAGTTCCCCAGATGTTAAAATGGGACTAAAGTGAAAACAGAAGAATCGAACAAACGTTTGTTTGCTATTGCTTCAATGATTGATGATTATTTTAACTCATCAGCTCCAATTCTAAACAGCACATATGGGTTTTTAGAGAATATTCAAAAAACGGCACTGGGATTAGACCAAGAGGATGATGGTCCTCAAAAAGTCAATTCCCTATTCGGAGAATGTATTACAATCTCCTGTGACGCGTCTATTCTTAAGAATCCTGGGGGTCCATCTGCTGTTGGATTTGTCATTGATTTTGCCAAAAAAGACCAAGCTAATTTAAGCACTGGTCGCTTTTGCAAAGCTAGCACAAACAACCAGGCAGAATATGACGCAATATTTTTCTCATTGTCGGCATTAATAGACTTATGTGGCGGAGCAAACATCACAGTCCCTATTAATGTTATTTCAGACAGTTTGCTGATTATCGACCAGCTAAACGGTCAAAAGAAATGCAATGATGAAAGATTGAGGCATAAGAGAGACTTGATCCTGGAGTTAACAGGAAGTCTTTCTACCTCCGTCATATTCTCCTGGAAACCCCGAAATAGCACCCCTGAACTTAAACAAGCTAACGATATGGCTCAAAACCTATTAGGGGTAAAGAACCATTAGGAAAAATAATGACAAAATTAAAAGGATTAAAGAGCCTTGATGTATATGAGCATGATTTACCTTTCGATATCGCAATAGGATATGCAAGAGGAAAGTTCCTCGCTGTTGATACAGAAACAGGAGGGCTTCAGTATCGAGAACATCCTTTATACCTTGTACAAATTGCAAATCCAGATGGACAAGTAGCAATAGTCAAGAATCCAACCCCAGATAGCTATAACCTCATTCGAGTATTACAAGATGCAGACACTGCCACTATTTTTCACAATGCGGCTTTTGATCTAGCATTTTTAAAAATAGGATTAATGGCAGAAGTAGGAACCAATGTTCATTGTACGAAAACGTTAATGAAGATTGGATTCCCTCAATATAGCTCAGGGCTAGGATCTGCACTAAGGAATATCCTAGATATCACTCTAAACAAGAATATTGATCACAGTAAATGGGATCAGGAAGATTTGTCTACACGACAATTAGAGTACGCTGCAGGAGACGTAATCTATCTTTATAGATTGTTAAAAGTTTTAAAAACAGCTTGCTCACCTAGACAATATAGCATTTATTCTCGTGCAATGCAGGCAATTAGATTAAAAACGTTTATTGAAGTTGAAGGCTATACTGATTTATTTCAATGGGAAAAAGAACACCAAGAAGTAAGTGAACAAAACAGACTATGGTGGAATCGTCTTTTATCCTCTAAATTTGAGGAAGCGAAAAATGTTACAATGTAATGGATTAGTTGCTATCCCCTCTCAACCAAAATTGGACTTTGTTCCCTGGAATGGACAGGGATTCTTTGCAAATTTCAATGTGGTTAGCCAAGAACCTAGAAAAGATCACCATAAGGTGCACTATTACCAAGTAAGCATGTTTGTTCCTAAAGATAAACGGGCATATTGGGAAGAACGCTTACTGCCTGGAGAGGTCTTTCTTATTAGAACTGGAGATTTCTCAAGTTTAAAGCCAGAAGGATATATTCATCCTTTAGCTCAAATTAAAACAACAGAAAAGAATTTTTTACACTTAAAGCAAGCCCAATGGCACACTGCGTAAAACCCCATATAGGGACAAAATTGGAAATATTTTTATGAGGAGATTTTGATGAGTCAATTTGATGAAACAGACTACGATGACGAAGAGATGCATGACCTTTTTGAAGATGAAGAGGCCATGACACCCGAAGAAGTTTTTAAAATGGTTATGATTAACAAAGCCAAAGGAACAACCGTTCATGTTGAGCTTTGTGATAAAGAAGGAAGCAAGGTTGAATTATCTGAAGTAATTGAACAACTTCTAAATTATATCCAAGACAAACTGGAAGATGATGAAGCGAACCAATTTGTTGACCAGATCATGCCCTTAATGGCTCAATCTGTAGTCAGTGGACTCGGTAGAATGTTAGGGATTCGACATACCGCATTCTTCCTAGCCAACGAGACCTCTCGTGTAGCTTTGGTCAATATGATGTCGCTATCATTTCTATTGCTAAAATTTGTTCAACAGAAAAATCTCACAATTGAAACATTTGAAGAAGAAATTTCAGAAGATGAAATTGAACAAATTGAAAGAAAAGCTAAAGCTGGCTCAACAGCAACAATGGGAGCTTTACTTGGGCTCGATCCAAAAGAGATTTTAGACAATCTTGTTGAACAGGGTGAAATTAGCCAAGCTGATTTAGAAGCAATTCTAAACGGAGATGACGAAAAATAATTTTAACCAAGGAGAGATGAGATGGAAATTGTAAGTCCTTTAGAAGAACTATCACAAGGTTTTATATGCTCAGGTCCTCATAATTTAGCAGATTCTTGGGAAGCAAAAATCCTAGATGATACTGAAAATGAAATTCTATATATTGTACCTGCAGGATTTAGCCAAAGAGATAAAGACGGAAGAGAAAGAAAACAATATTATAAAGCTGCTTATCAAAAAGCAGTAAGTTTCAATACAGAAAAAAAATTAAATCCATTCGGAATAAATACTCATTCCGTAATTTTACAACGCGAACCACAAAATAAATACGATAAATTTGCCATTCGAATTGGAATTAGATTCGATGACTACCATAAGACACCTCAATGGTTCAAGCCACAGAAATGGCAAGATCTTGGGTATGTTCCCAAGGTAGTATCTAAACTCTTATGTAAAAACTTTCAAATGTTAAGACATGGAACACTACTCAGTATGCATGCCATCTTTGATAAGGATCTTTACTTTGCAAGAGTGGCCATTCCATACGGAAAACCTATAGAGCCTTCTCTTTTTACTAAATGTAATTCGAAAAGGTTTGATGCAATTCTGGAGGAATAAGAATGTTTAAAGCATATAGTGTAGGATTGCAAGAAAGAGATTTCGAACTGATCCGAAAAATAACTAGAGTGGTAACTACTGATCATGTCTCTGTTAAAGACTTGAGATATTATGATATCAAACTAGAGGACACAAAGAATAACATTCTATTTATTTTTGGAAGTAAAGCATCAAGATTGGCACAAGATATTGAAGCCAAACAAGTGGTCCACCTTCCAGAAATTTCTACCCTTCATGCCAGCACTGGGATAGATGAACAAAGACTAGAGGCTCTTAAAAAATTAAACTTATTGAAAGCTATACTTGAAACTGATACCATTGAAATCAATACAGAATCTGCTTTAAAAGATCCCGTTCCTGATCTGGAACTATCAGATTTAAAAATTTTAGAATCAACATTGAAAGAAAAAAAGGTTAACAAATGGTTAACAACTACAACTAACGGAAAGACAGTTCAAATATCAATAGTTCCTGAATCAACAGAAGCAGATATTAATATTACTTTTTGTGAATTGTATGCATTGAAAATAGCAATGGATGCTTTAGATATAAAAGAATTTACAGTCGTTTACAGTAACAATTAGCTTCTAACTTACAAAATATAAAATCAAAAGGATTAGAAAAAATGACAGACACTCAAATTGAACCCACAGAACCCCTCAAACCAGAAATTATTGAAGAGAAATCTCCTAGCTATGCAAGCTCTATGGAAGAAATTCTCGCCTTAATTAGGGGACGTGCTCCTTTAATCTGGATCCTCACCCATGAAGAAGGCAGATTCATTAATGATTTTGCCGATAGCATCGCAACTCCCTGTAAGCGAGACCTTTGGCTTTGGTCTGCGTACCAGGGTTTGGTTAGGCAGGATCAATCATCCTCAATAGAGAGAGCTACTGGAGAAGAAGAAGGAACCTGGAATCCTCAGAAAGCTTTAAAGCGTATCTCTGACATGACTAGAACAACCGAAAGCAAAGGTACTTGTTACATTTTGCGAGACTTCCACACTGTACTCGGAGAACCTATTCCCCGACAGATTAGAGACATGTATGAACATCTAATCAGCAGTGGAAAGACTCTGATTATTGTTAGCCCACTGCTTGCACATGGAGCAGGAGGAACCCGTGGTGGTCTTCCTTCAACCTTAGAAAAGCAGATATCTGTAGTACGTTACGAACTACCCTCAAAAGGAGTAATTGAGGCCCATGTGGGTGAGGTTATTTCTCATATGAGTACTAGTACTAAAGGTAAACGAAAATATACTCAACTAGAGTATTCAGAAGACGACATGCAGGCATTTGTTAAGGCTCTGCAAGGTCTAACCTTAATTGAAATTGATAATGCAATTTCAACTTCAATTACCCACATGAATAAGCTTGATGCCGAAAAGCTTCTCCTAGATAAGAAACAACTACTCAGGAAGTCAGAAATCCTTGAGTTCATCCAAGCTTCAGTAGCAATGGATGATGTCGGTGGTCTCGACATGGTGAAAGACTATCTTGGAAAGTATTCTAGAGCTTATACACCTGAAGCTAAAGCCTTCGGGGTGGAACCATTGAAGGGAGTCCTATTGACTGGGGTTCCTGGAACTGGGAAGTCATTACTTGCCAAAGCTATTGGTCGGCTTTGGGGAGTGCCCTTACTTAGATTGGATGTCGGTAAGGTTATGACTGGACTTGTTGGTGGCTCTGAGTCTAAGATGAGAGATGTCATCAAGCAAGCAGAGGCTATGTCTCCTTGCGTTCTGTGGATTGATGAGGTTGAAAAATCTCTAAGCGGAACCAAGTCCAGTAACTTTTCAGATGGTGGAACACTGTCAAGAGTATTTGGAACCTTGTTAACCTCAATGCAGGATGGAATGGAAGGTGTAACTATTATTGCAACTGCAAATGATATCAATCAGCTACCTCCAGAATTTATTAGACGTTTCAATGAAGTGTTCTTTGTTGATCTTCCTGGACCTAATGAGCGATGGGATATCTTTGCTATCCATCTAAAGAAAAGAGGAAGAAATATTGAAACTTTTGAAAAACATAGAAAGGTTCTGGTTGCAGCTAGTAAAGACTATACTGGAGCTGAAATCGAAAAAGCTGTTAAGGATGGTATCGCTGCCTCTTTCTATCAAGACAAGAAAGATCTAACAGTTAAAAATCTTTTAGCAGCAATCGCTGACACCAAACCAATCTCTAAGATTATGGAGAGTAAGGTTAAGAAGCTCAGAGAGAAGGCGAGAGGATCTTTTAGATTCGCTAGCTCTTGGGCAATGAGCCAAGGAGTTGAAGATAATAAAAATAAAAACAAAGTTAGCACTTCCTCTGGAAAAACCCTAAGCATTGATGATGCGATTAGTGATGTCGGAGTATTTGGTAACACAAAGAAAGAAGAATCTAAAGCTACTAAAGATGCAGTAGATAACAGATTCTTAGATCTATAAAAGTAAAGGACAAATGATATGAGTCACTGGACTACAGTTAAAACAAAGTTAAATGATCAGTCAATCCTCAAGAAAGCATTAAAGCGCATGGGCTTTGAGGCTCAAGAGGGAGATCATTCTATCACCCAGTATGGAACAACAGATACCGCTCAGTTAAAACTGGACGATGCTGTTGGTCTTTCTCGACAGAAAGACGGAACGTTTGCAATGGTCGGAGATTTCTGGCATTCAAAGAACCGTAGCCTTAAAGGATACTACGGTCGCAATGAAAAATTTGTAAAGGATCTCTCCACTGCCTATGCTGTCGAAGAAGCTTTCGGTACCCTTGAGGACCAAAACTTTTTCTGTACAGAGAACGAGAA
>PVBE010244158.1_pt1 | contig 16083 bp, 12 predicted proteins | sample 1631181 | NCBI WGS metagenome assembly PVBE01 (sample SAMN08397723, study PRJNA350692) | Marine metagenome, whole genome shotgun sequencing project. | isolation source: water | place: Pacific Ocean | collected 2012-04
CCTGACCGCCTCTCGCGCACGGATCCGGCCTACGGCAGGGATCGCTTTTTCGCGGTCAAGCTGCACCACCTGATCCGCCGGCTGGCCTCGCGGCAGGCCATGGTCTGGGGAGCCGGGCAGGAGGGCAAGCCCTGGATGCGCGCCCTCGCCCGGCGAGGCCTGCTCGCGTCCCACGCCGTGGACGTGGATCCACGCAAGATCGGTCAGATTATCCATGGCAGCCGCGTGATCCACCCCGACGCGCTGCCTCCACCCAGCGCCGAGCTGCTGCTGCTGGTGGCCGTGGGCGCGCCCGGAGCGCGGGCGGAGATCAGAGAGCACCTCGGAGGGGTCGGTTACCGGGAACTGCGGGACTACGTCTGCGTGGCGTAATTGGTGAGGTGATGAGGAGATGAGGAGATGAGGAGAGGGGGGAGTGCTGTCTCCGAGCAGTAGCAACCATCCGGGAGGTTCTTGTTAACATCATGAGGTGATGGGCGAAAGGCAGGCTGCGGCATTACTAACAGGACGACGCGTGACGGCACAGGTTGAATCTGTGATGGAGCCGCGCAGCGACGACGCAGAGAGCCACAAACCGAGATCCCCTCACCCCCTTATCTCTGCTGCTCCCATCCTACTCACTACTCCTCATCGTCCTTCTTCTTGTCCAGCAGGTAGACTGTGGTCCCGATCTCGTACTGAGCCTCCCCCTCCATGATGGAGCGGAAGCCGCGATCGCGTCGGTTGGACTCGGCCTCCACCACCGAGAGCACCTCGGGCACCTCGCTGGCGAAGGCGTAGAAGTCGTCGGGTTTGAGCTCAAACAGCTGAGAGAAGCTGCGCGCCGTGACCGTCGCCGACGAGGGCCGGTCGCGGATGAGGGAGATGCCGCCGAAGAAGTCGCCGTCCATGATCCGCCGCAGCAGCATGTCTTCGCCGGTCTCTGGATCCTTGCGCGTGACCTCCAGCGTGCCGATGAGCACCAAAAATAGCCCGCCGGTGTGCTCGCCCTCCTTGAAGATGACGTCGCCGCGAGAGAACTTGCGCGGCTTACAAAGGCCGATGAGCCTGGTGGCGGCCGCGTGAGACAGCGGGCGCAGCAGCGGCGAGACCTTGATCATCGTCTCCATCAGCCGGTCGCGATAGAGGGAGCGCAGCGTCTTGTTCACCCCCGCGTCCTGGCGCATCAGGCTCTTGATCTGACGCTTGGTGAACTCCAGCACGTCGCACTGATCCACCGCCTTGACCGTGATGTGGCGCGTGCCGTCACCGAGCAAGGCGAAGACCCCGAAGCAGGACTCCGCCTCGAGGGTCGCCAGACGGCGGACGCTGCCCACATGTCCGCCGTAGTTGCGCACCTCCTTGTGGACCTCGATGCGCCCCTGGGTGAGCAGGTAGAGGCTGTTGGAGCGATCGCGCTCGGCGAAGATCACCTTCCCCGGCTCGAAGGTTCGCGGCCTCCCCGCGGCCCTGAAATCATCGGACAGCGGCAGCGGCTGGGTCTTGGGGGCGATGTCCGACGGCTCGTCCCTGACCGTGGCCACGCGCTTGGGTGCCTTGACCTGGGGGGTGACGTGGGTCAGCTCCACCACGTCCTGCTGCGCCAGGCCGGCGAACAGCTCGGCCAGGTCCAGATCGTCGTCGCTCTCCAGGGTGAGCGGGTCGAGCTCCTCGGGGGCCTGCACCACCACCTCCTGCACCGTGGGTGGCAGGGCGCTGTCGTCTTCGTCTTCTCCGGAGGCCACGGGATGAGGCAGCCCGGGCACGATCACCTCGTGGGGTCGGGTGGGCGCCAGATCCTCATCGTCATCTTCGAAGTCGATGTCCTCCTCGCCGGTGTCCACGATGGTGTCGGCCAGATCCATGGGATCGTGGCTCGGACGGGTGGGGCCCTCGTCCTCGTGGTCCTCGTGGTCCTCGTCGTCCTCCTCGGCCACCACGTCGCTGTCGAAGATCTCCTGGGTGTTGGTCAGGGGGAAGCGATCGATCTCCTCGCCGTCCTCCCAGCCGGGATCGCGCTGCTGCTCGTCGTCGTCGAGGCAGAGCGTCTCCCGGTCCTGAACCGACGGATCGTACAGCTCCCCCGTTGCGGGCGGGTCGAGGACGGTCACGGCAGACGCATCCCCCGCTTTGCCGCCCTTGGGCACCATCACCACGGGCTCGCCGTCCTTGACCTTCTGGTGCCAGGAGTCGCTCTCATTGCGCTTGCGGCGCGGGCCGCCAACCACCGTGCGGATCTCCTCGCGCTCGGCGGCGGTGACGCCCTCCATGGCCTTGGCGTGGGCGGGGTCCAGGTCCAATACCTTCTTGAACGCCCTGCCCGCATCGCGGAACTTCTTCTGCTCGAGGTAGCACTGGCCGGAGTTGAGGTAGCAGGACAGGCCCTCGTGCCGTCGCTCCAGCCGGACCAGCACGTCGGCCATCTCCTCCAGCACGCGCGGATTGCGCGAACTGCGAGCAAGGGCCGCGGTGAATTTTCGCAGCTGCTGTTTCAGCTTGGAGGAGGGACTTTCAGAATCCATACCCGGTCAACCAACGCGCTGTCATGGGAGGCGGCTCACGAAGCGCGCCTAATTCTCGAACGATTACTTCCGCGGTGAGAGCGTCAGCGGGTATGCGACGCCCACAGCCTGGCCGGTGAACGGCGGGAAGCCCCAGCGCTTGATGGTTTTCTTCATGCAGGCGGTCATCTCCGGGATGCGGCTCGGCTTGATGTAGATGCCGCTGGTCCGGCCGGACGGCTGCACCTTGAACTCGATGCTCAGCTTGAGCCTGGACATCTGCAGGCTCTCGTACTTTTTCATGGACCGCTCGTAGCACTTGCGCAGCTTCGGGATGTTCTTTTTGATCACCGACACGACCTGGGTCTGGCTGAGTGTGCCCTCCTGGGGCTTGCGCTTCACCGGCTTTTGGCCGTCGATCTCGGTCACCGTCGGATCGTCGACTTTGATCTCGCCTGGCACCGCTGTCTTCTTCAGCGCCACCTTGAGCTTGCAGGACTTGAGATCCGACTGGAGCTTGTCCATGGCGAGCCGGCAGTCTTCCAGCGGTTTTTTGGACTTGTCCACGCAGGGGGGCGGCTTTTCGCACCCCGCGAGGATGGCCACCGAAAGCAGCGCGGCCACCATCCAAAACCAACGGTTGTTATTACTCTTTGTGTTATTTTTCCCCATGGAATCTCTCCGGGCGCCCATGTTCTGTGGCGCTACTTGGATTGCTCCAATGCCTTTGTCAGATACGTGCGCAACGGCTTGATTGTGTGAATGTCGTTCTTGACGAAACGTAGCAGCTGCCGCTCTTCCTCACCACCGAGCTTGAGCAGCCCGTCCGCCACCAGGTTCAGCGCGGTCGACGACTTGATGAACATCGAGTCCGCGCGGTAGGTCAACAGGAAGCTACGGAAGGACTCCAGCGACGACTTGTCGCCGATGATGGTGAGCGCTTTGACGATCTCCACCACCGCCGGGACGGGCGTTTCGTGGTCCATCAGGTGCGTCAGCAGCGGCTTGACCGCCTCCCTGGACTTCAGGTCGCCCAGGGCGCGGGCCATGATGTCCACCGCCTTGCCCGTGGTCCCGTCCAGGAAATTATAGTGGGACTTGAGCGTGCTGAGGTAGAGCGGGATCGACTTCTTGTCGTGGCGATCCACGATCATCTGACCCGCCATCTTGTAGACCGCGGGGTCGATGCTCTGGTGGGTCACGATCTTGACCAGGTCGGCGGAGACGTCCGCGCCCGTGAGCTTGGCCAGCTCCTGCACCGCGAAGAGCTTCACCTTGCCGAAGCGGCGATCCGGGTCCCAGATGACCTCGATGAGGCTCTTGCGCAGGTTTGCCTTGCCGGCGCTGCCAGCCGTCGGGGCGTAGCCCTCGACGTCGAAGCTGGCCCCGCGGAGCTTCAGCTTGAGGTCCACCTTTGAGACCGGCAGGCCCGTGGCCGGATCCAGCGAGACGATGGTGCCGTTGTCCGATACCAGCAGCATCGCCTTGCCCGTGTGGGTCGAGGCCACCACGTCGTGCCGCGGGAAGCTGTAAACCCACTTGAGGTTCGAGCGGTCCTTGGAGCTCTTGATGGTGGTGTCGAAGGCGAAGACGAAGCGGAAGCTGTGGTCGAAGAGGGTGTTGTCGGCGAAGGTCATGCTCCTGGGCGCCAGGTTCCACAGCAGGCGGTTGCGGTCGTAGGCCGTGTAGCTGGCCAGGGCGGCATTGTAACCGTCCCACCAGTACAGCGGCGGGATCCACGCCGGCAGCGAGGCGGCCAGGAAGCTGGATTCCTTGGCGGTGCCCGTGATGGACTTGTCGTCCAGCTTGTAGATGCCGCTCTTGCCGCCGTAGAGCACGCCGGCCTCGGTGTTGCGCACCCAGATGATCATCTCCTCCTTGGAGCGGATCCGCGCGAGCTCCTCACCCTTGGTGGTCTCCACCAGGGCCAGGGACTGGGAGCGCAGCGGGAGGATGATGGTGCCCGGCATGCCCACGGGGGCGCCCAGGCGACCGGCCGACGGTTGGATCCATCGCTGCGCGCCGCTTCCTCCGGCCCGGGCCACGAGGTAGGCCGCGGTGCCGTCGGCGGCACGCTTGATGTTCTCCGTGACGTAGTAGAGGTCGTCGCCGTCGGTGGTGTGCCCCAGGAGCCGGTCGCCCCTGGTCATGGACACGGACCACAGCTTCTGGCCCGAGGAGATGCTACGAGCCACCATGGTCTTGGCGCCGCTGCGATGGAACAGCACCCGGCGCCCCACCACGATCTTGGAGGAGACGTCGTCCTTGGCCTGCCACAGCTTTTTCTGGGCGTTGAGGTCGTAGGCCACGATGCTGGTCGGCTGCTGCGTCACCATGAAGACCAGGGCCTTGCCGCTGGCGTTGGCCGGCTTGCGGGCAGCCGGCTTGAGGCGCGCCATGGCGGACTTGAGGTCCTGGAGGTTGTTGTCGCGGAAGTGCGGGCTGAAGGTTGCGCGACCGCAGCCGGTGGCGAGCACGACGAGGGCGGTGGAGATGATTGCCAGTCTGCGGGTCATTTCTGGCACTCCTCCAGCAACGCCTTGGCCGTGTTCTTGGACATGCGCAGCTCCTTGGGGGGCACGCTGGCGATGTAGTCGGCCATCACGGCGGCGGACTGCTTGCAGGAGAGCCGGCCCACGGCCTTTACCACCTCGTCCCGCAGCGTGTCGGGCTTGAAGTCCTTGCGCAGCAGCATGGTGCGGAAGGCGTTGGCCAGGGCCGCGCCCGGCAGATCGCCGATGAGCTCGCCCAGGTGCCTCGCCGTGTTGGGCCCGGCGACGATGCCGAGAGGCCCGGCCGCCGACGTGTCCCGCCGCTTGAGCATCGTGAAGAGAGAGCGCTCGGCCTTCTTCTCCTTGCGCTCGCCCAGGATACGCGCCGCCCTGGCGCGCACCATGGGGTTGCTGTCGGCCAGAGCACCGATCAAGATCAAGATGACCTTCCCCTTCTTGTCCTGGATCGCGCCCAGCGCCTTGATCGCCGCCACGCGGATCTCCTGGCGGCGGTGCTTGGTGTAGCGCTCCAGCACCGGGATGCTTGTCGGTGTTTGGTGTAGCTCCACGGCCTCGAGCAGGGCGATGGTCAACAGCGGGGGCGTGCCTAGCTGCAACGCTGCCAGGAGCCCGTCCAGCGCGCGGGACTCCTTCTTGAGGGAGCCGAGCGCACTGGCCGCGACCACCGCCTTGTCCAGGCTGTCACCGTAGAGGTCAGCCTTCAACTTGTCGATGTTCCCCGTCATCTGGCCATGGGCCAGCGGGGATATCAGGACCAGCAGACAGAAGAGACTGGGTCCCAGAGCCCTTCGCATGGTGGTACACCTCCAAGGGCTGTGCTTATCTCAATAGTGGGGGCAAAGTCAAGGAAATATCAAGGGATGGCGGCGCTGGCAGGGGCGCGAAAAGATCGCGGGAGGAACGCTTATTTGAGCTTGGCTTCCTTGTCGGAAAAGGTCACGCGCCCGGAGTACACCTCGCCCTTGCCCCGTAGCCAGAACCTGGTCCGTGCCAACTCCCTGCCCCGCGGGGTCTTGATCACCATGAGCATCCTGCGGTTGACCTGGAATCCGTCATGGCTGCGATCGAGCTTGATGCTGGAGGCCAGGATGGTCTGGCCTCGCTGGGTGTAGAAGGACACGGCCTCGATGAAGCGCAGTTTGCGGTCGGTGGCGTCATAAAACCAGACCTTCACCTCGATGTCCTTGAGCTTCCGGTTGAAGAAGGCCATGAACTCGACCTTCCACTTCTTGGTGTACCTGTTGTTCTTTTTGATGGGCCAGACGTGCTTGGCCTTGTTGACCCGCAAAAACCGCAGCCAGCGGCCCTGGTTGGAGAAGTGCCGCGGCGGGCGCTTCTTGAGGAGGACGATCTTGCCCTTGTAGATACGCTCGACCCGGCTCCGGCGCGCCTCGGCGTCCGGAGCTAAGTAAAGGGTGGCGAGCATGGCGATTGCGACGGCGACTACGAGGCTAGATCTCATAAAAAACTCCTTGGGGTGAGCAGAAGTTTTCCATGAACCAGCCCAATTTTCAACTGTGGTCAAAAAACACCGTGTTCTCGGAAAAATAGCTGGCACCTCCTGCTCTATGACCTGAAAGGCGGTTTCTTATCGGCTATACTATTCGCGAACCAGGAGGGATCATGGCAGCAAATCAAGGAGACGGGTCGGCCAAGCCCTCTGGCGCGCGGGCCACGGTCGCCGTGCTGGACAGGGAAAAGGACGACTGGGGGGGCTTCCTCATGTGCACCTGTTGCGAGCCCCCCAACCCCCTCGTCGTCCGCCCCGACTTCGGCACGCTGCCGGACGGCAGCCCCGAGTACGCGCTGTGTGTGTTGCACCAGCCCGAACCCGTGGTGTACCGCAACCGCGGCGACGGCGAGTACGTACAGCTGCCGAAGCTCTCGCTCAGCCCCCTGGGAGACCTGGTGGACGAAAACGGCGACGTGGTGGCCCGGGTGGCCGGCGACACCTTCCAGCGCCTGACCACCGTGGACGACGACGACGATCCGCCGCAGCCCGATCCTGGCAGCGGCCCGGCGGTCGGCGGCGGCGGCGCGGCTCAGCGTGCCTCGCGGCCGCGCACCGTCCATGTGGATCTCACCGAGGACGACTTCTACAGCAGGGGCCGTTGACCTGCGCGCCTGTTGAGGCGAAGATCTGCTTCACCATCGAGGCCGAGCGCAGATGAATGCCCTGACCCAACAAAAAGCGGTGGACGGCGGCGGGATCCACTCCTGGACCGTGGACCTGGCTGCCATGACCCGATGCGCCACCTGGGCCTCACGCAGCCCGGACCTTTTGGGCGACGAGGTTGGCCAGATCATCGGATCGTTTCCCACCTTTATCGCCGCTTTGGGCGAGCGCATGGAGGATGGGCGCTGCTGGGTCGAGGCCCACGAGGCGGTGCGCTGCGACTGCGGCGAGCTGGTGGTCTTCGACGAGGGCGTGCGCTGCGTCTCCTGCCGCGTCGAGGCCGAGATCCCGGACATGGCGTCGGTGGGCGTCGTGGGGCGGATCCCGGCGCCCATCAGCGGGCGCCCCTTCGAGGCGGCCCTGGAGCGCCGCCTGACCGCCATGCGCGCCGCCGGCGACTCACGAGTGGAGCTGTTCGAGCAGTCGGTCATCGAGGCCGGCGGCCAGCGCTACCTCGCCCCGCGCTTCGGGCTCTGGTTCGCCCAGAGCTGGCCCCACGCCGATCCGCCGGTGATGGTCTGGCCCGAGTACTTCGAGATCCTGGACATCCCGCCGGACCACGTCTACCTCGCGGACCAGTACTACCGGCTCTGCCTCTACGCCTCCTGGCGAGAGCAGCCGGCGGTGGCCGTGCTGCAGAACCGCGTGGCGCCGCGGCTGCTCATCGATCTGATGGTGGCAGATCTGGTGGCGCTGGACCGGCTGGACGACGCCCTGGGGCGCCTGGATAGCTCGCTCTACGACCTTTACAACGTGGTGGGGCGGCCGCAACAGGCCGAGCCCTTCGCCGAGGTCTACGAGGATCTCATCTCCGGAGCGCGGCCGTGATCCTCGTCTCGCGCAAGGCCGCCGGCCTCATCTTCGCCGAGATCCAGCGCTGGGTGGAGGAGGGGCTGCGCACCGCGGGCGCACCGCTGGAGTCCATGGTCTATCCTTTGTCGGCGCTGATCCCTGCGCGACAGCCGCGGAACTTGAAGTGCCCCCTGGAGCCGGTGGAACTGGCCGACCTGCAGGCGATGGTGATCGACGCGGCTGCCATCCCGCCGGACGCCGTCAAGCAGTTCTCCCCCACCAACTGCCACTTCTCGCCCGAGGATCCGGCGGAGGCCAACCGCCGCTTCAACATCGCCATCGACCAGGCCCTGGACGAGCGGCCGCGCCTGGCGGTCAACAGCAAGCTGCACAGCCACCCCTTCAGCGCCAGCCCGTTTTTGTCGGGGGGCGATCTGTACCACGGCGTGAGCGCGCCGCAGGCCGTGGCCTGGCGGCAGCGCAGGGGGCTGGCCACGGCCATCCTCCACGTGGTCTATCCCGACGGCGACCCCGTGATCTCGGACCGCCCGTGGCGGCTGACGCGGGACGGCGCTGTCTGCGGTCGCGGCCGGGATCGCGTCACCTGGCGCATCCACACCTGGGGCTCCGCGGCCAGCGGATCCATGGACGACCTCGGCGACGCGAGCATCGTGCCCGATCGGCACCGCTGGGTGCGGGCGTCCCGCCGGCTGCCGTACTGGCGCAAAAAGTGGGGCGCGCGGTGGTGCGATCGGCAAAAGGCCGCCCTGCGCGCCGCGGGGTATCGGGTGAGCCGCAACCTGCTGGGCCGCGGCTGGCGCCGCTACCTGGTGGAGGCCCCCGACGGCCGCAGCCTGCTGCTGGCCCTGCCGCCGGACCTGCCTGCCGCCCCCCTGCGCGTGCTGCGGATCCACGACGCCGCGGCCAACCGCTTCGAGCTGCTGCCGCTGCCGCGCCAGGCGGCGGTCTCCTCGCTGCCGGCCCTGTCCTTGCTGGACATCGTGGGCCACTTCATCGGGTGAAACATGGACGCAGAGTATTACGATCGCGTGAGGCCGCTCCTCGGTGACGCCTTCTTCGAGGCCCGGATTGCAGTATGGGGTCTGGACTTCGGCTACCTGGCCGCCGAGGCCCTGGCGCGCACCGGCATCCGCCGCCAGACCTGGTTCGACGCGGGTGAGGCCGGCGGCGCGTTCTGCCGCAGCCTGGGGCAGCAGCACCTCGGCCATCCGCGCTCCGAGGCGCTGGCGGCGCACTGCCAGGAGCACAACGCCCTGGAGGATGACTGGTCCCTGGAGCTGCAGCACCTCTCCGTGGACGAGCTGCGCCGCAGCCTGGCCGGGGCCGCGCCGAGTCTGCTGCTGGCCCGGGGCGACGACTCCGCGGGCGAGGTGTCCCGGGCCGCGGTGGAGCACGGCGTGCCGTTCATCATGTCCTTCGCGCCGGCCTCGTCGCCCGTGGGCTGCCTGCACGTGGCGTGGGTTCCGGACAGCGCCGCCGATCCCGGCGCCGTGATCCGCGTCTGCGAGGAGCTGGCCACCCTGCCCCGCCGGGACCTGGACCAGGCCGCCGAGCACATGGACGGCCTGGAGGCGCGGAGCCTGTCCCTCTCTCTGGCCAAGTGGGCCCTGCTGCGCGGCGGCCCCGGCGCCCGACCGGATCTGGAGGAGAGCCTGGTGGAGCGCGGCCGCGTGCTGGTCATGCGCGGCACCCCCGAGTGGCCCTGGGCCGTGCGCACCGCCCGGCCCTCACCGGCCATCGTCCCGCGGCTGCGCGGCGGCGCCGGAGCCTACCGCCCTCCCCTCTCTCTCGGCGGACAGCGGCGGCTGCTGGTCTTCGGCCTCGGCACCGCCAGCCTGATGTGCGCCGAGGCGGGCCTGCTCTTCGACCAGATGGTCTTCGTCGACTGCAAGGACGTGTCGCGCTTCAACCCGGTGCGTCAGGTCTACGGCACGTCCGACGTGGGGCAGCCCAAGCCCGAGACCCTGGTGCGCATCCTCGCCCGGCGGCTGGATCCAGATGCCAGCTGGGACACCTCCGAGGAGGGCCCCATCACCTTCTGGCGCACCGCCGACCGCGCCCTGGGGGCCATGCACCTGCGGGTGAGCGAGGGCAGCCGCGCGGGCGCCGCCGCGCTGAGTGAGCTGCTCGACACCTTCAAGCCCACCATGGCGGTGGTCGGCATGGGGCGCAGCAAGGACGACAACTTCACCGCCACCGCGGCCCTGCGGCGGCGCGGCATCTTGCACGTCACGCCCACCGCCTTCCCCTCGGTGACCCACTTCAAGCACATCCTCACCGACGGGGATCGCGGGCCGTGCTACGACTGCCTGCAGGGCCACCTGCCCCTGGACGGCGGCGCCGGCCCCACTCTGCAGCCCGAGGCCCGGGAGATGTTCTACGGCGGCACCCAGCCCGCCACCCTGGCCGAGACCTACCCCTCGGCCCACAGCTTGCTGCGGCTGACCCAGGATCTGTCGCTGCCCATGGGAGCCCGGCCGGTGTACCTCATGCGTGAGCTGGCCGGTGAGCGCAACTGCTTCGTGGGCTCCAACCGCGTGGAACAGAACGCCGCTGGCTGGCTCTACGGCCTGGACCAGCCCTTCTCCATGGTGACCTACGGGGTCTCCGATCTGGTGGGGGCCGCGGCCAAACGGCGGTGCTCCTGCGGGCGGCTCAACGTTTAGCCGCGAACCCCATCAAGCACGTCCCGAAGCACGACCACTTGTGGTATTGTCCCTGACCGATGAGACAGCCACCCAACGAGGACCGGCTACAGCAGGTGCTGGACGAGGCGGGGAGCATCGCGGCGCGGTCCGGGACGACCTATTGCAGCGGTCACCTGCTCATGGCGCTGGTGACCCTCAACAGCACGGCGCGCACCCTTCTCACGGAGCGCGGCCTCACCACAACCCTCATCGTGGAGCACCTGACGCCGTTGCAGGAGGGGGCCCCCGAGCCCCTGGACATGATGAACCGCATCCGCGACGGCAGCCTGCGCATGGCCCAGAGCTGCGGCTCGGCCCGGGTGACGACGCTGCACGTGTTGCTGGAGCTGTGCAAGCTCAAGGACAGCCTGGCGCACCGCATCATCCGCGCCGTGGGCATCGAGATGAACAGCCTGCGCCACTATACGCTGGCGCTGATCACGGGCGGCCCCGGTCGGGACGGCGGCCAGGCGCGCCCCCGGCCCACGGTGCTCGACGCGGCGTCGCGCCGACCAGGGGCCGATGCTGCCGCGGAGCCCGAGGCCGCGGCTGAGCCCGAGACCACCGCGGCGCCCGAGACCACCGTGGCGCCCGAGGCAGCGGAGCCCGAGGAAGTGGACGAGGCCACGGAGGCCGAGGAGACCGAACCCACCGCCGATCGCACCCCGGCCGAGCAGCTGCTGGCCACCCTCTCTCGCAGCCGGTCCGCCCGGGAGCGCCTGCAGGCCGACCCCCGCGTGACCCGCGGCAGGGTGGCGGCCGAGGACACCGAGGAGGAGCCCGCCGACGGCGCGCCCCGCTACGAGCTGGATCCCGATGAGTACCCCACCCTGGCGGCCATGGGGCGCAACCTCACCGAGGCGGCGTCCCGCGGCAAGCTGGAGCCCCTGGTCGGGCGCATGCAGGTGGTGGAGAAGATGCTCGACATCCTCGGCAAGCGGAAGGCCAACAACCCCTGCCTCGTGGGCGAGCCCGGCGTGGGCAAGACCGCCATCATGGAGGGCCTGGCCTACATGCAGATCAACCAGGCCGACGAGGTCCCCTTCCTCACCGACCGGGTGCTGGTGGAGCTGAACATGGGCTCGCTGCTGTCGGGCACCGCCCTGCGCGGGTCGTTCTCCGAGCGCATGTCAGCCCTGCGCGACGAGGTGGAGCAGGCCGAGGGCAAGATCATCGTCTTCCTCGACGAGATCCACACGCTGGTGGGCGCGGGGGCCGTGGGCGACGGCTCTCTGGACGCCGTGGGCGAGCTGTCGGCGGCCATGGCCCGGGGCACCTTCCCCTGCATCGGCGCCACCACCACCGACAACTACAAGAAGCACATCGAGGAGACCCCGATGCTCCAGCGCCGCCTGCAGCCGGTGCTGGTGCCCGAGCCCACCCTGGAGGAGGCCCTGGAGATTCTGCGCGGCGTCATGCCGGCCTACCAGGAGCACCACAAGGTAAAGTTTTTGCCCGAGGCCTACGACGCGGCGGTGCGCCTCTCGAGCCGCTACATCGCCGACCGCTTCCTGCCGGACAAGGCCATCAGCCTGCTGGATCTTGCGGGCAGCCGCGCCCGGCGGCGGGCCAAGGACCAGGTGGGGCGCACCGAGGTGGCCGAGCTGGTGGCCGAGGGGACCAAGATCCCGGTGGACCGCCTGCTGATGACCGACACCCAGCGGTTCCTCAAGATGGAAAAGTTCATGCACCGCCGGATCATCGGCCACGAGCAGATCATGAAGAAGGTCTGCCAGGTGATCCGACGCAACTACGCGGGCTTCTCCAGCGACCGCCCCATCGGCTCGTTCCTCTTCCTCGGGCCCACGGGCGTGGGCAAGACCGAGACGGTCAAGGTGCTGGCCGACTTCCTCTTCCAGAGCCGCGAGGCCCTCTGCCGCTTCGACATGAGCGAGTTCCAGGAGGGGCACTCGGTGGCCCGCCTCATCGGCTCGCCCCCCGGCTACGTGGGCCACGACCAGGGCGGTCAGCTCACCGAGTCGGTGCGGCGGCGGCCCTACCAGATCGTGCTGCTGGACGAGGTCGAAAAAGCCCACCCCGACGTGCTGCAGGTGCTGCTGCAGCTGCTGGACGATGGGCGCCTCACCGACGGGCGCGGGCGCACGGTGGACTTCTCCAACACCGTCGTGGTGATGACCTCCAACCTCGGCAGCAAGCACTACGACAGGGGCAAGTCCATCGGCTTCGGGCCCGCCTCGCGGGACGACGACGGCGCCGACCCCGACTGGCCGGGCATCGCCAGGGAGGTGCTGCTCACCGCGCGCAAGGCGTTCCCCATCGAGCTGTGGAACCGCATCGAGGAGCGCCTGGTCTTCCGGCCCCTGAGCCAGAAGCAGGTGCTGGCCGTGGCGCGGCTGCTGGTCAAGGACTCCAGCGATCGGCTGGCGGCGGAAAAAGACATCTCGTTTACCGCCACGGACGCGGCCCTGGCGTACCTCATCGACCACGGCGGCTACGACCCGGCTCTGGGCGCGCGCCCCATGCGCACCACCATCCAGCGGCTCATCGAGGCCTCGGTGGCCGAACAGATCCTGCTGCACGAGGTGGTGGCCGGCGACAGGCTGCGAGTGGACTGCGTGGACGACGCGCTGGTGGTGGATAAAGAAGTCGAAGCTGATCCTGAGTCTGACACGGAGAGCTAATAGCTAACCGCTAATAGCCGCGGCCGAAGGCCGCAAGGAGCTTGGCATGAACGGCGGATACATGAACAAGGCCTACGACATCGATCTGTCCTCCGGGGAGATCAAGGACCTCAAGATCAGTGACGAGGACCGACGGCTCTACCTCGGCGGCAAGGGCATCGGCGTGCGCCTGCTGTACGATCACACCCCTCCGGGGCTGGACCCCTACGACGAGAAGATGGTGATGATCTTCTCCACCGGCCCGGTGACAGGCACCGCGGCGCCCCAGTCCAACCGCTTCGTGGTGACCACCAAGTCGCCGCTCACAGGCGCCATCGCCACCTCCACCAGCGGCGGCAACTTCGCCACCAAGCTGAAGAAGGCCGGCGTGGACCTGGTGCTGGTGCGGGGCATCGCCGAAAAGCCGGTCTACATCGAGATCACCGAGGAGGGCGCAGAGATCAAGGACGCCGAGCACCTCTGGGGCAAGGGCACCGAGGAGACACAGGAGGCGTTCCCCAAAAAGTACGGCAAGGCGGTCATCGGGCCCGCGGGCGAAAACAAGGTCCGCTTCGCCGCCATCGTCAGCCAGGAGCGCGTGGCGGGCCGGGCCGGCACCGGCGCGGTGATGGGCTCCAAGAACCTCAAGGCGATCATCGCCTTCGGCCGCAAGAAGGTGCCCATCGTGGAGCCCGAAAAGTACAAGGGCTTCCAAAAGTACATGACCAAGTTCTTGCTCTCGCACCCCATGGCGGGCAGCATCCTGCCCCGCCTGGGCACGGCCAACCTGGTCAACACCACCGCCGGACGCAACATCCTGCCGACCTTCAACTTCCAGAAGGGGTCGGATCACCGCGCCGTGGAGATCAGCGGCGAGGCCATCGTCAGCCGGCACCTCAAAAAGCGCGTGGGCTGTATGAGCTGCCCCATCGTCTGCGGCCGCGGCGTGGAGATGAATGGCAAGGTGACCAAGGGGCCGGAGTACGAGACTCTCGGCCTGCTCGGCTCCAACCTCGGCAACTTCGATCTGAAGCGCATCTTCGACCTGAACTACATCTGCGATGACATGGGCATGGACACCATCAGCGCCGGCGGCGTGCTCGGCTTCGCCACGGAGCTGACCCAGCGGGGCAAGCTGGAGAGCGACCTCTCCTTCGACAGCCACGACGGGCTGGCCGAGCTGCTCAAGGACATCGCCCACCGGCGCGGCCTGGGCGACGACCTGGCCGAGGGCGTCAAGCGCATGGCCGAAAAGTACGGCGGTGAGGAGTACGCGATCCACGTCAAGGGCCTCGAGCTGCCGGCCTACGACCCCCGCGGCTGCTACGGCCAGGGCCTGGAGTACGCCACCACCGCTCGCGGCGGCTGCCACGTGCAGGGCTGCACCATGTACCTCGAGGCCTGCGGGCCCATCAGCGTGGACCCCCTGTCGCACAAGGCCAAGCCGGAGCTGGTCATCCTGCAGCAGAACGTGGCCAACGCCGTGACCTGCTCGGTCTTTTGCATGTTCTCCACCTACGCCATGATCCCGGCGGTGGCCTTCAAGCTCAACCCCCAGGGGCTGGCCTACGGCCTGCTGACCAACACGCTGCTCAACTCCGGGCCGATCCTCGGTCTGGTGCTCAAGTCGAAAAATCCCCTCAAGATGCTCTGGTTCGAAAAGTTCCTCAGCTTTATCACCGGCACGTCGTTCTCCATGGGCGACTTCGTCGAGGTGGGCGAGCGGGTGTTCAACCTGGAGCGCATCTACAACATCCGCGAGGGCTTCACCCACAGGGACGACACCCTGCCGCCGCGCCTGCTCAAGGAGCCCACCTTCCCGGGCCAGCGCGCCGGCGTGCCCCTGGACAAGATGATGCCGCGTTACTACAAGGTACGCGGATGGGACAGCTACGGCGTGCCCACCGACGCCACCCTGGACCACCTCAACATTCGCAGGTAGCTTCAGAAAGCTGTTAGCCATTAGCTGTTAGCCGTTAGCTGATAGTGAAGGAGAGACAAGATGGCGACATTGATTCCCAACTTCGACCTGGCGGAGACGATCGGCACCAAGGTTGAGATCGACGCGGGCACGGTTGGAGAGCTGGTCTCCAAGGGCATCGCTCAGTACGGCGAGCCGTTCCGTGACGCCACCAAGGTCGTGGCCATCATGGTCAACGGCCGCGCGATGAATCTGCTCAAGGGGGGCAAGACGCGCCTGACGTCCAGCGACACGGTCTGGTTCGTCATGCCCTCATCCGGGGGCTGACCCTCCCCCCAATGTAGCGCAGCTACTTGGCTGACACCTTCATCACCATGGAGCCCTCCTGCTTGGCAGCGTAGGCGTCCACCAGCAGGTAGTACTGGCCGGCGGCCAGGTTCTTGAAGGTGTAGGTGCCCGAGGTCTTGCTGCTGGTGGGGTGGCACTTCACCGGCGCCGCGTCGCAGGAGTAGCCGGTGCCCTTGTCGTGGTACAGGCCGAGGACGTGGTTGCCGAACTGGGCCCACTGCACGGTGAGGTCGGCGTTGCCCGGCAGGGTGAAGCCGAGGGCCACGTCCTCTCCGCCGGTCTTGGCGCAGGAGGCGTGGACGCCGTCGCCGGAGCCCTTGGTGGTGGCGGCGACGTTGAGCACCTTGCCCGTGGTCGGGATGACGCCCAGCTTCTGGTCCGGCGTGCAGGTCTTGCCGGTGCAGTACGAGTGGGTGGCGCAGTTGAAGTCCTTGCAGTCGATGAGGCCGTCGCCGTCGTCGTCTATGTTGTTCTGACACCGCTCAGGCCTGCGGTTTTTGTAGGCCTTGAAGGTCAGGTTGACA
>PVBE010575547.1_pt1 | contig 16079 bp, 10 predicted proteins | sample 1631181 | NCBI WGS metagenome assembly PVBE01 (sample SAMN08397723, study PRJNA350692) | Marine metagenome, whole genome shotgun sequencing project. | isolation source: water | place: Pacific Ocean | collected 2012-04
AATACTAAGCGTCCATCAGTAACAATACCAAATGCTTGTGAAGGACTTGCATCATGTTCATGAATTTTTGGCAAGCCATACTTGAACTCATATTTACCATGGAAAATAGGATGGTTAGTTGGTAGTTCTACTAAATCAGTTTCTGGGGATATTTTGGAGTTCAGAGATCAGAATTCAGTAGGAATTGGAAACGTTTCGACATTTAATGTTTCATCGGCTGATGGTTCCACAATAGTTTGGGATGTGACCGATCCTACGAATGTCAAACAGGTATTGGGAAATTTGAACGGATCCACTTTTTCTTTCACCACCCAAACAGAAGCATTGAAGGAATTTGTTGGATTTAAAAGTTCAGCCACATTCGCTACGCCTTCCATTCCTGAAAATGCGGTCGTGGGTAATCAAGACCTGCATGCCTCGGGACAGCCTGATTTGGTTATTGTAACCCATCCTACTTTTAAATCTGCAGCAAATAGGTTGGCCTTGCAAAGGCGCGAACAATGTGGTTCAGGTATTGTGGTTGTGGAGATAGAGCATGTATTCAACGAGTTTTCTTCCGGAACGAAGGATGTTTCAGCTATAAGAGACTATATGAAGATGCTGTATGATCGGGCCGCAGGTGATGTCAGTAAAATGCCAAGGTATTTGTTGCTCATGGGGGATGGTTCTTATGATCCAAACAGTACAACGGACAATTTCATCCCGACTTATCAAAGCCCCAATTCGGTAAGCCCAACACAGTCTTTTACCTCCGATGATTATTTCGGAATTCTGGATGATAACGAAGGAGGGTCAATTATTGATGCCGCCAATCCAGACTATATAGATGTTGCCATTGGAAGGATTCCTGCAAAAAACGCCTCTGAAGCGAATGCCTACATAGATAAAATCATCAATTACGAATCGAGAAATTCGCATGGAAGCTGGCGAAACACAATTACGTTTATTGGTGATGATGAAGACAACAACACGCATTTCAACCAGGCACTGGGTCTGGCGGAATATGTTGAAAGCAATTACCCGGTTTACAATGTCGATAAGATTTTCCTCGATGCTTATGAGCAGGTGTCCACACCGGGAGGGAGTCGATATCCCGATGTAAAGGATGCGATCAACAGGAGAATTTTTTCGGGAACCCTGATCTTGAATTACACCGGCCATGGTGGCATTAACGGTTGGGCACACGAAAGAATAGTTGACGTGAACGATGTGCTTTCGTGGGAAAATATAGACAAGCTACCGGTTTTTGTAACAGCAACTTGTTCATTTTCAAAGTACGATGATCCGGCAATTGTATCGGCTGGAGAGCATTGTTTGCTAAATCCGAATGGCGGGGCTATCGCGCTAATCACCACAGTTCGCCTGGTGTATTCAGGCGACAATGCCACCTTAAATTCAAGTTTCCTCAAAAAGCTCTATGAGTTTTATGAATCTGAACGACCACCAATAGGGAAGGTTTTGATGGAAACCAAAAACTCAGTGCTAAGTTCCACGAGCGACATTAACAGCAGGAAATTCTTGCTGTTGGGTGATCCAAGTATGAGTATGGCGTACCCACAGGAAAACGTTTTCACCACACACGTTAATAACATTGATGTTACAACTGGAACCGATACGTTAAAAGCCTTGTCGAAGGTTTCTATCCGAGGTGATGTGAAGGACGATGATGGAGCAAAACTGACAAACTTCAATGGTGTGGTTTATCCTACCATTTACGACAAAGCAGAATTGATTAGCACTTTGAAGAATGACCCCGGCAGCAACCAGGCCCAATTCGATTTGCAACGTAATATTATTTACCGGGGAAAAGCATCTGTAACCAATGGGGAGTTTGAATTCGAATTTGTAGTACCAAAAGACATTTCCTACAATTTTGGAACAGGCAAGATCAGCTATTATGCTTCAGACAATACTGTGGATGCCAATGGTTTTAACAACGATGTAATCATAGGAGGAACCGCAGAAAATTATAATACCGATGAAATTGGACCACAGATTTCTGTCTTCATGAACGATGAAAAATTCGCTTTTGGAGGAATGACAGACGAAAACCCAATTTTACTCGTTAAGCTGCAAGACGAAAACGGAATCAACACTGTTGGCAATGGAATTGGCCACGATTTGACTGCTGTTTTAGATGACGAGACGAACAACACACTAGTGCTTAACGAATACTACGAAGCTGATTTAGATCAATACAAAAGTGGTGAAGTGCGCTATCCACTTAGCGAGATGGAAGCGGGCCGGCACAGGGTTACAGTAAAAGCATGGGACGTTTACAACAACTCCAGCGATGCTTATACTGAGTTTGTTGTAGCTGAATCTGCACAGCTGGCCTTGAGTCATGTTCTGAACTATCCCAACCCTTTCACAACCAATACTTCATTTCATTTCGAACATAATCGCCCTGGTGACGCATTATATACACAAGTGCAGGTTTTTACCGTTTCGGGGAAACTTTTGAAGACGATTGAACGTAACACCATATCAGAAGGCTACAGGGTAGATGATATTTCCTGGGATGGACTAGACGATTATGGAGACCCAATAGGAAGGGGCGTTTACGTTTATAAAGTGAAGGTGAAATCGTCTCTGGGTGAGGCCGCACATAAGTTTGAGAAACTCGTAATTCTTAGATAAATACTTAATTTTGCAACCAATTGTAGATCATGAAACGTACAAATACCTTAGTCTTAAGCCTTGTTTTGATGGCGGTTACATTAACAGGATTTTATAGTCCTGTTCAAGCACAATCCATCAGTAAAGACGGGGAGGAAATTGCCACTGTTTCAACGGCAGTTCCATTCCTCAGAATAATTCCTGATGCCCGTTCAGGTGGAATGGGAGATGTAGGATTAGCCATTTCTCCTGATGCTAACGCCCAATTTCACAATATCGCAAAGTTGGCTTTTGCCGACAAGGATTTGGGAATTGCTGTAACTTATACACCCTGGCTGCGAGCTTTGGTGAATGATATTTACATGGCTTACTTATCGGGCTTCAAAAGAATTGACGATATGCAAACAATCGGAATGTCGTTGAAGTTTTTTTCACTGGGCGACATCACATTTACCGATTACAATGGAAACGAAACCGGTCAGTTCAGGCCACATGAATTTGCGCTTGACGCATCTTATGCCAGGAAATTGGGGGAGAATTTCTCCACCGGTTTGGCTTTACGTTTCATTTACTCCAACTTGGCAAGTGGACAACATGTTCAAGCAATTCCGATCAAGGCGGGAATCGCTGCGGCCGCTGACATCGGATTCTATTACAACAAGCCAATTGAAATTGGTGACCGTGAAACCAAATTGGGATTAGGCCTGGTGATTTCGAACGTAGGGAGTAAAATCACCTACACCGAATCTGCTGAAAAAGACTTTTTACCTGGCAACCTCGGTTTTGGTGCTGCGTGGGAATTCAATTTCGATGATTTCAACCAGATAAACATTGCTGCAGACATTAACAAACTGTTGGTGCCATCACCTGATTCTGCCGGAACTCACCGAACAAAAAGTGTGGCGGCTGGGATCTTCGGTTCTTTTAGCGATGCCGAAAATGGTGGAAAAGAAGAAATGCAAGAGTTAATGTATTCCACTGGAATTGAATACTGGTACGACCAGCAATTTGCCGTTCGTGTTGGATATTTCCACGAACACGCACTGAAAGGAAACAGAAAATTCTTCACAGCCGGTATCGGTTTGAAATACAGCGTTTTTGGGTTGGACTTCTCTTACCTGATTCCAACAACGAACCAGAGAAACCCATTGGATAACACCTTGCGCTTCACCTTAAAGTTCGATTTTGATGCTTTCAAAAAGAACCAGGAACAAGAAGACGCACCGGCTGAGTTCAATTAGGCAAACGAATAACTAAATAGTGAAAAGCCATCTCGTGTAAGCGGGATGGCTTTTTAGTTTAGATCGTACCATCCTAAACGGTTTACTGAGGCTGTCAACTGAGACTAACTTGTTGCGGCAGGATCCTTGTCACAAGTGTTCCCTGAAAATTCTTGTACCTTTCGACATACAAGAAACCCAACAACGTGCGTTTAAAGAAATTATGAGAGTTAAGCTATTTTCTGTCCTGATTCTTGCTGCCTTTTTTTCTTCATCTGTTTTTGCACAGGGTAAACTCAAACTCGATAGGTCAATCATCGATTTTGGTGAAGTGAAGGATTGGAATAATCCAACCGCAAACTTCACCTTTAAAAATGCTGGCAATCGTGATTTGATGTTTTTGCCCACAAGACCCTCTCAAAATGTACAGGTTCGTCTGCCCAAAGGATTTATTAAACCTGGCCAGGTGTCCGTGATCGAAGTGACCTTTTACACCAATGTGAAGGGTGTGTTCAATATTAAAATTCCGGTTTACACCAATGGTTCGGCTGAACCACAGAACCTGAGAATCAAGGGGGACATCAAGTCGTTTCATCCCAATGCCATGACCCAATGCCCGACCTTCAACGAAGAGATTAAAACCGATTTCTTGAAGAACGAACAAGTGGTTAAGGTGATCGATTCGAAAACCGGGTTGCCTATCGAAAACGCCCACGTTCAGTTTTATCAGGGTAAAAACAAGATTGCTTCAAAGGAGACAGACAAACATGGGAAATTGAAACAGGAAATTCCTATCGGACTTTACATGCTACAGGCCAACGCGGAAAACTACTTTCCTGTAGAAGAGCCCCAATACCTGAAAAGAAGTGCCGATGTTATCGTGATTCCTTTAGATCCATATCCCACTCCAAATTTGCCAGTTTACACCAAGGCAGAACCTGTTAAAAAGGAAGATTACAAATACACACCCCGCGAATATACTTATGAAGAAGAGCCGGAAGAGAGGGTGAAACAGCCGGTGAAGGAAGAGGAAACCGCTTTCTTCGAAATTCCGATTGAAGAACAGGAAAATCCTGATAGTCCCGATAGCTATCAGGATCGGAAAGAAGAAGAACCGGTATATATTGATAAACCGAAACCGACAGAAGTAGAAGAGGCGGAAGAAATTGTTGAGGTAGCCAAAGCCGAACCAGAAAAACCGAAAGAACCCGAAAAGTATGAGGAGCCGGTTTTCTTTTCGTACGCTTATGAAGAGGAAGAGGAGAAGCATGAAAAACCAGAACCCATTGAGTTCAAGATTCGTGAGGATGAGCCGAAAACAGAAGCACCTGTTGAAACCGTAGTTCGTGAAGAAATGCCCGAACCTAAAGAGCCAGAAGAAACGAAACCAGCACCGGTGGAAGAGGAGACTGTTTATTTTGCTTCGGGATATGAGGCCCCTAAAGAAGAGATTCGCCCCGTGCGCGATGAGCCTATTCCCCTGGAAACTCCTGAAAATCAAGAACCACAAAAAACCGGACCTCCTCCTCCAGCCGAAGAATCTGAAATGGAATTTGAGCCGGAAGAAGAGCCCGTGTTTACTGCCGAAAAAAATTCTGAACCGGAAAAAAATTCAAGAGAACGGGAAAATGTGGAACCGGTAAATCCTATTCCATTGGAGTTGGCAGTTGAGGAAGAGGAATTGCCGCTTGCCCATTACAACGCCAATAATGTGATTTTCCTGGTGGATGTTTCACTTTCAATGGGCAAGCCGCAAAAACTTCCTTTATTGAAGAAAAGCATGAATCAATTGGTGGAGGTGTTGCGCGATGTTGATCAAGTTGCGGTGATGACCTACTCAACAAACCCAACAACGCTGATTGGTACCACATCTGCAGATCAAAAAGATAAGATCATGCCGGCTATTGAGTCCATTAAACCTTCCGGCATGACCTATGGGGTGAAAGGATTGGAAGCTGCTTATGAAATGGCCCACGACAATTATATCAAAGGCGGCAACAACCAGATTATCATTTCTACCGATGGCCTGTTCAACTCGCCCAAATTTGACCAGAAGGCGTTTATGGATCGTGTGAAATTGGAAGCCAGCCGTGGCATCATTGTGTCGGTGATTGGATTTGGGGATGACTCAGAAGCAATTAAATTGATGAAAAAACTTGCCCGTGTCGGTGAAGGCAACTTTATCCATATCTCCGACAGCTACGAGGCCCGTTTTGCCCTGATCAACGAAATCAAGGATAATTCGAAAAAGAGTTTTTAGTTTCGGATGCGCTTAATCAACCCTTGTATCTTATGCCCCGAAAAGATCACCTGGATATTTTCTTGGTTGAGGACGACAGTTTCTTCAAGGAAATGTTTTCCTACCATTTTTCGAATATGAAGGAAGTGGAAATTCACACTTTCGATAATGGTGAAGATTGCATTACAAACTTATTTCTTGAACCCGACATGGTAATTCTCGACTACGTTTTAAATCTGGAAGATTTGTATGCGCTCAATGGCCTCCAGGTTTTAATGAAAGTGAAGGAATTTGATCGCAAGATTCCTGTTGTGATGATTAGTGCAGAAGGCACACATGATTTTGCCGATAAGGCTATTGATTCAGGCGCAGATTATTTTATCGCCAAAGATGAACAGGCCTTCAGTAAAATGGAAAAATTATTGGAGGATAAACTGGCCGGATTCTAAAAACTGCAAAATGCCTGCCCCCACCAAACGATAAAAGTCCTAATTTCAAATCCTCTTAAATTCCAAAACACAAATACAATCTAAAATTCAATACGATGAAGAAATTTATTCTCTCCCTTTCGATAGTTGCCTGCTGTTTTTCTGTTGTGTTTGCTCAACAAACTGACCGCGTTGAAAATGTGTCAACTGCAGAGCAAGCCGAAAACCTGGTCAATCAATTAGCTAAATCTTTGGAGCTCACGCCCGACCAGATAAAGTCTATTCGGCCGATGATTGAATCAACATCCAAGCAAATCATGCGACTGAAGGCAGCTAATCCTAAAATGGATGAAATGCAAATGAGAAAGCAAGAAGCGGTGCTGATCAGCAAGCAGGAACACGGTATCAAGTCGGAACTTTCTGAAGATCAATTGAAGCGATATGAAGTGTTACGCGTTGAAATGATGGAGCAGGACCGAGCACAAAATGATCGTTACAATACCGATGAAATAAAAACCAAAGAAGCAGAAAAGAAGGCTGCGCAAAAAAAGTAATCAGTGAAAACAAGTGATCGGTAATCAGTGATTTGTGGATCACTGATCTGCTCATTGCTCTTAAGAATATCAGCTGGCCGTTTCGAGATTCGAGGCGGCCAGTTTTGTTTTACCGCACCAACAGTTTTTCCATTTTCGTTTCTTGCTCTACCCCAAACTCCACGAAGTAAACCCCTGCAGGCCATGCTGTCGTATTCACCAACAAAGGAAAAGAAACCTCTGACTTTTCCCGCATCAGTTTTCCGCCAGCACTCCAAATACTAACTTGAGCTCCGGCCTTTCCTCTCAGTGTTGTAACACCCGAAGCTGGATTTGGAAAAATGCTGAAGTAAGTTTCCGATTGCTTTGAAATTTCCAAGGTGTTCTGTACTTCGGAAACATTGGGTTGAATTCTGGTTCCGCTATCCGTGCTGAAAGTATCAAGAGCGCTGTACAAACTTTTGATATTCGGACTCTGACTGCAAACCGATCGAACTGCCCAATGGTATGAGGTAGCAGGTAAAAGACCAAAAACATTTTTTGAGTTGGTTTGCGCACCTGCAACGCCAATAGTTGCCCAACCTGTCGCCCCAATTCGCTGACCCCGTATTTCGTAGCCGTCAACGCCTGCAACAGTTTCCCAATTTAAAGTTGCTCCATTCAATGATACCGGGCCAGAAAAATGATCGGCTGGTGGCTGACAACCCGTGGTGAAACTTTCTAGGGGAGACCAGTCTGAAAGTACAATTCCGGCCGAGTCGCATTTGGCTCTGATTTGCCATTCGTAGGTCTGGTTGTTTGAAAGGCCAAGGACATTTTTAAAATTCGGACTTCCAGCAGGCACGTTGATCGTAACCCAATTTGACCCACCCGACACTTTACCCCTGATGGTGAAACCCAATGAACCATTCATAGCTGTCCATTGAAGCTGTGCTGAAGTGTGTTGAATATTGGCAGTATGCAATGAATCTGGTGCAGAGCAACTTGAAACAGACCCACAAAAAACAGCATTCAAGGTGTCAGCCAGTGGAGTTGAAGCCACTACACCCGACCCAGCAGACGTTTCAATATAGTCGCCAGTTATCTCCCAGATGATGCCCCCACGAGCTCCATTGTCCACTATGTATTGTGCTTTCAGACCGATGGATTCTTCATCATCATAAGAAACAAAGGTGGCCATAGCATTTCCGATTAGGTAAGACACGGCTGCAGTTGCATCCCAATGACGAGTGAAAAGGTTTAGCCGGCTTTCAATATTGTAATACATCGGCATGCCCAGGTCTTCCGGGAAGGTGACTTGATCAACCTGCCCGGAATGACCGGTGCAGTGAAGCTGCGAGCAGCCGGTCAATGACCTTCCATAAAATGCCAGGCCAATATTGATCTTCGAAGCAGGAACACCATGTGTTGTAGTGAGCGTGGTAAAAGCTCCATCGATACTGAATCCCGGGTTTCCGATGGCCGGATCGTACAATGGAGAATTGTGGTTGCTCCACGGATCCCATGATCCATAAAAGTCGTAAGACATCAGGTTGATCATATCCAGGATGTTAGAAATATTGCTCCACTCAACTTCGGCCATGTGGCTTTGCGCAGCGCCAAGTGCAGCTGTTATCAAATAGGTGTTGCCAGTTTGCAGTGTATGTGCATCAAGGGAATCACGGATTTGTTGCATCAATAGAGTGAAATTGACCTTGTCGGCTGGCCCACCATTGTGTGGAGCATAGCCTGGGTATTCCCAATCAATGTCCACACCATCAAAATTGTACTGATCAATCAACCTGTTGCACTCGTGGGCAAACAGGGCTCGCTTTGCAGGATCAGCAGCTATAGAAGGAAAGTTGTCAGACAAGGTCCAGCCACCAATGGACGGCAGCACTTTTACCCCGGCATTGTGGGCCAGGTCCACAATGGAAGTGTTGGGGAGGTAACCTCCATTTACCCAATCGGGCTCACCATAGAGTAAATTGTCATCGGCCCAGGTGTCGGTGTTTTGAATGGTTCCATTGGGCTGGGGTGCAAAGAATGCATAATTGATGACTGTGTACTTCGAGTAGTCGATTGTTGCAGGTCTTACAAGCTTGTTGCGATCGTACCACTGCCAGTTGGGGTAATAGCCTACCACCTCAAGGCAAGGTTGGGCAATTGTTAAAAGGCTTAAGAAACCAAGTACGAGTGTCAGAGATACAGTCTTCAAATACATTGTGGTGAATTTTTGAATTGAGATAAGACCTCCGATAAAACCCGAATACTTTGGACGCCTAATCAATCACCAGTTTTTCTTCAATCGTGCCATCTGTAGTAACGATTTCAACCTGGTAAATACCCGAAGGCAATCCTGTTACATCAATCTCCTGTTGTGGATGCTCAACCGATACCACAAACTGGCTTTTGATGTTTGTCATTCGCAACATTGTTATGCCCTGAATTTCCTGTGAGATGTAAAATCTGTCTTTCGCTGGATTGGGAAACAAGATCGGCCCGGTTTTTAACGCCTCTTCCGGATGTGGTTGTGCTGCCTTTTGGAAAGAAGATTCCGGCAAAGTCACAAAGAATATACTTGCTGAATATTTGCTTTCAGAATAGGCTGAACAAACGGCTTTCAGTTGATATTCGTAGGTCGTATTGGGCTGTAAAACCGATGGAAGTGTAAAACTGTTTCCGGAAACACCCAACACATTCCAATTTGATGAGCCTTGTGCACGAATTCTGATGTTGATGTTCTGCGTGTTGCCATGTGCGTTCCAGTTGATAGTTGCAGAGTTGGTTGAAATGTTGGTTGTAACGATTGAAACCGGTTTTGGACATAACGTTAGCAATCGAATTCCGTAATCCTCAACTTCGCCATTGTCCACATTATCGCATGGAGTCGGAAATCCATTTCGTTGCATTGAGAAACGCAAAATGGTGAGCCCTTCACTTTGATTGGCTGGTATGGTAAAAGAACCGGTTACCTGGCCATAACCCTGGCCCTGCATCAATTTCTCACCAGTATCATCGAAGTCTCCATCAAAATTGAAATCCATCCAAACCCGCCAGAATTCGTTTTGCGAACCCGATGAAAACCCTGGTGTCAATGTTAGGTTGTATGTGTTTCCCATAAACATCTTCGGACGCAGATGGGTGTAATCTCCATAACCTCCATTAGAACCGGAAGTGAGGCACGCATTGTTGGCACAAACCTGTTCAATCCATTCAACTGAAGTGTTCAAACCGATTGATCCACATCCATCATCCTGTACCAGCACTCCATCGCTTGAAATTGGGTTGGAGAACAACCCAGCTCCGTTTTCAGACTTTACAGAAACGAAATATTGCTGGCCATCTACCAGGTTTATAGTTTCTGTCATGGTCAGGCCCAGTCCGTTGTTGGTCCACCCAACTATATCGGTAGCTCCTGAAGTTGTTCCAATGGCATACCAATAATTGGCAATGGCAGAATTGGGATCGCTGGAAGAACTCCAATTCGCACTCAATGAAAAGAGATCATTCTGAATATCAATGTCAGCACCACTGCCATCCTGAACCACGGGATCGGAAGGTGGTGTCCAATCGATGAACAAACCCAGGTTTTCCCTGGTTGACCAGTTGTTGGCATTATCCACCACAATTGATTTCACTATCGCAGCTTCATTAGAAGGGGACGAGCTTTCAACTTGAATTTCATCAGTTGATGCCGTTCCAACCGAAACCCATTCGCTCTGGCTTCGGGATTTATACACCTTCAAATCGTTATAGAGCACATCGGCATTTCCGGTTCTCGGAGAAATGAATTGACCGGATACATGAGGAGTTGGATCTGTCCACTCGGAAACCAGGGTGTTGTCGAAAAAAGCCTTTATCTGCCCGGTTGCCTGGTTAAACATGATCTTGTAATTATTCCATATCCCTTGATTTATGGAAACTGGATCATCTGTTTTCAAAGTCCAGACATCATTTTCCACTTTGTAAATCTGGCATCTATCGTGATCAACACGGTAATAGACGAAGTAAGAATTACCCCGGTTTTCGAGATTGGCATTATCGCAGAAAAAGTGAAGCCCCGATCGCCTGTTTGTGCTGTTTCCGTCCATCATGGCCATCCATTCATATAGAAAGGTTTGTCCTGATTGTTGGTTTATTGGAATGTAGATGTTTGAGTTTCCATCATTGATATCATTCTGATTAAGGGAAGAAGTGCTGATTCCCCATTGGCCACTGTAAACATTCCAATCGGTGTGGATGGAATTGTCGAAATTATCATTAAAAAAGCCGCTGTTACCGTTAGCCCGCCATTCTGAACCATTCCATCCCAATACCTGGTAAAAGGATTCCTGGATACCCGAGCCACCGGGGTTGTCAATATCACTAAACACCACATTGAAATCATTGGTTTGCCATACCCCATTTGCTGCTAGTACGGTTGTAGGAGGAATTATGTCCGCCACGTTCGAAATCCACCATGCTTCCCAACCCGCATCAACGGTGGCACAATCGGAACGAAACTCAATTAACAATTCTCCGCCAGATGAATTGATCGTTCCCGGGCTGTTTGTTCCCGAATAAATCCCAATCAACGGGTCGGTAATGGTTGTACCATCGTAAATGTATAGGTTGTCCCAGCTGTTTTCCAGGTTGAAAGATGTAAACGTCAATGAAACGGATGTTGCTCCGGGTGGATTGATAAGTGTTAATTGACGTTGGTCATCTGGATAATTCTGTGCTGGTCCACCCGAATCGTAAAAGTTGCCTGATGTAGCCGTAAGAACGGTGGGTGATGGTGCTGGATTGATGAGTTGATAGTAACGCTCCCAATCCCAGCCACTTCCAGGATCTGTATGCGTTTGGCTGGAATAGTTTACATGACCCTTTATAGCCGTGCAAAGCCCGAAAGTTGTGTTCCACGCAAGGCCCGGAGGATTGTGAAAGGTTCTAAGTGGTGCAATGCCATAACCGCTGTTAAGAATATCGCGAACCAGGTCTGCAGAACTATTATACATGGCTGTGGTATACCAGGTTGACGGTGCTTCTACAAAACCTTCATGTTCCAAACCTATAGTGTACGGATTGTGTATGCCAACATGCCACCCTTTATCTGCCTCCAAAACCATTTGTGTAACCTGCCCGTCAGAAGAACGCAGAACATAATGTGCCGAAACACTTGCTGCGCAATTCTTAAACCACGAAATCGCTCCCGCGTACGACCCTTGCACAGTGTGAACGGTTACGGCTTGAACTGCGGTTCCGCTTCGTGAGCTGTAATTGCAGCTCGCGGCTGGGTTCCAAATAGCAGGACCGTAATCTGGTGCTGGTGCCTTGAACTGGTATTGATAGCGCTCACCTTTTTCATTTCGGATATCGTCCTGGTCTATGGTGATGTGTGTTGCATTCAGGATTTCAAAATTGGCTTTCCCATACATTTGTTTGAAGGGAATGTTGTAAGAAGGAAATTGAAACCGTGTCTGGTTTTCGGACTTATCGAGGAAACGATAGATTTCGAATGTTTGTGAATTCAACGCATAATTGCTTTGTGTATTGAGGGAAGCAGGTATCTCACTCAGTGCTTCCAATACTTTAAGCTGATCTTCAACAGGAGCCTGCTGGAGGTTTAGGTTAAGTTGAAGAATGGCAAAGGCCTTTGCATATGCCAGTATGTTTTTTTCAGGCGAAGTGATTATATCATGAACTGAAACTCCCGACAAGCTCGAAATCAATGCCAGGTTATTGTTGAAATATCCTTTGCCATCGGCAATTAAACCCATAACACCTTGATACTGCGGCATGCCCGTACAACTCGGATCCGTGTTTTTTGCATTCAGGTGATGAAACCGGGTGTTGTGCCAGGCTACGGCTTCCAGCATTCCCTTTGGTATGGTTGGATTTTGTTGATAGGCCAGATCGAAGAAGACTTCAAGAGATTGGCCTGAAGTAATTTGACTCGCAACGGGTGAATTGGCTGGCTGGCCAAAACTGCTGTTAAGGCAAAAAATGCAGAGAATAACAGTGCTGACAAATGAAGTAAACCTTTTCATGATTGGCTGAAATTAAAGTGCCCTAAAATTAGGCACTTCTAATTTTCTAAAAGAATCGTGGTTTACAAGTTGGGGTTTCCACCTAACAGCTGTGCGGAAGGGTGGAATTACTCGCCTGCCTGGTTCGGAGGGGCTGTGGCAGCTGCTGTTGAAAGCGTGTCCAATTCCTTGTCGATGTAATATAAACCCATGCCTTCCATGCCGATCAATGAAATTTTATCGAGGATGGTTTGAAACTGAACTTCCTCCTCCAATTGTTCATCTATGAAGTATTGCAGGAAATTATAGGTTGGATAGTCCTTTTCCTTGTTGGCCAGTTCTGAAAGTTGATGAATGGATTTGGAAACGGCTCTTTCATTTTCCAAAGCCAATTCACATAAGTGTTTGATGTCCTTTAGCTTCAGGTTCATTTTCGCGACTGGCGGGGAGATAGCCATACCCCCAACATCATTTATGTAGGTGATGAACTTTTTCATGTGCATCCATTCTTCATCGGCTTGTTTATAGAAAAATTTCGAGGAGCCTTCTAGTTTGTGCGCCACACACCACGATGCAAATTGAAGATAGGTGAAGGCTGCTTTGGCTTCCATTTCAATTTGTTTATTGAGGGCAGTTTCAAGTTTTTTTGAAAGCATTTTACTTGGTTTCAGTGATAAAAAAGGAGGGCTAAAATAGGTTTTCGTATGAAAAAGGGGAAAAGAAAAAAGGGAAGAGAAATATCCTGGTGTTACGATATTATCTCCGTTTGTGGCTTTTGCTCTTGCCTCCCATTGAAGGGCAATCGCAGTCGTTTTTTAATGTGCCACAACTGCTGGCAAGAAATAAGCACAAAAGGAACAATATCAGTTTGGTATTTTTGAATTTCGCCAACATAATGCGAATTTAAAATGTTCTAACGAATGCCTGTTTGTTTGAATTGTCCTGTTATTAAATTTCCTTTCTGCGCCCTTTGAGTTCCCGGAAGAGAGTTCTGGTTGCACCCATGGATTGGGGTTTGGGCCATGCCACCAGGTGTATTCCTGTTATACGGTATCTAATGGAATTGGGTGCAGAGGTTGTTTTGGCGGCCGATGGCCGATCTAAAATTTTGTTGGAGCAAGAGTTTCCTGAATTGCAAATGCTGCAATTAGATGGTTACCGGCCGGTCTATCCAACCGGAAATATGATGGTTATTAAAATGGCTTTACAATCGCCACGCTTGCTGAAACGCGTTTACTGTGAGCATAAAGAGTTAAAAGCCATCATCAAGTCAGAAAAAATTGACCTGGTAATTTCAGATAATCGTTTTGGCCTTTCAACCAGGTTGGTGCCCTGTGTCATCATCAACCATCAGCTAAACATTCAAATGCCGGGTTGGTTTAAGTTTATGCAACCGGCAGTGAATTGGATGAACCGCTACTTTGTGCGCCAGTTTTCGGAATGTTGGATTCCGGATTCACCTGGGGAAAACAGCCTGACCGGAAAACTTACAGAGGGTTTTGAGGGGCGGGAGGGTTTTCATTTTATTGGTCCGTTGAGCCGTCTGACAGAACCTGAGAACACAGGCCGTTTTGATCATGAAGTGTTGGTTTTGCTGTCCGGTGCGGAGCCACAAAGAACAGTATTTGAAGAAAAAGTGATCAGTCAATTAAAAAATTCTGATAAAAAAGTTCTGGTGGTGCAAGGCATTACCGAAACCAGGACGAGTGTCTGTATTTCAGAAAAACTCTGTCTTGAATCCTATTTGACCTCAACTGAAGTAGCACAAGCAATAACACAAGCCGAAGTGGTAATCGCTCGCTCGGGCTACAGTACGGTTATGGATTTGGCCAAACTGCGGAAGAAGGCCATTTTAATTCCGACACCCGGGCAGACAGAGCAGGAGTACTTGGGGGAGAGGTTGGCGGAACAGGGGGTTGCGGTGGTGCAGGGTCAAGACAAACTGCATTTGTCTCAATCCATTCAAGAAATAGAACCCCTCAATGCAACCTTTGCCCAACACCCGGAAACCTTTGATAGGGTGATTGAGCGGTTTGTTGTGGGTTAAGGTTCCACTTTTTCAAGCTCTTTATAATAAGCAAACCAAGACCTCTAATAGGTTTCCTATCGCCCAATGAGTTCGGTTTTGGGGAAAACTCTGAATAAAACAGAGACTACAGCCAGAGCCATTGGTTTCTTCCAAACCCCTGATAATTCTTGATTCTACCCTGATTTGTATGTGCTGGGGTTCAAAAAAGCAACTCCGGAAGTTGCGGAAAACTTGAACATTTTCTGTTTGATGCCCACATTCCCATTGGATTGATTTGCACTTAAGTTCAAACGCACATATAGTTCAACAGGATAGCATGTTCAGGTGCGATAAACTTTAGAAATACAATCACAAAATCAACGCTGAACGCGTCAGCTAATATCTCAAACGACAACACCGATAGGCTTTTGAGCGGCCTGTTCTGAGTCGGGAAGGCAGCAGGCAATCATTTTTTCATCACTTAAAAATTGATTGCCTTATGAAGCATTTTATGTTTTTCTGCATGGCTCTCACCATGCCATTTCTTACCACTTTTTCCAGTGAAGTTAAGCCTACCGGAAACATCCTGATAGAAGGAGATTACTGCTTTGCTGATTCACAAAACCAGGAAAACATCATTCTGTCGATGTATGTCTATGACATGCGCGGTAACCTGGTGTTGAGCACCGATGAATGTGGATCCTCGGTTTGCAGTATTTTGATGACCAGCTTGTCATCGGGGAGTTATGTGGTATCGGTTGATGGAAGTCTGGCCGACTTTTCAGACACGGTGTTCTGGCCCGGGTGATTCCGTATCCGACTTTGTTTAAAAAGGCTCAATCATTGCAATTGGGCCTTTTTTGACAGATGCCGATCAATCTGCCGATAGATCCACTTGCGATCGTAAACGGTTTCCTGTTTTTCCAATTGGGTTTTTAATTTTTTCCATTTGTCGTAGTCTGCCGGACGCAAGCGGCTCATCTTGCTCAGTGTGCTCATAAATGATTTCATATACTTCACTTTTCGTTCATGCAGTTTGGTG
>PVBE010810350.1_pt1 | contig 16075 bp, 9 predicted proteins | sample 1631181 | NCBI WGS metagenome assembly PVBE01 (sample SAMN08397723, study PRJNA350692) | Marine metagenome, whole genome shotgun sequencing project. | isolation source: water | place: Pacific Ocean | collected 2012-04
ATTGCATTGTTGCTTATATGCTTTGCAAATAGTGTTGGATTGTAATAACACACAAAGATAAAACTCAACATTGGTGCACTTTGTTTAATAAGGTCTTTGCGATCAAACAGTAGTAATCAATCAATCAAGAATAGTACGAACTGTGAGTAATGTGGCTTAAAGCAGTTAGAACAATTAAGAATAGTATGAACTGTGGTTTACTGTGGGTTAAGGTGGTTTAGTAGTATTATTGTTTTGTATTTTGCACGGCCGCCGAGGCTGAATGATACAACACTTTATAAAGCCAGACTGAGACCATCCTTTCGTCCAAACCACTTCCACCTTAGGCACTATATCCTGTGGTAATGCACAGAACCATACACACCACAGTAGGGAAGGTTAGAAAGCCTTGAGAACTGTGGGTTATTTCACGAACGAATATACTCATACAATATCCATTCTTCAAAAACTTTTCCAAACCTTGCAGAACTGTGGTTTTTTAGGGTAGGCCCCCACTATTTTAGAATTTGGTAAGGGTTGGCAACCTGAATTTTTCTTACACCCAATTTTGCTTAAACAGGGCCACCTTTCACCACTCTGATCCACTCTGCTACCTATTTTTGGCCGCTACCATTCAAACACTAAATATTAGCGTAGTCCACAGTTTCAGATGTGCCATAACTTCTACTGTGGACTTCACGCTCATTAAAATCAAATCTAAAAATAAATTAAAACTTATAAAGCCTAAATGTAAAGGTACAGTTAGTCGCGAGTGTTCCACTTCCACCTACCACGCTTAATCATATCATTTACATTTTCTTTTTGTGTTGCTACCCTTAGGTGTTTAGGGTTACAGCAACGAGGGTTATCACAGTCGTGCAACACTGGATCACCGCGTTTCAGTTTGCGCCTATCTTCAGGACGAGTTATCCAAACTGCGAAACGGTGGGCCAACCAGTGCTTACCGTTGATGGCAAGTTTTCCCCGGGATGATGTGGGAGTGTGTGTGCTAGTCCAACATTTGTTTTTAGTGCTAATTTTTATACGCGACCAGAAGTGGTCAATCTGCTTTTGTGTAAATTTCAATTGCTGTGTCTCCCTACTTGGTAAATATTTATATGAACTATAAAAAAACCACTGCAAAGAAATCAAAGACTAAAAAGTACACAGTCAAAAAAGCAAAAAAATACATAGTCAAAAAAAAGAAGTATTAACTGACGCTAGGGTGTTCTCTACATCGTCAGGACTTCCAGTAATCGTTAAATTTTAGTTTTACGCACACACACACATAAATACCTACGACGGATAACTTTTTTAAGCCTGTCTAAGTTGGTGAATCTAACAGTGGGTGAATGCTTAATTCACAAGTTTGCAAACTGAAATGTCCGAAGGACAACCACAAGGCCCTGACAACACTTCAACAATTTCGAGCGATTTAATTTAAATTGTAAAATAAACTACTTTCACGGAGGAATATACAATGGCAGTAGGCGGAACAGTATCAAATGCATTTACAACGATGTGGTCTGATGATGTTACTCAATTATCGCAACAAACTAGTTCAAAATTGCAAGGTGCAGTTAGAACAGTAAGAGGTGTAATTGGTTCAACATATAAGTGGCACACATTAGGTAAAGGCGGATACCTTAAAAACAAATTGAGAAACGCAGATATTAGACCAATGTCTGATTCAGCGGCATTCTCAGCACCAACTGATGGTGATTCATATACTGGTAGCACGGCGGCTCACGCAACTGTGACTGCAACTATGAATTCATTCGTTACTGGTGAATACATCGAAGATATCGATCAACTAAGAACAAACATTGATTATAGAAAATCATACCAAGGTGCAATTGCATCTGCTCTTAATAGAGCCTATGATGCAGAACTGATTGCAGTTATGGACGCGGCAACACCGGGTTCAACTGTAACAGCATCATCTGGTCTTAATAAAGCGGCATTAATTTCTGTTAATGAAGACTTTAATGACAATGATGTACCAGCAGGTAATAGATGGCTATTAATCACACCAGCGGCGTTAACAGATATGTTGACTGATACTACTTTAGTATCAAGCGACTATGTTGCTAACAACGGTTTACAAACTGGTTTCATTCCAAATGTAATGGGAATGAATGTTGTGATTTCGAATCTTTTATCAACACCATCAACACATACTTGTTATGCATTCGATTCTAATTCAATTGGATGTGCAATAGGAAAATCTATAACTTCTAGATTTGACTATGTGCCTCAAAAAGTTGCTCATTTAGTAACTGCTGAGTTCACACAAGGTTGTGCGGTTATTGATACAACTGGTTTGATCCAGGTTGATGTAACTGTATAATTTTTTTTATACAGACTAATCTTTTTGATTAGATACAACATTAAAGGGCGGTTTGTTATACAGGTCGCCCTTTTTTTATAAATACTAACGAGGATACAAACAAATGGCAATGACCAAAGAAAAGATAGCAACAATGGCAATGTTGAGAATAGGCGGCAGTCCTATTACAGACTTTGCGGCTAACACAAGAGAAGCACAAGTAGTATCAAACTTATACGAAACAGTGAAAGAATCATTGTTTAACTATGCACAATGGAATTTTGCTACTAAAAAAACAGCACTAGCACAATTGAACGAGACTATTGTAGATAAGAATTATACTTTTGTTTACAGTCTACCAGCAAACACAGTTAGAATATTAGGTGTAATGGACACTAATGGACATTACTACACAGATTATTCAGTTGAGAACAACAAAATTTACACAACATTTGGTAGTGCTATTTTAACATACTTAGAATTACAAGACGAAGATGAATTTCCAGCATTCTTTACAGAATGTTTGGTTGCAAAATTGGCTTTTGAAAGTGCAGAAGCACTTACAGGTCAAGGTTCAACGCAGGAAAGAATATACAGAGAATTTTTAGATAAACTGAAAAGAGCAAGAGTGGCGGACGGACAAGAAAATCCACCACAATCAATTATAGGAAGAGGAAGTTTAATTGACGCACACCAAGGCCAGTTTGTTGTTAAACAAAGTTAACGAGGATACAAACAAATGAGTGTTCTAAAGCAGACTCAATTTCTATTCACAAAAGGTGAAGTTGGCCCATATATGGAGGCCAGAGCAGACACCAACATTTACAAAGCAGGATTAAGAACTTGTGAAAACTTTTTAATTTTACCGCAAGGTGGAATAAAAAGAAGACCAGGTTTTAAATTTATTGATGACCATCCAGAAACTGTAGGAGCAGGTGACAATGGTTTTCACGCAACTTCAAGATTAATTCCTTTCAACTATGGTAATGAACAAGAATATGTTTTGGTTTTTGAACCAGGCAAAGTACACATTTACAAAAGTGATTTATATCAAGCAACAGTAACTAATGGTGCAAGTTCAAATGTTTGTCCTTGGGACGCAACAACACTTGGAGAAATTAGATATGCACAAACACTTGATACATTATTAATTGTACACAAAGATTTTAGACCAGTTAAATTGGTCAGAGGTGCAAGTCACACGGCTTGGACTGCAAGAAATTTAGATTTTGATTATGTACCACTTGTTAATCACGCATTTGATTCAAACATAACTGTATCAGCAGTGAATAATCACTCTAATGGAGATCCAAAAGTTAACTTTGGTGCAAATGTTAAATTAGATATTAGTGGAGGTTCTTATGCTTGGACTGATTCCAATTGGCCTACTGGGCACATCAATCAACACATTTCAATCAATGGTGGAACTGCAAAGATACACGAAGTAACTGATGGAACAACTGCATACTGTACTATAGAAGAAGAACTTGTTAATGATGATGATGTAGAAAATGATGGTTGGGAAGTAGATGCATTTTCAGATCTATCTGCAACATACGGCGGCGGTTGGCCTAGATCAGTTTCATTCCATCAAAACAGATTAGTGTTTGGTGGTAGCAGAGATAATCCACAAACAATATTTGGATCACAGTCAGGATCATTTTATAATTTTAAACCTACAACTAAAGTTGTTGAAATAGAAAAAACTACAACAACTACAAGTGGTAACTCAACTATATCAACTGAGGAACATATTATGGGGCAAGTTACAGATGATGCAGGATTTAGTTTTACTATTGCTTCAGATGAAGTTTCAATAATATATCATTTAGTATCAACACAACAATTATATATTTTTGCAAGTTCAGGAGAATGGTTGATGGAAGGTTCGCCAGTAACACCTACATCAGTTTCAATTAACAGACAAACAAATTATGGAATAATGAACAATGGTCACAAACCAGTTATGGTTGACACAGAGGCAATGTTCTTATCCAACAACACTGAATTAAGAGCATTCAGTTACAACTATAATACAGATGGATACACAGCCAAGAACTACACACTTGTATCACATCACATTTTAAGCAATCCAACAGACATAGCGGCTGTTAGATCTTTTGCAGATACAAACTCAAACTATGTTTTTGTAGTAAGCGATACTGGAGAACTTGGCTGTATGTCAGTTAATGTTGAAAAAGATGTATTAGGTTGGTCAAGATTTAAAACAGACGGAAACTTTAAAAAAGTTTGTGAAGTAGACAATGCATTATACGCCTTGGTTGAAAGAACAGTAGATTCAACTGCACAGATATATTTAGAAAAAATGTCAAATTCAGATTTCTATATGGACAGTTATCTTGCTGAAACAAGTACACCACAAACATCAGTTACATTAGATCACTTGTCAAATGAATCAGTTAGAGTTTTAACAGATGGATCCGTCCACGCAAATATAACACTAAATGGATCTGGAGTTGGAACATTAAGTGGAACATTTACAAATGTATCAGCAGGGTTGCATTATGAAAGTAATATTGAAACATTACCAGCAACTGTGATAGTTCAAAATCAATACTCACAGAGAGGTGAGCAGGTTACAAAGAAAAGAGCAGATATTATTTTGCAAGATACTCAAGCATTAACATTTGATGGTTACGATGTGACTTTTCAGACATTAAATAACACTACTGTAAGTGCATCACCAACTAGTTTTAGTGGAACAAAATTAGTCTTCTTAAGTGGAACAGGTGTTGATCTTACAGTAACAGCAAATTGCACACTTCCATTGCCTTGTACCATACTAGGTGCAACAGTGGAATACAAAGTTCCACTAACATTGGAGAGTTAAAAAAAATATGAAAATTTATAATAAAATTATATGGGACAAAGACTTTAATATCATTGAAGAAGATTCATATGAATATGAAGGGCCGGTTGCTTACACAAAAGGTAAACCAAGACCTTTGCCTGTACCACCACCACCACCACCAGGTTTTGTACCTTTGCCCGGACCAAGACCTAAAAGCAAAAGAGCATACATTGTTGGTAAATCAGGACAGAAGTCTAGTGAGATTGGTAGTGAGAGTAGAGACGATAGTCTTTTAAATGTGAGAAGAAGATCAGGCAGAAAAAGTCTAGTATCTAAAAGAGGAGAGGCACTTGGAGCATCAGGTGTTTCAGAATCAAAAAGTTTATTAGGCAGTGATAAATTAGGAGTTCAATAGTAAATGGCATTTTTGGCACCAGCGGCAACAGGATTTTTAGCCTCAGGAGCGGCAGGCGGAGCAAGTTTAGCCGCGGCATCTTCTACTGCTACATTGTTAGGAACTTTAAAAACAATTGGAACAGTAATGAGTATTGCGTCACCATTTATTGCAATGGGTTCGAGTGCGGCTATGGCGGCACAACAAATGGCACTTGCTAATCAACAAGCATCTCTAACAGAATATGAAGTTAAGAATATGGAACAAGCGGCTATGTTGAGATCAGCAGACAGGAAAAAAAGAATGAGAGCGGCAGTTGGAACACAGTTAGCATTATATGGGTCATCTGGAGTAGACCCTTTAAAGGGAACACCTATTGATGTTATGAGTGATACTGCTGGAGAATTTGCAACAGAAGAATATGCAGATTCATTCCAAACAGCAGGACAAAGATACGCAGGAATGATTAAAGCAAGAAACCAAAGAGATTACGGAAAGCAACAAGCATTTGGTACATTATTAGATTACGGAACTAGATGGGCGATGAGAGGATAATATGGCAAAGATACCTACATACAAAAATCAAAAAAACTTTCAATCAGGATTTAGAGCACCTCAATTAAAAGATGCATCTGTTTCTTTATTACAAGGCATAAGCAGAGTAACTAATGAAGTGTTAGACAAGAGAGCGGCCAAAGAAGGCAAAGAAAAAGGGTTCGCAGATGTGCAAAGCGGAACATCAACTATCAATCAAGCAGAAGCAAAACCAAACACAATCAGAGGTTCAGCATACAAAGAAGGTGCAAGAGCAAGTTTTGTTGCTAAAACAAAAAATGATTATGAATCACAGTTAACAAATTTATACAATGAACACAAACTTGACATTGCCACATACAACAAAGAAAAAGACAAATTAAGAACAAACATTTTAAAAAATACACCTTCAGGTTTACAACAAGCAATCACACTTGACTTTGATGGTGCGTCTAACAAATACAACAGACAGATCGAAACAAATATTTTCAACAGAGAAGAAGGTGAGCAGTTAAAAGTACAAACAGATAGACTGTCAACACTTTCAGATCAAATTGAAGACGGCATTGTTAATGGCAGTGAAGACACTGAAAAAATAATTGCAGAATATTTTTCTTCATTGGACAGTTTGTACAACAAGCAACAAAAAATTGATGTTAAAACTTTAGGTGCATATACTGATCTTGCTTTCCATAATATTTTGAATGCAGAAATAATGGCGGCCTACAAAGTTGCAGAAGCAAATGGCGAAGGTGATGAGTTTATCAAAACATTAGAAGAAGGCGGTTACAAACAATTTGTAAAAGAGTTTGGAGAAAATTATGGTGATGAAATTAAAAAAGCATTTCCACAATTTGAATCTCCATCAACTATTTCACAAAATGAATTAGATAAAATTGTTAAAAACTTAAACACAGAATTAAGAGAAGATGTTAGAGCCAAAGAAGGTGATAGAACTGTTTGGAAAACAGATGCCAATCAAGCATTGTCATTGTACAAGGCAGGTGTTGAGCCAGGTTATATTTTTGACAGAGAGTCAATGGAGAAACTTGGTTTCAAAGAAAGCACAATACTACAATATGAAAACAGTTTTAAAATTGCAGAAGCAGTATATCCAACAATCATTGATGCTAAATCAACAATACCAAGTGAGAACGCAACAAATTTAAAATCATTACAAAGTGATTATTACAAACTTATCAATAAAACAAATTTAAATGCACAAGACAGACAAGATATTGCAATACTTTCTGCAAAGATTGAAGGTACAACTGCAATACTATCAAACCAAAGAAAATATATTGCAGATGGTGATGTAAATTTATTATTTGATCAAGCAAATATTACATACGACACAACCACTGTTGAAGGGTTGAAAGATTTTCACGATCAAGCAGAAGAACTTTTTGGCATAGATCCAATTTTGATGAAAGTTGCACCACGAACACAATTGGATCAAGATGCAGAAGCAATCACAACAGGTGGTTATGCTTCATTGATAGCAATGAGTGAAAAGTATGGAGAATACTTTGAAAAATTTATTGTTGATTCAGGATTAGACAAACAAGGTTACATCACAGTTGCTCAATTGATCAACAATAACAATCCTGCAATGGCAGAACAAATTTTTAATGCACTTGGCAGTCTAGAAGCCAACACAGAAAGTGCAAAAAACCAACACGGTGATTTTACAGGTTCAGAAGGTGCACTAGCAACATTTGAAACTAAATTTTTAGAAGGTGATGGCAGTTTTGAAGGCTTTGGTTCATACCTATCAGGTAATCAAGACCAAGCAGACGATGTAATCAATAGTGCAAGAGCATTATGGACACAAATATATTTGAGAACAGGCGATGAAGCAAAAGCCAGTGCAGGTGTAATAGATTTATTTCAAAAAAACTTCAACCAATATGAATTCAACGGAATGAAATTGTTATTGCCAAACGGTGTTGACTCAGAAGCAATCACAGAAGAGTTAGATATATTTGCTAACAATCCTCAGAAAAAAGGCATTATGACAAACAGTCTTTTTGATATCAATGACTTCAAAGATGATTTTGCTGATAACACATTTGACAACTACGATTTGACTGTTGATGGAGGAACAATAAAAATTATCAACAAAGAAAATGGTATGGGTGTTGTAACTGTTTTCAAAAAATTACCATCAGGTTCAGGTGAATTTGCGTACACAAACACAATCACAGTAAACACAAAGAAAAAAGAAGAAATAGTTGAAGATGACAAAGAAGTAATTGTTACAGATGTTGTTGATATTTGGAACTACAATTCTAATGTTGGCAGTAAAAAATTCACAACAGTTGTCAACGATGCTGTGTCAAGTGGTGTGTCAACATACGAACAAGACAAAAAAGCATTTGATGAACAAGAAAAGAAATTAGAAAGTGAAATAGGTTCTAATTTAAATCTATATGAAAAGTACAAAGCATTTGATGAAAACAATGATGGCAACATATCAGGCACTGAATGGGCCAAAGCACAAGATTTTCAAGCAAAAGAAAATGAAAAACTTTTAGAAGATCCAAAAAAATATTCTACATACAAAAAAATTGAAACTTTGATGTTTGAATATGCAAAATTAGAGAACCAACCAGTTGATGAAGCAATTGGTACTATCTCAAAAGATACAACCACACACAAACAACTACAAGCAATTTCAATGTATATCAAAAGTGGTGAGATTGCAGATTTTATAATTGATTACTTGAGTGACTTAGAAAGTTTTGAAGCACTCAAAGATGAATCAATTGCAAAAGAAGTTATGGCCAATTGGTCAAAACAAATGAATAGAACTACTGACACAAATCCACCAACGCCTATGTCACCAATTATGTCTTTGTATGATTATGTTCAAGACATACATCAAAGCGATGACAAAATAGACAAGATGATGGAAAATTTCTATCCGGGATAAAACAATGACTGAAGTTGTAAACGACCCTTTTCTAAATCCTCGTAAAGAACAACTCGTTGAGGCAGATGGGCAAAATATGTATGTGCCTAAAGCAGGCTTCTTTGACAGTGATAACTGGTCAGCAGGTTTTGGTGAAGGACAAAAATACACATCATACAGTTTGTTATCTGACTTGGGTATGAAGTTGAATACAGTAGATCCAGCAGACACTATTGATGTCGATGATTGGAATGAAACACATCCATACTGGCAAGATGATGTTACTTGGGATCAAAGTTTAACATTAGATGTTGCAAGAAACATTTTTTTTACAAGAAAAGAATCAGAAAACTATTTTAATTTACAACAAAGAAGTACAACAGGCGGTATGGTTGCAAGAGGTATTTCTATATTTGGAGCGGCGGCATTTGATCCAATCAACCTAGTAGCGGCACCAGCCGCGGTATATGCCAAAGCAGGAATAGGTGCAAAAATGTTATGGGCGGCAGGAGCCAATATGCTTGTTGAAGGATCATTAATGGGTGTAGCATATGGAACACAAGATGTTAGAGGTCAAGAATTAACAACATCAGATATTGCTTGGAACTTGGCGGCGGCGGCAGGCATAGGGGCGGCATTTCCAGTAGCAGGAGCAGGTCTAAGAAGATTATTCACTGCAAAAAAAGTTACTGATATACCTGGTGATACATCAACATCAAAAGTAGATTACACACCACAACAAAAACAAAAAATAAATTCACAAAGTGGACATACCAAACAAGTAAAATTCAACACAGTTGATAATATAGATTTTTCAACAATTGATAGTGTTAAGATTAATGCCAAAGGCAGACTGATTGATGATGGCGAAGGTGTTACGGTTGCAAGAACAGAAGATAATATTATTTCAATCACAGGTAAAGCAGAAGATGTTGTAAAAGTGTTACCATCATTGACTGCAAGGCTTGGTGGGTTTGAAAACATAAGTTTAAAAATTGATGGCAGACAGACTCAAGTTTTTAAAAATGCTGAAGAAGTTTCAAAAGCAATTAAACAAATTGAAAAAGATACAGGTGTTAAAGCAAAACTTGATAAACCAGACACAATATTAAATGAAGTAAAATTTAAAGACAAAGGATATCAAATTGAATTTGATCAAGATGGAAATTTAACAGGTAGAGTTTTTGAAACAACACCTGCAGGCAAAGTTAGGAAAAAACCTATGCCTGAAAACAAAGCACAAGAAATTATAAGAGCAAATCAAGAACAAATAAAAGCAAGAAGAACTGCTATCAATAAACAAGTTGGATCACCTGACACAAATACAAATTCAAATGTTGGATATGAAACAGTTGATGCAAAATTAAATTACAAAAAAAATTATTCAACACAATCACAAGTTGACGCAAGTGTTAGTGGACAAAGAAAAGGTTTTATTGACAATCACGGCAACACAGAAACTAGTTTTGTTGCATTGATCAACAGTGAAGTTATCAAAGCAAGAGATTGGTTTAGTGCAGGATATTTTATTAATGAAGCAGGTGAAAGAATTGATTTAACGCAATTTAGGTTTGCTGATCTAACACCAAGAGAAAGAGCATTGTTAACACGAAGATTAGGTCTATCAAAACAAAATGATGTGCCTGTAAATTCAGAAGGGTTTGTTGTGCCAACAGGTAGAGGTCTAGAATTAAGAAAAAGATTAGATCGTTTTGACAGTGAATCAAACAAATTAGACAATGAAAAAACTGCACTAACAGATTATTTGAACTGCATAAGGATTAATGGATAATGGCTGATCAATGTTTTATAAATTACAAAGGTACTAGCACAGTAACAGTACCATATGACCAAACAAAATTAAGACAGGTTGAAGAACAAATCAAATCTGAATTACAAGCAGAAGGTAAAAGTTTTAATGACATAGATGCTGTTAGTGAAAAAATCACTGAGATGATTTCTAAAACACAAAAAAAACAAACTCAAAAAATGTTAAAGCAGATGGACACTTTCAACAAAATGTCTGAAGTTGTTAATGTTGCAGAAACAATGAAAAAGCAAGGTGTTGATGACAAAACAATTTTGCAAAGATTAGTTGGTATGGTGTATGACAACTATGACACCAAAGGTGGCACACCATTTGAACATTTATTGAATTACGAAAAATCAATACCTTTGGGAGAGTTTTTACAAAGAGCACAAAAACACATTGATGAAGACATTGACATAATGGACTATTTGAAAAATGAAAAAACACTTGGTCCAGTGTTAACAGAATACAATCAGTTTTTTAAAAATCCAAATGCAACAAAGTCAGTAACAAAAAACACACAGGCTTTTAATGTTGCAAAAGAATTATTTGATGCACAGTTTAAATTAAATGAAGTTGTGAAACTGTCAGGTAAAAATCGTCTAGTAAATGATTTAAGATTGAGACCAAAATGGTCAATACACAAAATTAAAAAAAATAACAAACAACAATTTGTTGATGAAATATCTAACGCACTTGATCCAGAAGTACACGGCGATATTGCAAGAAGACGACAACTTGCAGATGACTTGTTTGAAAATATGAGCAATGAAGGTCATTGGAGAGAACAAGGTGATATGGAACCTGTTAATCTTGACAAAAACAATTGGATACCAAGTGAAGACAGAGCACCAACTTATGCTTTTGGTGATGGTGATGCAATGACACAGATTATTAAAAAATACACAGACAGTGATTTAGGAACTGCTTTGCAATTACAATTTAATGAAATGGCAAGAGAGAAAGCCTTGATACAATTTTTAGGTGGTGATTTTGCAAATGGATTAGAACAATTTGAAAGCATAATGAAAAAGTATGGATCCACAATGGACTCTAAAGATTCTATCACATATCTAAAACAACTAGTTGATCCACAAATTATTGAAACTAGTGGGTGGGCATCAACAGGTAGAACAATAAGAAATGTACAAGCATCTTCAAAACTGGGTGCGGCTGTTATTACAGCATTAATGGATATTCCTAATATGTTGTTTTCAGGCAAACACATTTTTGGATTATCAACACCAAAACTTTTGGCCAGTATATTTAGATATGGTTACAAAGGTGCACCACAAGAATACACCAAATACGCAGAAGCGATGTTGATGGGTTGTGACACATATATGAACAACATTGGTGATAGATTTGGTCATATTGGACAAGGTGTTGCTGGTGCTTCTGAAGATTTGACAAGTAAATTGGCAAACTGGACATTCAAAGCATCAGGACTTAATTTTTGGACTGAAGGTAGAAGAGCAATGGCTTTGGGTATGTACGGAAAAGAATTAGGTAATCTTGTTTCTGCAAAAGCAGATTTCAACAGCATTAGTAAACCATTTAGAAGACAGTTGGACAAATATGGTGTGTCTGAAAAAGAATGGAAAGAACTTTTAAGACAACAACCATTGGATAGTAATGGAAGATTAGATATCCATAACATCAAACAAATGGATTGGGAAACCAGTTACGGCAAAACAAGTTTGAAACAAAAAATTGTTGCGGCAATGAGAGATGTGCAAGACACTATGGTTATGACACCAGGTGCATATGATGTTGCGGCAGGTAGATTGTTTGCAGAACCAGGCACTTGGGGTGCAGAAGTGATTAAAACTTTGTTCCAATTCAAATCACATCCAATTTCATACACAAGAAAAGTTTTATATAGAACAGTTAAAAATTCAGACAGCAAAACAGAAGCATACGCAAAGATGACTTTGCTAGGTGCGGAAATGATGTTGATGGGGATTGCAGTTGTTCAATTGAAAGAAATTGTAAAAGGAAATCAACCAAGAAAAATAGATGGTAATTTTTTAATCAGAGCCGCAGAACAAAGTGGTGCATATGGTTTGTTTTCAGATTCACTGTTACAAGTTGCAGGTGGTAGTATGATTCTATCTCAATTCACTGATCAACCTGAATCATCATTTATGTATCAAAAAAGTGCAGTTCAACAACTGCTTGGTCCATTCATAAGTGAAGTGATGAGAACAGTAACTAATACAGGTGATTTAGCAACACGATTTAGAAAAGATGACTGGGACGGTTTTTTCTCTGAGTCAACTAATGAACTTTTAACTTATATGCCTTTTCAAAATATTTGGTTTGCACAGATGTTTAGAAGAATGTTGTTCAATGATTATATCAAAGAAAGAACTGATCCAAAAGGTTACAGAAAACAGAAAAACAGATTGAAGAAAAAAGCAAAAGAAAACCGTGTGGGCGGTCAAGACAAAAACATAGTTTATAGAAGCATTCTAGACGCTATCAATTAAGGATTTAATAAATAACATTATTAAAAGAGGAACATAAATGGCTGTAAGCAACACAACACCAAGAATTTATTACACTGGAAATAACAGTAGCACTGATTATACATTCAGTTTTGAAATATTAAAAACTACAGATATTGAAGTATATGTAGATGGTGCTAAAAAAACATTAGGAACAAAAGCAACTGCAACATCTACAGTAGGTGGTGGAGCAGTAACAGGTTTAACACTAGGAGTTGGTGGAACAAATTACACAGTTGCACCTACAATAACAATTTCAGGTGGAGGTGGCAGTGGAGCAACGGCTACTTGTACCATTTCAAACGGTGCTGTAAACTCATTCACAGTTACAGGTGGTGGATCAAACTACACAAGTTCTCCAACTGTTGTTTTTTCAGGCGGTGGAACTGCTTATGAAATAAATGACACCACAGACAACACAGCATCAACAGGCACAGTTCAGTTTAGAACTGCACCAGCATCAAGCACAAAGATCGCAATAGCATCAAACAGAACACCAGAAAGAACAACTGATTTTACAGATGGTGCGGCTTTGAGTGCGGCAACATTGAACAGAGAGTTTGATAATTTAAATGCGGCTGGAAGAGATAACAAAAGTGTTAGAGAACAATCAATCAAAATTGATGTTTCAGACGCTGACAGTTTCCACGCAAATGGCGATGCAAATTACGATTTAACACTACCAAACAAAACAACGAGAGCATCCAAATACTTAGGTTTTGATTCAGATGGAAATGTAACAGCACTAGGCATTGTGGCAAGCATTAATGATTTGTCAGATGTTAATACAAGTGGTGTTGCAACTGATAATATTTTAAAATGGAATGGCTCAAATTGGGTTCCAACATCTACATTAGATATTACAACTGAAGTAGTTGATGATACAACACCACAACTGGGTGGCGATTTAGATGTTAATGGAAACACAATAACAGCGGCTTCAGGCAATATCAAATTTGATGAAAATATAGAAGGCCACACAGAAGGTGGTTTAATTTTAACAAAACTTGCGGCAGGTGGTTATACATCAGCAACAAATGCCGACCTTGCTTATCTATATGGGCCAGGTATGCACATTGAATCAGCAAACATATGGGATTTTCCTTCTATAACTTTAAAATCAAGATCAACACACGGCTATGGAAACATATGGTCAATGAGAGCAAGAGACAACAGCGGTTCTGACACTTATGTTCAAGATTCGGATATGTTGTTCCAATTCTATGGAAGTGCGTATGAGGGTACCAGCGGTTCAACTAATGGTTATGGTGTCAAACACGCATCTGTTGAAATGAAAGCAAATGAAGATCATACTTCAACTGCACAAGGAGCCAAAATAGAATTTTACACTACAACTACAGGAACAAAGTTAACTGTAGAAAGATTAAAAATTGACAACAGAGTTTGGGTCAATCCTGACAATGCTGATGTTGATTTTAGAGTAGATGGTGACACAAATGATAATCTATTAGTAGCAAGAGCCGATAACGAAAGAGTGGGTATTGGTACTGGATCACCAACAACAAAATTAGATGTTGCAGGAACTATAAATGCAACTGCGTACACAGGTGATGGATCAGGTTTAACTCTAGATACAGGAGATGTATCAGAAGGATCAAATTTATATTACACAAATGCAAGAGCAGATGCCAGAATAGCGGCGGCAAGTTTAAGTGCTTTATCAAATGTACACACAGCATCTCCAACAGACGGACAAGTTCTAAAATGGGATAACGGAAATTCAAGATGGGCACCAGCGGCAGATAACGGTCATTCAAACACAGATTCATTGTCAGAAGGTTCATCGAATCTATACTTTACTAATGCTAGAGCAGATGCGAGGGCAGATGCTAGGATTACAAACGCACTTAAAGATGAAGACAACATGGCATCAAATAGTGCTACTCATGTTCCATCGCAACAATCAGTAAAAGCATATGTAGATTCTTCTGTTTCTGGAATGTCAGCATCATCGTTGACTACTACAGGATTAGAAATTTCTGCTAGTAGTATATCTGGAACAGTAACAAACGGAAATATTACACTTACTCCAAATGGTACAGGTGCAGTTGTAATATCTAAACTTGAAACAGGCAGTATTAATGCTCCTTCAACGTTAAGCGGAACATACACAATTTCATCACCAACAACAATTACATTGAGTCCAACATCAGAAATTATAAATGCGGCTCCTATGAAATTGTTGGGTAAAACTATTGCACAATTACAGGGTGGTTTCACTGCAAGTAACGGAAGTATGGTTGCAGTAAGCAATAGTGGTCATAAACCTGCATACTACGACGGATCAAATTGGAAGTATGTATTTGATAACTCGAATGTATAATGACACATGGCAGAATATATAGTAACAGTAAAAGAAGATGCAGATTGGCAAGAACTACATAACGAACTAGTTGCCGACGGCGTTGAAGTTGTTCATCTAAAACCACAAAATAAAAGAAATACTCATTACAATCTAACTGACGGACAAGCACAGAACATACAAGACGATTCTAGAGTTCTCGCAGTTCAACAAAAATCAGCAGGAGATAATCCAACTCTTAGTGCAATACAAACTGGAGATTTTGAAAAGTCAAATGCTGACAACTGGGGATTGTTAAGACATACTAGCAAAACAAATTTATACGGAACTTCAATGCAAGATCCAGGTGTAAATTACAATTATGTTTTAGACGGCACAGGCATTGACGTTGTCATCATAGACACAGGTATACAACCTGATCATGCAGAGTTCCAAGATGCAAACGGTGTTTCTAGAGTAAAGCAAATTAA
>PVBE010544664.1_pt1 | contig 16071 bp, 1 predicted proteins | sample 1631181 | NCBI WGS metagenome assembly PVBE01 (sample SAMN08397723, study PRJNA350692) | Marine metagenome, whole genome shotgun sequencing project. | isolation source: water | place: Pacific Ocean | collected 2012-04
GAGCGCCTGTCGACGACCTCGCGGTGAACATCTCCGAGAACGTCTGCTCCTGCCGTGAGCCGCTGCGGGCTCCGGCGAAGGCGCCTCGAGCGCCTACCGACGACCTCGCCGTGGACATCTCCGAGAACGTCTGCTCCTGCCATGAGCCACGGCGGGCTCCGGCGAAGGCCACTCGAGTGCCTGTCGACGACCTCTCGGTGGAATTATCAGACAACGATTCCGCCCGCCGTGAGCCGTTGCGGGTTACGGCAGACGCGCCACGAGCGTTCATGGACGAGATCGCGGTGGACATCTCCAAGAACGACTGCTCCTGCTGGGAGCCGTTGCAGGCTCCGCCAGATGCGTGTGAAACGCCTGTCGACGATCTTGCCATGGATGTCCACGCGAAGGATGACATGTACAGTGAGCCGTTGCGGGTTCCTGCAAAGACGCCTGGAGAGCCCATGGACGACCTTGCGGGGAACATCTTTGAGACCGACTCTGCCTGCCGTGATCTGTTACGGGCTCTCCCAGAGGCGATTCACAAACTCACGGTGAACATCTTGGAGAACGATTCCATTTGCAGTGAGTCGCTGCGGGCTCCTGCTGAGGTGCTTGGAGCGCCTATGGACGACACTGCGGTGAACTTCTCCAAGAGCGACTCCGCCGGCTGCGAGCCGTTGCCGGTTTCAGCAGACGAGCTCCGAGCCCACGTGGACGACTGCGCGGTGGACATCCCCGAGAACGACTCCGCCTCCTGTGAGCCGTTGCAGGCTCCGGCAGCGGCGCCAGGAGCGCTCACCGCTCACCTCGCGATGAACGACTGCTCGAACGATTGCATTTGCTGTGAGCCGGTGCCGGCTCTTGCAAAGGCGCCTGGAGAGCCTGTCGACAGCACTGCAGCGCACTTCTCCGAGAACGCTTCCGCCCGCCGTGAGCCGTTGCGGACTCCAGCCGACGCGCCTGGCGCGCTCATGGCTTACTGCGCGGCGGACATCTCCCAGACTGGCTGCTCCTGCTGTGAACCATTGCTGGCTCTCCCAGAGGCGCGTGAAGCGCCTATCGACAACCTCGCGATGACCGTCCACGCCATGGACCACATTTCCACGGCCATGCACAGCGGCGGACAGGGCTCCAAGAGCTGCGGCTACGACCGCAATTGCAACCAGGACCGCAACGACCACAATTCCCAGAACCTCAGCGACACCCTTGATGACTACCACAGTTACAGACACTACGATGACGATTGCAACTACCAGAACCTTGACGACATCCTCGACAACTACCACAGAGTTGCCATGCACAACTGGAGACGAAGCTTACAGAGCTGCGGCTCCGACCGCAGTTGCAGCCACGACTGCAACGACCACAATTCCCAGAACCTCGGCAACGCCTTCGACGACTCCTACGGAACGGCCATGCATAGCTGGGGACGGGGCTCCATGAGCTGCGGCTACAGCCGCAATTGCAACCATCACCGCAACGACCACAATTTCCAGAACCTCGGCGACATCCTCGACGACTACCACGGACCGGCCGTGCGCAGCTATGGACGGGGCTTAACGAGCTGCCGCTGCAACCTCCAAAATGGAATTTCCATCCATTTGGTTACGAGGTTCAATGACAGCATTGGTGGTGGCGCTAGTGCGCCCTGGACACTTTGCCAGCTCCGGTATGGTGATTTGCCCTTGCCCGGGCTCCGCATGGCTGGCTGTTCTACGGTGGCGATGCCACTGGCCACGAGCGCTTCGGCAGAGCTCTTAGCGCAGCGCTTGTTCGGTTTCGCCGGCGACGGAAACGACCACAGCCACATCCCAGTTCCGTACAAGCGCTCTGCAGAGCCAGAGGGCGCTCTCAACACAGTCTCTGTGACGTCAACGGCGTCTTGCGGCCATGAGGCCTCCCACCGAGTCTCGCCTTCTGACCTCCCTGCCGAACAGATCGAAGTGCAAGTTCGCGGCTTGGCAGACGTGACGTGTACGTTTAGAGTGTCCCCATTTGCCACGGCCAGCTGTCTGTACAACCAAGTCTTCAAAAAAGAGGGTGTGCCTCCCAGACAACAACGCCTAGTGTATGGAGGCAAGCAGCTCATCTACGGGACAGCCATTCACGAGCATAACGTCCGGGACAAAAGCATACTGACTTTGGTCTTGCGTCTCTGTGGCGGTATGCAAAGCGATCAGACGAACCAGCAGTCTTCGCAGCAGCTTGCGATTGGTCCTATGCCGACAGGATTGCCGTCGCAGCTGCCGGCGCAACCAACGATGCCGGCACCACCGCGGGCAAGCGAATCGCTTGCGCATGACGCGGAGTCATCGAGTACACTGGTGGCAGGTACTTCCGCAAATTTGCCATCGCGTCCACCTCCAATTGCCTCCACGATTGAGGCGGCTGCGGTCCCCGGAGCGGAACTGGCACGACAATGGCGTTTGCCCGTTTCCCACCGAGTCCTGGGCCAGCCGCTGGCAGCGCCGGCTGCTCCGCCAGTGCCCTCACAGAACACGCCTCCGGGCAACACGCGCCAATCAGAGGTCCCCCAGCAGCCAACAGATGTTCCGATGTTGGAACCGGAACCCGAAGGAGAGGGTCATGACGGCAATAGTGTGCGCCCCACAATGTCTGAGGGCTCGCTGCCAGCGTTGTTTGATATCGAGCGCTTCCATCCCAATCCCGTGCAGGTGTCTCCAGTTGACTTCGATCAGGCAGCCGTGGCTGACGCTACATTCTTTACGCATATCATCAGGCATTTTACAGAAGGAGCCAAACAATTCACTATCGTGTACCACCCCGAGATTGCAGGGTTCCTGTCAGCGCTGAAGCATGTCACGCAGCCCCGCGCTCTTGCGAGTGAGTTCTTCGCTCACACCCAGTACCGACACGAGGTCATCCAGATGTGTTGTGCGTTGCATCGCTATAGCGGTCAGCTCCCTGTCATCCTTTGTATCGATCATGATGCAGGCAGTGTGGAGTCATTATTGATGGCGTTGGGTCACTCCGGTATAGATTCCTACGACGACATCACAGTGATATGCGGCATCAACATGCATGTCAAGGATCTCTCCGACGATGCCGCGCTCGCTACCCACGCGGCTGTGACGCTTGGCCGCAGGCTTTTCTCGGCAAGTATTGCCGTTCGTCCTTTCTTTGATGTCACGCGCAGGGTTTCAAAGTTCAAGCAAGCGTCATACTACACACGACGGGTCCTGGTCCAGTACTCCGTCGCTCGACTGAAGACACACTGTGTAGGCGTCGCGAGCGGGCTCGCCAATGCACATATCTTGTCACCGTCGCCTGGCAGTCATCAGGGTTTTGGTGTTCAGCTTCGAGTTACTTTCCCTGCGGACTCGCTTGCCCATATCAAGGTCCCTTTAGAGGCCTTGCAGCGTGCGCTGGCCTTCGCAGGTACGGTCACCCCACTGGCACCTGCCGCCATGCGTCAGACGTTGGCACGGTTTGTCGGCACTGGGCTCAAAGTGAAGGCTTGGCACGTTTGCAATCTCCGTCAAGATCTACGGCCCCTGCTGAACCGGGCGCACTGCCAGTTGGCGCTTGAAGGAGCGAGCTGTTGGCTGGACATTGATGCTGGCACAATCGACTCGATTGCCATGATCCCGGTCACAACTGCGCCAGCAGATGCATACCGCATAGTCTCCAGATTCAACACTGCGCAGGCTCGTCTGGGAGCGCCGTTTTTCTGGGACATGCCCTCGCCTGGTTGGATCGCTGTTGGCGACGCGCTGTCATCGGTTTCGGCTCTGCACCACCTCTTGCAATCAGACCAAGCGGATTATGGATCAGCTTGGAAACAACCGTTCGTCCTGCAGAGGAACGGCCTCCGCGATACTCAGCGGACAATGCCTGTGGCACAGTGGACAGTCAAGCGACACGTCGACTTCGAGCATTGCGAGTTCCAGCTCATCCACGTTACACCGCAGACGGCGGTGTGGCTGCATGCTCGAGTGAGGAGGCTCTTTCCGGCGTCGCACGCTACCATCAGAGCAGGCCTTTGCGTGGAGCAGGACGGCTCCAGCGTCCAGGCCGCGATTGTGCACATCGGACGCCGTGACATTGACCCACCAGATGCCTTTTGGAGTGTGTTGGGGCCGGCTCTCGACTGCGGATTGTTTGACTGGCAGGGCGTCAGTGTCGGTGTCAAGCCCTGGACCGGTGAGTGCGCGACAGTCTCAGGAGTACGGAACGGAGCGGACTTCTATTTGCCAGACCTCTGGGCAATGCCGCAGGGCTCCATTCAGCGGGACCTCGCATCGATGCCACCGTCTGTAACGTTTTTCCCTAGGCCTAGCGCGGCAGTCCTGCAACGCGAGGAACCCACTACGGATCTCTGCCTTCATGCTGGCATGAACACCCTGCACGGATGTCGGCATGGCTTGCGATTGCGCGCTACAGCGAATCCGGCGGACGGTTCTCAGCCGATCAGGCTGTTAACAGTTTCCAGGCTAGCGTCTCTGACGCTGATGGATCCTTTGGAGCGCGTGGCAATCGAGCATGCTTGCCTCGAACAGGTTGCGCATATTCTGTCGATGCAGGGGCATCAGCTCCGTGAATGGCCGGATGGGCTCCCATCCAGCCACGCAGCGCTGTTACACTTTGCGATCGAGAGCTTGCCTCCTCTTGCGGCGCCCGACTTCGATTTGGTCCCTCTTTGGTCAGTCGCGCAAGACGAGGTCCCTCGCAGACTGACATACCAGCTTGCTGATTCGCAGGTGTACGGGATCGCTGGGTGGCTCCCTGGCAGCGTCGGTCTTCGTCTGCAACCTCTTGCTGGTCGAAATCCAAGTTGGATGTTACCAGATGATGACGACGGGTCCTACCCGGACAGCCGGCCATACACAGTTAGCGCATCAGGAGCATCAGATCTCATAGTCGTCGCTCCTTTCGACAGTTTTCGCGCCCGTGGCATTCTTCTTGGGCACGATCACTGGTTCCATCAATTACGTACGCGACGCTTCTCAGGTGAGTTGCTGCTACTGTACCTGGTCAAAGTGCCTCGGGGTCCGCGTGCGGCGCCATCAAGCGCGCCTAGCTCCCGAGCTCCGGGGCCCGCGCCTTCGAGTGGCCCAGGTGGATCACCTGGCGGCAATTCCGGCCCAAGTCAAAACACACCTTCGACACAGTCTGACCGACATCGCTCTGATGCGGCACCGGCCGCATCACACCAATCCAGCGTTGTCCCTGGCAATGCTGCCTCGGCTGGCCTTGGGCACAGCCGAGCAGCTGCGAGCAGCAACGTGTCCGCTGCAGGCGGCGGCATTGGTGCTGCGAGCGATCTTACGCCCAATGCGTCAAGGCAGTCGATCGCCGCCAGCAGTGCTGGGAGCGGATCGCAGGTGGACGTCACTACATGCGCCTTTCCGGAGTTCAATTTGTGGGGGCCGACGGCCCACCAGGTCAGCGCAAGTCTTCCGACAGCTGATCGAGATGCTACCGAACACCTCAAGTTCGCATTGGGCTTGGTACCGGAGCCCGCGGGTGCCGTGAGTGCCTGTGCTGTCGGCGGCTGCGTTCGGGAGGAGGGGCATTATGGAATGCATGTTGACCGTTGTGGCGAAATATTACGTTTGCCACCGCCTGGTGGGCCATGCCACCTTATGAGCATAAGCAACATGTCTGACAGCGATTCCGAAAACGACGGCGCTATGATCGCGGACGTGCCTCTGCTCCAACAGGATGGGTCGTTCTCTGCTCGGGGGCCCGACCCTCAATGTTCTCAGGAAGCTTTGCCAACTCCATGTGCTGAGCCACCCTCTGGTGCGCCGCCAGGCGCAGTGAGAACGGTGCAATCCGTACCGATGCCGGAGTGTCCTGCGGGGCAGGTTTGCACTGAGCCGGCGTGCCCCATCGGCAACGACACGCCGGCTTGCCCTGATACCGGATCCGACAACACAGGGCCGCGTGAGCGCGTTGAGGCCCCGCATTCAGCCACTGAGCAATCTCCGAGTTTTTCAGTTGCTGCTCCCCTGTTGGGAGTTGACGAGGTTGATGCTGTCAACACTACACGCAACAACGACTTTCCCCGCCTTGACGCGGGCGACGTGCCTGCCACCTATCTGGATGATTCGCAGCCGAGTGGACAGGGCTTAGTCTCCGATAGCAAGGAGCCGTCCACAGTTACGCTTGGTGCCCACGGTGCTTGCGCCTCGGGTGCTATCGACGGGATTGCTCTCGAAGGGTCTCTTGGTACTGACGCCGCTCCGGTCGCAACTACATGCCGGCTCAGTGCCTGTTCACAAGCGCCGTCGAATCGACCGCAGGCCCGTCAACCTGTCTTGACTGCGAAGAGAGGAAGCTCTTCTCGGCTACGGATTGGCGTTGGCTATTTGCGAGTGCCGCTCAGCCCAGAGCGGCGCAGCAATGTCGCCTCAGGACCTGCGCTCTGTCGCTGGGGTGGTCGTAATGCGAGGTTCTCACTACCTTTCTGGGTGCAGGGTCCAGGGCAGGCATGCAAAGGAGAAGGATAACATCTGGCGACACATCTTGGCTTTCTCCAAGGATGTCTTCGCGCAACCGAATGCCAGCGCCAAAAGTTTGGTTGTACAATTCCTTCGGGCTTGGTCAACGGGTGCGTGGCATTGGAAGGCGGCAGAACTGGGGCCTTCCCTAACCGTACGCTTCAGGCGCCCTCTAGTAGTATGGAGCAGTTTCGACAAGGCACACTCCTGGCGTTCGGTTTTCACAGGTGACTTACGGCCGGATCTCGTCATCTGTTGTGAATCGGATCCTGCCGTGCGGACTGTTGTGGCCAAGCACTGGGGCATGCCTAGAAAACCGTCCTCCGAGATATGGCTCAACGAGCAGGGGATGCGTGTCGTGTATCTGCAAGAGATCGCCGATCTGCTCCGACACCACGGCGAATTGGCAAAAACCTATGTTGCCCGTTGCCCATTCAACGCCTTGCACTTCTTCTTGGCGGATCTTCCCGCCACCACAGCATCGATGCCTACGGCTGGCCGAGCGGCGCCCTTCGCCACCGCTGCTGGATCTTTCTTGCATGCGCAGATGCTTCTCGAAAAGGTTGTGCGGTCTCAGATAAGCAAATCGGCAATCATGTCCGCTGTCACTGTCCTTGCTCCATCGCTCCTCGGTAGCAGTGCCAACATGAACTATTTTTCGATGCTACGCGGCCACTGCTTCGTGCAGCGACATGACACCGGTCAGCATCACGTGCTCAACCGGCAGCGCGTGTACGCTGGCCAGCTGTGTCCGAACACGCAACCGCATTGCGCTCAAGCCATGCCCTTCTTTGATCGCGGATGGTCTCCTGGCGGGGTCCTACTTGATCATGCCGTGGATGTCATTTGTTTACGGACTGATGCTGCGGCTATGGTGGGCAAGCTCGCCGCCCTTCCATATTTCAGCAACGTTGGGCTAGCACCTCGACTCAATTTGGATTCCCCGTCTCGTCTCCGATGCCACGTTCGCGACATGCCGCTAACCTCTGTTGCGAGCCAGGGCATGTTGCACTTCGCAGGGGTCGATCTTCCCATCGGCGGGCATGGCAACGTCTTGGGCGTTCTGCTCGCGCATCCGGATGCAGTCGATGGAGCGCGCATTGTTCGGGGGCGGCAGCTCCAAGGAAGCATGCCTGATCACGCGCCCTCCACGCTTGCTGGCCGAGCTCATGATTCGATCGCCACGGTGTACCAGCCGCAGGCCTATCAGGAACGAGCGCTGCTGTATCGCACGGATGATTACGAAGAACCGTTGGCGCCGCACGATGCGCTGGACGCTTTCAACAAGCTGCATCCGCTGGGACGCCATGCAATAGCCCATTGTCGGCGAACATGCCATCTCAGCGCAGACATCGACACCACCATAACTCCGCTGTTGACGAGTTTGCAGTCGCTAATCGACAACGGCTCAGTGCAGGCGCGGCCCGTGTGCCCCGAGGAGCGCTTACGCCTCCACGGCCTCTCGCATTTCGTCAGTGGCCCCGAGGGCCCACCGTTATCACCAGAGCTTGTCGCGTCGTTGTGCCAGGGCCCTGTGCTACCGGATGAGCTCTCTTGGTATTTGCGAGGTCGCGGAGAAGGCCGCGACCTCGCTGCGGTGCTGCATGGGGAAATCGTTCCTGCAACGCTTCAGTACCCGGCTCCCAATGCCATCCTTGGGTTGTATGAGGATTACATGCAGGAACTTCGAACTGCGCCAACCTTCACAGCCGCTGCCATTGCCGCAATCGCGCATCTTCTGCAGCCGCTGCCATTGCCGGAGGACATCGTTCACGATCTTCGTCGCAGTGCTGATGCTTTCGTTGCACCCCTTTCGGACTCCACCCTGGATGATTTGCGGAAGGCAGAGCTGAAAGCTCTGCCCGCCGAGGCTGTTGCTACGGATTGCGTCACGGTTCCGTCTTGCCACCCAGCTTGTGCGATCTTGCAACCTGTGCCCGTTGCAGTTGAAGCCGCGAGCGCCACCGGTGACGCGACTGCGCTGGACGGCTGGGTGCTGTGCGGTCTTGATGGTCTCGAGGTCCACGTCGCTCCAGCTTTCGCCTGTGCCAATATAACTTTGGATGCTCTCGTGCTGGTCTTGCGGGTGGTGGTTGTGGACTCGGTGGACATGGCCATGCTCAAAGCCACTGCGGAATGTGTTGCTAGCATGGCTGGGATTTCGACTTCGGCTCCGCCAACGATGGTCTCATGGGCGTCTGTTTGGAAAACCTTTGCTGGCTTCAATGGCAAGTTCGGCGTCGGTTGGGCCACCAGAGATGTAGAGGGGAAGTGGCGTCCATCACAACTGCTCCACCACAGTGCCGATAACATCGTCGTGGTTGGAGCAGAGGGCGATCAGTTCCGATGCGGCATTCTTGCCGGGGCCTCGGTGTCTGTATTTCCACCCTCCAGCACTGATCTCCAGCTATGGGTCGATGTTCCTGCTGATGTCATGGTCACTCCAGGGTTTCTCTTGGCTAAAAAAGCTAAGCTCTGGCCATTGATCAATGAATGTTCTCAGGCCGTTAAGCCGTTCCTCCAGCTGGCCGCACTCATGGCAAGATGCTTGGTGGCTGTCAGCATCGGCTCACGTTCGCCGCCTTTTGCTGGCGGCAAAGGCTTTAGCGCTTTGATGCGCAAGCTGTGTGACAAGCGGAACGTTGCCCGCAGACCACCTGCGAGCAAAGCACCCCGGCTACCTCAGTGGCCACCTCTCCGACCTGCGAGTGCGGCATTGGACTTAGCCATCCAGCTGCTCACTGACCTTGGCAATGCGCGCCAGACGCTCGCCCCCCCGGACCTTCGCCATCAGTGGCTTGAAGGGACGCACGAGTTCATTGTCCTTACACCCAAGGGCGTTGAAGCCGAGGGGAGCTTACAGTTGCTCGCCTCGGATGGCGGCTCTGGAGGAGCATGGACACATTGGTTATGGAACGACGGTGCAGTGGTATGGAGGTTGATTGGTCCCGACAGCACGGTATGCGATCTCGCGGCACGCGACGCGCGCATCAATAGAGGACCGCGTGTCGCCGTTCCATGATGGCACCTCCTTCCGAATTTGATCGCTGTGTCCAGTGGTGGTGCGTACCTTTTCGCGCATGGCCACATACACAGCTGCGTCTCTTCTTAACCATTGTCTCTAGCTTGTTTTCGACTCGATCCGAGTTCTCCGTCCGCGTGTCTTCATGGCAGAAGCTTGCGTGGATCGCTGACCCTACCCGTGGACCTCGTTGCAACCCAAGTCCTTGGTCAATGTTTGAGGCACCGTCGGGTGACCTGTCGGATCCTTGGGACTTGCTCTGCTTCTTTTGCGACAAAACCAAAAAACATGTTTGCCCTTCTGCAGAGGCGGTAACCGAATTCAATCTTCTCTCTATGCATTCTCCCTTTCTTCTGACGTCTTGGAATTGCACAAGCCTCCGGGCCTCGCGCGACAACTCTTGGAAATTCACTTACATCCGGCGTCGCTGCCGCGCAGGCCTGGTATCGATTCAGGAGACGAAGCTTCGCCGTGGCGATCCGGCGCCCGTAGAGGCTCTCGTCAGTCTGGTGCACATTGTTCGCAGCCACGCTTCCACCACCGAGGTGGGCGGTGCATCGGGTGGTCTCGCATTCTTCGTTCCTGGCCAACTCGGCTATGTCGCAGATCGAGCTCGGCTCGTGGAGGTCGTCCCGAGTTTCATTGCTGCTCTCCCGGTCTCGTTTGGAGGTATTTCTTGGATGGTTTGGAATATTTATTTGAACCCTCGACGGCGCAAGCACTTGCTACACTCATGGCATGAACACCTTTGCGCGTCGCAGGCAGCTTATCGACAATTTGTTCATGTTTACGCTGGCGATCTAAACCATGATGGCGAGAGTCGTCAGGACATGTCTTTGCAGCAGCTTCTGGACCAGGTGCATTCGGAGCTCCGGCTCGAATCTCTCCGGCCTCCCTCGTGTACTTACCGACGATCCGGTTCAGACTGTTCTTCGATTGATGCTTGCGGTACGCCAATGTTACGTCAGGGCAAGTTCGGTGTTCAGTGGAGTTGCTCAGCCGACGCGCTGTCTGTGTATCAGGGCCACCTTCCTGTCTGCATCACGGGTTCGCTGAGTTGCGGAGGTGCGACTTACGGCATGGCGCGTCATCGGCGACTGCACGCCGATTTGTTTTTGCGCGAATGCCCAGCAAAAGTAGCACTGCATGAGCACATGGCACGAGCCACTTGTGCGGTTGGCCTTCGTTACGATGACATTCTGGACAGCATCCGCAGGCAGCCGATCACCGGTCGCGCTCCACCATTCGAAGGCGCCCAGCGAGTTGCGGATGACGCGTGCATGCGGCTTAACCCCATGCAACTCATGCGTCTGCTGGAGGAACACATCTATTTATGGTCTCGTTCGCCGTTAGGTGGTCGCCCGCTACGTCGCAGCTTGCTGGATTGCCTGACGGGCGCTACAGCATCAACGGAGGGAGTCGATGTTCCAATACAGGCTTGGATGAAGGCTCATCAGGTGTTGGATCTCGCGGTTGACAATCCCCAGGATTTGTGTGGAGACTTCGTGCGCATTGAGCATCAACAGCATGCTGCGCTGCTTGGTGCGCTTCGTTTGCACTACGGTCGCTCTACTGACGAGCCGTTACCTAGGAATGCCGGGCATGCTGTGCACGATCAGTTCCGTCGTTTGCTTCCTAGAGGGGCTTCCTGCGAGGCCCGCCTGAGCGGGCCGCAAGGCGTCACGAGCGACCCACGTGAAATGGATGAACTTTACGCTTCGGCACGTTCGTATGCGCAACAGCCTCCGGTCACCGACGCAAGTAAACAATTAGATGTGCTCCGATACTATGTGCGCCATGTGGTCGGCTCTCGACGTGCTACTGCTTGTCTGCTGTCGGTCGCGGAGATTCACGATGTCATTTGCCACTTGCCGGACACTGCACCTGGCATGGGAGGCGTCCCGTACGCTGCCTGGCGCGTGGATCCTCTACTGGTCGCCTGCATATACCGGACATATCTGATCGCTATGTGTCGCGACCCGGACGGCACGTTCAAGAGCACTCCGGAACGCGTGCAACTCGTCGTCTATATCGGTAAGAAGGTGCCGTCGTTGAGCCCTGTGGATCGGCGTCCGCTTGGCTTGTCAGCAACTTTCATTCGGATCCTCAGCGCGTTAGCTTACATTATGCTCAAGCGATGCCTGCAACCCTTGCTTCATCAGAGCCAAGTCTTGGCTTGCCCTGGTGCGGATGGCCTGGCGGCCGCGATAGCTATGCAGGATTTTTTGGATGGTTCTGAGCCGATTCCCGCCGAAGAGACGCACAGTTACTCCGACCTGCCTTCTGATGTCCGCGAGTTTATGGAAGTTGGGTGTGTCGAGGGCCTGGCGCTATGCGACAGCACCATCCGTGTCGCCAACCTCGCTGATTTCCAACAGGCATTCGAACGTGTCTCCCTTGATTATGTGCGCGATGTTCTCTGTTGTTGGCAACTTCCTGTTTGGCTCATCTGGCTTACGTGGATCTTCCTATCGCATCGGTTCTCGCGTATCCTTCTTGGGCGTGTCATGGGCGTTCGGCGGCCTGTGCTCATTGGCGTGGATATTGGTACTCAAGTGGCACCTTTCCTTTACATTGTCGGTCTCGATCCAATGTTGTGTATGGCATCGGTCCTGCCAGGCATCTCAATCTTGAAAGCCTACATGGATGATGTCGCTGCCGGTGGGTCGCTTCGTGGCTCATTGCTCTTCCAAAGGTTGGTGCAGTACTTCACCACGGTCGGACCATTACTTACCGTTCAGCACACCTGCTGGCAGATACGCTGTGCGGCGGGCCAGGTGCACGTCAGCGGCCTCGTTGAAGCGTGGAGAGACAGAAATAGATTTGTTCGTTGCCTTCACACTTCTGGGCGTGAAGTATGGCTCTCTACATCTGACACGACGTCTCTGCCATTTGTCCATCCGGCAAATTGCGAGTGCAAGTCTAAACTCACTTGCGTTGTCTCCCGGCAGCCACATGCCAATGAGTGGCGTGCGTTGTACACCTCGGTTTGGGGGCCGCAGGTGGTCCACGGCTCTGGCGAATACTTGGGCATTTGGATCACCGGACGAGACTTGTGGGAAGAGACGGCTGGAATCGACGTCGATGTTTGGCGAACGGAGCGCAACTACGCAAAAGCCTTGGCTAAACTCGATTCACGGGTGCGGCTTTTTCGTTCATGCAGGCTGTCCGGCCCCCTCTGTCATATCACATGGGGGACGTACTGCATGTCAGTCTTTTCTTACGTTGCCTCGTATCTCTTGCCGACAGCTCGCGTCCTTTGTGCTTACATGGCTTGTTTGCGCATGCACTTTCGGTTCGCTGGTGTCGTGTCTGACATGATCTTGGCCAGCGTCGGCGCTTTCATTGGTCATTGGAGTTCATGCTATGATCTTACCGGGTATGCTGTCAGCATGTGTGCCTCTCGGCACGCCCGCGCTCTGGGATCACAATGGGTGCACCACCGACACGACCATTCGTTCATCGGCCGCATTCTTCGCACCTCGGTTCAGCTCGTTGATGCGGCAGCTCCCGATGCTCCTCGCGGTGTGGCTAAATCGATGCAAGCTTTCCTGCAGGCGTTGGATGGCAATCGAGCCGTTTTACCGCGGCAGGCTGGTCGGATAGTACGATGGGCGTTCGCTTGGCAGTCAGTCCGAATTCATGGCCATTCTGTTCGCTCTCGCCTCTCTCACTGGCCTTCCGCCATCCTGGCCGATGTCTCTTTAACCGCGCTGCGTGAAGGCTCCATGTCACTCCATGCCAAGTGGGCTGCCTTGAGGTGGCTGCTCGACGGGAACGCGACCGCGCTCCGCTTTCAGGGGTCCCGCCAGGATACTTCGATGCTCCGCTGTCGCTTCTGTACCGTACAGGTTGTGCCGACGCTTTTCCCTTTCGGGCGCACTGGCCCAGGCCTCTGCAGTACACATTACGATGAGTTCTGGGAATCTGCAGGTGGTGTCACTGGTGTGGTGTATGCTTCACGGTCGGCCTGGGGCCAGATGCTACGGACATGCCTCCCAGATCTTGATGTGTCAGCAGCGCCAATCGAGCAATTCGATGTTGCCACGATTGATGGGTCCTCACCTATCTGTCTTGCTTGCGGTTGTGGAGGCGACGACTGCGCACATCGATTGTGTTGGTGCCCAGTTGTCCAAATCAGCTGCCGTGTTGCGCTGCGACAGCCCTGGAGCTTCAACGCCTTAGCGCAGGTGCCAGTTGCGCATATGGCACAATTTCTCTCAGCAGTCCATTCGTGGTTTCCAGGCTTGCAGCCACCGGAGTCGCAATCCTCGGAGAGCTTGGCTTGGTGCATGGCCAGAGTTCGGAGCTTGCTTGGTCATTGGTGGGCCTTTCTTGATATCCACCGTCGCCCTGAAAACGTTCGACGATGTCTTCAAAGTCTTGGTGTCCAAATTGCTCCCAGGGCGCGCGCTGTTCCCAGCACCTTTGGTGGCCGGCTTGTCGCTGCCAATGCTGTCTCCTGGCTGCGGTCGGACGGTTGCAACGTCGCGGCTGCCAGCACTCAGGCTCGTCACATCGCTCGTCTGGTTGCTGGATGCTTCAGCTTGACTGGCACGTGTATGTGTTCGTCCTGTCGAGGCTTGGCCGTCACTCCATGGCGCGTTCGACGTGCGATTGTGGGTTCGCATCTCTTACGTGCGGCGCCGAGGCTCGACACCGGCTCTTATCGCTGGGTGTCGACCGGGCATGTGGACATAGCACAATGCCTCGCGCAGTGGGTTCAAACCGCCGATGGCGTCGATCTTCTCTATGAAGGCCGTTCGCCTCCGGTCGTTCGCCAGGCTGGCATCGGATTGGACTACAATGTTGTGATCCATTCCCATCTGTGTTCATGTGGCGTCATGCAGCGATCCGTTGTCGCCGCTCGGCCGGTAGTTGCTGGCGAGGAATTGCTTTCCTCCGCGTCTCCTCACGCCATCGCTTCTCAAGGATCGCTTCTGCTCACGACTGACGGAGGCGGCAGCAGCGGGAATGTTGGATGTGCAGTTGTCGGGTTCTTCGTCGCGCTCGGCAGGTACACGCATCTCGACACCATTATTGTGCCCATGCCTGGCGGCGAGACTCCGCAAGAGGCCGAGGCGCATGGACTCTATAGCGCCGTTTTGGCCAGACCATACTTCTTTCGGAAAGCGCTTGAATTAGGGCTTTGCCCATCGGAGCCTGATTCCATCGCCAGCGACTCTAGAAACACCGTTCGGAGCTCCATTGGCATAGCGCGATTGCGCCAGCATCGTTTGCAACAATGGGCAGCCGGTGTGCTAGCGGCTATGGATTATCATGCGCGGCGTGTGGAAATTTTCCAGACCCCCCGATCGGCAAACGCCGCCGCGGACCATGGCGCCGGCGTTGCTGTGCAGCTCGTCCGAGATATGACCAATTACGGTGCGGATGTCCGTCCTTTATCTGCGTTGGCCTTGCCGTATGCATCCAGCCGGCGTCTATCTTGCGCGTTGCTCACCCCAGATCGTTTCGATCTTGTTGCTTTTAATCGTTCTCTGGATGGTGTTACCGTTCGTGAGCTTGAAGCGACCGGCTGGCGTTCGTTGCTTATTGACGCCTTGCGCATCCCACATGTTTCTCACCTACCCTTCTCAGGTTCTGTCAGCGATACCCTCTCCACGCTCGAGTGGGCAGCTTCTGTCCCAACGATATCCCATGCCGGTTTGTACCTGGCCTGTCATGTCTACTTGCGGCGCAGTCCGCCCAACCATAAGGCACACCAGTACGTCCGAGCCTTCGCGCTGTCTGCCAAGCACGCTGCGGAATGTTCATCGGTCACAAGCTGGGTCTTCACGTGGTATTCGGTTGGGTCTACCATGCACGGACGCGTCCAAGACCGGACGCCAGGAATGCTATCATTACCTTCCGCTGTGCGATGGGCGTTCTTCGGCAATGACCACGGCGAATGGGACATCTCGCTCTGTCATCTCTCCGTCTTCGTTTCTCTTCTCGAGCCTGGAGAGGGCGATGATTTGGTCGCGGTGTGGAAGGAGCTGTGCACCCTGGAGGGCCGTGCGCGCATTGAGGCCGGACTCCCCGCCGGCAAGAACACGTTCATGCGCGTACTGAACTCACACGATGCTAATTTGCCTGGTTCCAGCTTCGAGAGGTGGTGGCGGATGCAGAGCAAGCGCCCCTCATGGTTCTTGCATCTTGTTGACATCATGGTCGCTCTGCGACCTCGTGTCTTGGCCCGACTGAGATCTCGGGGGTTTACGTCTCAGCATGATGGCGTCACCGTTCGCAACGAGGTATTCTTTGCCCTCAGCGCTGTTGAAGCCACTGTCGTCAGATCGTGTTTGGCTTTCTTACGGGAGGATTTCCCGATTTTCAGCCACGGGCTTGTCCATGATGCGGTCTACATTCGCAACACAGTCAGCGCGGCTGCGGTTGAAGCTGCCTTCCAGAGAGCTGCCCACAAACACGGATTCCCGTGCTTAACCTTGTCGCGCAAAACATGGGACAAGGCACGCGCCAAGGCGTACAGACATGATGCCAGGATACAGTGTTGCCAACTGCCGTCACGCACGAGCAACTTGAACAGGTACATGGTGCCTACCGTGGACAATCTTTGGCTTTCATATGTCCGCATACCCA
>PVBE011217464.1_pt1 | contig 16071 bp, 11 predicted proteins | sample 1631181 | NCBI WGS metagenome assembly PVBE01 (sample SAMN08397723, study PRJNA350692) | Marine metagenome, whole genome shotgun sequencing project. | isolation source: water | place: Pacific Ocean | collected 2012-04
TCGATGATCTCGCGCGCATCCATGATGTCCATGGCTCGCTGCACGAATGACAGTGCCACCCAATCGACACCCAGCGACAGCGCAAAATCCAAATCCTCGCGGTCCTTCGTCGGCAGCGCCGTCACCGGCAGGATGGCGTCGGGCACGTTGACGCCCTTGTTCGAGGCCAGCGGACCGCCAATTTTGACCACCGTGTCAGCGCCACTGTCCGAAACACCGGTAACTTCGAGACGAATTTTTCCATCATTGAGCAGCAGCGCCATGCCGGGTTCGAGCGCGGCAAAAACTTCACTGTGGGGCAACGCCACCCGTTTAGCGTCACCCTTTACCTCATCGAGGTCGAGGCGGAAGGACTTGCCCTCTTCCAGAATGACGCCGTCGGCCATTTCGCCGACCCGCAGCTTCGGCCCCTGCAGATCGATCAGGATGCCGATGGGCCGGCCTAACTCCACTTCGACATCGCGGATAGCAGCATGCCACGCCGCGACATCGTCATAGCTGCCGTGGCTCATGTTCAACCTGAACATGTCTGCGCCGGCCGCGAAAAGTTGGCGGATAATTTTGGGCGATCCACTGGCGGGGCCTAGGGTCGCCAGCACCTTCATATTGCGAGTTCGCCGCATGGGGTCCTCAACCTATTTTCGCTTTCGCTGGCGTCAGCGTAACACTACATCGCGAATCCAATACATCCCGTTTTTAAGCGCAACATCATGGCCGGCTCCAGTAGCGCCGCCCGTATATTTGTTCTGAATAAGGCGCTAATTTCTGGGGAGAATTTGTGCGCGAGCACGGAATCGGGCAATCGGTACCGCGGGTCGAAGACCGCCGGCTGCTGGCGGGACTGGGCCGTTACACCGACGATCGCAAGGTCGCCGACGTGGCGCATATGGCGGTGGTGCGCGCGGCGTAGTGATCCTCGACCCGTCATGCAAAATCGCGAAACCGGCACGTCTGGCAGTCCAATAGCCACTACGCATACAAAGCCAGCGCAGCGGCCAGCAGAAGCAGTGCTATAATCTCCGGACTCGTCTCGGTCTCAGGCATGGTCCCCGCCGTTTCGGATGCGAACACCGAAAGATAACGATGTCAGACCTGATTGCGCTACACAAAGCCTTCCAGAACGGCGATCTGGCGGCGGTCAAGGCCGGTCTCGGCAATCCGCCCAACTTTCCCAACTGTCGCGGCCCCGCGGCGGTCGGCGAAATCGTTCTGGAATACGCCATCTACCACAGCCCACTCGCGTTCATCCGCACGCTGCTGGAGCTCGGCGCCGATCCCAATTACGGTGACCATGCCGGCTTCCCGTCGCTGATCGCCGCGCTGAACTGCGCAGACCGCGAGGACATGTACGAGATTCTAGAACTGTTGCTGGCCCACGGCGCCGACATCCAGCAGCGCGGCTTCAACGACTATACGCCGCTACATTGGGCGGTCGCCGAGCACAACATACAGGCCGCCGAGTTTCTGCTTGCGCGCGGCGCCGACCCCAATGCGCGCACCCGCATCGACGACTGCACGACACCGCTGGAAGAAGCGGAAATTCTCGGCCTCACGGAAGTGACTGCGGTGATGCGGAAATTAACCGGCAAAAAATAAATCTCTGGCTTGCCGCGCAACAGACAACCCGTGCGAGTGACAGCGCCTTGCCGAACCACTATCACTACATTCGTTTCAGGTACGCGCGCACACACCGTAATTTTAAGGGGGTCACGCCATGACCGAAACCGCACAAACTGCAGAGGCCACGACGAACTACGTCCAGCCGCCCGGCAGCATCATCGATTTGGCGAGCCAAATTCGCACCGGCGACGTCACGCCGGAACAACTGGTCGAGCGCTATCTCGACCGCATCGCCGTGAGCGATGCCGCCGTAGAGGCTTGGTTGTTGGTCGATGACGATGGCACTATGGATGCGGCCAAGCAACTTGGCGAGGAAGCGCGCGCTGGTAAATTTCGCGGTCCTCTGCACGGTATTCCCATCGGCGCAAAAGATGTCTTCGACGTCGCCGGCTGGCCGACTAAGTGCAACAGCCCGACCCGACAGGACGCGCTTTCGGCCACCGCCGACGCCGAAATCGTCGCCGCGCTACGCGCTGCCGGGGCAATCATTCTCGGCAAATGTCATACCACCGAGTTCGCCTTCTTCCATCCCTCGCCAGCGCGTAACCCGCACAACATAAACCACACGCCAGGCGGTTCCAGCAGCGGACCTGCGGCAGCGGTCGCCTCGGGTACCGTGCCCGGCGCACTCGGCACCCAGACGGTGGCTTCGGTCAACCGGCCGGCTGCCTATTGCGGAATCGGTGCCTTCAAGCCAAGCACCGGTTTGGGTGCCACTTATGGCGTGACCGCGTTGGCACCGATGTTTGACACCGTGGGGTTCTACGGCTGGACCGTAGCTGATGCGGTAGCGCTGTTCGAAGCGGTTTGTCCAGCCTATATGCCGCCGTCCGCCATCACCGACGACGCTGTGCTGCGCGTCATCGTGCTGGAGGATCCGTTCTTTGACAAGGCCGATGCAGAAATTCTGGCCGCCCGCGAAAATGTCGCCAAGAGAATGGCAGCGGCGGGCCACGAGGTCGTGCACCTACCCTCGCCGGTTCCGCTCGAAGCGCTGGGCAAGCAGCAAATGCATGCCACCGAATACGAGATGGCGCGCGTTCATGCCGGCTTGCTGGGTCGTCCAGCCGAAAAAGTTAGCGTCAAATTACGCGAGGCCCTCGAGCGCGGCAGTGGCCGCAGTACTGACGAATATCTCGACCACCGGCGCAAGATGGACCACGCGCGCGAGGAATTTTTCGCCGACATTTCCCCTACCGATGCGGTGCTGGTACCGGCAACGCCGAAGACTGCCCCAAAAGGCCTCAAATGGACCGGTGATCCTCGCTTCATCGGACCGTGGACTGCTCTCGGCGGGCCGCTGGTCTCGTTGCCGGCCGGCTTCAATGACGCAGGCCTGCCCATCGGCTGCATGCTGGCCGGTCGGCCCAGCGAAGATCGTGGCTTCGCGCGGCTATCATGCCGCCTCGCCGCGGCGGTCGATATGCAATAGGCGTACCTACATCGCGAAAATAAAAACTACAAATACAGTCCCTCATCCTGAGCTTGTCGAAGGGCGGAGACGAGACTTTGAAAGCTCATCCTTCGACAAGCTCAGGATGAGGAATCGCTGCTAAATCCCGTCGTCCTCGCCGTGCACGTGGTAGGCGATGTCGCGCGCCGGTGGGCGGCCCTTAATGTCGGCGCCGGTTGGCAACCAGGCGCATACATCGGCGCCAGGCGCCCACACGGTCTTGCAACCACCGGGCACGAAGAACTCGACGAAGGAAAATTCGTTATCTTGATCGTTGAAAAACGAATGCACTTCGTTTTCATAATTGTAGAGCACGTCACCGGTGCTCAAGCTGTGCTCCTCGCCTTCGAGCACCGCGGTGCCGGTGCCCGATAGAATGTATTGGAAATGCTCGGCGCCTTCGTGGTGGTGCGCGGGCGCCGCGGTGCCGGCAGGGTAGCGGATCATCTCGCCGCGATAGGCCTCGGTGCCGGTTAAGCCCCGGGTAGCCATATAGATGCGGCTGCGCTCGTCATGTTCCGATTTCAGCACCGGCTCGCGCGTCCAGTCGGCGGTGCGCGGCACGCCGGGCGTATCAGCGACATTAGCATCAAAGCGCACTGCGGAAGGCACGGTCGCTACTAGCAGTTTCGTTCCATCTACGGTCGCGGTGAAAGCGCCGGTATAGCTCAGCGGTAAATAGGTCACGCCTTCGGGATCCAGTGGCGCGGTGAATTCGGTCAACGTGCCCGAGCCGCAGAGCACCTGCAGCCAGCCCATGGCGCCGCTGTCCAGCGCCATCTCAAAGGCCGCGCCGCCAGCGAACGAGACCAGATCGAGCAGCACATGGTCTGAACCGGTTTTCTCTGGCGTAAGCAGCGATTCGACCGTCACCCCATCGCCAACGGAGTTCGCCACCGTTTCGGACCAGCGCACAATTACCGGCATGGTAAATTTTCCTCCTTTGGGCTTTCGTGGAGAGCCCAACATCGCATCTTGGATTTAACTCGGCAATGGGCTACGGCGAGTCACACCAAATCGAGATCGACGAACGCATTGTGGTCTGCGCGCTCGTAGACCCACCGCCAAACCAACGCACTGCGCGGTATATAATTTTGCGGTCCTCGCCATTTAGTTAAAAGTAACGCGGTACTCATCGCCGGGAATATATTCGGTGTCTTTTTCTTTGCCACCGCGGTTCGGTACTGCTCCGGCTTCACGCCGCAAGATCATCGGCGTCTCGTACTCAAAATCCGTTATCTCTGACCAATCGCCATTCGGGTAAAGATTTTCGATATTAGGATCGTAAGTAACCACCGGCCAATCCCGCTGCGGTGACCAGGTTATCAACTATTCCCGTATTGATTTAACTATAAAATATCTACTCTCGCAGTACGTACTTTGTGTCCGCCGCTCAGGCCAGCAACGGGCCGAAATCTGGCGGCGGTACGCGGCGCTGTGACGCTGCTTCGTAGGCCGAGGCGATCCTGAGCACGACATCCTCCTTGCCCGGTTCGGTGCGGAACACCAGCGAGAACGGCAGGCCCGGTTCCGGAATCGTTGTCGGTGTGTTGGACGGCGCGGATACGTATTTGGAACCGTCACCGTTGAGCGCGAACACAGGATCGTAGGCAGTCGTCACGTAGCCCGCCGGGATCAGTACTTCGGTGAGGCCGGCGTTGGGTCCGTACATACTCTCGGGCCGTAGATTGTGCGGCATGTCGTACTGGTGCGGCCCGCCGATGATTCCCGGTGGCCACGGCGTGTGCAGGCGCACTAGCGCATCGAGCTTGTTCTCGATAATCACCATCATGTCGGCCCGGCGCAGCAGCTCGCGCAGCATGATACGCTCATTGACGCCTTGCCGGCCGTCGAGTGGGTTGCGCGGATCGGCAATTTCCTCCCAGTTCTTGAACGCCGAGCGCTGGTCGTCGCCCCAGAATTTTGAGCGCGCGTTGAGAGCCGCCCAATCTGCGAGCGTTTCCTCGAAACCCGCCGCCTTCCAATCGGCAGCGCGGCCCGCCAGATACTGGCTGATGTGAAAGCGGAAAGTGTTGGCCAGTTCCTGATGCTGGATGGTAGCGATGTCCAGGTTCGACGGCGGCGCGGTGCGGCCATCGGCCATCTGGACCATATAGTCGATGGGGTTCATGTCGCCCGACCCGAATACCTTACCGGGAAAGAACTCGGTCGGCCTGATCGCCGCCGCGAAGTCAGAGAACAGTGGCTCACCCGCCGGCGTCAGGCGGAACAGGATATCGGGCATGAAGACCGGAACCAGCCACGCCAGCGCACGACGAAAATCGGTTTTCATTTGTTCCATGTCAGGGTCTGGTGTCCACAGCGGATCAGCGGATTCCACCAGGGTGGCACCCAGGTGGCCACCCAAAACCATTTTGATCTCGTCTGCAGCGGCAAAAACTATCGGTTCCTCGGTTTTCGAGCCTGGCGGATAGATCAGGGACTCGCGGATCACACCCAACCGCATACCGGCGAGCGCGCCGGCCGCGCCGGACGACCCCACATGGCTGGCGTAGGGCGTATCGAGCACCGAAGAACGCGGAACCGTGGTGTAGGGATCACGCGGGTCGTAATACCCTTCTTCGGGATCTTTCAAAGCGTCGAGTACCTTAGCGCAGTCGCCGACAGTGCGGCACAGAATTCCACTGCGGTCGCAGTAGATATCAGCGCCGATGGCACCGCCATCGAAGCCGAGCATCGCCTTGTGCGGCAGGATCAGCGCCACCGAATTGTGGTTGGCCGGACCGCGGGTCGAGGCACGCGTCTCTTCGCCCAGGCTCGCCATCACTAGATTAGTGCTAACCGACAGCGCCGAGCCCGAACTCGATCCCAGAGAGGCAGACCGCGTGGTGTCGTAGGGGTTCGACGGATTGCCGCCCCAGGTGCTGCGCTGGTAGCCGCCCACCGACGGTAACACCTGATCGGGCAGGTGGGCACCGCCGGGGTCACCGGCACGGCCGTTATATTCGGTGCATATGGCCTTGGCGTAGATGATAGCGCCCTTGTTGCGCAATTGGTTGACCAGCACGTGGTCGCGCGCCGGAAAATCCATGTCGTAGGCGGCATCTCCGCCGCCAGTCGAGCGCATGTCCTTGGTGTCGAACGGGTCCTTGAACGAGAAGGTAACGCCGTACATGGGCATCGCCTCGAGGTCGGGATTGGTGCCGAATTCCGCGTCGAGCTCGGCGGCGCGCTCCAGCGCGTCAGGCTGCTGGCGGAAGACCTCGCACACCGGCGGCGCGCCGGCCGGCAGTGGGCCGTCATCCGGATGTTTGTCGTATTCGCCCCAACAGGTCACCGATCGTTCGCCGCGAATATTCAATGTCGCAAGCGCATTGACCTGGCCGGCGCTGGGGATGCCGGTGATCATACCGAATTGCTGCTGAACTTGCGGATCCGACGCGGTCGCCTCCATGCGGCCAAACTCCAGTGGCGGTCCCTTATATTTGTCAAGGTCGGGCAAAATTTCCGATACGTTAATGGTCTCAGTGGGAAATTCGATTGCCGCGCCGGCGCGTACCACGCCGACGGCTTCCGGCACTGGCATGCCGTCCCCGGTGACCAGCATGCTGGCGACACCGTTATAGGCGCGCGCGCGCGATATATATTGCTGCACCACTTCGACGACGGTGATCTGGCCCGCCTTGATCGCGGCGTGCATTTCGTCGATCGTTGCCTCTTCCAGGCGGAACGGCGTATCCGCTTTTGACATCATGGCGTCCTCCCCCTTTTTTTGACCGCTGCATATTTGTTGGCAGCTTCGTTTAAGCCATTTGCACCTCCGTGGATTTAACACTACTCGGTCACAGATAGGCAATCGCTATACCCAGGATAGCACCAAAGGCACGAACGACAGGCCGACCCCAGCTAGCGGCAATAATAGCTGTAGTGGCCCCGCCGCCCAAATTCCGAGTATTAGACCCGGGCACGCCGGACCCAGCCTGCTCAAGATAACGGCGATCACACGATGCCAAAAACCGCATCGGACAATGGCGAGAAAAATAGTAATAAATGCAAGTAGCGCGCTGTTGAAGGACCGCACCACCAGAAACTTCTTTCCAAGCCCCTCATCCTGAGTTTGTCGAAGGACGAAAAGCGAACACACCCACCTGATAGTTCGACAAGCTCACCATGAGGATCGAAGTTAGGGTGCGGACCTCAGTACGTGCCTCACGGCGGCTAACTAAAAACTGGTTTTCAGGCCTAGGTTCTCGCGCAGGATTGCACTCTCATATTCGCGCCGAAACCACCTGCGAGCGAGGTGTGCCGGTAATCCATGTGATCCTGGTATTCCGTAAGATTCCGGGATTGCGTAGCGAGGGCATGACCCAACCCTTCTGGCAAGCCATAACCAATATCACCGATGAAGAAAACTGGCCATCACCGGGACGCAAGAGTACGGTCAACGATCGCAACTTCGAGCGCCGGCCGCAGGCCGAGATTATTCCTAAGCTGTACCGTGAGGGCAACTACGTCATCAACAACAAGAAGCACCTCGATTACTTCCACGGCACCGACCTCGAGAACTTGCTGCACATTCTAGGCGTCAAGAAGGTCCACCTGATGGGCATCAACACCAACACGTGCGTGCAGAACATCCAGCGTTACCTGGGCTGGGTGCTCAGCAACGAGGAATTCAAGGAGAAAATCGAGGAAGGGCGTAAGCTCAACGCCTGAACCGGCTTCTCGTCCCGGTCGAACCCACCCGGAAGGAAATCGGCCTTCCGGATCTGTCGCCGCGCGTGCCTAGGGTGTGTAATGTAAAGTCTGGATCCGTTTGGGGGTTATTTACATGGCGGCAGACGACGACACCGGCGCGACAACCATCGATGCCATATCGTTCTGGCAGGCGATCGGTCAACGCGCCATCGGCGCAACCATTGTCACCTCCATCGGCAGCGACGGACCTGCCGGGCTACTCGGGGTTGTCGGCGACCCATGTCACCGCCGATCCACCGACCATGCTGGTCTATTTCCGCGGCGGGTATTTGGTGTGACCGACTGATTAACTGCCACTCATGAGCAAAGCGTTTGATTACATCATCGTCGGCGGCGGATCGGCAGGTTGCGTGCTAGCCAACCGATTGTCGGCACCCGCTTCCGCATCAGTGCTGCTGCTTGAGGCCGGCCGCGACACGGCGCCAGGCGAAGAGCCAGCCGACGTCATCGACACCTATCCGGTGTCCTATTACAACCCGGCCTACGTTTGGTCCGAACTTAGCGCCCATATGCGCCAGCGCCACAATTCACCGGAAGAACCGGTGCACCAGGCACGCATTCTCGGCGGCGGTTCGTCGTTGATGGGCATGGTGGCGCTGCGTGGCACACCCGCCGATTACGACGGCTGGGCGGAGATGGGCGCAACCGGTTGGGGCTGGCAGGACGTGCTGCCGTATTTTCGTAAGCTCGAAGACGACACCGATTTTGACGGCGACCTGCATGGCCAAGGTGGCCCGGTGCCAATCCGCCGGCTGTCACAGGCCGACTGGCCGCCGCTGATGCGCGCTATTAGCGACTATTGCGGCGCCCGCCAGATCGCCCATATCGCCGATTTCAACGGCGACTTCCGCGACGGCTTCGGCGCCCTGCCAACCAGCAAGTTCACCGACCGACGGGCGTCCAGCGCCATCTGTTACCTCGACGCCACTACGCGCCAGAGACCCAATCTGCGCATCGCTACCAACGCCAAGGTGCAGCAGCTAAAGATCGATAGCAGCGGACCCCGTGTCACCGGCGTCACTGCGGAAACCGACGGCCGGTTGCAAACATTTACGGCAAACGAAGTCATCGTTTCGGCCGGCGCGCTACAATCGCCGGCGTTACTGCTGCACGCCGGCATCGGCCCCGCCGGCGATTTACAACAGCTAGGCATTCCCATTACAGCCGACTTGCCCGGTGTCGGCGGCAATTTGCAGAACCACCAGATCGTCTTCTTGATCATCCAGACGCGCCGCGAGGCCAGTCACCGCGATGGCGCGCGCCTGCACACCATGGCCACCCGGCGCTATTCGTCGGGCATTGCTAACTGTCCGCCTAGTGACATGTATATCTCGCTGGTCGGCATGGCTGGCTGGCACGCGCTGGGCCGGCGGTTGAGCGTGCTGACCCCGGCCGTGCTGCAACCGGCCTCGCGCGGGCTTGTGTCGCTGCGCAGCGCCGATCCGCGCGAACGCGCACTTATCGAGTTCGACTTCCAGTCCGACAACCGCGACCGGCAACGCCTAGCTGGTGGTGTGCGGTGCGCAGCGAAAATGCTGTCATCGCCCGAGGTCCGCGGGTTGTGGCACAACGCCGTACCGGTGATCCGGGCCCACCATATGCGCCACCTCAACGAGATCACCGCCTACAACGCGCTGCGCGCCCAGGCGCTGGCCAAGCTGCTCGATCTGGTTCCGGCGGCGGGGCGGCCAATCCTCAGCACCCTGTCCCTGGCCGGTGTCAATGTTGCCACGCTTGCCGCAGATGACGAGCGGCTCAACGAGTTCGTCAGCAGCAGCGTCTCCGGCATGGCGCACCATGTGGGCACCTGCCGCATGGGTGCGGCCAGCGACCGGCGGGCGGTAGTCGATGCAAACGCACGGGTACACGGCGTCGCCGGCCTGCGCGTCGTCGACGCCTCGATCATGCCGGTGATCCCGCGCGGCAACACCAACATCCCGACAATCATGGTCGCCGAGAAAATCGCCGCTGGGATGGTGGATGGGAGTTAGGGAAGGCCTTGAGAGGACTAATGAGAATGTCTGGTGTTGAAAGAATAAGTTTCGATTGACACCGTCATGGAACCGGCGAGTTCACATTAAGGTCAATTTCACTTGTATCCTTTGGTTTGGTACTCTCCTTTACATCACCTCAAGACCAGTACCATAGGACCGCTTTTTTAATGGGCGGTCTATCGAAGAACTGCGGCCCGCCGCTAGGGCCAAATAATGTCGCGTCCGCCAAAAGATCCCTGGGCAGGCGCAATTCCCACACCCATCTTTCCCGCCATCTCTTTTTCGCACTCTTCAACCGGTATAAATCCGGGCGCCGCCCGGCAGTAGGCCTCAGTCTGTTTCATAATTTCGTCGTTGGGCAGTGACAGGTCAAAAGGAAAGATATGGGGCGGCGGGATATGCCACGGCGGGTGGGCCGCCTATTTCTCTGGCGTTGGCGACGAATTTTGCGACGAGGATTCGACCTTCCTGGCCAACTTCTGCGACAGACAGGTTTGGGTCTCCGTCACCGTCCTGTTCGAGAAATACGTCACTTTGACCCCAAAAGTCTTCACCACTCTGATTATACGTCGTCGCGACATCTACTTGGGCGTCGATAAGACGCCGATTGAAATCGGGCTGGACATCCGCCGCGCCTGTTGTGACGGCCTGCTTTCACACGTACCCTACCCGGCGAGCCCAACCCAGCAGCCCGAAATCGGGGATTTGACAGCATGCGCAGAGTGAACCTGCCCGCCGGCAAAACGCTGTTTCGCAAGGGTGAGAAGACCCGAGAGGCCTATATCATCACGGACGGGACGATCGAAATATCCAGCGATCTGCTGTCCGTCGATCTCGGCAAGAACGAACTGGTCGGCAATGACCGCCAGGCCGACGCTATTGCCAAGACCGGTAACCGGCTGTTCACCGTCACCGTCGACGAATTACGAGATGCCATAAACACCGCACCCAATACCACGCTGTTGCTGGTGCAGGCTCTTATACAGAGGCTTGCGACCACATTGTCCGGCCTGGAAGCAGCCAAAAAACTGATTTCGTAACCAACCGGCGAACGCGGAGCGCTCACCCGCCGCAACGGAGACTCAACGCCATGCCTACTATCGATATCCACACCCACATGTTCGGCAATGGCTGGCTCGACATGATCAAAACCCACGGCGCGCCAGCCTATATCATCGAGGACATGCCCGACGACCGCAACTACTTGATTGAATACGGCACCCCGGCCTGCGCGCTCGAAGCCGAGGCCTTCGACTACGATAAGCGGGTGGCAATGATGGACCGCGAAGGCGTCGATATTTCCATCGTGTCACTAACCTCGCCCAACGTGCATTTTGGCGACGAAGCGGTGAGCGTTGCTACCGCGCGCCTGGCCAACGACGAAATGGCGTCCGGCCAGACGGCCCATCCCGACCGCATCCGCTGGTTCGCCTCGCTGCCGTGGGAGTATCCCGACGCCGCACTTGCTGAACTCGAGCGCTGCGTGAACCTGGGTGCCGTCGGCGTCATGTGCGTCGCCCATATCGGCGAGTGCCACCTGATCGACCCGCTGTTCGCGCCGGTGTGGGCTGAGCTCGACCGGCGCGCTTTCCCGGTGCTGGTGCATCCAACCGCGCCGCTAGGCGCCAAGGCGGTAAACTTCAGTTTCGAGCGTATTCTCATGCCGGCGGCCGGCTTCATGTACGACACCACCATCGCCATCGCGCGCATGGCCATCGACGGCTTCTTCGAGCGCTTTTCCGACGTCAAGGTCATCGTCAGTCACGGCGGCGGCTATATTCCGTTCATCAATGGAAGGATTGACATGTTCTTCGCCGCCGAGACCCTGGCCAAGTTCGATATTCCTCAGCTGCCCAGCAACTATTTTAGCCACCTCTATTACGACGCCATCATCTATGACGCCACGGCCCTGCAGTCGGTCATCGACATCGCCGGACCCGACAAGGTGATGTTCGGCACCGACATGCCCATGCCGGCCAACGTGGGCAAGCTGTATGACCTAATCAACGAGCGCCCAGACGACGAAGCCGCCGCCATCCGCGGCGCTAATGCGGTTCGGGTTTTTGGGTTGTAAGAAGCGAGCGAATGTGGCGCCAAAACACGTCCCAGAGATCGATATAGTCGCCCGTTAGCCGGAGAACAGCATCTAATCGGCAGCACATCCGTTATTGCTAAAAGCGGTCGTTTGAAGCACTCCATCGCCAGGCACGCATTGCCCAGAAAACGGGTATTGTGCGGACGCACGTCCTCATCGGGGATATCCAGTGCAAGGAAAAGCCTCGCGGGGGCCTAGGTGCTGCGGCAAGTTAAACGCCAGATCGGGCAGCCAAGTGGCTAGCGCCGGAAACGAGAACAGCAGGATCAGTGTATTCGGACTGTAAATGTTTGATCTAAAGAGCCGACAGGTAAACTTCGCCGACGTTCTGCGTTTCTCCGAGACTCACTGCAACGGCGACCTCGGCGAACCCCTCGGCGGTGATATCGAGCCGGTAGGCGCTGCCATCCGCATCCAGGCGGTCGAACTTGAAATCGCCGAAGGCGTCGGTCTGCTGCTCGGCGACCGTTTGGCCATCACACAGCAGGGCGATGGTGGCACCAGCAAGGCAGTCGACGACGCCGTCACGCTCGGCCGAGACGGTACCGGCGATAAAGACCTTGGTGTAGCGCCAAAGATTTTTATAGTGCACCCGCGGTTTGGTGCCGAGCTCGGGCCTGAGCTGTTCTAGCTCCTGTTCCTGGATCAGCCGCTGCATCTCGTCATCTTCCACCCGGACCGCCTGCAACGCGTTGGTGGCGCACACGGTGACGCAGCGCGGCTCGGCCCAACCGGCATCCAGCAGATGGGCGTCGAAGAACCAGTGTTGCGGCACCTGTTTTTTGTCGTTCCACCAGATGGCGCCATAGGGGCAGGCACCAATAATCTCCTGGCGGCCCTTAGACTTGACCGGATCGATGAGCACGATTCCGTCTGGACGTTTCGAAATGGCGTCGGGCGCAGCAGCGATACACGGCGCATCGTCGCAGTGCTGGCACATCACCGGCAGATAGGCGGCGTCGGTGACCGGCGGCGTACCCCGTTCGCAGCGCTCTATCTCGATCCAGCGGTGGCCGTGCTTGGGCATTTCCTCGGCATAGCCGGCAAAGGCGTTGCCAACATGCTCATCCTGCAGCGCCAGCGTGCACAGATTGCAGTTGGTGCAGTTGGCAACATCGACGATGAGGTGCCATTTTTTCATTGCACGCGCCCGCGCGCCACGGTTAGAGGCTCGGTGCGCTTGAACGCCGTTTCACCGTCCCATTTTTCGATTTCCACCATGGCCAAGCCGTTGGCCATGGAATGGGCATGCTTTATTTGCGTGCGCGCCGGCGACAACAGGTTGACGCAGCCACCCCTATCGACGGAGCGTCCAGGCTCGCCCATGGGATCGTAGACGGCGGAAGACTCGTAGGAATGGGCAACGCCGCGCAACAGCCGGGCCGTCAGTTGGGCGGCGCAGATAACCGCGCCGCGGTCGTTGAAGACTTTGACCAGGTCATTGTTTTGGATGCCGCGTACCGCTGCATCATCGGGGTGCAACCGCAAAATCCAGTAATAATAGTCATCGATAAGCACCCGGTGGTCCTTGATATCGTTCAAGAAGCTGTCCTTGCCATCGCCCTGGGTGTGAAAGCTGAAGCGCACATGCGGCGTTATCAGCTGTAGCGGATAGCGATCAGCAGCGTCGGGTCCTTCCCAGGACGGAATATATTTGGGTATGGGCGGGCGTTCGGGATCGTCCGCCTTAAAGCGCTTTAGGCTCTCAGCCTCGAACTCGAACTTGCCCGACTGGGTCTGCAGGCCTTCGAGAAACTCTTCGGTGTAATCGCCGGGCAACGGCATGGCCTCGGGAATATCTTTCTTGCGGCGCTCGGCGAACCACCGGTACGCCGTTTTCGGGCGTAAATCCTCACGCTCCGGCGGGACCACAAAATAGCCTTTCTCGATAAATTTCCGCCACGAAATCTTGGTCGGTAGATCCGAAGCATCGAACATGCGTTTCGCCCAGTCGATGTCGCGCATACCCTCGGTGAAATAGCTGCCAAGCCCCAGCCGCTCCGCAATCGCCGTGAAAATATCATAGTCGGACTTCGACTCGCCCAGGGGCTCGATGCATTTTGCCTGAAAGGCGACGACGCGGTGATTAACCTGGGAATTGAAATGCGCGCCATAGCCGCCAGAATGAGCGCATTCGCCAATGTCGTAACGCTCCAAATGGGTGCAGGCCGGCAGGATAATATCGGCGAACCGCGTATCGCCTTCGTCCCAGATCGATTGGTTGACAACGAACTCGAGATTGGGCGAGCGGTACATTTCCACATAGCGGTTAGCGTCGCCAAGTGTGCCGAGGATAGCGCTGCCGTAACGGTAGAGCATATGCACCGGCGAATGTCCGGGCGCGGGATAGACCGCCCGGGCGAACTGGCCTTCGATGGTGCGCGCATCCCAGATTTCGCCCTCCGCATGGCCGTCGATGATGGCATCGGGCAGCTTGAGACGCGGAATTATCTGGGTCGACGGATTGATTGTCGCCAGCTGCGGCATGCGTTGATAGAGGCTGACCGCAAGTGCGGTGTGGGTTAAATCTCCCGATATGCCGCCATCAGCATAGCCGGGAAAATAAAAGCCGAAATCATGGGGCACGCCCATCTGCAGATTGCCGATATTAACACCGGGCTTGCCCAGCCCCTGCATGGCCAAGAGGCAAACCATCATGCGCGTCCACTGATTGCCGGTGGGGTTGCGCGCCGCACCGCCGAAGGTGTTACCCATGCCGCCGGCCGCGAGATAGGTGCGCTTCGATCCCCATTCGCGGGCCAACGCGCGCACGTCCTTGGCCGGCACGCCGGTCTCCGCCTCCTGCCATTCCGGCGTCTTCGGCGTGTCGTCGCCGGTACCAAGTACATAGTCCCGCCAGACATCGAAGCCTTGGGTGCGGGTTTCGACATACTCCTTGTCGTAGAGGTCTTCGGTCATCCACACATAGGCGATGGCCAGCGCCAGCGCTGGCGACGTGGTCGGGCGCGGCGCGATCCACTTGCCGCCGAGGAACTGCACCGTGTCGTTGAGATGGGGATCGATATGGACGATAGGGATGCCGATATCCTTCAACCACTGACGGCGCACTGATCCTTCCAAACCGCCATAAACGCCACCGGTCGCCTCCGGATTCGACGACCAGAAGACGATCATCTCGGCATTTTCCAAACAGTCCTCGATGGTGCCGAAGGGCTCGGCCCCGCCGACCCGCAACGATCCGCCCCAATGGTGCACGGCGCCCCAGTACCAGCCTTCCCAACTGTCAGGATTGTGGTGCACCTCGGTGGTGCCGATGGCGTTCATAAAGCGGATCTTGGCACTGAGGTAATAGCCGATATTGCCCCAGCTATGATGCGAGCCGTTGGACTGCGCGATGGCGCCCTGGCCATAGTCGCGCTTCATGCGCTTGATTTCGCCGGCGACGATGTTAAGAGCTTCGTCCCAGTCGATGGGTTCGTAACCAGAGATGCCGCGATTTTGGATATTGCGCTCGCCGTTAGCATCAAAGTCGACGCGCTTTAACGGTGTCAACAGCCGGTTGGGCGCGTAGACCACGGCCTTCCAGTTCATGCCATGGGGAGATAGCGTCGCCTTACGCGGCGGCGTGAAGGTCTTGCCGCGTGCCTTGATAGTGAACGGCGGCGCGTCGTCGCCGCCGAAGACCATCGGCGTCGTGCGCACAATCTTGCCGTCCTTGACATAGACGAATAGCGGCCCACCATTGGTCATGGTGCAGTAGCGTGTTGTGCCGTCGCCGGCCAGCCGGCCAATTTTCCAGCTCGAACTCAAGGCCGCCATCACCGTCTGGGCGAACCACACGGCGGCCTCGTCCGGTCCTTCCGGATGGAACAGGAAGTTTTTCATCGCCTCGATCTGCTCGAGCTGATCGATGGGCGGTATCAGCAAGCGGGCGCCAATCTCCGCCGTTTTGAAGACCAAGGCCAGATCGGCGTTTGCGTCGATCACCGCTTTGGACGTCACGCGTCCGCCGGCAAACACATATGTTCGCCCCGTGCGGCCGTCGGCCGTGCGCAGTACCACAGTAAGGTCCCGCTGCGCCAAGCGGTCGCGGAAACCGGCGCTACGCCAGCGTGCGTAGCTAAATATCAGAGCCAAGCCAAACAGAATTAACTTGAATTTCATGGGGTATCGTACGCCTTCGATGGAACCAGCAGTATCGATTTCAGCGCGCTGCGACGCAATGTCCA
>PVBE011833813.1_pt1 | contig 16071 bp, 19 predicted proteins | sample 1631181 | NCBI WGS metagenome assembly PVBE01 (sample SAMN08397723, study PRJNA350692) | Marine metagenome, whole genome shotgun sequencing project. | isolation source: water | place: Pacific Ocean | collected 2012-04
ATTTTTTTCATCTTTAACTAAATTAATTATAATATAATTATAGTAGAGGCCCGTTTTCTGATTCCGAAAACACGAAAGCACCCCTGCGGGGGTACCCGACGCTCATATAGTGGCCGACGTAGGGCCTCCGGTAGATATTTCCGTCCCGAATATATGAGCCCGGCTATGACATATATGAACGCCGGTGATTGAATATATCACAATGAGCGTACAAATACTAATATGTCCGCCAGAACACGCATTTGTCCGAATAACAGCGTATCCTGGAAATGAGCACAGACGCAAGTGTGTCGATTGCGGACTTGCACAAATACAGATTGGCGGGCGTTGGCATAAATCACGGTAGCCAGGAGCCCGTTAGTATATATTTTCTGAATTACAATTAATACTCATCGGAGCATTAATATATGAAAGTCCTTGTAACTGGAGCAACAGGGTTTGTTGGTCAACACCTTATTAAACGCCTGACTGTTCTTGGACATGAAATAGTTTGTATTGTCCGAGATATTGACCATTACCAGAATCGATGGTGGAAACGAGAACAAGTTGCATATGGTGATATTACCAACCCGGTTTTTGTAGAACGTGTGGTCACTGATTACTCTCCAGATATTGTGTTTCATCTCGCCGCTCAGTCAATAGTACGTACTGCGAGAAATTCTCCTTATAACACATTTGAAACGAATGCTATAGGTACACTTAATATTCTTGAATCATGTCGAAAATCGTTAACATCTAGAGTGTTTATCATGAGTACTGATAAAGTCTATGGTAATACGATGGACGCATCGGAACATGCATCGTTGCGTTCTTCTGGATTTTATGAAACATCAAAGGTATGTGTTGACCATATTGCCCAAACATATGCGAGACAAACTGACCTATCGATTACAATTATACGACCGTGTAATATCTACGGACCAGGTGATAGAAACAAACGGATTATCCCTAATATGGTACAAGAAGCATTGGTTGAAAAGACTATTACATTGTTCAAGGGAAATGACGACAAACGTGAATATATCTATATCAATGACCTTGTTAACGCTCTTATAACGATGATAGATAGCGATGTGAAAGGAATTTATAATATCGGCACTGGAAATGTATTAGACCAAGTCGACATTGCAGAATGTATAGGTTTGTTCCTTCCAGTTACAACAAAGATGGTAACTCCTCCTAATTTTAAAAAGGCCGAGTTACACCAGCAATCTGTCGACCACAAGAAGATAACTTCTTTATGGAAACCTAATGTAACAATACGAGACGGTATTAAAAATACAATTAGATGGTGGAGAGATGAATTAAAGTTGACAACAGTACAGGAATTGCTATTAGAAAAAGACTATGTGGATGTTGCAAGATATGAGTGACCAAATAACATACTGGATTATGGGTTATGGTGAAAGAGAACACCAGATGGAACAATGCATTAACCGTGTGAGACCATATGTCGACCGTGTTGTTATTGTTCATGACGGTTCTATGTCTAAGAAATTCCAAACATGGGCAACAGATGAGATGGAATGTGAGTTATTCTACCGATACTGGAACGATAATTTCTCCGCTAATCGCAATTATGCGACAAAACAAGTTAAGTCTGGATGGATGTTATGGTCGGACCCAGATGAACTGTTTTGTGAAGAATTCTTGAAAGACCTTCCAAAGATAATTAAAGAATCCCAGAATGGCAAAAAAAGCAATGCTTATCATATTAATTCTCATGATATTGAACTTAATCCCGATGGGACGAAGAAATATGAAAACAAATCAGATTGGTATAAAATGTTATTTGTTAAATTCTATCCTGGCATCAAGTGGACCGGTTCGCCTCACGAACAACTTCATGGCCCATGGTCATCCCTCGAAGCAGGAAAATTGCCCGATAAATATTACTACGAACATACCAAGACTCATAAAGAGGTATGTGAACGTGCTGCACGGAATTTCTCAATTGGTGGTGGAGGAAATAATGAAAAGACTTCTAAATGGCGTGAACTAGTGGAGATTCTAAAGCGACATGGTTTACACGAAGAACTATGGCCTAAAATGCGCGTATACTATCGTGCTGGTAATATTCATGGAGATATAAAGGATTGGTTGATAAGACATCGTAACGATAATGATAAACCAAATGTTGATTGTGAAGTGAGGGATTTCTTCACTTGGTATTTCGTATATCTGCATCCTGAAGAAAATACTGGTGGATGGAAATCTGAACCAAAGCAAAAAGATAAAGAGAGAGAGACAGATAACACAATCATGGAGGCAAAACGGACCATGAGTTATCTTACAAGTGTATTTGACCTTTCAGATAAGGTGGATAAGATATATCTTGGTGTTTTAGGTCGTCATGCAGACGCAGGTGGTAGAGCTAATTATGTCCTACATCTTCTCTGTAATACACTTACACTAGATGATATTGCGCAAGTACTTAAAGAATCAGAGGAATACAAGTCAAAATATGGAGATATAATGGAATGAAGATAACAGCAATAACATGTTGCGGAAGTTATGCACAGCCATGGATAACACATGGTATTGCGGCATTGTATAATTCTGTAGATGAAATAATCGTTGTAAACGCCGGTATAGATATAATGAATCCATCCGCAGAGAAATTAGTTCCAATACCCGGAATGAAAGATATACTTGGAGAGATTGATATTGATAAAAAAATAGTCCTTGTGGAGAATATTAACTGGAAATCTGCAGGCAAATATATATCACAAGAACGTGAAGATGTTCGTGGGCTTAATCTTTCAATTGCAACACAACTTGCAACTAAACAGGGTGCAGATTGGATATTTAAATATGATACAGACCAAGTAATGTATCCTATGAAACGTAAAACCCTTGAAAGGTTAGCGAGAAACCACGAGTTTACAGGTTTTATATTCTATGAACATAAAGACTTTTGGGTTGATGTACGATATCAAAGAGATGGCCCTCCTCCCAGGTCTGAGTATGAAGATGGACCTAAGTTTTATAAATCTCTAGACCTTGATATTCCACAAACTTTTGTAGGACAAGGAGCTCCGAATATATGGACACATCAAGAACATTCTACAGAAGTTGTGTCTTCTCATCTTCGAGAATGCTTTCCTATTGGTTGGTCTGTAGAAAAAATGAAAGATGCATATTTTCAACGTTTATGGTATAGATATTATCAATCGAACCATCTCGGGGTATTTAAGTTTGGGAAAAAAGACAAAATGTCTTTAGATGAAATACAAAAAGAATGCCAGTCACGTACTGATGGGTGGTATACAACTAAACGTAAGGTATGTCTTGACCCCCCGAGAGCAGCATTAATAAATCCGGTGGAATATATTGAAAAAGATACTTCTGATTGACCCTCCTAAGCCTCATTTAACCAATCCGAAGGTTTTCCCTTCACTGGGATGGCTTTATGTGGCTGGAGCTTACGAACGAGCGGGATATAAAGTAAAATGTCTTGATTTATCAAACGTATTAAAAGATTATATTCAGCAGACAAATGATACTATACTTGCGTTTAAACCCAGCGTTGTAGGTATAACATGCACTGCACCACAATCTGCATTGGCTACAGAGATATGCCTTAATATTAAGGAAACTAATCCCGAGATAATCGTTATAACTGGCGGTGCACAGCCATCCGTAAGGCCAACGGATTTCAGTGCCTTTGATAAAGTAGTTATCGGTGAAGGTGAATGTTATGTGACAGATGATATCTGTGATACAGGTTATGTTAAAGATATCAACATGCTTTCCTTTCCTGCACGTCATCTTATCGATATGAATTCATATCATTATAAGCTTAATGGACGAAAAGCCACTAGTGTAATGACACAACGTGGATGTCCATTTCAATGCACATTTTGCTGTGGAAGAAACGTTCGAATGTATAATCGTGTTCGTTATCGTAATCCAATGGATGTTATGGGTGAATTAATAACACTACATAATGATTATGAGTTTAATGCGTTTATGTTCTTTGATGATGAGTTTAACCTCAATCGTGGGAGAACGATTGATTTATGCAAGAAACTAGAGGAAACTAATTTTATCTGGCGAGCATTCATTCGTGCTGATTTATTTGATAACGAGATAGCAGAAGTAATGGCTGCTGCGGGTTGTGTAGAAGTTGGATGTGGAGTTGAAAGTGGTTCAGACGATATGCTGATGGAAACACAAAAGGGAACAACATCTTTACAGAATACTGAAGCGCGACTTGCTGCAGCACAATACAATTTACGATTTAAGGCCTTTATGGTAATCGGTCTTCCCAATGAAACATATACTGATACAAGATTAACTCGTGAATGGCTGATTGAAAACCAACCAGATGATTTCGATATCACAATCCTTAATCCGTATCCAGGGTCCAAATTGTATGATGCTGGTTGTCAAGGTCTCGTGCTCCGCGAGGATACTATCAATCAGTTCTACAAGGGCAAACCTGGTGAATACGTACCTATAGCAGATACACCTACGTTATCCGCTGAAAGGATTGTTGAGATAAGAGATGAAATAGACAATGAGTTATGCGGTATACTGGGAGTTAAACATTGAACGACGCCTTATGGAATGCACATTTAGCTCTTATACATAAGATAGAGTCTGATGGGCAAGGTGTAGATAAACCAGATGGTGATACGGTCGAAGAAATGGCAAAACCGCATAAGGAACGTCTTGGTAGACTCACAGAAGCTATGCCCTTGAAGGTTAAAGGTATACTAAACTATAAAAAAATCCTCGATATTGGTGCGGGATGTGGAATAGATACAAGAGTGCTTAATGACAAGGGGTACGATGTATGTGGGCTCACGTTAGGCAAGGATAATGTCGTCTTTGCAAAGAAAACATTAGATACATTAATATATGAAGTTGATATGCATGAACTATCCTCTTACTTTCCTCGAGAATATTTCGACGGAGCTATGATGATAGATGCATTTGAACATTGTCATGCACCAGTAGTCCTTCTTGGTGAACTTTACTATGTTTTGCGCGCTGGAGCACGGGTAATGATTGGCGTACCACAACATGATGCTAAGGACTCACAGTCTGTATGGCATGTAAACTTACTTTTACCTAATCAAATTATTAAATACTTCGAATATTGGGGGTTTAAGTACTTGACTGAATATGATTCTATGTCCGATGATTTATTATTCTTTGAGAAACTTCCCCAATCTCATCCTGATTTTAAAAATTACGGTTACCTTCATTGGGTTCTTGATGAGATAATGAGAGTACAAGTGGATAAAAAAATCAAGAGGTTAAAACATTGAAAACACTTTCAGTTTATACGACAACAATGAACGCCTTATTCTGGCAAACAACAATAGAAGAAACCATAATGTCCGCATTGCAGTTTGCAGATGAGATTGTAGTGGTAGATGGAGGTAGTACTGATGGAACAATAGAACTAATAGAAGAAATGACAGACCGTTATGGTAACATAAATCTTATAATCGAACCGGATGAATATGATTCACTTGGTCAAAGGTCTCTTGCACAAAAGAAATCTAAAGCTGCATTAGCCTGTACAGGTAAGTATTGTATGTTATTGGATGCAGATGAGGTCGTCCATGAAGACCATATGAAAAGAATACTTGATTTGCCAAATATTTATCCTGCAGCTATTGCATTTAATTTTCAAACAATACACTTCTATCGTTCTTGGAATCGTTTCCAAGAAGGTCCAGGATGGTATGAAGGTAGGGTTTATATGTGGAAAAATAAACAAGGTATCCATCACGGCAAGGTCGGCCGCGATAGAGACCAAATTGTTGACAGGGCTGGAGATTCCCTTGAAGTGCAAGCAATTAATGACCATAATGTATCAATTTTCCATTATGGATGGTGTCGGAATGATGCAATAATGCAAATGAAGAAACGGAGGCAGGAAATAGAATGGTGGGGTAAAGATTACTGGAAAAAGCATACGTTTCCATTAAAATTCGACAATCCACTCGATTTACCAAGGTTTAATGGGACACATCCAAGTGTTATGCAGGTAGTAGTGGATACCGAAGGTGAGAGTCGATGGATACATGAGTATAGTAATGATTATAGGGGGTATTTTGCATGACGACTAAAGTTGCAGCAGTAATGCTTACATATAATGTAGAAGATATTATACTACGCAGTATACAACGTGTTCGACCATATGTAGATTATATACTTGTTGTAGATGGCAAGTCTACTGATAATACCCTGAGAGAAATTACTGGTTTCGCTGATAAAATCGTGCTCGCAGGGAAAGACTGCAAAGATTTTGCGAAACTACGTAACTTTGCGCAGACACAGGTAAGTGTAAATATAGATTGGTGTTTACATGTTGATGCTGATGAATTATGGACTGAACAATTCCTTGGTCGGATTCGTGAAATAATAAAAGAGTACCCTGATGCATGTTCATTTCGATTCCCAAGAGAAAATATTGAAGAGGGTAAAAAACAAAAAGGAATAGATTATCAGGTGAGATTAGTTCAACGTAGTATGGCTGTATGGAAACGTAAAGTTCACGAGATTCCATATCATAGACTCAAAGACAGACCGTTAGGAATTATTGGCTCGCCTGATTGTATAAATCTCACCGAACATACTATCACACATATGCAACGTAATAAGGATATTAGAGACAATATACAAGTTCGATGGAAAGAAATAGCAAAGCCTAAACAAGGAGAGAGACACTAATGGACTCTAAAACAACTGTCCTATTATATGGTGATGTACCGAATGCACCAACCGGATATGGACAAACTCTTCACCATCTTGGTTATCATTTACAGAAAGCAGGGTATCGTGTAGTATTCTCCGGTGTAGGTTTTACAGGTAATCCTATTCCATACGTATATAAGGATAAAAATGATGAAGTAATTGGAGAAGCAGAATTATGGCAGGGAGCGGACTTTCACTCAGTAACACGTTGTTTAATGGAAATTAGACCTGACTTGTTTATTGCTTTGCGTGATGCATGGATATATTGTAATCGTCCTTGGGGACCCGGAGATTTCTCCTTTAAATCGGTTACTGACCAGACTGATACAAAATCTATAATCTATACTCCTACACAAGCACATCCGTTACCAGTACCATATCTTGATTGTCTTAAAAATAAGTTCGATATCGCCTGGACAATGACTAACTGGTCTCGTCGTGCGTGTATTAATCAAGGAGTGCCTGAAGAGAAGATACGTACTTTATGGCATGGATTTGACCCTGAATTATATTATCCACGGAACATAGACCGCAAGAAAATGGGAATAAATATTGATGGTAAAGTAATCGGATATGTAGGTATGAATCTAGGATATCGGAAGGCATTTCCATTGTTGATGATGGCCATGAAACATCTTTTAACTAAGAGGGGCGATGTATACCTTTATATGCATACAGAACAACGTGGTCAAGGATATATTCTTGATAACCATAATATATCATTAGGATTAAAAGGTCGTATCATGTTTCCTGCTGGACATGACCGTAATTGGGCATTGCCGGAACGTGCTTTCGCCCAACTTTTGCACACCTTTGACGTATATGCAACACCAGCTTATAGTGAAGGGTTTGGTATTCCTCCATTACAAGCTGCTGCAAGTGGTCTTCCTATTGTTGCTACTGACTTCCCAAATCACAGAGAAGTCCTAGGTAAAGGTGCCATATATGTAAAAACTACGCAAGATTATCCCACAAATTGGGGGTATGAATGGCGAATTGATACGCAAGATATGGCCGAGAAACTTCATTCAGTCCTTAATTGGACTGAAGACGAGAAAACGAAATTCCAGAAACGACAATCTAAGATAGTCGAAAAATTCAAATGGGATAATATAGGAAAGACAGCCGTACAGTTAATTGAGGAGGCGCTATCTTAGGCTCATTAAATCCGGAGCGTTTAATTATGTTTACAACCGAAAGATATAAAGAGAAGTTATACTATGGATGATAAAACAAATAAAATGCTAAACCGCATAGGTAATGGTAATCGCCAGAAACGCCCTTGCAAGATTTGTCAGCATCCTAATCGAACTGACGTTGAACAGAAATATCTTAACGATAATATGACCGCTGCAGTGGCTGGTGCAAAGCTTAACGTATCTGGCCCATTCTTTAGTCATCATATGCGGCATCATGTAAAGGCAGAAACAGATTTGTATCTCGCAGGTTCAGCGCCTATGATTGCTAATACAGTAATGAAGAAAGTCCAAGACCTCAATACTGTCGCAGATGCTCTTATGGGAAGATTGGATAAATATATTATGCAAGATGGTCCTATTGACCCTAACATGGATAAATCCCTTCGTGGTCTTGCCGCAGAGTTCCGTGGGTATATTATGGACCTTGCAAGACTTGAAGGTGAATTTCAAGATGCCCCTGCGATACAGATTAATAAGATAGAAAACCAGTATAACAATCTTCTTGCAATGCTCGTACAGGATTTGTGTATAGAATGCAAACAGAAACTATCCCAGAAGAACCTACTAACCAACCCGTAGAAGCGAAGTCTTGGGAAGAACTCGACTTTTTAACCAAGACACAATATACGCTACGTGCTCAAAATGACCCAGTATTTTTCTGGAATAACCCATTAATGGGTGGACAAAATCTCTGGCCTGTACAGAAAGATATTATGTCGAAGTTTTATGAACTTGACGAAAACTCACAAAGAAAATATACGGAACTAATTATTGTTGCAGGAATGAGGTCTTCAAAAACATTTATTTCTGGACTTATTTCCACATACGAGACATTTAGATTATTATCACTACCTGACCCAGCAAAATATTACCAACTTGCTCCAGGGTCGGAAATATTCGTTATAAATGTAGCAACATCTTTTGAGCAGGCACTTGATACAGTTTTTGCACGCTGTAAAGCTCTTATTGAGTATTCTCCATGGTTTCAATCACAGAATATAAAAATGTCCCAAGATGAATTTCGTTTCCCTGATAAACATGTTGTACTGAAATCAATTGGTAGTAGTTCATCGTCTGCTGTAGGAAGAACTGTCAAGACTGTTGTATTCGATGAATTAGCTAAATTTATGGATAACACTAAACGACGCTCGGCCAGTAAGGTCTATCAGACTCTTACTAAATCTACGGATACGTTTCGCCCATATAAAGAAAACGTTCGTGTAGTCATATCTTCCCCAGAGTATGAAGGTGACTTCTTAATGCAGCTCCTCGAGAAGGCACAAGAAGACCCCTGGCCGGGTGTCCTACCTTATCATCTCAGAACATGGGATATGAATCCACACCTTACATTTGATGTTTTAAAGGCTGAAGAGAAAAAAGACCCTGAAGGATTTAAACGTGATTTTGGCGCAAGTCCATTACGTGAAATGGATAACTTTATTCCTAAAGAATTATTACAACGCGTAATGAAAGATAGTATCCGAGCAAATGGATTTGCACAGACATATTCAACTGAACCACCTCAGGTTTTAATATCTCCTGACCCGCATGTTAATGAATATATTCTTGCCGGTGACCCTGCATTGCGTATGGATGGTTTTGGTATAGCACTTGGTCATTTATCCAATATGACAGTAATTATTGATGGAACATGTCGTCTCCGTACTACTAAAACTGAACAACTAAATCCCCTTGAAGTTAGCAAATTTCTTTTAGGACTATGTGATACTTTTCCTATTTCTAGTGCAATATTTGACACATGGCAATTTCCAGAGACACTACAGAAGATTACGGATAAAGGCATCCCGATTGTACAAAATACTGTTGAACTGAAAGAATACAGTAGACTTAGAAGCCTATTATTTCTCAAAGAACTTGATATTCCCAACGATGATGACCTGTTCGAAGAGTTAAGGGGTCTTGTACTTGTACGAAATAAGAAAATTGACCATCCGAGAGTAGGTGGGAAAGATATTGCTGATGCTGTTGCAAATATTGTGGGACATCTTCGTGGAGAGGATATGGGCGAACCGGAGAAACCTGGATTTAATTTGGCGAAAAGATTTTGAGTAAAGATACAACTAAACCCGGTAGATTTAAACGTATAACGACAGGTATACGAAATGCCCTACCTAAACTTGAACCTACAAGTACTCCTCCCGTAATACATCCTGTTAATGATATTCGAATCGACCTCATGAATCTTGAGGGAATGAATCGATATGAAGTTTATGATAGATTATACCGCTTAGATTATGACCTTAGAGCAATAATTGACACATACGGTGTTATGTGTATGAAATCCTATAATGGTGTTGCTATGTCTGGTCCAGATGGTGATATGACACCTGAGCATATGACTGATATAGAAAAGAATGTCCTTAAGACAGGACGAGAATTAGCCGAGAAATTAAACTTTCGAGAGTTATTCGATAGCCTCGCAGTTGATTTAATGAAATATGGTGATATTGTAGACCAAGTAATATACAGTGAAACAGAGCCAGTAAAGGAAGGAGATTTGCCAAAAGGAGTATCACAATTACTTCCATGGCCTATGCAATATGTTACTGCAATTGATAATAAAGCCCGAATGAAGGAACGTGCTGTTGGAGACCAAGCAATGATTTCAGCTGCGAACTACTATGTACTATATGAACACATCGCCGATATAAACAATCTTACAACCGTTCAGGATGCAGAAAATATGGTACATGTAGCGATTAATAATAGACGTAGTATACGTCCAGATAATCTTAGCCGTCAAACATACGGTGTATGGAGTACTTCGATGCTTGAAGAGGTTAAGGATTTAGTTAAATGGAAGTACAATATCATCGCTAATGATATCATTTGGCGACATAGGATGCTTCCCAGAGAACATCATAAACTTAATATGGCTGCTTATTCGCCTGATAAATATAGTGGTGACCGTGTATCAAGAAATACTAATGCAAAGAATGATGCACTTGATGCGCTTGAAGCTTATGGTAAACAAATACGAGTTAAACAATCAGACCAAGGGTTCATCACAGGTGACGAAATTTCAATAGATATTGTTGAGCCAAAGACATCATCATATTCTGACCCTAATGCGATATTAATGCAGATAGAAGCTGCTATAGGACGTCCGTTCGGTGTTCCCCCAGCAATGATAGGTCAATCACATGGAGGAGGAGGAGGAGGTTTTACAGCAATATTCTTTGTTGGTTCATTCGCAGCAACCAGGGCGGAAATGATTGTAATGCGTATAAAACGTGAATTAGAAATTAAAGTTCTTCGTCGTCATGTAAAGATTATGCATGATGGTGTTAGTGAAGATGTTCTTAATAGATTGTATATTCGTACAAATCTAATAATGGAAAGAGATAAATCAGAAGTCATGCGTCGAGTAGCAGTAATGTTTGAAGGACCATATACTATATCGGAAATAAGACGTGAGACTGGCCTTGACCCACTTACAGATGAACAATGGAAAGAATTAGAAAAATGGCGAGAAATGCAAGCAGGTGGAGACCAAGTACGAACATCGTCTGATGACGAATTATTAGCTAATGTTGCAAAGCGCAGAAGTAATGATACTGACCAAAGGCCTCCAATAAGTGAAGGACAACGTGAACGTGATAGTCCTGGACCTAAACCTGGCAATCAAGGCGTAAGGTCAACGGAACAATAACTCAACACATCCGGTATGACTATAAAGTAGTAATATTAAATTAACCGATGACAAAACTCATCGTCGATATGACACGCGAGGAAATAAATCGTTTGGTAAGAGATATGCCTGTTAGGGTACCAATCTTTTGTTCAAACTGTAAAACCAAGCATGTCGTAGAGATATGGAAAACTGACAAGGAAACCTAGTGGTCTATTTGAAAGAAAATAAAGTTCTCGAAATAATAACAGCACATGCACCTGGATTGATAGGCGTTAAATCTGAATATGGAAGTTTTGCAATTTCAGGAGTTCTATGGGCAGAAGGAACATGGATGGATAGTGCAGGACGTGTTCTTCGTCATTCTCGTGACGTAGTTGAACGCGCACTCGCAAAGTTTAAAGATGCAGCTATCGATATCGAACATAATAACAAAACTGTAGGTAGAATCAAAGATGTTCAATTGAGCCGAGATTCCATATATAAAATTATAGGTATAGGTACGATGAATAAAAACCCAGGTACCGGAAAAGGATTCAGTCCTGAATTTATTGTTGATGCAGTGCATGACACGGAAACAGATGTATATCATGTTACCAACATCCGAGATGTTAAATTCGTCAGTGTCGTAAAGACACCGTCGTGTAAAGTATGTCCAGTCCAGGCCGTTAGCCGAATGAGTGCACGTGAGCAACCCTCATGTGCCATTACGTGTTCAAACGGAAGTAATGAAACAAAAATGACAACACAAGAAGAAAAAATAGCGAATCTCGAAGCTAAAATTAAAGATATCGAAACTCGAGCGAAAAGTCTCGAGACAGTAAAGACGACTCTTGAACAAGAGAAAACCTCTTGGCAAGATGAGAAGAAAACACTAACACAAGGCAGAGTCGACGCAGAAACAGCAAGTCAAGGATTACAGGATAAGCTTGACCAAATAAAGTCACAATTCTCTGGTAAACCTGAGGTTAAACCTGAGGCCCATGAAGAGGGACATATTTGTGAAGCAACTGGAAGACTTGAAAATCTAGAATCACAATTCAAAGAATTCAAAAATAATACCGAGAGAAAATTACAGACAGAACTGGAAAACAGTCTACAATCCAAATTTGCAGAAATAACGAAACTCAACGCTGATGTTTCAACAAAACATATTTCAGACCTAGACGTGCCTATTGAGGTCAAGTTGAAGATGGCTGAAGCACTTTATACAGAAACTACAAAGTTCTCTGATATGAAGAGAGACGTTGAAGATAAAGCTAATGGTTCAAAGAGTTCCCCAGCGCTGATTTCAGAACATTCTTCAGCTGATGATGTTACATCGTTAGCCAAAGAATATGTGAAACAGCTTGGTTTTGACAACAAAGACTTTGAAATAAAACTCCCACCGGGGGTGACAGCATAAGTTGGCAGGCAGTGGTAAGTCACGCGAAGTTGGAGAAGTATGGTATAAGTCCCTTGCGGCAACCACATCACTCGACGACGCCGGATACACTTTGTCTATTGATGGCAGCGGCAACCTAACTAAAGGAGCTGCTGGCGAAGCACCTTATGCGGTTAATTATAAGTCAACTGAATCTCCACATTCGTCAGGTTCCTATCAACCAGGTGTAAATACAGGTGTATTTGCAGAAGGTTGGGCAGACCTTAAACTAGTATCAACCAACTCACAAATAATTGTTGGTGATGCAGTCGGATTAGATGGTAATGCATCAGGAGGCCAGATTGATAAAGTCTCAATTGGTACTGTCGATACATCAACGTTCGCCTTAGAATATAAGAAGGTCGTTGGTATCGCCGAAGCAGCAAAGGACGCATCCGCAGGTGGAACAGTCTTGACAAGACTTAGAATTGGAGGTGTAAGGTAAACTGGTAGAACTAGACCTTGCAGATATTTTAAGTACTAAACATGGCGAAGCAACAACTGATGAAGTTGTTAAGGAAATCATTCGTAGAGAACTTGTCTACACCAATGCAGATTTATTATCAGTAGCAACCAAAATCTGTGCAGTAAGAAATCTTTCTGCACTTGACCTGGAATTCCAGATTCCATCTGAAATGACTGGTGAATACCCAGTACCTCCAGAATCTATCGCAGGCAGAGAAGTCATCACATGGAGTAAAGTCGAAACGACACTCGAAATGGGTGAAGTACGATACTTTATTTCTGATGAATCAAAGCTACGTGAATTAAGAAACTGGCAGGAAAACGTATCCGTCAGAAGAGCAGCTGAAGCAATGGCCGCACAAATGGACTTACATGTATTACAGAAATTATACAATGGTAAATCTCCAGGAAATGAAAGGACAGCGACAGCTACGTGGGATGGAACCGCAACAGCAACACAAATTGCAAATGACCTTGCAGTAGCAATTGGTAACATAGTTGCCAACTCAAGATTACCAGAAAGTAAGTTAAATAACTTCGTCTGTGTAGTCCCAGCAAAAGCATGGACAGGAATCACACAACTCGGTACAATCAATAATACTATAGTCCGTCTTGATGAGTATGTAAATAAATCCTACGGGGTTAGATTTATACCAACAAGACAGAATGTCTTTAATTCAAAGACATCAGCGTTACTGTTACCAACAGCAGACGAAGACACAGCATTTATTGGACGATTCAGAGGAACAAGGGAAATCCCAGGTTCTGAGAGTCAACGAATACCTAATCGAGGTACAGAATTCTTTATACGACAATGGTGGAAGTGTCGGGTTATGCCCGAACCAGCCGGTGCCGTATCAGACCTTGTTGACGCAACAAGCACGAGAATCGCAGAAATCAAATCAATACTATCATAGACGGTTAACACCGTCGACCCCTTTTTTTTAGGGTGTTAAATTGGACAAAGAAGAACGCAAATTAATTACGAAAATGGCGACTAATATTGCAGTCCTAACGGAGAAAGTTGATAATATTGATGAAAAGTTGGAAAGAATTGAGGATTATCCGGTTATAAAGGAGAGATTAAATACGCATATAATTACGTCAAAAAGTAGCGCAAAAAAAGGCTACGCTATTATTACTGTATTATCGACAATAATAGCTGCAGCAATTAGCGCTTTATCGCAAATATTTAGTTGAGAAATTATGGCAACATCAGTGGCAGAAGTGAGACAAGAATTGGCTGATTTACAGTCACAATCTATCTCTGATGCTATAATTCAGCAACAGATAGACCTTGCATTACAGTATGTTAATGACGTAAAAATATCGGACGCTAATGCAGACAGTTTAGATTATGCAACACTGACATTAGCTGCATATTTTACTTACGATTTATTTACTAGTTCGGTGTCACGTACACTTGGTGCAACACCGACATTAAGCATGGCAAAATCAGAACGACTGATGCGTAAAGCCGAAATGTATATCAACATGATATCCAAAGACCGTGTCTCACTTCGTGAACAGCTATTTTCACCCGCAGTACCTCAAGCTGCAATGGTGCCGACGCTATTAGAAGATATTGTTGTAGATGAACAGAGTAGGTTATCATGATAGAGATATATACTAACGCAGCGATGCTTGCACGGACTATAAAAATGAGGATGCCCGTGTTAGAGCAAGCTACAAGAGATGAGTTTGACGATTTATGCAATATTTCTGTGGCATATATGCGGTCTATTGCTCCTGTGCATACTGGGAGGCTACGAAATAGTATCAGTGTGCGTAAACAATCATTTATCCAAGGTACCAATCACATACAACTACGCGCAGTAGTAGGACCAGATGAATTGGTTCATTATTGGATGCATCCTGAACAGGGAACACAGCCGTCTCCCGGTGCATATATTAAAGCGCTTGATAGAAGAGTAAAACAGGGTATACATCCTGGTACACCTGCACAGAGATATATAGAACGGACAGAGAGTCGCGTTCAAAGTATGTTACCAATGACTGCTTCAAAGATGGTCAGTAATAAGACCCGTGTTTGGAGGACCACTAAATCGCCAAAGGCGCAGAGGGGTTAATAATTGGGTAGTGGCATGGCAAGAAAATATGGGAATATACTCGATGGTATATTTAATGAAATAAAGGATTTGGGCGGATGGGCGGAAGATAGTATAAGTACCGTTGCAGTTTATCTAGGCAAAGAATTAGCAGAAGTTAATGTTACCCCTGCATGTATTATTATGCCTGGCACGGCAAGGACAAAAATGGTTGCATTAAGACGAAAGGAACACGATGCACCTTTTCTTCTACATGTTTGTGTTGATGACCAGAATATACAAAATGGTCTTTTACGGGTAATCGATAGAGCCGAAGATGTTTATGACAAATTAGAAAGAAATACATTAGGAACAGTGCTGGGTGGTAGCGAATATCTAACAGTCGAAAGTTATACACCACAACTTGGCCCGTATGAGTCATTAATGAGACACTGGACTACAATAGAGATAAGAGTGAGATTTACAACTGAAACCAAAAATTAGTTATCGAGACACTAATAGGATACTATTAGTGCGATAAACAGAAGTGAAAAAAATATATGACTA
>PVBE012275550.1_pt1 | contig 16069 bp, 11 predicted proteins | sample 1631181 | NCBI WGS metagenome assembly PVBE01 (sample SAMN08397723, study PRJNA350692) | Marine metagenome, whole genome shotgun sequencing project. | isolation source: water | place: Pacific Ocean | collected 2012-04
ATCACGACTTCGGCCGGATTGCTGCGGCATATCGACGCCAACTGCGGATAAAGCAATTTCTGAATCCAACCGGGCGACCCGGACAGCGGCGTTACGGTGATTTCGTATCGGAACATCTTCCGCAGTTTGACAATGCCCGCCTGTGCCGGCCCCACCATGGATATCCGCTCGGGAGGCAGCATGGCCCGAAGCACGCCGGCCAGTTCGGAAGCTCCTTCCTGGGCCCTGTCGCCTTTCTCGTGACGAATTACGAAACGAATCATGCGCGTGTACGGCGGGAGGTTGGCGTCGCGGCGCTGGGCCATTTCGATCTCGGCGAAACCGTTGTAATCGTGATGCGATGCGTAAACAATCGCCGGTTCCTCCGGGTGCAGAGTTTGAACGACCACTCGCCCGGGCAAATCAGAGCGTCCGGCCCGTCCGGCGACCTGCACTATCAGTTGGAAAGTCCGCTCGGCCGCCCGGAAGTCCGGCATTTGCAGGGCGGTGTCGGCAGACAGCACCCCCACCAGTGATACGCCGGGAAAATCCAGACCCTTGCCGACCATCTGCGTGCCCAGGAGAATATCCAGAGTTCCGGCGGAGAATTCCTCGAACACTTTGCCGAACTGCTTGGGCGAGGTCATAGTGTCCGAATCAACGCGTGCGAATTTCGCGCCGGGGAACTTACGGACCAACTCGTTCTCGACCCGCTGGATGCCCATGCCGAACAGGAGCAGCTTACCCGAGCAGGCCGGGCACTTGTCCGGAACGGCCTCGGAATGCTGGCAGTAATGGCACATCGCCATCTCGGTGGCCTGGTGGAACACCATCGGGCGAGTACAGTTTTCGCAACCGAGGTCCCACTGGCAACTCGGGCAGAATACGAAACTGGCGAATCCGCGCCGGTTCATCAGCAGGATCGCCTGGTGTCCGGCATCGAGCGTGACCGCCAGTTGTTGGGTGAGGGTCCGCCCGATAAGTTCGACCTTCTTGTGACTTATCTCCTGCCGCAAGCTCACGATTTTCAGGCTCGGCATGGGCAGCGACCGCACGCGATCGGGAAGCTTCAGCAGTTCGTAGCGTTTCCGGTGAACGTTGTGGAGAGATTCCAGCGACGGTGTGGCCGAGCCCAGAACGATCGGGACTTTTTCCAGCGATGCTCTCATTACTGCGACATCCCGGCCGTGATAGCGGGGAAGTGTGTCCTGCTTATATGAAGATTCGTGCTCCTCATCGACCACGATCATGCCGAGCTTTCGCGTCGGGGCGAAAATCGCACTTCGCGGTCCGACAACAACCGCGGCGTGCCCGTCATGGATCTGCTGATAGTAGAAGGCCCGCTGGGAGTCGGTAAGCCCGCTGTGCAAAACCGCCACTCGCGGCAGGCGGCGCACCAGTCGCTGAAGGGTCTGGGTCGCCAGGGCGATCTCGGGAACCAGGACAATCGCCTGCTTGCCGGCGGCGACCACCTTGCGGATAGCGCGAATGTACACTTCGGTCTTACCGCTTCCGGTCACGCCGTGCAGCAGCATCGCCGAAAAGCCCCCGCCCAAACGCCCATCGATCTGCTTGAGCACGGCCAGCTGCTGATCGTTAGGCTCGATGGCGTCGGCCTCCATCGCGTCGGCGTTCAGATCGTCTATCCGCACCGGCCTGGATTCGGTCCTGACCAGCCCACGCGATTTCAGGCGGCTTATCGTGTTGCGGGACGCCCCGCTGTGGTTCATGAGACTCTTGAGGCTCAGCGGCTCGACCCCCTGCCTGCGGGCCTCCAACAGTTCGTCCAGAACGCATTTCTGCCTGGCGCCCGGAACTTTTGTGACGTCTTTGCCCTCGTGGCTGACCAGGAACACCACGGTTTCGCTTTTGGGAGCGTGTTTTCCCACCGCCGAAGGGATCATCGCCGCCAGGGTCATCCCAAGCGGGCTGAGGTAGTAGCGGCTTATCCACTGGCCCAGTTCCCATCTTACCGGATCGAACTGCGATTCGGAGTCGATCAGTTCGCTAACAACTTTCAGCTTCCTGTCGCCCGGGGCGCCTTTGGTTCGCACGATCACGCCTCCGGTCATTCGCCCGCCCCGCCCGAAAGAAACCCGCACGCGTTGGCCTATCTGCGGCGGGCCGAACTTCTCGGGCCATACGTAATCGTAGTCAGACCACACATTAGCAGCCACCGCCACGCCGACAACCCCCTCCCTATCGGCCGCTTCGACCGGGGCGATAGGACTGCTTTCGGGTTCTTCAAACAAGCGAGACATACCCACATAGTATCCGCACAGCCCCCCGGAGCCAACAGTCCATTAGACCTGAGCTTATCTCAATGCCGTATTGCCTTGTCGCTGCGGGGCGTGTATGCTTATCTGATTCCGGGTCGGGGATTTCGTCCCGGGTAATCAGGAGACCTTGACATGAACGAAACCCCAGCCGACAACGACGCTCGGATCGCGGCAAGCAAGATCCTTGTCGTCGATGACAACGAGCAGAATCTCGAACTGCTGGTGGCGTACCTCGAGACACTCGAATGTCCGGTTGTCAGCGCCGTTGACGGCGTCGACGCGCTGGAGAAAATCGCCGCGGAGAAACCGGACCTGATCCTGCTGGACATAATGATGCCCAGGATGAGCGGGTTCGAAGTCTGCCGCAAAATAAAGTCTGACCCGACCACACGCGACATACCGGTGATTATGGTCACCGCCCTGAACGAACTTACCGACATCGAACGCGGTGTCGAAAGCGGAACCGACGATTTCATCACAAAACCGGTCAATCGGCTCGAACTGACAACGCGCGTCAAGAGCCTCCTGAGAGTCAAACATCTCAAGAGTGAACTGGACCGCACCCTGGCGTATCTCGGACAGGTCGAAAAAGACGAATCCTGACCGATCCGACGGCTCATTTGGAACCGACAATACGCTCACGGTAATTCAAACTCCCACAATCGGAGCACAGCAATGCGATTCACTTCAAAGTTTGCGGTATTAACACTGGCGATGGGCGTAATGGCGATATTGGCCTGTCACGGATGCCAAACGCCCGAGACACAGTTGGAAGACCAGGCCCGCAAAATGGCTGGCGGAACCGACCTGCAAAAAGCCAAACAAGCAGCCGTAAAACCCAAAGCTGCGCCCGCGCCGGTAAAGCCGGTCAAGTCAGCGACGATAACCGCCGTGGCGCCTGAAGCAGCGGTATCCAAACCCCAGCCGGCCACGGGCTCGTCATCGACCAGTCCGCAGCCCGTCGTCAGGCGGATTATCACTGACGGAGCAACCATCGCCGAACTGGTCAACGGAATGACCGTCATCATCAAACCGACTCGCACTGCGCCGGTGGTATGCGTGCGAGCCTACGTGCGAGCCGGCGGAATGCACGAGGGCAAGTGGCTCGGATGCGGGCTCAGTCACCTGCTGGAGCACCTGGTGGCCGGAGAGGCCGTCCATGACGGCGGAAAGTCCAAGACCGCAAAGCCCACAAAGAACCGCATCACCGAGATCGGCGGACAGTCCAACGCGTACACCACGCTTGACCACACGTGTTACTACATCTCAGCCGCATCGTCGAAAACCATGGCGTGCATCGATCTGATCGCAGACTGGATGAGCAAACCGGCGATCACCAAAACGGATTTCCTGCGTGAACACGGCGTAGTGCAGCGAGAGCTGGAGATGGGCAAAGACAGCCCCGACCGCCAGATGTGGTACGCAAACGCCGCCAACGCATTCCCCGGGCACCCCGCAGCCGTGCCGGTTATCGGTCTGGCGCCCGTGCTGGCGAAGGTCACACACCAGGACGTGCTGGACTACCACAGCAAGATGTACATCCCGCAGAACATGGTCTTCTGCGTGGTCGGCGACATTGACGTAGACGCCTCGCTGAAGCAGGTCTGCTCGGCGATGGCGGGGTTCAACAGCGACAGACAGCCCAGAGCGCTCCTTCCGCCGGTCAAATCGCCGGCCAACACGCGCAGGGTCGTACAAATCCACAAGGCCCTGAAGGACACCATGCAGGAGATGGGCTTCCAGACCATACCGCTGGTCCACAAGGATCTGTACGCACTGGACGTGCTGAGCTTCGCGCTTTCTCGCGGGCGGGCCAGCAGACTCGTCCAAGCCGTCGAACGCGACCTGAAACTCGTGACTACGATCTCCTCCAGCTCCTGGACGCCGCAGTGGGGACAGGGATACTTCACCGTCTCGTTCCGGGCCGACTCCACGGACAAGGCCGACGCCGCCGAGAAAGCGATTATCGCCGAACTGAAGAAGGTCGCCGACAGCGGACTGACCGCCGAAGAACTGGCCCGAGCCAAGCGACAGAAAATCGCCGCGCTGGTGTACGGGCAGCAGACCGCAGAAGACATCGCAGCCGGAATCGCCACCGACTTTCTGGCCACCGGAGACGCGGCGTTCTCGAAGAACTACACGAAGCGAATCCAGGACGTAACGACCGCGCAGGTCCAGTCCGTTGCGAAGAAGTACTTCGCCTTCGATCGAATGGTGATCACCAGGCTGGTTCCCCCCGCGACCAAAACCTCCGGCGCCGCGACCGGGCGCACTGCGGCGGCCGAAAGCAAAGCCGTTACGTTCACCACCGCCGAAGGCCTGAAAGTCGTCCTCCAGCCCAGCAGCGCCGTGGGGCTTGTGTCCATGGCGTTTGCGGTCAAGGGCGGCGTGCTGGCCGAAACGCCGGCGACAAACGGAATGGGCAAGTTGATGAGCTCGCTGTCGACCAGGGGCACGGAAAACTTCACGGCCAAACAGATCGACCAATTCTTCGCCCAGGCCGGGGGAAGCGTCTCGGGCAACTGCGGAAACAACGCCCTGTACTGGCAGGCCACAGTCCTGGACGACAGCTTCGACAAGGCCCTGGAGATACTGTCGGAGATTCTCAACAAACCGAAGTTCGAGCAGTCCGAACTGGACATTCTCAAGCCCAAGATGCAGGCGGCGATCAAACAGACCGACGAAAGCTGGAGCCCGCAACTGCGTAAGTTCTTCCGGTCGAAATTCTTCACCGAATCTCCGTACAGGATGCTGTCGGTCGGCAGCAGCGATGTTATCGCCAAAGCCACCGCAAAAGACGTCCGCGACTACTATCTCAAGCAGATCGCCCCGGCCGGAGCAAGCCGCGGAGTACTCACGATTTACGGCAACTTCAACGCCGCAGCGGCCAGGAAGCAGGTCGAAAAGCTCTTCAGCAACATGCCCAAACGCAGCGACTGGACTGTCGAGGCGCTGGGCGTCAAGGTCAGGAAAGTAGGCGACCAGGGCGAACTGTACACGCTGAAGACCCCCAACAAAGTTGCAGCCGTTATCGTCGCAGCGCCAGGCATGAAAGTAACCAACCTGGAAGATCGCTTCGCGATAACCGTACTCGACACGATCATCAGCGGATACCACCTGCCTTCGGGCTGGCTGCATTCGGAACTTCGTGGAAAGCAGTTGGTCTACGTTGTGCACGCCTACAACTGGGCCGGACTGGCGCCCGGCGCGTTCATGACATACGCGGCAGGCCAACCCGAAAACGCTCCCCAGATCGTGGACATCATCAAGAAAAACTACCGCCGCGCCGCAAGACACGTGCCCACACAGAAGAAGATTGACCTGGCGGTCAACAGCATACTGACCGCAGAACTTCTCGGCAGCCAGTCGATGTCCGAACTGTCCCTGTCAGCCGCTCTGGATGAACTGTACGGATTCGGATATGATTTCCGCGGAAAGATGGAAGCTCACTACCGCAAGATTACGCCGGGCGACGTAGCCCGAGTGGCCAAGAAATATCTCAGCGGCGGATACGTAGTGACCGTGACAACGCCCAGACCCGAACTATTCGACAAGGACAAAGGCGGTAAATGACCTCAACAAACGACATTCTGAACAGTTCTGTCACCGAATTCGTAAACGCAACAACCGCCAAGACCCCCACTCCCGGAGGCGGGAGCGTCGCCGGCGTGGTCGGAGCACTGGGCGCAGCGCTGGGGCGGATGACGCTGAACTTCTCGAAGGGCAAAAAGTCGCTGGCCGAGCATGAGCCGTATTACGCTGAACTCGAAAAGCGATTGGAAGACGCCTGCGAGACAATGCTTGACCTGGTGCGGTACGATATCGCCGCATACGGAACATACCGAGAGGCAAATCGCCTTCCGGACGGCGACGACAAGACGCGAGCCGTGGAAAAAGCCACCGCCGCGGCGATTGATGTGCCCCGCAAAACAACCCAGGCCGCCCTGTCGCTGCTGGAAGACATGAAAGAGCTGGCCGGCAAGTGCAACAAGTGGCTGATCACGGACCTGCTGGCGGCTGGAGCCCTTGCTGTCGCCGCGGCCACGCTGAGCGATTATAACGTAAGGATAAACCTGCCCAACCTTGCCGACACCGCTGCGGCCGAGAAGATAAGAAACGCATCACGAGACGACCTGGCCCGAGCCAGGAAAATACACGTTGAAACAGAAGAAGCAACAAGAGACATCCTCCCATAACGGGCCAAACGCCCCACCACGAACAGCGCAACATGGCTAAAGACTACAATATTCGCAAGACAAGCGGTCAGTGCTCCGAGTGCGAAACGCAGCTCGATCCGGGCACGGAATTCACGGCGACGGTCTCAGAGGGACCAGAAGAACTGATTAGAAACGACTACTGCGACCAGTGCTGCGAGTCGCTGACCGAAGAAACCAACGCCGCGGTGCTGTGCAAATGGCGCACCGTCGTCCCGCATCCCGAAGAGAAGAAGAAGCTCCTGGTCAGCGACGATCTGCTGGTCAACCTTTTCGAGCGGCTGGCCGAAAGCACCGAAGAGTCTAAGATCAACTTCCGCTACGTGCTGGCGCTTGTGCTGATGCGCAAGAAACTGCTGATATACGATCGCATGGGCGCCAACGACGAAGGGCAGGAAGTCTGGTCGATGCACTTTAAGGGGACCGACGCGAGCCAGGAGCAGTTGGTCATAGATCCGAAACTCACCGAAGACCAAATCGCCGAAGTAAGCAACAGCCTCGGCGAAATAATGGAAGGCGACTTTGAATGACCAGATTGCATCGAACGGGACTAGGATTGCTTTCGCTGTTCGTCATCGCCATCGGGGGCTGCGCTCAACCGATACCTAAAACCCAGGTGTCGCTGAACGAACTTGTCTCCGAATACAATGCAAACGCCAAGGCGGTGCCGATGATCGCGGCTTACGCGGACATCGAGTACACGATGTATCACGAGTCGACAGGCGTGGGCCTGCCTCTGTGGAGTTCGCCCAACGGTCTTCTGCGAATGGAGAAGGGGCCCGACCCGCTCGGTACGCACGACATGGTGATGATCGGACGCGAATTGAGCAGGCAGGTCATGCGAGTAGGGACCAGCCGCAAGGACAACGTCTACTACATGTGGACCCTCATCCCCGATCCCAAGGCGATGTGGGGGCATATGAAGCTGGCCGGCGCGCCGGGAATCGAGAACCTTCCGATAAATCCCACCGGTCTACAGGCGATTCTAGGGATCTGCCAGCTCCCGGACGGACGTAGCAAGTCCGCTGGCGTCACGCTGAGAATGGACACCACATCCGGACGCTACGCCTATGTGGTGGGATACATATCTCGCCAGCCGGTCACCGACAAGTTGGTCGTGAACAAGGAGTTCCGCTTCGCCTGGGATGAGAAACGACCCAACGGACTTTCGGAATTCTTCTGGGGCAAGCAGAAACCTCGACGCCTCGAAGAGGTTAACTTCTACGACATGAACGGACGAAAGGTGGTCTCGGCACAGGTCGGGGATTACAAACCCGTCGAAATAGACCCCGAAGCCGCCCAGCCTAAGATCGCTCCGATCATGCCGACAAGGATCAGGATCACGTGGTTCAACAAACGCCAGCAGAAGACCTCCTCAGTGCTCCTGCGCCTAAGCCAGATGACCACGGAGAAACAATGGGAAACCGACGTGTGTGATTTCCTGGATAACGTCCCGGACGAAATCTCCGACTACGAGATCATACAGGTCGACAAGGATATCCCTTTCGGGGATCCGGTTAAGAAGGAAGGTAGCGACAAATGAACCCATCGACCAGGAACCGCCGGACCGTTATTCTGGTTGCGACCGCCCTGCTGGCCGCGTGGGCGTCATGCCTGAGCATTGCCTCGGGATCTGACAAATCCGCCCCCCCGAAGAAACCCGAGCGGATTCTAATCGCCGGCGGAACCGACGTGCTGTGGGCCGTCCGCACCGGACAAGGCGACGACGGCGACAAGTTCGACCTGCTGATCAGGCGGCCGGGCGGAAAGTGGCGAACACTGCCGCGATTCTCCGGAGAACCCACCGCGATCGCCGCCGGTGTCAGACGCCTGCATGTAATCTCCGGCAGTTCTGCACCGAGCACCACAGTGTTTTGGCTTTCCGAGGGCAAAGAAACAAACCTTCGCAGTATGGCGCCCGGCGGGAAGTGGCCTTTGAGCGGCGCTCCGTCGGTAATCGTGCCGGTGGGTCCCATGGGCAAGTCAAGCGTCCCTGGCTTCCTGGCCGCGGTCCCGCACGAAAGCGACAGGCTCTCGACAACAGCAACCGCCACACAACCGGCGGTTAAGAATTCGGGATTGACCGTTCTTCAGACCGTCGACGGAAAGTGGGAGTCTCTCTGCAAGATAGACGATATACCCGGCGCAGTGGGAGCACAAGTTTCCATCGCATCCGCCGGCGACTGGGTCTATCTGCTGGTGATCGCCAAGGACTTCCCCGCCCGACTGATGGCGTGGAACATCACGGACAAGACGATGGTCTGGAAGGATGTCGCGTTCCCCGGCTCGCTGAAAGATCCCCTTAGTCTCAGCGCGATCAAGAATCGCGCGGTGCTGATCACAAAGGCCCCCGCGACCGGCCTGAACCCGGAGCCCGGAGCCGATACGCCGGACAAAGCCGTTGGAATCAGGCTGTTTATCCGCGAGCTGAAGGCCGACACAATCGCCAACGATACGCAAAGCATCAGGGATCAGGACAAGCCCCTGGTGCTGCCGATCGGCTCAGAGCCGGCATCGTACTGGCTTGGCAAAGCAGACGAGAAGCAACTGGTCCTGCTTTGGCGTCAGAAGGAAAGCTACCGTTGCGCCCTGGTGGACATCAACGGACAGCTCGCCGAGAACAAAGAGGTCAAAGAGCTGTCGGAGACCGAGACGTTCGACGCAAGAGTGATACTCGGATATTTCCTGTGGGGGATACCGCCGCTGATAATTCTGCTGATGATCTTCGGGCAGAAGAACAGATCCGCGGTCCTTCCGATACTGCCCCAGCGGTTCATACCGGCGGCGTTCCTAAAGCGACTGGCGGCGTTCCTTATCGACTGGATACCCATTACTTTCCTCGCGTCGATAGCGCTTGTGATCCTCAAACCGGACTTGAACCCGACTGTGGATGAACTGATGGAGATGTTCGGACCCGAAGGGCAACGGAACATCCCGATCGAACTGATCATGTGCAGGGTTGGGTCGTTCGTAGTCTGGATCGCATACGGTTCGATAATGGAGCACCGGTTCGGCGCAACGCTGGGGAAAATGGCCATGAAGCTGGAGGTCGTTTCCATTGACGGCCAGCGTCCCGCAATCCAACAGGTGATAATCCGCAATCTGATCCGCCCGATCGAGATCAGCCTCCTGCCGGTCCTGATAATAACCGTATCGTTATCGTTCCTTACGCGAACGCGCCAGCGACTGGGCGACCTGCCGGCCAAAACCGTGGTGGTCGAAAAGAGACGCGCCGAAATCCCCATGCCCACGGACGAAACACCCCAGAATCCGATGGCGTAACTGCAGCGGAGCGTCGATCAGAGATCAGAAAATGTCGTCGTTGGGCGAACTCCAGTCATCCTGGGGCTCATCATCGTCATCGTCATCGTCGTCGACTTTCCACTTGTCGGCTTCGTTCATACTGTCCATCTCCTGCTCCATGTAATCGAACATCTTTTCCTGCATGGGAGCAAGCTTCTGGTAGTATTTCAATGTGGCCTGGTAGCCCGAAACCATCTGGTTAATCTTTATCAACTGCCACTTCTGCAGGCACTCGGGCTCCTTGATCGTGCCGAACGGATCGCACAGGAAGGATATCTCCCCGCCTTCGCTGCGTTGAAAGAACTCGCACTGGCTGCACTGGATCATCTTGTTGGCTCCGTGGTCTCTGATCGCCGCTGTTTTTCCGCCCGCAACGTAACTCTGAAGCGGTATACAGATATAGTACCAATGTCCGCGGCGTAAATGCAATCCTCCGCCGAGGACGTGCGTTATATCATGCAGGTCGTCTTTTGCCTACCCGATGCGGGCGGCATGACATATAATGCCCTGACGCGGGGGCTGGAAACGGACACTGAATGTCAATCAACATACTTTGTATAGGCGATGTCGTCGGCAAACCGGGCAGATCGGCTCTGGCTGACCATCTGGGCAATTTAATAGTCGAGCACAAGGTCGACCTGGTGGTGTGCAATCCCGAGAACGCGGCCGGAGGCAGCGGACTAACACCGCAGATATTCGGTAAGCTCCGCAACTACGGCGTGGACGTTATGACGATGGGCGACCACGTTTACCGCAAGAACGACATCCTCAGCACTCTGCGCACATCGGACAGGATCGTGCGCCCGGCCAACCTGTCGCCAAAAGCCGTGGGCAAGACATGGACGGTCGTGCCGACCAAATCCGGCGACGTTAAGGTCGGCGTGGCGTGCTTCCTCGGACAGATGTATATGGGCGCCAACGATTCGCCCTGGGAGGCCGCCGACCGCGTAATGGCCGAAATGCCCGCCGACGTGAAGGTTCGCGTAGTTGATTTCCACGCCGAAGCCTCCAGCGAGAAGATCGCGATGGGATGGCATCTCGACGGACGGGCCAGCATAGTGTTCGGAACGCACACCCACATTCCCACCGCCGACTATCGCGTTCTGCCGATGGGCACCGCACACGTAAGCGACCTGGGCATGACCGGCCCGTACGACAGCGTTCTGGGCAGGCGCAAAGACAGAGTCCTGTCGGCGCTGACCACATCCATGCCAGTTCGGTTTGAGGTCGCCACCGAAGACACCAGAATATCGAGCGTGCTGGTGTCGATAGATCCCGGCACAGGACGAGCACAATCAATACGCCGCATAGAAGTTCACCACGAAACCCACGACGATTCCTAACACCAACAGCGGTCCAGCCGCTGGGGAGGTCGACCAATGACCAGGAAATGGATTGCGATACTGATAGTTATGACGCTGGCGGTCGGGGCCGCCCTGCTGCCGGCCGACGAAAAAGCCGCCATGCAGGCCGCCGTTGCGCGGGGAGTCGTATTCGACTCGTGGGGATACAAGCTGAAAGTCACCCGACTTGAATCGAAGTGCGACGTGGGCCTTGGAAAACCCTCCAAGAAACCTTCGGTGTACTCGCTTGACCTGAAAGCATCGTGCAAGATACCCGAAGACGTTGACGGGGTCCTGATAACCGAGCAGATAAAGGTCAAGAAGGCCCTTACCGCCAACGGCAAGGACATACGAAAACCGCCCAGGAGAGTATCGGGCAACGCCTCGTCTAAGTACCGCAGCGGTACGTTTACGCCTATACTGCGGCTCAAGAAGGACTTCAAAGTCGCCCAGGTGAAAGTAAGCAAACTGGCGCTGCTGACAAATCCCTTCAGGATCGAGAAACTCGAAACAGAGCTGGCGGTTATCGCCGCGGTGGACCGGGCCGACAGCACTATTCCCGCAGTGGTTTCCCAAACGTCCCGCGAGCTTACCCCAGGCCTGAAGGCCAGAGTTTCAGCGATGCGTATAAACAGCCGGCGGGAGCTGTCGATCGAAATAAGCTGTCTCAGGCGGGCCGGCGGTCCCAGGGGACCATTCATAGAGGCCGTCGCGGCGCTCGACTCCAGCGGTAAGATCATCGGGCAAGCCAGGATAATAAGCGGCGATCCGCTCGGGCAAAAGGGCAAGGTCACATCCCTGTTCGTCCTGTCGGGAAGAACCGAACCGTCGGACCTGGTCATTACCGTCGTAACCGACTCAAAGATCCGAAAGATACCGTTTGAAATAACGGGCATCTTCCAGAAATAGACAACCTGCCGGTCAACAATTTGGGGGCGAACTACTCGTGGCGGAGAGCTTCTATCGGGTCCAGGGCCGCCGCCCGTCTGGCGGGGTAGAGTCCGCTGATGATCCCGACGGCCACAGCCATCAGGAACGGGCCGATCAGCATGGGAACTGACGTTATTGGGGTGATGTCGAACGTGTCTTCGAGCATCGGCGGGAGGAAGTAACCGATTGTCACGCCGATCAATCCGCCGATTGTCGTCATCGCCATCGCCTCGAAAAGGAACTGGATGATGATGTCGCTCTTCTTGGCGCCCAGGGCGCGGCGGACGCCGATCTCCCTGGTCCGCTCAGTTACGCTTGCCAGCATTATGTTCATGATCCCGATTCCGCCGACGATCAGCGATATCGATGCGATTACCAGGAATATCATGTCCCAGATGCGTTGTTGGGCCGCTTTGGCTTGAATGAGCTTCAGCGGAATCATGATCGCGTATTCGAGCTTGTCATGATTCTTTTCCATGATGGACCTGACTACCTCGCCGGCGGCCATGACGGCGGCCTCGTCCTTCATGCGAAGAATAAGCTGGTCGACCTCAACATCTTCGGCCGTCATATCATGGTCGTGCCAGTTAACGTTAACTTCGCCGAATTTGGCGATTTTGGTGGTCTTTGGTATGAATATGGGGATGTCTTCTTCGCTGATGCCCAACTTGGTCGGGATATAGTCTATCACACCGATGATGTCGAACGGTTGGCCCTTCAGGCGGATCGTTTGGCCGACGGGGTTTTCGCACCTGAACGCCTTCCTGGCCAGGGTTTTGGTGATCACGCAGTACGGCTGCTTGTGGAGCATATCGACCTGCCGGATGAACCGACCCTGTGTTATGCGCAGGTTGAGGATATCGGCGTAGTTCGGTGTGACTCCCATAACCACGGAGTATCGTTTTTGGTCAGAGACGCAGTAATACCTGAGCTTCACCTTCTGGACCGTGGCGTAATCCTCGACCCCGGGGACATTCTCCACGATGCAAGTGATGTCCCTGTGTTTGATTCCAAAATGCTTCATTTGGACGCCCCGGCTGGGACCTCCCCCGCCGCTGGTCTCTTGAGCGGGTTCTATGGAATTCATGATTACGTTGTTACTGCCCAGAACGCTCAGTTTCTCCTGGGCCTCCTTGCTGGCTCCGGTCTGTATCGCGAGCATCACGCTGACGCTACAGACGCCAAAGACAATCCCGAGCATCGTCAGCGAGGAACGAACCAGGTGCACGCTGAGGCTGTGCATCGCCAGGAGAATGATGTCCAACAGCTTACCCATGAGATTTCTCCGCCTGGTAATCCGTGACATCCGATTCGATCCGACCGTCGCTGAGCGTAATTACGCGATCGGCGTGTGCGGCGATATGAGGTTCGTGGGTGACCATCAGGATGGTCCGGCCGCGATGGTTGAGTTCGGCGAAAAGCTCCATGATCTCGCCGCCGGTATGAGTATCGAGGTTTCCCGTCGGCTCGTCGGCCAGGAGAACCATAGGATCGTTGGACAGCGCTCTGGCGATCGCGACTCGCTGCATCTGCCCGCCGGACAACTGGCTTGGGCGATGGTCCAGGCGATCGCCAAGACCGACCAGGCCCGCCAGTTCGGAGCTCTTTCTGTGACGTCGCGATCTGGGCACACCCTTGTAAAACAGGGGTATCTCGATGTTCTGCGTGACCGTCATCCAAGATATAAGATTGAATGACTGGAATACAAAACCCAGCCGGGTGTTGCGAATCTCCGAGAGACTGTCGTCCGAAAAGGTCGACACATCGTCGCCGCCAAGGTAATACTTGCCCTTGCTTGGACGGTCCAGGCACCCCAGAAGATTCAGCATGGTGCTCTTGCCCGATCCGCTGGAGCCCATAATCGCCACGTACTGCCCCTCGGGGACAACCATGTCGACATTGTCCAGAGCCGTCACGCCAACGCCTACATGGTAGGTCTTGGTGACCGATTCAAGATGAATGACCGGTTCCATCTAATCTCTCGCCTTGTCGCCTTTATTGTCGGGAGACGCCTTGTCCTCACCGCTCTTTTTCTTGCCCTTGTCGCCATTGGCCACCAGCATAACCTTGTCGCCTTCCTCCAGTCCGGAAAGGACCTGCACGCGACTGTCATTCATCTTGCCGATCTCGATTTGGGTCTCCGCCTCTTTCCCGCCGACAAGTTTCATACAGTAGTACTTATCCCCTTTGTTGTATACGGACAGCACGGGTATTGTCAGCGCGTCTTTGATCTCGTCCAGCACCAGCGTAACCTTGCCCCCCATACCGGGTCTGAGATTCTCGCCGGGTATCAGATCGTTCTTCTCCCAATCGAATTCGACATAAAGATCGTACGCCTTGGTTCCGGTCTTCAGCCAATGCGGACCAGTGTTTTTCGGCAAGGGCGACGACTCCACGACCCGCCCGAGGATCTGTTTCTTTTTGGCGAATGAATTGAGCACCAGTATCGCCTTGGTGCCTTTCTTATCGCCGGGCCTGGATGAAGTTTTCCTGGGGGGAGCCTCGGAAAGCTGGTCCCACTCGATCTTGACCGGGGTCAGTTCCAACCCCAGCTTCCGGGCCATTTCCGCTTCTTTTTCTTCAGTAGCGATATAGAAGGCCCTCGCATTTTTCTTGGTCATTCTTCCGGCGGCGACGGCCTTGGTAATCCTGGGGATAATCTCATCCTCTTTGATCTTCAAGTACTTGAGCGCCACCTTCTCATTCGACCATTTGTTCAACTTGGTCCGCACAATGAGGCTCTTGACGGCCTTTCGGCGAAAGGTCTCGATCTTGACCTCCTCCGGCGTGTCATCGGCCTCCACAGTGACATACTCTCTGAGGGCCTCGAACACCATGGTCTTTATGCGAAGCGTGGTCATATCGGGAATCTGCATCAGTTTCCCTCTGGGATAGACCGATTCGCCCTCTTTGACCTGGATTCTCTGACCTTCGCCCTTCCACGCCGGATCGTAGAGCACAAGACCAGCACGCTCTGCGGCGACTTTGAGCTTGTCCTCATCCTCCCGGAAATCGGTCATCTTCTCCCTGTGTTGGTCAAGGGCTTTTTCCAGACCTTTGATCTCCTGCTTCTTCCATTTCAGTTCGGCTTCCTGCCCGAGCTTGGCCTGTTCGAGTTTTAGTCTGGCCTCCTTGAGCGCCGTTGTGTTTTTGCGCGTTTTCTGGACAACCGTGTGAGTCTCCAGAATCTTCAGATCTTCTTTGGCCTGTTTTATGTCCTCCTCCATCTGTCGAATCAGTTGGGGGATATTGTACGTCTCCAGCAGCTTCCTTGTGGCGATAGCCTTGTCCAACGTGTTCTGCAGATTCTCGAGGGCCAGTTGGTCGGATTCTATCTCACTTTCGCTGTAGGGCTTTTTCAACTTGGGGTCTTTATTGACATCCTTCTTGAAATCCAGCTTCTCCCTGGCGATCTTGAGCTGCTTTGTGCCCATGATGATGGCGATTTCGGCGTCTCTGACGTCGTTTTCCTTTTGACCGCCCTTGGAGTTGAATCGCGTAAGAGTCTCTTCGGCTCGCTTTAGAACATCCTTCTGCTGGGCGATCAGGGTTTTTGACTGCTCTTGGTAAACCGCCTGGTTCTCCTCGGCGTCTTTTACGGCGTTTTTCGCCTGCTCAAGATTGATCGCCTGCTGCTTCTCGGCCATAACCAACTGCTTGTTGGCCTGCTCCAGGGTCAGTTCGGCGTTGTTGATCGCCAGTTCCTTGGCGTCGATTGCATCTTCAAGATTCTTGGATTCAAACTCGACGATCAGATCCCCCTCTTTGACGACCGTTCCTTCCTCGACGACCTTCTTGATAATCACCGACAATTTCAACTCGTTGGCGATGACGACCTTCTCTTCGGCCTCCACCGTACCGGCTTCGGAAACGGTGATGACAAGCGTTTCCCTGATCGCCTCGGCGGTCTGCTTGGCCGAATCTCCTTCAGCTCCGCCGAAAACCCAGCATCCGCCGGCGGCAGGCAGGCAGGCGATCAATATTGAAAGCAGTCTATTTTTCATCGGTCTTCTCTTTAGCG
>PVBE011302388.1_pt1 | contig 16068 bp, 17 predicted proteins | sample 1631181 | NCBI WGS metagenome assembly PVBE01 (sample SAMN08397723, study PRJNA350692) | Marine metagenome, whole genome shotgun sequencing project. | isolation source: water | place: Pacific Ocean | collected 2012-04
ATATAGACTAATGTAGAAGTAAGAAAATAAGTTTATAAATATTATTTATGCCTGTATCTCAGAGTATCAATTATATAAGCTGAAAAATATAATGACCTGCATAAAAATAATAAATTATTCATTCATATCAGTCTGGCTGTGAAAGATCCCTACCTTTGGAAGTTAATCGCATTTTTATCCATATGCAATAACCCCTCTGTGATAGCAGAGGGGTTCTTGTTCTATCTGATAGATAAGGAAGGTGCCAGGACCCAGATTTGAACTGGGGACACGGCGATTTTCAGTCGCCTGCTCTACCAACTGAGCTATCCCGGCTTTTACCCTTGCAATCCATGACCTATAAATCTTAGAACACACTGTGATGAATTCTTTTGGGGCTGGTTTGTAGTTTTGTCTTTGAGCTAGATAGCAATTCTTCAAAGTCCAGCTATGAGAGGAGTTTGGGTGATTTAATTATCCAAGTAAGTGGAGATCATTAAGATCTTTTCCTTATTGTCTCAGCATCTTTACTAGGCTTAGGTGGGCATCAGCGCTGTCAACCAGTTCATGGTCAAAAGCTATCTCGATCGGCTTTCCATCTACATCGAGTTTCAGTGCTATAGGCGTTAAGTCAATCATCTTTACATTATTAGGTTGAATCATGCCTCCATATCGCTTGGCAAATTGAATCAATGCATCAGGATGAGCATCATTCATATGCTTGCAAATTCGAGCACTGACATTTTTGTCAAGAGGTTCTGGGGTCATAAGAATGAATTGTAGTTGCGCCCAAAATGATTTTAAAATTATTTTGGTTAGAGATTTTTTTATGGAGAATATTGGATTAATTTTTCTTCGTGATAGCTTCTAAAGCGATAAGGGCTACGCCTTCTGCAGGTGAATTCTTGCAGTTTTTGGTTGGATAACCTGTAATCCTTTCCCTAATTCGTCTCCATTGAGGATTTTTTGCACCACCTCCAATCGTGATAATTCTTTTAGGAGGAGTTGCGCCAAGAGCGATAAGTTTTTGCCAACCTTGGCTTTCTATTCTGGCTAGGCCTTCGAGGATTCCATGAAGGTATAAACAATCACTTACAGGTCTGGGTGTCATTATTGGTTCTAAATTTGGATCATCAATAGGAAAGCGCTCTCCTTTAAAGGGCATTGGACGCAGTTTTAAGCCACTATCTAATTCAGGGTCGATCTGTTGACTTAATTCTTTAATTGCATTTTCGCTGAAAAGGTTTTTCAATACTGATCCTCCTGAATTTGAGGCCCCTCCACAGATCCAGCGGTTAAGTAATCGGTGGTTGGTCAATCCAATGCCATCTAATGGTTTGTCAACAAATCGTTTGACTACGATTGTGCTTCCTAAGACAGTTAACCCATCCCCCTCCTCTGGTGCTGCGCTTAGTACAGCGGCATTTGAGTCTGTGGTGCCAGCAATGACAAGTAAATTCTTTGGTAGCCCCAGTAGTTCAGCTTTTTGGGGTGAAAGGCTTCCAAGGGCAGTCCCACTTTGGATTATCTCTGGCAATGATTCTTGCCATGAAGGCACATAAAGCTTTGCTGGCCATGATTTGGTTTGTGGATCCCATCCCAGACGAAGGTTGTTGCTTTCTTCGCCCCATAACCAATTATCTAGCAACCATCCTGTGACCCAGTCAGCTTGATGCCTCAATAAAATTGGTCGTTGGTATTGTTTTTGTAAACGAAGTGCTCTTGCAAGACTGCTATTAGTACTTGATGCAGTAACACCTTTTGGCAGGATTTCGGTAAGAGAATGATGTTGTTCGGGACAATGCATGTGATAGGGAAGTGCAGGCCCTAATGGATTACCCTTTGTGTCGCATGCAACAAGTGTGCCTGAGGTGCCATCCACTGCACATGCTCTTAGAAATTGTTTTAAGTGAGTTGGAATCTTTTGAACAAGTTCAATAGTGCATTTTTCCCAGTCTTTGCAAATTGACAGTCCTCTTGTATAGGGAATTTGTGCTGTATGAATTAATTCATTGCTTTCATTTAGCAATGCAACTCTTGCACCACTAGTACCGAAATCTATTCCCATCACCAGAAGTGGGCTCTTCATGGAGATAAAGATTTTGCTTTAAGTTCTGAGGCTGCCTTTAATCATTTCTTGTAGTTCAACTGCTTTCTCCGAGACTTCTTCCCAAGGCAGATTTAGATCAGTTCTCCCAAAATGGCCATATGCAGCAGTGTCTCTATAAAAGCGACCATTGCGTTCTTTTGGAAGATTTCTCAAGCTGAATTGCTTGATAATTGCGCCAGGACGTAGGTCAAAGTGCTCTTTAACTAATTCAGTAAGGTCCTCATTTGAAAGCTTTCCAGTTCCAAAGGTTTCTACCAGTACTGAGACAGGCTTAGCTATGCCTATTGCATAGCTAAGTTGAACTTCGGCCCGGTTCGCCAAGTTGGCGGCAACTATGCTTTTTGCGACATATCTGGCAGCATATGCTGCCGAACGATCAACTTTGGTTGGGTCTTTTCCAGAAAAGGCTCCCCCTCCGTGTCTTGCATACCCTCCATATGTATCCACGATAATTTTTCTGCCAGTTAGTCCTGCATCTCCTTGTGGACCTCCAACAACAAATTTTCCTGTGGGATTAACAAGAAAACGGGTTTCAGATTGTTTTGGTTTTAAAGGAAGATCTGCTGTAGCAGGAACTACAACGTGTGTCCAGAGATCATTTGATATTTGATTTTGAATATCAGCTTCGTTTTCAAAACCTTCAACATTAGGTGTGTGTTGAGTTGAAATTAAAATGGTGTCTATTGCTATAGGTTGATCATCTTCATAGATGACACTGACTTGAGTCTTGCCATCCGGGAGGAGATATTTCAACGATCCATTATGTCTAACCTTTGCAAGTCTTCTTGATAGACGGTGAGCCAGACTAATTGGAAGAGGCATTAGTTCTGGGGTTTCATTACATGCATAACCAAACATGATCCCTTGGTCGCCAGCGCCTACCTGATCTAAAGGATCTTTTGAATGATCATGAGCTTCATCAACTCCTTGGGCAATGTCTGGAGATTGTTGGTCTAAAGCAATCAGCACCGCACAGCTATTCGCGTCAAAACCGCCCGCGCGTGCTCCGTTATACCCGATTTCACGTATCACACTTCTTGCAAGATTAATGAAGTCGACTTCGGCATTTGAAGTTACCTCTCCTGTGATGAGGCAGAGGCCTGTATTGACTACCGTTTCACAAGCCACTCTGCTATCAGGGTCTTGAGCAAGGAGAGCATCTAGAACTGCATCACTAATCTGATCGCAGATTTTGTCAGGATGTCCCTCAGTGACTGACTCTGAAGTGAAAACGTGATTATTCATTCGATTTTTTCTTTAGAGCCAAGTTTAATATTTTGTTGAATAGTCAGTTCCTTCCAATCGTGGAACAAGTATTGATGTTGAGTTAGCTGTGGTTTTTGACTCCATCCACCAGTAAAGCCAAGCCTTATCCCAATACCTGCTTGAAGTGCCATTTGTAAATCTGAATCAGCATCCCCAATGAGTGCGCATTCGGAAGGGTTGAGCCTAAGCATTTTGCAAAGTTCCCCTACAGCTGCAGGATCAGGTTTAGAGGGATTGTTATCCGCACTCCAAGAGGTAATGAAGTATTCAAATAGATCATTTTTCGACAGAAAGTTTTGAATACCTCGTTGATTATCGTTACTTATTAGTGCACAGGATACTTTTGACTCTTGAAAGCTGTGCAATATTTTGCGGACTCCAGGAATTAAATAACGTTGTGCTTTGCTGTTAAATGTTTCCCCATCTAAGTCATCTACTAGTTGAAAAGTTCTGCTAGCAAGTTCGAATGCCTGAGGCCAATTTTCCCCCATTAGGCATAGAACAGTTGCTGTAGAGATTATGTTTTGTTCTCGAGAACCAATAGCGATAGTGCCATTTGGACTGATTCCTTCATTCGTAAGGCCATAGGCAGATGACAGTAATTGCTTGAGCTTTGAGAGCACATTCAAGTTTGCCCCTTTTTGACTTAGGAGAGTAGTTGCTTTTTGAACTCTTAATTGCGCTAGATATAAAAGATGTGCTTCGCTGTTTGAAAGGGTGCCATCTTTATCGAAGAGGACTCCTTTTATTGTCCCGATGGGCTTTCCCCTTAGCAAAAGGGTTGGCATTAATTGAGCTCTTGCCTCATACGTTCATCACTGCGATGGGATCTTCACCTTCTTCTGCTTGTTCAAGAAGCATTTGCTTGTATCGAGCCGCCATTTCTTCTGCTTTGTCAAAGACTTTCTGTGGGTCTGTGAGCATGTCACCAGGTTCAGGCTCCAGGGCTTTTGTAGACAAAGAAATACGACCTCTTTCAGCATCTAGGTCGATTATCATTACTTTCATTTGATCATTCACATTGAGAACAGAGTGAGGTGTCTCTATATGTTCATGGCTGATTTCTGAAATATGAAGGAGCCCACTAACTCCTCCGATATCAATGAAAGCTCCATACGGCTTTATGCCCCGAACTGTTCCAATAACAACTTCACCAACTTCAAGCCGGTTCATCTTCCTTTCGACCAAAGCACGTCTATGACTTAGTACAAGCCTGTTGCGCTCTTCATCAACTTCTAGAAACTTTAGAGGTAAAAAGTCGGCTACTAGCTCTTCTTTAGCTTTTCGAGTGCTTATATGAGAACCAGGTATAAAACCTCTTAGTCCCTCTACACGCACAAGAGCACCTCCGCGATTAGTTGCAAAGACTTCAGAGTAAATAGTTGCATCTTCTTTTTGCAATTGGCGTACTCTTTCCCATGCGCGTTGATATTCAATTCTTCTTATAGAAAGGGATAGCTGACCATCTTCATTCTCCTCGCTCATTATGAAAAATTGCCTAATCTCTGAAGGTTGCAGTACATCACTCAACCCTTCTACACGGTTAATCGAAACTTCTTGCATAGGCATAAAGGCTGCTGTTTTTGCCCCTATATCAATCATTGCTCCTTTTGATTCGAGAGCAAAAACTGTTCCATTGACAATGTCACCGGGTTTGAAGTTGTAATCGTATTTGCTTAAGAGGGAGGCAAATTCATCAATTGTGAAACCAGCGCCATCTAAATCTTTTTTATTAACCCTGCTGCTTGGGTCATCTGCTGTTGGAACTTCTTCAGGAATATCTACTGCTGTTTCAGTTATTTCAACTGTTTCTGAATTAGTGCTATCAGAAGTTTCTGCTGTCGCAATTGAACTCTTCTCTAGTTCATTTATTTCTTCTGAAGTGTTTTCTTGATTGGCTTCTGTTGGATTAACAGACATGGTGAATTAGCGGTCTGTCCTTGGACAGTGCGATGGGGTTCCGAATGGCCCGCTTACCTTTCGGGATATTTTCCCTACTCTACAGATACGGGTCTTCGACTCAAAGAACTGAGGCTAATTGGGCTTTGTCGGCTTTAAAGGTTTCTAAAGTTTCGACGAAATCATTAATCCCATGAAACTGTCTGTAAACCGAAGCAAATCGAACATAGGCCACTTCGCTAACTCCTTTTAGATGCTCAAGAACCAGTTCGCCTATCTCTGAACTGTTTACCTCTCGGATATTGCGTTGCTGCAACTGAAGTTCTAGTTCATCGACTAATACCTTTACTTTGTTGCTTTCAATTTCAGTCTTTTCACATGCTCTTGTTAGCCCTTTTAAAAGCTTACTTCTATTAAAAACTTCTCTATTCCCATCTCGCTTTAAAACAGTTATCGGAACTGTTTCAACCCGCTCGTAGGTAGTGAAGCGAAAGTCACAATTTAGACATTCTCGACGTCTCCTTACGCTTTTACCAGCATCTGCAGAGCGTGATTCGAGAACTCTACTATCTGTGTTTTGGCATGAGGGGCATTGCATGCTTGCCCTATCAATACAAAGGTAATTATCCTTACTTTATACATTGATTTGTCTTCTGAGAAGGGCTTTAGTTACTTATATGTTTAGAAAATAGTTTTAGAACATTGTTGATGATGTCTTTACAAGGCTGAAATTCGCTTTAATAGATTAATTTTTCAGATATAGAAGTAAAAAAAAAGCCCCACTTGATGTGGGGCTTTTTTGCGTCTATTTGTTATATTTCGGCGGATCACGGAAAGCGACGCAGAAAAACAACGTGACAAGAGCAAGGGCGAAGATGAGTGTGTAGGTGAATGCTTCCATAGGAACTATTCAGGTTGGTTATCAGAGCTGGAAAATGTACTGATTAGGCACGTCCAGGAACGCGGCGTGTGGATTCGTCTCCAAGTTTCTTGAATAGACCGAATTCCACCTGATCGCCCATATCTGGATCAATACCAGAGAAGACATCGCCATATAGGGACCTGGAGGCATGCCACCAATGTCCAAACAAGTACAGAAGTCCAAAGACGAGGTGAGACCAGGCGAACCAAGTTCTTGGACCACTGCGGAATACACCGTCTGACTTGTAGCGATCTCTATCAAACTTGAAGGCTTCACCAAGCTGGGCTTTACGGGCTAAACGCTTTACGACCACTGGATCTGTAAAGGTTTGTCCGTTTAGTTCACCACCATAGATGGTTGCACTAACACCAGTTTGTTCAATGGAATACTTTGCTTCAGCTCGACGGAATGGGATGTCCGCTCGGACAACACCATCTTGATCCTCAAGTACTACAGGGAAGTTCTCGAAGAAGTTTGGAATTCTACGGACTTCAAGATCATTGCCATTTTTGTCGGTAAAACTGATGTGACCTTGCCAACCAGTTGGTACTCCATCGCCATTAACCATGGCACCTGGTCTGAACAAACCACCCTTGGCAGGGCTGTTCCCTACATAGTCGTAGAAAGCTAGTTTTTCAGGTATTGCACCATAGGCTTCAGCCTTACTAGCTCCATCAGAAATGGAGGCTTCTACACGTCGGTTGATTTCGGTCTTGAAGTAATTGCTATCCCACTGATAACGGGTTGGACCATAAAGCTCAATAGGAGTACTTGCTGTGCCATACCACATTGTGTAAGCAACAATGATTGCTACAAAGTGGGTGGCTGCAAGAGCACTAGATAGTGCTCCTTCTAAGTTCCCGATTTTTAAAGTTCTGTAGAGTCTTTCCCCAGGGCGGTTGAAGATATGCCAATGACCTCCGATAACTCCTAGTAGTCCAGCACCAATATGGTTGGCGACGATTCCACCAGGATTGAAGGGGTTGAACCCTGCCGCACCCCATACAGGGTCAATTTTCTCTACATGACCAGTAAGGCCATATGGATCAGAGACCCAAAGCCCAACAAATTGAGAGCAATGGCCTAAACCAAACCAGAAACAAATTGTTCCTGCAAGGGTTAGATGGATTCCAAAGATTCTTGGAAGGTCAAGAGCAGACTCACCAGTTCTGGAGTCTTCCCAAAGTTCAAGATCCCAGTAAGTCCAGTGCCAGATGGCAGCCAATATGAGCAGACCGCTCAAAAAGATATGGGCTACAGCAACTCCTTCAAAAGTGCAATAAGGGAGGGCTTTCCCCCAGAAACCCAATGCATCAAAATCAAATGAGCCAACGCCACCGGTGATATCCCAGCCACTCCAGCTGCTTGTTACACCCAGTCTGGCTGTCATTGGCATGACATACATACCCTGACGCCACATTGGGTTCAGGACTGGGTCGGTGGGGTCAAAGATGGCCAGCTCATATAGGAGCATGGAGCCGGCCCAGCCGGCTAACAAAGCTGTATGCATGAGGTGCACGGCCAGGAGTCGGCCAGGATCGTTAAGAACGACGGTGTGCACCCGATACCAGGGCAATCCCATGGGCTCAGATTTCGTGTTACGAAGCTGCTTAATGCAGCTAGACCCGACGATCGTAAAGCTTCTCCCTTTATCTAAGGGAGATCTTGTCGTCAGCTGAAATGTCTAGTGACACTTAAAAAGACCAGAAAGAAGCTTTACCCTCGTTGGGGAGGCGCTTTTCTCATGATCAGAGTCATGAATAATATTTGGTCACAAATCGCAATGCCACCTTCGAAAAAGGGCAGTTAAGGGTTGCTGAAGGAATGGAAGGCTCTTCAATTTGCGAATGGAATCAGCGTAAAAAGAAAATTGATTGAGAGTTAAATTTTTATGATTCCTAGATTTAGAGATTTTTTAGTAACAAAAAAGATTGGGAAGGATTGATCATTTTTGAGAACGGTTTTTTCGACCTCCTCCTGATTAATTCTTTGGCTGCTTGGGCTTTAGTGGAATATGGCGGCCAAAACTTAGGGCTTATATTTTTGTTTTCCTGCAAAGGCCGATGAAGAGCCCTGACATGAATCAGATTTTAGGGCCTGAAAGTGATAGTTTCTCTGAGTAACCATTCGTCTCAATGGAAACCACCAATTTTGGCGCTGCCGCCACCCTGCTTTTTGTTGCTGTTCCAGTGCTCTTTCTCCTTGGGACTTTTCTAGTTACCCAGACAGGGGAAAAATCGACCTTCTTTTCCAATAAAGGTAAGGGCAAAATAGGCCCAACCTTATAAAAAAATAAATTTCGCCTTTCCAGCGGAATAAAAATTGCTGTTTCAATAACTTCAGTGAGCCCTCTCTTAGAAGGGCTTGTACGATTTGTTGAGGGTTTTTTGTTCTTGTAATTACATCCCTTGTAATTACAAGAAAATAATATTGCATTCATGTGACTAGATAAAACGTGAGTAATGCTTCGGCTCTAAATCCATGGAGACTAAATAAGTGTGTTTTGCCTCAGCACACTGACCATGCAGGTGTTATGTGGCATGGTGCTTATTTAAATTGGTTGGAGGAGGCAAGAATTGAAGCCCTTCGAGAAGTTGGCTTGACTTATAAGAATCTTTCTTCACAGGGGTTTGAATTACCTGTTATTTCTTTGAATATCAATTACATAAGAGCTCTTTTGCATGGTCAAAGTGTTCTCTTGGAAAGTTTTTCTTTGCCACGTCAATTCGCTCGTTGGCCTTGGAAAACTAATTTTTTATGTGATGGAATGATAGTTGCAGAGGCAAATGTAAATTTGGTTTTAGTTAGAAGAGCTGGTGGTAAGAATCAATTGATCAGAAATATCCCAAATCAGTTTGCGAGTTATTTTGTAAAACTGCAGTCAGGACCTAGCTCAAACTCTAAATCCGGACAGTTTTTTCGATCTATGTCTAATTGATGAAAAATTTAGAGTTCTCTGGCACAGAGATTTTGCTTTGGAGAAAAAAACTTTTGTCTTATGGAGGGAGGAGGGTTGATCTTGATTGGCTTTTGGATATTGGAGGGGGGGTGCGATGGAGTGAATTGCAGTTGATGCTTATTGAGCCAAATCGCTCTTTCATTCTTAACCAACCTTTGGATTTCTTGCAAAGTCTTTGGGAGGAGCATATAGATAAACAAATCCCTCTACAGCACCTGTTAGGACTCTGTCCTTGGAGAGACTTTGAATTAGAGGTCAGTGCTGCTGCTCTGATTCCACGTCAGGAGACAGAACTACTGATTGATTTAGCTTTGCGGAGATTTGAGAAAAATTTTTTTGGTCTTTGGGCAGACTTGGGCACTGGTTCAGGTGCACTTGCTGTTGCTCTTGCCAGGGCATTACCTGATTCGACTGGTCATGCAGTCGAATTAAGTGATGTGGCCGTTTCTCTTGCGAGTAGAAATTTAAAACGATTAGCACCTCAAGCGAATGTTGAGTTGCATCTAGGTAGTTGGTGGCAACCTTTAAGACCTTGGTGGGGGATGTTTGACTTGGTGCTGGCTAATCCGCCATATATTCCATCTGCTGTTTTAAATGGCCTTGATCCAATAGTTAGAAACAACGAGCCACATATTGCTTTATGTGGAGGCCCAGATGGTTTAAATGCTTTTCGGGAAATAATTAGTGGTGCTTCTACCGCGATGTTGATTGGCGGATGGTTAATGCTTGAACACCACCATGATCAAAGTGATCAAGTGCTAGATCTGATGCGTAAAGCCGGGTTCCAAGATGTTAGTTATGAGAAAGACTTAGAGGGGGTAAAGCGTTTTGCTTTAGGCCGAAATCAATAAGAAGATTGTTTTATTTATGAATTCTTCAGCAGGAAAACCTTTGTTTGAGGTCTTGCAACTTTCTTCAATGTTGCAAGAAGGATCAGCAGCTGTCTTCCCTACAGACACTTTGCCTGCACTTGCGTCTATCCCAGATCACGCGGAACAGTTGTGGAAGATGAAAAGAAGACCTGCGAATAAACCATTGATTTTGATGGGGGCTAGTTCAAGGGAATTGTTCCAATTTGTCTCGTCCAATTGTCTAGAAGATGCAGAAATGTTGGCAAGTCAATTTTGGCCAGGCCCTTTAACGATGGTTTTGCCTGCAACTGGGTCAATAGTGGACTCGCTTAATCCAGGAGGAGTGAATATTGGAGTGAGAATTCCCGCTTCTGACGTTGCTATTGAACTTCTTTCCAAATGTGGACCATTGGCTACTACTAGTGCCAATCTTGCAGGTTGTTCACCTGCTATGAATGCAGAAGAGGTAGTTAGTTATTTCCCTGGTCTACCATTGTTAGCTCCATTACCTTGGCCAATTGCGTCTGGTTTAGCCAGTACTGTCATCTTGTGGAGAAGTCAGGGAAGCTGGCAGGTTGTAAGGAAAGGTGCTGTGATTATTCAAGAAGTTTAAAAATAATGATTTGGCTTATAGGGATGGTCTTATTACTACAGTCTATTTTTTATTGGGCCTTGAAACCTGCCATAAATTTAACTACACCAATTTTTGAATTAAGAGGCTTGATTTTTTTTGTTTTAATCTTATTGGCTTGGACTCCTTCAGGAGGTATTAATCGGCAGAACCCACCTTCTTAAGAGTTCCTCTTGATCTGCAAAACTTTTCTGAATAGGTCATTGTCTTGGGTTGATGACCTCAGTCTTTTAAGCCGGCTAACGGATTTGAACCGATGACCTTCGCTTTACAAAAGCGCTGCTCTACCACTGAGCTAAGCCGGCATTCATTGAATACTAACTAAGTAAGCTTCTAAAAACTTGACTATTGTCCCTAAGAGGACAATTCCTTTTATTCAAGACAATAATTCTCTTCTGCTTGGTTTATCATCAAAATCAAGAGATTGCTTGCCTAGAAGATCATTTTGAGCAATGAATTTAAAGGAAAGTCTATTTCCCTAAAACTATGAAATTATTTCTCTGAGCAAAAGTATTAAATAATAGATATTTACTTATTCAGCTGGAAACTAGCTTGATAAAAGGAATTCTCAAAATTTTTATGATGATATTTTTCAATCAAAGTTTTTAAGCTTCAAGATCTTCTAGGGACTGATCTGTTGGAATTTTGGTTTTAATAGCACCTGATGAGTCTCTTCTTATTGGCAAGTTAGCGACAAGAGCTGTCATTCGATCTTCTGTTTCTAGACTTACGGCTCCATCATCTATGTCGATCTCCACATATTTAGCGACGACTTCGAGGATTTCTCTCCTCATTTGATCTAAGAGGTCTGGGCTTAAATCAGTGCGGTCATGAGCAAGAACTAATTGAAGCCGCTCTCGAGCTGTATTGGCACTTGCTTCTTGGCGCCTAAGCAATTTGTTGAGAATGTCTCGCAGTGTCATGGGATTTAGAAAATCTTGGTTTGCATTAGACGCTTGAATTTGTCTCTGAGGCCTGAGCCTTCCTTTGAAGGGTCAATCATGGGAATATCCTTGCCTTGCAAACGACTAGCAATATTGGTGTAGCAACGTGCTGCGGGCGATTGGACTCCATTGAGTGTTAGAGGTTCTCCTCTATTGGTGCTGACAATTACCTGCTCATCTTCGAGGACTAATCCAAGCAATGGCAGGGCAAGAATATCTGTCACATCTTCAACAGACAGCATCTCCTGACTGGCAATCATTTTTGGACGCACCCTATTAAGTACGAGCTGGGTTGGATTCACCCCATGTGCATTTAGTAGGCCTATAACTCGATCAGCATCTCGAACAGCAGAAACCTCTGGATTTGTTACTACTATGGCTTCTTTAGATGCTGAAACAGCATTTTTAAAGCCGTCTTCAACTCCAGCGGGACAGTCGATTAGGACATACTCGAATTGCTCACTTAGTAAAGCAACTATGCGCTGCATATCATCAGGCTTGAGCCAATCAAGCATTCGTGGATTTCCAGCCGGTAAAAGCGCAAGGTTTGGCTCTTGCTTATGTTTCACAAGAGCCTGCTCTAAGCGGCAAGTTTCTTCAAGAACTTCTTGCGCTGTGTAGATGATTCGATTCTCTAGACCGAGCAACAAATCAAGGTTGCGCAATCCAAAGTCTGCATCTAAGACTGCAGTGGTTACGCCTTGCTTTGCAAGTGCAATGCCCAAATTTGCGGTCAGAGTTGTTTTTCCAACTCCCCCTTTACCAGAGCAGATAAGAATGATGCGTGTATTAGTCGCCACGGACCTCTTAAAAGTGGGCGCATCCTAAGTGGCCTTGGGTTTTTAAAAAGATAAATCGCTTAAGTTTTGCATTTATAAAATCTTTGGTGAGCCATTTGCGTTGTGTTTAGAGGGGCCAAATCATTCTTTGCCCTTTTGTCTCACGTAGTTGTGAGGCGGGAAGTCGCTGAATAGAGGTTCTTAGGAAAGCTGGAAAGAATTACTTCTTGCTGGTTTGATAACAATTCTGTCAGATTCGACTATGGCTTCTTCAGCTAAGCCTGGTTGAGGGCTTTCTGCTGGACCACGAGCAACTTTGCTCCCAATCCTTAGCTGCAGTGGCCTTAGTTGCAGTGCAACAATTTTGCAATGAATATTTCCTGTTTTACCAGCGTGGGCAGTTCCTCGAAGTCTCCCCCATATCAATACATCTCCTCCCGCAGAAATCTTCGCTCCAGGATTTACATCCCCAAGTAAAAGGACATCACCTTCGGCTTCTAGATTCTCACCTGAACGAAGTGTTCCTTGATGAAACAATATTCTTGGCATCTCATTGCCCTTGCTCCCTTTGAATTCAGCAGTTAAAGGAAGCTTTTTATTTGCATTGAGAGTTAAAAGAGTTTGATGGCCTAGTGATGATGCGCTGACAATTGTTTCAGGAATATTCGATTGGATGAGTTTGATTTGCAGGCCAGCCCTTTGAAGAAGCAATTGTATCTTTTGAAAATCTTTGCAGGTGAGAAACCAGTCAAGGCAATTAACCAATACTGGGCCTGGACGAAGATCTACTACTTGTCGAGGTAGTAATGCACGCCAATCTTCTTTACGGGTTAGCGGGAAAATAATCGTTTGTAGTTCATTACTTTCTTTATCCATGGAGATCAAAGAGAGATTGTTGGAAGATATTCACTGATGTTGGTTAAAAATTTAATTGGATTTTAAGTTCATGGTGAATCTCTTTGGGATGTATTAGCCAAGCAGCACTTTCTGTATGAATCAAACCACGAACTACAGAAGATACCTGTTCAAGTGCTTTTAGATGTTCTCCATCCCATAAGCGCAAACCTCTTTTATAGGGTTGATAACTATCTATTGCCTTATGTCTAAGAGTGCAGACCTTGTCTGGGTCTTGGCCAGTTTGTTCGACAAGTTTTCTCGCTTTTGCAAGTGCATTTAATTGATTCTCATTGCTTAAATGATTAATATTTAGAGCTTGTAGGAGATTGCGATTTATGAAACGGTTACATATTTCAGAAAGTTCATCAGGTGCTTCTTCTTTCCAACGCAATAAGTGATATCCAGTGCGGATATCATCATTTGATAGAAATTTTTCTAAACCCATATCATTTGGATTCCAAAGCCATGCCGCCATACACTCATCTGCCCAAATGTTGTTGGGCCCTAATTCTCTGGCTTTTTGTATGATTTGTTCTAAAAACCAGCTGCAAACCTCATTCAATCTATGGTTGTATACGCTTCGATACATGAGGTTTCTAACTACAAGATAGTGTTCAACTGCTGTTAATCCTTTTGGGTGAATTGCTAAATCACCGTCAGGTGCAAGTGTTAGTGCCGAGAGAATTCGCTCGAGATCTAGTTGCCCATATCTGGTACCTGTGCTGTAGCTATCACGTAAAAGATAATCAAGCCGGTCACAATCTAGTTGGCTACTTACTAGTGCCTTGATAAGTCGGTTTGTATCTTGGTTCTGTTCAAAAATTTTGGATACTTGATCTGCAGTTCCTGCTTTTAACTTTTCCAAGGTATTTCTTATTTCAGGGCAATGTCTAATCAAATTCGCTGTCCAACTTTCATGTTTTAGGCCAAACATTTCTTCGCCTGTGTGACTTAGTGGCGTGTGACCTATGTCATGTAATAAAGCTGCGCCATAGAGAATTCCTTTTTCTGCCTCAAGGCTGCTATCCAGCTTTATTAATCTTTTAAATGCCCTTCTTGCTATGTGAAAAACACCAAGAGAATGAGTGAATCGACTGGATTCAGCTCCATGAAAAGTTAAGAAGGCAGGACCTAGCTGTCTAATACGACGCAGCCTCTGAAATGGGGTTGAATCGATTAGTTCGATAACCATGGATTCAGAAGGATCATTGCTATCTAGGGTTATGCCTAGATGTAGAGGATCGTGATAGGTCCTTAGGCTCATTGACTGGGCATAGGAGGAGAGGTTTCTTCTATGGCCAATTCTGGTTCTTCAGAGTTTTCTTTCAGGGGCGTTTTTTTAAGGTTTTGAAGGTCAAGAGTTGCTGCTATTTGCAGCTCGGCATCTTGCAGCCATCGATCTTCATTGCTTCCAGGATTAAGTGGTTCAGGCATGTCCAATAATCGATCAGGTTCTATCCCCAGGTTTTGAATATCTTTGCCTGCAGGAGTCAGATAGCTCGCCACTGTTACTGCTAGTCCGCTTCCATCGCTAAGGGTGCTTAATGATTGGATTAACCCTTTGCCAAAAGTTCTATTACCAATGAGTTGTGAACGACCATTATCTTGCAATGCACCTGCAAGAATTTCGCTTGCACTGGCAGTTCCACCATTGATAATCGTGACCATTGGTCCGTCATAAAGAGTCTCTATTCCTGCAGGGATCGCATCATTAATACCTGCGCGATTTCTAGTCTCTACAATTGGCTTATTGCTTAGGAATGCATCGGCTACAGCTAGCCCTGAGCTAACCAGCCCTCCAGAATTGTTACGCAAATCTAATACCAGTCCTTCTACCTCTTTCTCTGAAAGTTCTTGTAGGGCTTCTTTGACTTGTTTAGGTACTCCCTCGCTGAATTGTGTAATTCGAAGATAACCAATTGTGTGGGATTCATTCCTTAAGCGACGAGTACGCACAGGACGTAAATCAACACTGCGACGTTCAAGCGTTATTTCTAGGGGTTCTTCGTTAGGTGGTTGGATTTCAACTAGTACTTGAGAACCGATATCTCCTCTAAGTCTTGCAGCGGTGGCTTCTAGGCCCAGGTTTTGAGGAGATTCGCCATTTACTTTCAATAAAAGTGTCCCGCTTAAAACCCCTGCATCAGCAGCTGGGGATCCTTCTAGAGGGGCAATTACTACAATTTTTCCGTCTTCATTTCTTGCTCCTAGTTGGAGCCCAACACCATTTATCTCGCTACCTAGATTGCTTGCTTTCAGTGCGTTGTAGTCGTTAGGCCTTAATAGCCTTGTGTAGGGATCTCCTAGCGGTTGCAGCATCTTGTCGATGGCCAAATATGCTTCTTCACTAGTTGAAATAGGTTCTTCAAGCGCCTTTTGCCTTAGACGCTTCCATCGAATTTGTTCGAATTTTGTTGGATCTAAATAACCTTGATTGACGAGACTCCAGCTCTCTAGAACGATTTGCTGGCCATCATTTAAGCCATAAGTCGCTTGCACATTGATGAATGCGCAAATCAACAAACTTCCTAGCGCAAGTACAAGCCTATGGAGAGTTTTTAACCAGGATTTAACAGATGGGGGCATTGGATTGATCCCTGGTGAGAACTTTGGGGCACATTTCAGTAGACTCTTACGTATAAAAGCTCACCTCTATAAATGGCGAACTCCTCACCTGTCTACGACTGGTTCCAGGAAAGGCTTGAAATTCAGGACATAGCTGACGACGTCACTTCAAAATACGTCCCTCCCCACGTCAATATCTTTTATTGCTTGGGAGGGATAACACTTGTGTGCTTTCTCATTCAATTTGCGACTGGCTTCGCAATGAC
>PVBE012035123.1_pt1 | contig 16067 bp, 13 predicted proteins | sample 1631181 | NCBI WGS metagenome assembly PVBE01 (sample SAMN08397723, study PRJNA350692) | Marine metagenome, whole genome shotgun sequencing project. | isolation source: water | place: Pacific Ocean | collected 2012-04
CAGGCGGCGGTCGTCCTCGGCGCCTGGGGCCTGAGCGGCCACTAGCCGGCGATGCGCACCGTGGCGGTTTCCGGCAGCGGCGCGCCGTCGCGGCAGTACTTCCGCGTGCGCCAGGGCGCGTCACTGCTGACGCTGACGGGCGGCAAGCTTGTCTCGGACGAGTTCCGCGTGATCAACGGCACGGTCCTCAACGGCGAAGCGATCGACGCGGATGGCTACCTCGGTTTCTACGCGAACACCGTGACCATCCTTCCGGAAGGCGGTGACCGTCGCGACCTCTTCGGCTGGGCGCTGCCCCAGTTCGGCAAGCACAGCGCGTCCCGCGCCGTGATGTCATGGCTGTTGCCGAAGAAGATCTACGACATGGATACCCGCCTCCACGGTGGGCCGCGTGCGATCGTCAACATCGGCGCGTGGGAGCGGGTCATGCCGCTCGACATCCATCCGACCTACCTCGTCCGCGCCATCCAGGCCGGAGACATCGAAGAGGCCCTCAGTCTCGGATTGCTCGAAGTGACGGAAGAAGACGTCGCGCTCTGCACGTTCGTGGACCCGTGCAAGATCGAGGTAGGGGACATCATCCGCAAGGGCTTGGACATGTACGAGGAGGAGGGGTAGCTCATGCGATTTCTCCGCAAGCTCATCGACAAGAATCGTTCGCTCTATCACGAGGAGGGCTCGAAGTTCCACAAGATGTGGCCGCTCTTCGACGCGATGGAGACGTTCCTGTTCGCGCCTGGCAACACCACGCCGAAGAAGGGACCGCACGTCCGCGACTACATCGACCTCAAGCGCACGATGTCGCTGGTCATCCTCGCTCTGGTGCCGTGCCTGCTGTTCTCGATCTACAACACCGGCTACCAGCACTTCCTGGCGTGGTCGGCGATGACGACCGATCAGGGGTACACCGCGAGCTGGATCCAGGGTCTGCTCTTTGGTGAGACCTACAACCCCGACGTCGCCAACCCCGACTTCTGGGACATCACGGTGTTCGGCCTCCAGCAGATGGTGCCGATCATCTTCGTCAGCTACTTCGTCGGTCTGAACATCGAGGGCATGTTCGCCGTGTGGCGCAAGGAAGAGGTGTCGGAGGGTTTCCTCGTCTCCGGCCTGCTGATCGCACTGATCGTGCCGCCCTCGATCCCGCTCTGGCAGCTGGCGATCGGCGTCGCGTTCTCGGTGGTCCTCTGCAAGGAAGTGTTCGGCGGCACCGGGATGAACATCTTCAACCCGGCGTTGATGGTCCGAGCGTTCCTGTTCTTCGCCTTCGCCGGCCAGATGAGCGGCTCGCGAGTCTGGGTCGCTGGCAACGGCAGCCACGACTTGATCGATGGCTACACCGGCGCGACGCCACTGGCCGCCGCCGCGAACGCGAGGCTCACGCAGGCCAATGTCGAGCCCACCAACACCGTCGAGAGCGCACAGAACGCCATCCTGGATGTGGCCGGAAAGCCGCTCGAGTGGTGGGACCTGTTCTGGGGGTTCTGCTCGGGTAGCGCCGGCGAGACCAGCGCCTTTTGTTGCCTGATCGGCGCGGTGATCCTGTTGGTCTCCGGTATCGCCTCGTGGCGGGTGATGGTCGGCGGAGTCATCGGACTGTTTCTCACCGGCTGGTTGATGAACTGGCAGATCGGTCATCAGGACGGCCTGTTCAGCCTGCCGCCGGAATACCACCTCGTGATGGGCGGGTTCGCGTTCGGCCTCGTCTTCATGGCGACGGACCCGGTTTCCAGCCCCGAGACCAGCGTCGGCAAGTGGATCTACGGATTGCTCATCGGATTCCTGACGGTGATCGTCCGGGCGGCGAACCCGGCCTATCCGGAGGGGACGATGCTCGCGATCCTTCTGATGAACGCCTTCGCGCCGGCCATCGACCACTTCGTCGTGGCTGCCAGCGTCCGACGGAGGAGAGCGCGCAATGAATAAGAACAGCAACACCTACGTCGTGCTCTTCGCAGCCAGCGTCTGCGTCGTGCTCGCCGCCGGTCTGGCGGCGACCTTCCACGGCCTCAAGACGCGGATCGACAGCAACAAGCTCTTCGACAAGCAGCGCAACGTGCTGATCGCTTGCGGACTCTACGACCCGACCGCGGGCGAGAAGTCGCGAGCCGACCTCGAGGCGATGTTTACGAAGGTTCGGCCCAAGGTGCTCGAGTTCTTCAAGAGCGAAGTCGAGGAGGAGTACCGGGAGCGTGGCGAACGGAAGAAGCGCAAGGTCAACAAGGTCACGCGCGCCGAGGATTCCAGCATCAAGATCGAGGATCTGGAAAAGGAGAGGCGCAAGAACCCCGATCGCATCCTCGGCGAGATCTACATCGCGGAGGACGGCGGCAAGAAGATCTACTGCATCCCGATCTCGGGCTACGGCCTGTGGAGCTGGCTCTACGGGTTCCTCGCTCTCGAAGAGGACAGGAACACGGTCCGCGGCATCACCTTCTACAAGCACGGCGAAACGCCGGGGCTCGGTGGTGAGGTCGACAAGGCGTGGTGGCAGAACAACTGGAAGGGCAAGAAGACCCACGACTCATCCGGCAAGCTGGTGAGCATCACGGTGCTCAAGGGCCAGGGCAACGAGTTCGCCCCGGACGGGCACAGGGTCGATGGCATCTCTGGCGCGACGATCACCAGCAATGGTGTCACCAAATTCGTCAAGGCCGACCTCGAGAAGTACGAAGCGTACTTCAAGGGATTGAACTGATCATGACAGCAACAGTCGACACCCCGGTCGAAGCGAAGCCCGAGACCTCGTTCTTCGGCAAGAAGGAGAAGCGCGCCGTCCTCGACCCCCTCTGGGACGACAACCCGATTTCGCTGCAGGTCCTCGGGATCTGCTCCGCGCTCGCCGTCACCATCAAGGTCGAACAGACCCTGTTCATGTGTGGCGCCGTGATCTTCGTGCTCTGCATGAGCAACGTGCTCATCTCGCTGATGCGCGACCTGATCCCCAACAACATCCGCATCATCGTGATGCTCACGGTGATCAGCAGCGTGGTCACGATCGTCAGCCTGATCCTCCAGGCGTACGCATTCGACATCAGCAAGGCGCTGTCCGTGTTCGTCGGTCTGATTGTTACGAACTGCATCGTGATGGGGCGCGCCGAGGCGTTTGCGATGGCGAACAGGCCGTGGCGCAGCTTCCTCGATGGGCTCGGCAACGCGCTCGGCTACACGTGGATCCTGATCGCCGTCGCGGTGTTCCGCGAGCTATTGGGTGACGGCAAGATCCTCGGTACGCGGCTCATTCCGGAGTCGTGGTACATGGATCAGGGCGGCTGGTACGTCAACAACGGCTTGATGGTGCTCGCGCCCGGCGCCTTCATCCTGCTCGGCGTGATCATCTGGATCCAACGGGCGATCTCCGGCTACTCGGAGGACAACTAATGCTGCTCCAAGGCGACCTCTTCAGCCTGATGCTCAAGGCGATGTTCGTCGAGAACATCCTCTTGGCGTTCTTCCTCGGGATGTGCTCCTACCTCGCGGTCTCGAAGCGAATCGACACCGCGATCGGCCTCGGCATCGCGGTGGTCTTCGTCTTGACGATCACGTCCCCGGTCAACTGGTTGATCCACAACTACGTGCTGCGGGAAGGCGCGCTCGTATGGTTGGGCGATTCGTTCAAGGACCTCGACATGAGCTACCTCCAGCTGATCTTCTTCATCGGCGTGATCGCGGCGATGGTGCAGATCGTCGAGATGGCGATCGACAAGTACAGCCCCAAGCTCTACACGGCGCTCGGGATCTTCCTGCCGCTCATCGCCGTGAACTGCGCGATCCTCGGCGCGTCGTTGTTCCTCGTCGAACGCGACTACACCCTCGCCGAGTCCACGGTGTTCGGTTTTGGCTCCGGTCTCGGCTGGTTCCTGGCGATCGTCAGCATGGCGGCCATCCGGATGAAGCTGCGCACGTCACACATTCCAAAGTCACTGCGCGGCCTGGGCATCACGTTCATCGTCACCGGCCTGATAGCCATGGCGTTCATGACCTTCAGCGGCATCCAACTTTGATCCTGAAATGGAATTCTTCCCCATCCTCGTCGGCGTCATCTGCTTGACGGTCGTTGTGTTGATGCTGATCGGCGTGCTGCTGTTCGCCGAGAGCAAGCTCGTCAACAAGGGCCTTTGCAAGATCGAGATCAACGGCGATCCGGACCGATCCCCCGAGATCCCCGGTGGTGGAACCCTGCTTGGCGTACTCAGTGGGCAGAAGATCTTCCTGCCGTCCGCGTGCGGCGGCGGTGGCACGTGCGCGATGTGCAAGTGCCAGGTCTTCGAGGGTGGTGGCGACATCCTGCCGACGGAGCTGACGCACATCTCGCGCTCCGAGGCCAAGGAGAACTGGCGCCTCGCCTGCCAGGTGAAGGTCAAGGAGAACATGAAGATCCGGGTCCCGGACGAAGTGTTCGGGATCAAGAAGTGGGAATGCACCGTCGCGTCCAACCACAACGTCGCGACGTTCATCAAGGAGTTCGTGGTCAACCTGCCGGAGGGCGAGACCCTCGCCTTCCAGTCCGGTGGCTACATCCAGATCGATGTCCCGAAGTACAAGAACCTCCGCTACCGGGACTTCGACATCGAGAAGGAGTACCACGAGGATTGGGACAAGTTCAAGATCTGGGACTACGTCGCGAACAACGACGAGGAGTGCTTCCGCGCGTACTCGATGGCGAATCACCCGGCGGAAGGAAACCGGGTCATGCTCAACATCCGGATCGCCTCGCCACCCCCGCGCACCGAGGGCATCCCCCCCGGGATCTGCTCTTCGTACGTGTTCAGCCTGAAGCCCGGCGACAAGGTCACGATCTCGGGGCCCTACGGCGAGTTCTTCATCAAGGACACCGACCGCGAGATGGTCTACATCGGTGGTGGTGCCGGAATGGCGCCGCTGCGTTCGCACATCTTCCACCTGTTCCACACGCTGAAGACCGGCCGCAAGGTCAGCTACTGGTACGGTGCACGTTCGAAGCGCGAGATGTTCTACACCGAGGAGTTCGAGGCGATCGAGAAGGAGTTTCCGAACTTCTCCTACCACGTAGCCCTTTCGGACGCTCTTCCGGAGGACAACTGGACCGGGCACACCGGGTTCATCCACCAGGTGGTCTACGGCAAATACCTCGAAAACCACGAGGACATCGACAACGTCGAGTTCTACCTGTGTGGACCGCCGCTGATGAACAGCGCCGTGTTGCACATGCTGGACGAGATGGGTGTCGAAGAGCAGATGATCGACTTCGACGACTTCGGCGGATGAGACCGTGACCGCTCGTCGCCTAGGCTTGGCGGTGCTCGTCGCATCGGCTTCGTTCGTTGGTGGCTGCCAACAATCGGCGCCAAGCATCACGACGCTGCGGGGACAGACGATGGGGACGGCCTACACGATCAAGGTCGTTCTCCCGTCTGCGAAGGAACGACTCGCCGTCGAGGGTCGCCTCGCCGAGGCGCTGGGCGAGTTCGATCTCGTGTTCAGCACGTACAACCCAAAGAGCGAGATCAGCCGTTTCAACGCACATGTCACGCACGAACCATTCGTGCCGACGCGAGCGTTTTACGCGTTGGTCGTGCGCGCCCTGGATCTGGCCAAGCGGACCCGCGGGGCATTCGATCCGACAGTCGGGCCGGTTCTCCGGTTGTACGGCTTCGGACCGGGCGGCAAGAAGCCGGAGACACCACCGAACGCCGACGCGATCGAGGTGGCGCGCAAGCAAACTGGTTGGCAGCGGATTCACGTGTCGCAGGGCGGCGATCTGACGAAGGAGATCCCGACGCTGGAACTCGACCTCAACGCGATCGCCAAGGGCGCTGGCGTGGATGTCGTCGCGAAGGTCCTCGACGGCATCGGATGCGCGAGCTACATGGTCGAGATCGGCGGCGAGGTGAGTTGTCGCGGAATGAAGCCGGACGGCAAGGCGTGGCGGCTTGGCGTGGCGCTGCCGAGCCCAGCCGGCGGTCCCGTCGACTTCGCGGACAAGGTTGATCTTGTCGACCGGGCGATGGCGACGAGCGGGTCCTACATGCAGTTCCGCGATTTGGGAAAGGACAGGGTGCACCACATCCTCGATCCGCGCACGGGACGGAACGCAGAGTCGAAGACCGTCAGCGTGACGGTCATCGCGAAGACGTGTGAGCTGGCAGACGGATTGGCTACCGCGATGATGGTGCTCGGCCCGGACGAGGGCGAGAAGGTGCTTGCGACGTTCGCCGGGGATGACGTCAAGGTGCTCTTCCTCGTCCAGGGCGAGAAGGGCATCGAGCGGCGGACGCACCACTGGTAGTGTCGTGCCCTCATGGCCACGAAGGATCCTGAAGGTAGCTGTCTGTGCGGGAAGGTGCGGTATCGGATCACCGGAGGCGACGCCCGCGAGGAACATCTTTTGGGGTAGTCGCGCGCCGTGGTTCCTCGACACGGGGTCTCTCCCCCGGCACGAAGAGCTTCCCGAGTAGTCGACTCTTCTTGTGGGCTAGATGTGAACGAGGATCTGCGACTTCATGACGCTGCTCCGCTTCATCTTGTCGAACGGCACATACTGCCGCACTGGTTTCTTCGTGCTCTTCTTGCCGGTGCCGTGCCTGAACTCCGTGATGACGATGAGGTAGTCCTTGCCCATGCCGGCCAGCCGGCCCTTGTGCCAACCCGCTTCGACCTGGTGGCCGAGGCCACCTTCTTCGAACGACTCGGCGTTGACGAACGTGACTACCCTGCCGAGCAGTCCCTTGAGGATGTCGGTGAGGGTCTTGTCTGCGAAGCCATGTGCGGGGGAAGTTCTCGGCTTTTGGTCGGGTCAGGAGAGGCTTGGGGGGCAGGGGCGGATTCACTCATCGGGGTCGTCCTTTGGCGAGGGAGCCTCACGTCGGTGGCGTGGAGAGGGTAACACCGCATGCTACCGGGCTCGATCGAAGACCCCAACTCCTTCCGGACACCTGACCGATCTGCTAGCCTGCCGCGACCGATGACCGTTCCGACCGACGAGGAATTGATCGAACGTTGGCGCGGTGCAGAAGCGCCGCTCCTGCCCCTTCTCCACGCGTTCCACGACCGCGACGGATTCCTCTCGGAGGATGCGTTGCGCGCCGTGTCCACGGGACTGAAGACGCCGCTGGCGGACCTCTACGGGACGGTGACGTTCTACCATCACTTCTCTCGGGTGCCCGAAGGGCTGCACGCCCCCCGCGTGTGCACTGGTCCCGTGTGCTGCCTGCGCGGCGCCAACGACGTCCTCGCAGAACTGCGCAAGGACGGCGCGACGCCCATGGCTTGCTCGGGTCGGTGTGACCAGCCGGTTCCGGTGTTGCGCGGCGCCGAGACGCTCGTCGGCGCCACTGCCGCGGAACTCGTGCACGAGCCGTCCGCGCTGCCGGCGCCCAATCCGGGCGGTATCGAGGAGTGCGTCTTTGGTGGGATCCGCGAACTGAACCGCAGCACGCTCCAAGGCTACGGTGACTACGCCGCTCTCGCCAAGGCGCGGGCGATGTCGCCAGAAGACCTCGTCCAGGTGATCACGGACAGCAAGCTCGCCGGACGTGGTGGTGCAGGGTTTCCGACCGGCGTCAAGTGGAAGGCCGTCGTCGAGGCGGATGGAGACCCGAAGTCCATCGTCTGCAACGCGGACGAGGGCGAACCGGGTTGCTTCAAGGACCGCGCGATCATGGACTACGACCCGCACCAGATGATCGAGGGCATGGCGATCGCCGCGCACGCGACCGGCGCGACGCGCGGGTTCATCTACCTGCGCTACGAGTATCCGGAGACCCAGGGAATCCTCGATCGCGCGATCGCCGAAGCCGAGGCCGCGGGCCACATCGGCGACCCGTTCAAGCTCTACGTGCGTCGGGGCGCTGGCGCCTACATCTGCGGCGAGGAGGGTTCGCTGCTGAACAGCCTAGAAGGGAAGCACCCGTTCCCGCGCAACCGCCCGCCGTTCCCGGTGACGCACGGCTACGAGGACAAGCCGACCGTCGTCAACAACGTCGAGACGCTCGCGTCGGTGGCGCCGATCGTGATGAACGGGGCCGAGTGGTACCGCAACCTGGGCTTGAACGACCAGGCTGGCACGAAGCTCGTCAGCCTTTCGGGCGACATCCGCACGCCCGGCAACTACGAAGTTCCGCTCGGATTGCCGCTGCAGACGCTTCTCCACGAATGGGCCGGCGGCCCGCCCGAAGGTCGCACCATTCAGGCGGTCACGATGGCGGGGCTCTCCGGTGGGTTCCTCGCCGGCGACGACCTCAATGTCACGCTCGACGAGCCCAGCATCCGGAGCAAGGGGTCATTCCTCGGCGCCGCGGGCATCATCGTCTTCGATGACAGCCGCGACATGATTCAGGTGGCGCACAACGCCATGGAGTTCTTCGCCCACGAGTCCTGCGGGAAGTGCTTCCCGTGTCGCATCGGAACGCAGCGCTTGATGGAGCGCCTGGCGGGTGAAGCCGGACCTCCAGAACTCGACAAGTGGCAGGGAGAGGTGACGGATATCGGCAAGGTGATGAAGGCGACGAGCGCGTGTGGCCTTGGCATCGCGGCGCCACTCGTCACGGACAGTCTCATGCGCTACTTCCCCGACGCGGTCAGCCGACACGTCTCTGGTTCGCTACAATAAGCCTGACATGACAGCCATCGGATCCGATACCAAGCTGCTGACAATTCAGCTCGACGGCGAGGATGTCTCCTACAAGGAAGGAGAGACGGTCTACGAGGTCAGCCGGCGGCACGCCAAGGATGTGCCGACGCTGTGCTACGACTCGAGGCTCGATCCCTTCGGCGGCTGCCGCATGTGCGTGGTCGAGGTCGAGGGGATTCGCAATCCGGTGGCGTCGTGCACCACGAAGGCGACCTCCGGCATGGTCATCCGTACGCGCACGGACCAGGTCGAGGAATACCGCAAGACGCTCCTCGAGATGGTCGTGTCCGAGAACCACCAGGTGGATGTCGATGAGCTGGCTGGTTACGCGTCGCAGGAGCTCGCGGAACTGGTCGACCGCTACGAGGCGCGCACCGGTCGTTTCCAGGGCAAGAAGTCCGGCAAGAGCAAGATCGAGGAGGACCCCAATCCGTTCATCCTCCGCGACTACGAACAGTGCATCTCGTGCTATCGCTGCGTGCGGGTCTGCGCGGAGCAGGAGGGGGACTACGCGATCAGCGTCGCTAACCGCGGGTTCGACACGCAGATCACCACGGAATTCGACGGCCTCCTCAAGGGGTCTTCCTGCACGTTCTGCGGGCAGTGCGTGCAGACGTGTCCGACCGGTGCCCTTTCGGATCGCAAGGCGCTCCGCGATGCAGACCTCCCCGAGCCAGTGCAGAAGACGCGGACCGTCTGTGCCTACTGCGGCGTCGGCTGCTCGGTCGATCTGTTGTCGAAGGGCGACAAGATCGTGGGCGTCCTGCCGGCGATGGACGGCCCCGCCAACGAGGGCGCGCTGTGCATCAAGGGCCAGTTCGCCTTCGACTTCGTGCAGCATCCCGAACGCCTGAGAACGCCGATGGTCCGTAACGACGACGGAGTCTTGGTGCCGGCGAGCTGGGACGTGGCCCTCGACAAGGCCGCGGCGGGCTTCATGAAGGCCAAGAACGAACACGGTCGCCACAGCGTCTACGCGATCGCGTCCGGTCGTTCTCCCAACGAAGCCAACTACACGGTCCAGAAGTTCATTCGAGCAGGGTTCGCGACCAACCACGTGGACAACTGCTCGCGTGGTTGACACGCCCCGACGGTCGCCGGTCTGACGGCCACGATAGGTAGAGGTGCGATGTCCAACACGCTGAAGTGCATGGAGAAGCCCGACGTGATATTTGCGATCGGGACGAACATGACCGAGTGCCACCCGGTGGCGGCGCTGCGGCTCAAGAAGGCGATCAACCGTGGCGCCAAGATGATCGTCGTCGATCCGCGACGGATTCCGATGGTTGATATTGCCGAGCTCTACCTGCCGATCCGCGTGGGTTCGGATGTGCCCCTGATCCTGGCGATGTGCCACGTGATCCAGCGCGAGGGCCTGATGGACGAGCAGTTCATCGCCGACCGCACCCGGGAGAGCGAGGCGTTCTTCGCGCACATCGCGAAGTTCACCCCGGAGTGGGCGGCTGGGATCTGCGGCGTCCCCGCGGCGGACATTGAGAAGGCAGCGATCATGTACGGCTCCGCCGACAAGGGCGCGGTCTTCTACACGCTCGGCATCACCGAGCACGTGTGCGGCGTCGACAACGTGCAGTCCCTGTGCAACCTGGTGCTGATGACCGGGAACTTCGGGAAGGAAGGAACGGGCCTCAACCCGATGCGCGGCCAAAACAACGTCCAGGGTGCCGGCGATAACGGTGCCGTCCCCGCGAACTTCTCCGGCTTCCAGTCCGTGGTGCTTCCCGAGCATCAGGCCAAGTTCGAGAAGCTCTACGGCGTGAAGGTGGACATGGTGAAGGGCAAGACCAAGGTCGCCGCTGTCAACCAGGCAGGCGAGGAGACCCGCGCGATGTTGATCGTGGGCGAGAACACCGTCGTGTCGGATGCGGACCGCAAGCACGGCGAGGCACAGCTCAAGAAGCTCGACCACCTGGTCGTCGTCGATCTCTTCATGACCGAGACCGCCGAGTTGGCCCACGTCGTGCTGCCGGCTACCGCGTGGGGCGAGACCGATGGTTCGTGCGTGAACACCGAGCGTCGCGTGCAGCGTCTGCGCGCGGCCGTCCCGGCACAAGGCGAGGCGAAACCCGACTGGTGGACCCTCTCCCAGATCGCCAAGCGCTGCGGTATCCCGGGATTCGACTACGAATCCGCCGAGGATGTCTTCAACGAACAGTGCGCCGTCGCGCCGATCTACAAGGGCCTCGACTGGGACCGGATCGCCGACAGCGAGTACGCTTGGCCGGTTCTGGACAAGAACCACCCCGGTACGCCCATTCTGCACGTCGACGAGTTCAAGAACGGTCGAGGCATCTTCAAGGTGATCGACTACCGACCGCCGGCGGAGGAAGTGAGCGACGCCTACCCGCTCTGGCTCACCACAGGGCGCCGGCTCGAGGCCTACCACACGCGCACGCAGACGGGTCGATCCGCGGGCATCGAGTACCTCCTCTCGGAGGAGACGCTCGAGGTGCACCCCGACGATCTGGCGAGTCTCGGGTTCGAGGATGGCGAGACGATCCACATGAGCAGTTCCCGCGGTTCGGTCGACATCAAGATCGAGGCGTCCAGGCAGTCCCAGCCCGGCACCGTGTTCTGCAGCTTCAGCTTCAATGACGTGCCGGTGAACAACCTGACAGGCCATGGCTACGACCCGGTCACGGATACCGCGGAGTTCAAGGTGTGTCCCGTCAGGCTGGAGTCGGACCCGGGCTGAGTGGCCAGCCAGCCGGATCGACTCCCTACCGCGCCCGTCCCCTCCACCTGAATCTCTCGCATGCGCCGGGGCGAAAAATGGCCTAAGACCCGGCACGCGGCCCCCTTGTCAGGGGCCCCTTCGATCGGGGCCGTTTTCCAGCGTCCCCGCGGGAACCTTCCCCTTGAATAGATCCCGACAGGCTCAATAGTTAGGAGCATTCGCACTGCCCCGGGTCTCACCCCTCCCATCAGACCCGGCACTTGCCGCCCCCCCCTGACACCGCCCCCGGCGAGGATTCCAACATCCAAATGGTAGGAAGCGGTGGTGTCTGAGCTAGACGAAGGACGACTGGATGACAACGACTACCGAGACCAACCGATTCCGCGTTTTCACGCGCAAGAACATGGACGACATCCCCCAGATCCGGGCTCTCCCCGAGTCCGAGAGGGTGGCGATGTCCGCGGTCTCAGCGGTTCTGCCTTTCCGGGTCAACCAATACGTCGTGGACGAATTGATCAAGTGGTCCGACGTCCCGAACGACCCGATGTTCCAGCTGACGTTCCCCCAGCCGGAGATGCTCGCTCCCGAGGACGTGTCACGCATGACCGAGCTCGTCGTGACCGGAGCTTCCGCCGACGTGGTGAAGACCGCTGCGCGGGGCATCCAACGGCGGCTCAACCCGCATCCGGCGGGCCAGAAGGAACTCAACGCGCCGCACCTCGGCGAAGACGTCGTGCCCGGTGTGCAGCACAAGTACAGAGAGACGGCGCTCTTCTTCCCCTCCGCGGGGCAGACCTGCCACGCCTACTGCACGTACTGCTTCCGTTGGGCCCAGTTTGTCGGCCTCGACGACCTGAAATTCGCCAGCAAGGAAGCCGACACGCTCGTCCGCTACCTGAAGGCGCATCCCGAGATTCGCAGCGTCCTGGTCACCGGTGGCGATCCGATGGTGATGAAGACGAAGGTCCTTCGCCGATTCATCGAGCCGCTGCTCGACCCGAAGCTGTCGCACATCGAGAGCATTCGTTTCGGAAGCAAGGCGCTCGCGTACTGGCCATTCCGGTTCACCACCGACGATGACGCGGATGATCTGATGCGGTTGTTCGAGGAAGTGCGGGAAGCTGGGAAGCACGTGGCCTTCATGGCTCACTACAGTCACCCGCGCGAACTCGAGACCACAGAGGCACAGGCCGCGGTGCGTCGCGTGTTGTCAGCCGGCGCGGTGATTCGCTGCCAGGCGCCGCTCATCCGGCACGTCAACGACGCGTCGGAAGTGTGGAGTCGCATGTGGCGCATGCAGACGCGGCTCGGAATGGTACCGTACTACATGTTCGTCGAGCGCGACACCGGCGCGGCTCGCTACTTCGAGGTACCGCTCAGTCGCGCCCATCGGATCTTCAACGATGCCTACAACCGTGTCTCCGGTCTCGCACGCACGGTGCGCGGCCCATCGATGTCGGCGACACCTGGCAAGGTCGTGATTGACGGAATCACGAAGATCAACGGCGAGAAGGTATTCGCCTTGAGGTTCCTGCAGGGACGGGATCCCGACTGGGTCGGCAAGCCGTTCTTCGCGCAGTTCGACGACGAGGCCACGTGGCTCGATGACCTCGAGCCTGCGTTTGGCCAAACTGAGTTCTTCTTCGAAGCGGGCATGCGCAAGATTCTCCGAGGTGCTCAGGGTCCACGGCGTGGCTTGCACCTATTGCACTCCCGCAACGGGCGCGCGGCCTCCACGGGCGCGTAGTGCTCCTCGTTGTCCGGCGTGTGCTCGACTACTTCATCGCCCACGCCAGCCGCATCAACTGCACGCCACCCTTGAGGTCGTGCACGCTGCTGATGTAGTCGCGACCGTTGTCGGACACGACCTCGGGCGCGGCGACTGCGATCGTGCCGATCTTCTTTGCGTCCGAGTCCAGACCGAAGTCCATCGAGTCCTTCGACCGGTATACGTGGGTCAGCGGTTTGCGGTAGCTCGTCGTGCGGAACAGGTAGTAGTAGCCCTCGCGGAAGACGACGTGCGGACACTCGGCGGACCACATGCCCGATCCTGGACTGCCGCCGTAGCACACGCGCGTCGGTCTCGACCAATCGACGAGGTCCTTTGACGTGCGGCAATATATGCTGCCGGTGTCACGACGGTTCTTCGGGTCCGGGTTGCCTGTGTAGTAGCAGTGGAACGTGTCGCCGACCTTGATGGTCATTGGGTCGCGTGCCTCGCCCGGGCCGATGAACACGCGGCTCTGCCCCCGGGCGTTCTTGTGCCGCTCGAACTTCCGACCGTCCGCGCTGGTCGCCAGGCAGATCTGGCAGTGCTCCATCTCCGACCGGTGGCCGCCGTAGAGCATGTAGAACCGGTTCGCGTGCGTGACGACGTGCGGAGCCTGGATCCACTCCTTGCCGCCCCAGTCGTCGACGCTCTCGCCGTGTTGTGGGCTCACGCGCATCGCGATGCCCTTCTGCTTCCACACTCGTTGTTCGAGCGAATTGCCTTCCCACGCGTAGAGCAACCGACCGATCTTTGTGCTGCGGATGCACGCCCAAAGGTGCCACGCGCCGTCTTGTGACCGGAACACCGCGTGATCCACGATCTGCTGCTTCTCGCCGGTGAGGGCACCCAGGTCGGGGTTGTCACCGATGTGCCACGGCTTGCCCTGTACGACGGGCATCAACTTCGGGGCGACACCGCCCGGCATGGACACCGTCGCAATCACGGGGAAGTGATCCGAGGGGTACCTTCCGTCGATCTTCGCCGTGTCGATCGAAGCGTTTGCCACCGCGAACTCCTCACTCACGAAGACGTGGTCGATCTTCCCGCGTCCAGGCCGCCGAAAGCCAGTGAACGTCGCCACGTTCTTTGCCTCCGGGTGGATGACACGGAAGGAATCCCGAAGCCCGTGTTCCCTCATGTGCCGCATCGCCGTGGTGCCTTCATCGGAATTGAAGTCTCCGGTCACGATCGTCGGCAGCCGAAAGATCTTCGTCCACGCGCTTATCAACTTGGCGCTCTCGAGTCGGGCGGTGCGTCCGCGGTGGTCGAAGTGCGTGTTCGCGTAGAGGAACCGGCTGTGGCTCTTCCGATTGCGAAGGACAGCCCACGTGCACACGCGGGGCAGCGCGGCGTCCCAGCCCTTGCTCCCTACCTCGTCCGGCGTGGGACTCAGCCAGAACGTGCCAGAGGCCTCGATTGCGATGCGGTCGGTCCGCACGAACACCCTGCAGGACTCGCTCTTCGTCTTGCCTTCGCGGTACGCGCCGAATGTCTGGTACTCGGGCAGCGCCTGTTCGAGCTGTCGAACTTGAAAGTGCAGCGCCTCCTGCAGTCCGAGAATGTCCGGCGCGAATGCCCGGATCCGCGCGACGACCATGTGCGTTCGCCGTTCCCAACGATTCCGCCCGTCGTTTGCCGTTCCGTATCGGATGTTGAACGTCATCACGCGAATCGGTTCCGCAGCTTTCTTCCCGGATTCCTGGCCTGGTGCCGAAATCCCACAGCACACGGAGAGGACGAGCAGGAACCTACGTGTTGCGGAGTGCATTCCGATAGTCTCCTGCAATCTGATCCGACGAACAACGCGGTGGTACTGGGCCACAAGGAAATGGCAGACAGTTCCGCGTTGGCGTAGCCCGTCTTTTCCCAGGCTGCCGACGGGCTGACTGACCCGTGGGCGAAGCACCGGAATCTGAAGGTGCTCTACGCCGGCAAGGCGGGGATGCGCCGCGAGACGGAGTTTGGGCGTTCCTCGCGAGTGCGCTGGCGTTCGTGCGGGGGAATCGGGGACGGTTGTTCTTCTCGGATGTTGGGGTACCGCTGGTTCGTGGATCCGCGGGGGAAGAGGTCGTCGGCGGCTCGGTCTGGTGGTGGGGTGCGGTAGGTAGGGGGGCTACCGGAGGTCTACCCCTCGACCCCGACGCAGCTGGCCATCTCGCGCTGGGCTCTGCCTTCCCGCGCCTACCGTTTCGGATGCGGTGGGGAGTCCACGGGCGCGTCGTTTTGGGAGCTGCGGACGGTCCGTACAAAAAGTAACCCGGAGGCGCACCACACACCTCCGGGTCAAGATCCCTGCCACAGGTCCGAAGTACCCGTTGCAAATCTATCCACCTGACGCGTTGTAATGCACACCGCGTGCCACGGCCCCCGAAATCTCCCGTGTGGATCCTAAGTGAATTCTGGTAATGGGGTTGAATAGCGCGGTCGGCTCGCGCCGCGGTCTCGGAGAACGCGGAATTCGTCGGAGACCTGACAGTGGGGCCGGGGGGGGCACGGCGGAATCCGGTTGGTGACTCTGGATCGCCTCAATGCATAAAAAAACCCGGAGGCGCACCACACACCCCCGGGTTTTGGATCCTGCCACAGGTCCAAAACAACCCATGCTCATCTTTCCACCAGCGGCGGGCACGCAGCATCCGTGCCAGGGGAGGCAATAGAGAGAAGAAATCCTAACCTATTTGGAGTCAAAGGTTTGTCCGTCCGGTCAAGAGTGTGGAAAGGTCTCCAGGTGCCGACGATGGTTTGGGCCGACGCCGAGAAACCGTCACTCCGTCCGGATCCCGTCGGTGGATCGTCGATCAGCCACGGCTTTCCTAGCCATCCTTTGCGGCTTGCCAGATCGCTTCCATTTCCTCGAGGGAGGCGTCCGCGAGGCGTGAGCCGAGTTCGGCTTCGACCCGACCGAAGCGTGACCGGAACCGTTCGTTGGTCCCGCGAAGGGCCATCTCGGGATTGACGCCGGTGTGCCGGGCCAGGTTCACCAGGCTGAA
>PVBE011982519.1_pt1 | contig 16063 bp, 14 predicted proteins | sample 1631181 | NCBI WGS metagenome assembly PVBE01 (sample SAMN08397723, study PRJNA350692) | Marine metagenome, whole genome shotgun sequencing project. | isolation source: water | place: Pacific Ocean | collected 2012-04
CTCGCCAACTTTATGCGGACACTGGCTTTGCCGAAGGAAGTGGAACACTGGTCGTTGACCACGCTGCGAGAGAAGCTGGTGAAGATCGGAGCCAAGGTGGTCAGCCATGGCCGGTACGTCACGTTCCAATTAGCCGAGGTTGCCGTGCCGAGGAGCTTGTTCCAGAAAATCCTGGGCCTGATTGATGATTTGCGACGAAGACCCGTTCCGGCGTAGGCCGACGGAATCGACGGCGAGGAGATTGCGACACGAGAGGTGTGTCTGAATGGCGAGAGAAACGACCAAATGGCCTTCCAAGCGTGGGCCGATTACCAAAATCATGTCATCGGATGTCTGCAAAAGGAATAGGGTGCCTTGGAGATGGGGCCGCGATACGATTTCCACGAATTTGGATGTCATCTGGGGAATGTCGGTTAATGGGTCCTGAGCCTAGTATGATTTCCGCGAACCTGGAGGTTATCTGGGGAATGTCGGATATGATGTAACTGGAAAATTTCGGCTGGGACGAGAAGCTGAAAGGAGAGTTGGTCATGCCTATGCGATTGCTGAGGATGGTCCTATTCGCAGCCCTGGTGCTCGTCCCTGGGACCGCGTTCGCCGGCAGTGGTGGCGGCGGCGGCGGCGACGACGGCGACGACGGGGGTGCCGACACTGAAGTGGACGAGACCACGACGGCGCCCCAGGGGGTGGAACCGGTGGTCGCTCCGATCGACATCGCAGCCAAATCCATCGATTATTCTCCTCCGATGACCCACCAGCTCATGGCGCGCGCCGTCGCCGGTATCATGATTGACAGAACTTTACGAACAGGCGACAAAATATTTGAAAAGGTAACGGGCGTTAGTGGCAAGGGTGGGACTATCACCACCATGAAATTCTTGGCGGGAGAAATACCTAAAGCCGCTTTAGAACAAATTGTTGGTCCAGTCGCCGCGGAAACGGTGGTTGTAGGATTGAGCGTGGTCAAGGATCAGGCCGAATTACCTCGCAGTGCCACCTCTACCGACAGGGAAAAAGGCGCGGTTAGCACGGTTTCTAAAGCGGCTGAGGACAAGCTTAAAGGCTGGTACAACGGCCTCAACATCTTGGCAGGGACTGTTTCGGGGACGTTGTCGCATGGCGACCTAGTCAAAGCCTGGCACGACAGCCTCCAAGGGGGGCTGCATACGCGACGCGCCCGCGCGGGGTCGCCTCCTTGACGGAGACGACGATGACATAGCCGAAACGACGCTCAATCGGAAGCGAACTAGCGCCGCGACCGGCCGAGCACCTTGATGCACTGGAAGACAGACAAGCAGGGGGAATTAAACACCACGGTATCCCACGCGCAAGAATGTAGATGGAGAAGGCAATGCATGGGTTCTTGACCATTCGATGTCTGGCCGCGGTCGCTGGTGTCCTTGTTGTGGCCGGTTGCGCGGCGCCACCAGAGTTAGAGGTTTCCGTTCCGCAACCTGTCGCCGAGGAAGAGGTTCGGATTGACATCAAGGGGGCCATCGCTGGAATCGTCCAGACCATGCGGGGCGTGAAACCGGGCACCGTCGACGGCATCCGGTTCGACCCCGGCGCCAAACCGAACCTACTCGTCGAGCCCGGCTTCGCTTACAAGGGGTTCGCCCTGACTGAGACCAAGATCACGGAGTATGGACAGCCCAAGGACGATCCCGATGCGCGGACGATCGAAGGTTTCCTCAACTTTGAGGACGCTTACGGCCGAAGAAATGCCGTCCGCTTCAAGGCCGGCTATCGTATCGGCGCCGACAGCATTACGTTTACCAAGGTTGCCGGCGGCCAAGTCTACATTTCCGAACCCGCCGTTGAGGTGTTCATCGCCCCGAGCACCGTGGTGGCCGGGGGGCTGGCAGCGACGAAGGACTATGGGGCGCTCTATAAGCTTGTCGTCGAGAACGCCGTTTCCCCCAAGAAACCCGCGTCGGTGCCGAAGGGAAAACACGATTACATCATCTTCGGCTTCTTCAAGAACCGAGTTTCGCCGACCGCCAAGGTCGATCTCAGGCTGAGCGACCAAAGCGCCACTGCGGGCGGCTACAACAAGGGCGTGAGCATCCACAACTTCCGAGGATGGCCGGTGACCATGATGCCCGCCCGCTTCAAGCTTCATGGCGACGCGCCGCTCTATGCCAAGGTAGTCTATAAACCGGGTAAGGAGCTCGGAGCCTTCCAGCGTCAGGAGCGACTGGTCGGACTTTATGCACTGGGCAAGAGCCAACCGGCTCCCGAGAGCTCGCGTGGCGTCTTGAACGCGGAAGAATCCAGCGCCATCGTCAGCCAAAGATGCATCGTTCCGAGGCTTAGGGGGAATAAATCCCTGCCCGTAACAGTTCGTGACCGCCGGTTTTTCGTCGATCCATGTGATCCAAAAAAACGCACCGAAGGACTGGCGAAACTGACGCCCGCCGAAGCCAATGAGGCTTGGACGTGTTTGCGCGACGAGTTGCAAGACGGATGGGAGAAATCGAGCCATCCTATTGTGAACGATTATCTTGATTGGCAGCCCTATACCAACGGGATTTTTCAAGGTGCCGCCCAAGGCGGTTGCTACATGGAAATAGTGGCCAACGCCGACGGGGCACCCTACGGAAGATATGAAAAGTCTGGGCTCTTGCCCTACGGGACCCGCATCGTAAAAGGGACCTTTGCCGGGACCCAGGATGGCAAACTAATGCTCGGTACCCTTCTCACCATGGAAAAACTCATCGGCAAGGCCGATACGGTCACGTCCGGAAGCTGGCGGTTCACCCACATACTTGCCGACGGCAATGCGTCCGATTCTCAAACCAAAGAGGGAATGAAAGAAATCGCCGATTGCATTTCGTGTCACCGGGACGCGAAGTTCGGTGACTTCGTCTTTTTCCCACCGAAATTGGCGCGACGGAAGACGGACTGACCCTTTTTTCCCGCGACCCGTTCCCTCCTTGAAAAAAATCTTGTGGCCTCAATGTAATTCCATATAGGCCCATCCGGCCCGAGTTAAGCATCGACAACGGGTGGGCCTCGCGCACAACAATGACTTGCTTGGGCGCGTCGATACTTCGCTAACACACGCTCAGGCTCGAAAAGTTGATGCTACCCTCAGTGCCCTACGTGCTGCACAGAAGCTCTGCGCGTTTGAATGAATTCTCGCCGTCCTTGGAAGAGGAACTCAAAGCAAACGCCATGGCCGCCACTGGTGATCGCCACTACGCCAGCTTCAGCCAACTGAGCTGCGGCCCCGCGGGAGACGGCGCGGCCGGATTCTGGTTCGCCCGCCCGCCGTAAGGGCCAGGGAAATACGGGTTAATTCTATTTGCCCGGCGACTTGTCAAAATAATATTCCCGGGAACATATCCCAGAGAATTATCAATACGATCCAACGAAGGCACATAGTCCTTGTTGTGAGAATCTAGGGACAAGGGTATTCCGAGAACTGGGCAAGTATCTGGAATATCAGGAATGTCTTTAAGAGTAATGGAGAATCCCTTGCCATCTCGCTTTGCATTTCCTTTAGCCGTACGAAGCCAAGCTTTTCGTGGATCTCTTCGCAGACTGTTTCTGTTGTTGTCCTCCATGTTTTCCTCCAGAATATAACATCCTATTCGGGGCAATTACGCAGAACTCGGCACCCAATAATCCATTGGCACAATAATAAACTGTACCTGCACATCACCCTCCAGAATAAAGAACTGAGCCGCCTTCACTTTCTCACCAAGGTTATAGAGCCAAAAAAGACGATACTTAATCCGGGGACAGTATATACTTAATCCGTGAACAGTATACTTATTTCAGGTCTCCTTTCGGACGTTGATGGGCTGCGGGTGGCACTGGCACCTCTCCCGGCCCTTGACTTCGCCAAACACCTGCGGTTTATCGTTAGGACCGCCCGGGTACCCGCTTTTACGGTTCCCCAAGGCGGGTCGGGGAGCCGCCCAGGGAAACGCCCGTGACCCGGTATTCCATTTTCTCGCTGGCGCGCAATGCGCTTAGTCACCACGAAGGTTGGCCCGAGGCCTGGCGCAGCCCGGACCCCAAGCCGTCCTATGACGTGATTATCATCGGCGGCGGCGGCCATGGCCTAGCGACTGCCTATTATCTGGCCAAGGAACACGGCATTACCAATGTCGCCGTGCTGGAAAAGGGCTGGTTGGGTGGCGGCAACACGGGGCGCAATACCACCATCGTGCGCTCGAACTACGAATTGGAGCCCAACGCGCATTTCTACGAACATTCCATGAAGTTGTGGGAGGGGCTGACCCGCGACCTCAATTTCAACATCATGTTTAGCCAGCGCGGGGTCATCAACCTGGCCCACTCCGACCCCCAGGTTGATGCCTATATGCGACGCGGCAACGCCATGCGCCTCAACGGCATCGACGCCGAGTTCCTGGACCGCGAGCACGTTCAGGCCAAGGTGCCCATTCTAGATTGTTCCACTGACGCGCGCTTTCCCATCATGGGTGGACTTTTACAGCCGCGCGGCGGCACGGCGCGCCATGACGCCGTCGCCTGGGGCTACGCGCGCGGCGCCGATGGCCACGGCATTGATATCATTCAGAACTGCGAAGTCACCGGTATCAGCATCGAAGACGGGCGCGTCACCGGCGTCGCGACGACGCGTGGACCCATCACCGCCAAGAAGGTCGGCATGGCGGTCGCCGGGCACTCGGGCCACGTCGCCGCCATGGCCGGACTTCGCCTGCCCATCGAATCCCACGTCCTTCAGGCCCTTGTCACCGAGCCCGTGAAGCCGATCCTCGACACTGTGGTCACCTTCGGCGCCGGGCACCTCTATGTCAGCCAGTCCGACAAAGGCGAGTTGGTCATGGGCGGCGACATCGACGGCTATAACACCTACACCCAGCGCGGCAACTTGCCGATAATCGAACATGTGGTAGCCACCGCCGTGACGTTCTTTCCCATCTTCTCGCGCCTGCGCGTCATGCGCACCTGGGGCGGTACCGTGGACATGTCCATGGACGGCAGCCCGTTTATCTGCAAGACGCCGGTTGACGGGCTCTATCTCAACGGCGGGTGGTGTTACGGCGGCTTCAAAGCAACGCCGGCCTCGGGCTGGGTGTTCGCCCATACCATCGCCCAGGACCAACCCCATTCCTTGAACCAGGCCTTCACCCTCGACCGTTTCGCCCTGGGTCATACCATTGACGAAAAGGGTATGGGTCCGGTGCCCAAGGCTCACTAGGGGAGGAGAGCGAAACCATGTTCAATATCCGCTGCCCTTGGTGTGGTGACAGGCCCGAGATCGAGTTCTCCTATGGCGGCGACGCCAGCCGGTCGAGACCGGACGCACCCGAAACGCTCTCTGACGATGCCTGGCACGATTACGTCTTTATCCGCGACAACCCGGCCGGCCCCCATGCCGAATATTGGCAGCATACGGGCGGCTGCCGACAATGGCTGAGGGCGCTGCGCAACACCACGACCCACGAGATCCTGGCTACAGCAGCGCCGGGCGAGCCCCTGCCCCTGAGCGGGGAACGGAAATGAACGGCCAACCCTTCCGCAACGCCGAAGGCGGCATCATCGATCATGACCGATCGCTTGGCTTCACCTTCAATGGACGGCGCCATCAGGGCTTCGCCGGCGATACCTTGGCCTCGGCCTTGCTCGCATCGGGTGTCCGCCGGGTGGCCAGGAGCTTCAAGTACCACCGGCCACGCGGCATCTTCGCCGCCGGCGAGGAAGAACCCAGCGCCCTGGTCCAACTGCGCATAGGCGCCCGCACCGAGCCTAACGTCCGCGCCACCCGCGTCGAGCTATTCGACGGACTGGTCGCCAACAGCCAGAATTGCTGGCCTTCGGTGGATTTCGATTTAGGTGCCGGAGCCGCTTGGGTATCGCGCCTCATGCCGCCCGGTTTTTATTACAAGACCTTCAAGTGGCCGGGTCTTCTTTGGCCGGCCTACGAGCACGTGCTGCGAAAACTGGCCGGCATGGGCGTGGCGCCCCGCCAGGCCGACCCCGACCGCTACGAACACCGCTTCGCCCATTGCGACGTTTTGATCGTTGGCGGCGGGCCGGCGGGACTGTCGGCGGCCATTGCCGCGGGCCGTGCCGGTGCGCGGATCATCGTAGCCGACGACGGCCCCGAATTCGGCGGCTCGCTGGCGGCTGAGGCCGGGCCCATCGATGGCGCCCCGGCAAGGGAATGGGCGGCGGTGGCGGTGGCCGAGCTGACCGCCATGCCCTACGTTACCTTGGTGCGCCGCGCCTCGGTATTCGGTTATTACGACCACAACGGGTTGGCCATCTCCGAGCACGTGGCCGACCACCTGGCCGAGCCCCTGCCCTTCCAGCCGCGCCAACGCCTGTGGATGGTACGCGCCCGCCAGGTAGTGCTGGCCACAGGGGCGACAGAACGCTCGTTCGTCTTCGCCGATAACGACCGGCCGGGGATCATGCTGGCCTCGGCGGCACGCACCTACGCCAACCGGTTCGCCGTTCGTGCGGGGCGGCGCTGCGTCGTCTTCACCAACAACGATTCGGCCTATGGGGCGGCGGCCGACCTGGCAGCGGCGGGGATTGAGGTTGCCGCCGTCATCGATGCGCGCCCCGGCGATCCCGGCCCGGCGGCGGCCAAGGCCTTGGGCACCGGCATTGAGCGTCTGGCTGGCCATGCGGTTGTCGCAACGCGGGGTGGTGGTGCCCTAACCGCTGTCGAGGTAGCGCCACTGAACGAGTCAGGCGACAGTCTTGGCGGTTCCTTACGACGGTTCGACTGCGACTTGCTGTGTGTTTCCGGCGGCTGGAACCCGGCGGTGCAGCTTCATGCCCAGGCCCAGGGACGGCCGGTTTACGACGATACACTTGCCGCCTTCGTGCCCGGACCATCGGTCCAGGCCGAACGTTCGGCGGGATCGGCGAAGGGCACCTTCACCCTTGCCGGTTGCCTCGCCGACGGCATGGAAGCGGGTGCCGAGGCGGCGCGCCAAGCGGGCTTTGAGGCCGCCGAAACACCCCCGGTTCCGGCATGCGAGGACGAAGGCGAGGCGGCGCCGATGCGTGCGCTGTGGTCCGTTCCGCCGCCGCCCGGACTGCGGCGCAAGCGCTTTGTCGATTTACAGACCGATGTCACGCAAGCCGATGTCGAGTTGGCTTCGCGCGAGGGCTACAAATCGGTCGAGCATCTCAAGCGCTACACCACGCTGGGCATGGGCACCGATCAGGGGCGGACCGGCAACGTGCCGGGGCTCGCCGTCCTTGCCCGCTCTCTCGGTGCCGACATCCCGCAAGTCGGCACCACCACATTTCGTCCGCCCTATGTGCCGGTGACCATGGCGACCCTGGCCGGGCGCGAGATTGGCCATCACTTCCAGCCCGTCCGGCGTTCCGCCATGCATGGCTGGCACGAAACCGCCGGGGCCGCCTTCGTCCCGGCAGGACTGTGGCTCCGGCCCCAGTTCTATGCACGCCCCGGCGAGGGCCTGTGGGATGCCATATACCGCGAGACCGTGGCGGTGCGAACATCGGTCGGCCTGTGCGACGTCTCGACGCTCGGCAAGATCGACATCCAGGGCGCCGACAGCGCCGAGTTCCTCAACCGGGTCTACATCAACGCCTGGAGCAAGCTTGGCATCGGCCGCTGCCGCTACGGCGTCATGCTGCGCGAAGACGGCATCACCCTCGACGACGGCACAACCTCGCGCCTCGCCCGGAACCACTACTTGATGACCACCACCACCGCCAACGCGGGCGCCGTAATGGGGCACCTGGAATACTTTCTGCAAGTGGTGTGGCCCGAACTTGACGTGCATATCATCTCGGTGACCGAGGAATGGGCCGCTATCGCGCTGGCCGGCCCCGACAGCCGCAAGGTGCTGGAACGGCTGACCGACGATATCGACGTGAGCAACGAGGCCCTGCCCTTCATGGGCGTACGCGAAGGGACCTTCGCCGGCGTGCCGGGGCGGCTCTTCCGCATCAGCTTCTCGGGCGAGCTGGCCTACGAGATCAACGTCCCCGCCGATTATGGGCAACACCTTTGGGAAGCCATGCTGGAGGCCGGCAAGGAGTTCGATATCACGCCCTACGGCACCGAGGCCCTGGGCATCTTGCGCACCGAGAAGGGCCACGTTGTGGGCGGCGAACTCAATGGGCGAACGACAGCCGACGACCTTGGCTTTGGGCGCATGGCAAGCAGCGCCAAGGAATTCATCGGCAAGCGGTCCCTGAACCGCCCCGGCCTGACCGATGAAAACCGCAAACAGCTTGTCGGCCTGGTCCCGGCCGACGGCAAGACGGCCATCCCGCGCGGCGCCCAAATCGTCACCGACCCCGACCAAGCACTACCCAACCCGATGATTGGCGAGGTTACCTCGGCCTGCTATAGCCCTAACCTGGAGACGCCCATCGGCCTCGGCATCGTTGCCGCCGGGCGGGCGCGCATGGGCGAGACCCTTTATGCGCTTTCGCCGATGCGGGGTAAGAGGGTGGCAGTTACCGTCACCAACCCGGTGTTCATCGATCCCGAAGGAGAACGTCTGCGTGCCTGAGATGCCCCAACGCTGCTCGGCCCTTTTTGACGCTTATCAAACCGGCACCTTCGGCGCCGTGCCCGAAGATGGCCCAGGCATTCAACTGGCCGAACGCCGAGGGCTCGCCATCATCCATCTGGCCGGGCCGGGTGGGGATGAAAACTTCCGCACTGCCGTTAAGGGTTGCCTCGGCTGCGAGGCGCCGGCGATCCCCAACACCACGGCCACGGCCGACGGTCGCTGTCTTTTATGGTTGGCGCCAACGCGGTGGCTGTTGGTCTCGGCACGGGACGCACCGGGAGACCTGGAAAGAGATCTGAGCGCCGCCCTTGCCAGCCACTCGGGCGCCGTCACCGATGTCAGCAGCGGGCGTACTGTGATCCGCGTAACCGGTCGCGATGCCCGCCAGCTGCTGGCCAAGGGCTGTCCGCTGGACTTTCACGGCTCCCGCTTCAAACCCGAGAACTGCGCCCAAAGCATCCTTGGCGCCATCAATGTCCTTCTCCATGCTACCGGCGATGGGACGGCTATCGATCTCTACTGCGCTCGCGGTTTCGCGCTTTCGATGTGGGAATGGCTGACCGACGCTGCCGGCGAGTTTGGCTATAGCATCGACGTTGCCATCCAGGGGTAAGCGGCCAGGGCACGTGAAGAAACCCGGGAACAACACCCCGGTAATCGTCGATCAGCGGATCGAGGACAAAAAAATATAGACTGTTAAATTTTTCTACAACCTCGTTGCATATAGTTGCCAGCAGGAAACGATTGAAATGTTGTCCTGCACGGGGGAGCAATCATGTATTTGGCATCCAGGTTTATTCACGGCATCGGCTTTCTGGCGCTTTTCGCCGCCTGCATGATCTTTGAATCGCCGGTCTTGGCCCAAAATGTAATCCAGATGAACGACCGCGATGGCGACGGACGATTGTCGCGTCGGGAATTTCCCGAGCCGGATCAAGCATTTCACCGCATGGATCGCGACGGCGACGGTTTCTTGATCCCCGAAGAGATGGGCCGCGTTGGCGACAAGCGTAGCGGCCAATCCTCCGCGCCCATGCAGCCACAGAATAACCCCAAGCAAAGGCAAGGTCAGAGACAATCTCAGGCGCCGGCGGCGGCCAAAACGGCGCCGGCACGCTCGGGACCGCCACGCTTCGTCGATGTCCATATGCACCTTCATCCCCTCGGCCTCGACATAACCATGGGGGGCGGCGGCCGCTCACGGAAAGGGAGCAATGGCAGCATGGACGAAGCCGCCAACCTGGCCAAGGCCGCTGAAAATCTGGTTACGCGCATGGACCGGCAAGGCTTGGCCCAGGCGCTGGTTGTCGTCGTGCCATCGTCCAAGGGAACCAAGGAGATGGCCTACAGCAATTTGCGCGACGCCGTTCGCCGGCACCCTGACCGGCTGCGCCTCATGGGCGGCGGCGCCGTCCTTGGGGCCATGCTCTTGGACACCGCCCCGGGCGCCGTGACCGGTGAGCAAAAACGGCGCTTTCGCCAAGCGGCTGAAAAAATATATTGGACGATGGAGCCGCCGGCTTCGGCGAGATGATTTCTTATCACCTGTGCATGACCCAGCGTCACTCATTCAAGAAGGCGATGCCGAACCATCCGCTGTATCTACTGCTTGCCGACATCGCGGCTGAGCACGATGTGCCCATCGACATTCACATGGAAGCGGTCGAGACCAAGACACCGATGCCGGCTCGCCTGCGCCAGGCCTGCGACAAGAACCCAGCTGAGCTTGAACCCACCATCCCCGCTCTCGAAGAGCTTCTTCGCCATAACCGCAAGGCCCGCATCGTGTGGCAGCACATCGGCTGGGATAACACCGGGCAGATGCACCTGGCGTTGCTGCGCCGGCTTTTGACGGCGCACCCCAATCTATCCCTGGCCTTGCGGGTGCCGTCGCGCGTTTTGGATCAGAGTGGCCAACCCATCCCCAACCGCATCGTCGATGGCAACATGCGCGTGACGGAAGCGTGGATGCGGTTCGCCGACGAATTCCAGGATCGGCTGGTGATCGGCGCCGACGAGTTCATAAGTCCCAGCACCGCACCGTCGAAGATTGCCGCCTCGTTCGACACGACTTGGTCCATCATCGACCAACTGCCCGAACAAGTGGCGAGCAAGATCGGCGGCGACAACGCGCGACGTATCTATCGCCTTCGATAAACAGTAGCGAACCGAAGGCCTCTTAACCCAATTCGGTCTTGTGGAACGTGCCGTCCTTCATGACCGCTTTGAGGTAGGTCTCGGGCTTTTGCAAGACATCCAGGTCCTCCAGAGGATTTCCGTCGACCACGAGGAGGTCGGCGCGTGCTCCCGGCGCCACCACGCCTATCTCACCTACCATTCCGAACAACTGCGCCGCGTTGACCGTGGCGGCGCGAATGACATCGATCGGGGGCTGCACCTCGCCGCGAATAGCAAACTCAAGAAGCTGGTGGCGGTGCATGACGCCCAAGAGATCGGTGCCATAGGCCATGCGGACACCGCGCCGGTGGGCTAGTTCCAGGGCCGTCATGCCGGCATCAAGGACGTCAAAGACCTGGGCGTGCAGTTCGGCCGGCAAGCCGGCCTCGACGCCTTCGTCGGCAAGCGCCCGGAATGTCGAAAGTGTCGGTACCAAGATGGCGTCGTGCTTGAGAAACAGATCGGCGCTGGTATCGTCCATCAGATTGCCGTGTTCAATGGAACGTACCCCGCACTCCAACGCCCGGTTGACGGCGCGCGCCGTATAGGCGTGGCCGAGCACGTAAATCTCGGCCGCCTCGGCCTCCTCGACCGCGGCTGTCATCTCATCGACCGAGAACTGGGTACTGGAGATACGGTCGGTGGGCGAGGAGATGCCGCCGGCGACCATAAGCTTGATGTGGCGCGCACCCTTGCGGATTTCGTCGCGGCAGGCACGGCGCACCTCGTCGACACCGTCGCAGACGCGGCCTAGACCGGCGCAGCAAAAGCAGCCTTCGATGGCGTTCTCACCCGGACCACGCATGTCGCCGTGGCCGCCAGTCTGGGACAAGGCTTTGCCGCCGAAGAGCACCCTGGGTCCAGTGAAGTAACCCTCATCGACAGCCTGGGCGATGCCGTAGTCGGCACCTCCGGCGTCACGCACCGTAGTGAAACCCCGCATCAGCATGCCTTCCAAGATGTCCGCCGTGCGCGCCGAGACATAAAACGGCGACCACCGCATTAAGGCGGCGAAGTTGGCCGTTGCCGCGGTGATATGCACGTGGGCGTCGCACAGTCCCGGCATCAAGACCTTGCCGGCGAGGTCGATTTCGTCCGCTCCACCACCCTTGATCGGGCCGTCCGATACCTCGGCGATTAGGCCGTCCTGGACCAGAATGTGGCGGCCCTCCAACAGCGACCCGTCCACCGTATCGAGGAGCAAAGCGTTCTTGAACAACACATCGGTCATCGATCTCTCCTAGCCGTTCGCCGGGCGAGCAACGCCGGCGCCAGCAGTGCCGCGAAGGGGACCCCCGTGTCCAGGTCATCGTCGGTGTAATAGCCCTCCTCGTGCAGCATATTCACCGTTCCCAGGAGGATGCCGTCATACATGACAAGCAAATTGATTACCGAGCCGCACCCCAGACTCTCGATCAGTTCATGGTCATAGAAGGCCCAGCGGATATCGTCCAAGGTTCGGCCCAGATATGGCTGTTTGCCGTCCAGCACCCATTCGCCCCACGGGGTCGGCCCCATGGCTTTGCGGCCTTTCACCGGATAGGCCTCGGCCATGTTGGTGTATAGGCGCTCCAGATCACCCTCCTCCAGGTCGATCTCGAGGATGGTAAACAGCTTGTGGCCGATAACCTGTGACAGAGTATGCTCAACGGCATCGAACAACACCGTCGGTTGTCCCGGATCAGCCGCCGCCCGGGTTACTTCGCCAAGCGCCGTAAAGGGGTTGAGGCCGGGTGATCGGGTCATGGGGCGATTGTTTCCGAATTGGAGAGGCTGTCAACCATGGGCCGGTGCTTACAACAGGCGGCGATAAACGAAGCGCGCAAAGACGGGCAGGAAATAGACCGGCACCTGGGAAAGGGCGACGAACAACAAGAGATCGGCGCCCCCGGCAGCGCCGGCCAAACCCCACATGATCCCCATGTTCCGGTTACCGGCGCAAAGACCCAGGCTCAACGCCACCCGCCGCCCCAGACGCCAGAAAACAAGCGCCGTGCCCGCCTGGTACCCTAGGTTGGTGAGGAAGGCGGCGGCTAGATAAGCAGCGCCGACCCATGGCTCGTTCGTTATCCTGTAGGCGACACCGTCCATCACCGCCACCGCGAAAATGAGCAGCATGAATACGTTGATGCTCTCGATCGTCGGGTCGACAGCGGCCAGGCGTCGAGTTCCGGCAACGCGGCGAATACCCCAGGCGACGGCGAAGGGAACGCCAAGGTAAAGCACCACGCGCCCGGCGAAATCCCAAGGTGAAACTATGACTTCCAGGTCGACCAGCCACAACGCCAGCGGTGCCAGGGTCAGGGGCAGCGCCACGGTGGATATCACCATGACGACGGTTGCCAGCTCCGCATCCAGTCCCAGCAACTGGGCAAATGTAGCGGACGAAAGCAGAGGTGCGGCACAGCCCCAGATCACGAGGGCCATGGTCAACCCCAACGGCAGGTGAAGGACCGTTGCCACGGCCCAGAGGAGAACGGGTGTGCCGACCACCTGCCAACTTGCCGCCGCAACGCCAATTCCGGGTCGCAGCAGGTACCCCCCGAGAATGGACCAGTCGAGGCGCAGGAGCGGCAAGGTCACGAGGACGACGATGGACGGTTCCAAAAGTGGCCGCATGACCGCTGCCAGATTCGGCACCAGCAGCCCAAGGAATATCCCAGCCGCCAGAAGCGCCGTCGCGTGGTCGCGCAGAATTGCGGGAACGAAGCGGAGCATGGAGTCAGATGTTCCCCTTGGGGGCGGCCCGCATCTTGGAGCCTTCGATCCTGGTCAAGACGAGGATATTGCCGCTAAGGATGGAAGCCAGGCCAACGACCGTCAAGACCGTCCAATGGTATCCTTCGAAGACGGTGGAAAGTGCCAGGGCCACGATTGGGAACAAGACCGCGGAATAGGCTGTTCTTGCAGCACCGATGCGGTCCAAGAGTGTCAGGTAGCACCAGAACCCGAAAGCCGTGGAGGCAACCGCTACATAGACCAAAGAGAGGATGTATTTGAGGGATGGATCGAAATCGAACGGTTGTCCCCGTACGAGCGCGATGAACACGGTGAACAGCGCCCCGTAAACCATGCTGTAGGTCATACATTGGACGATTGGCAGACCGTGTGCCTGGTTGCGCATCGCCGCCATATTGCCGAGCGAGGCTACATAGGTGCCTCCCAGCACCAGAACCAGTCCCAAGGTTGTGCCCTGTGAAAGGTCGAAGGCCCGCAACTCGGGCCAGAATACACAGGCAATGCCAACCATACCCAGCAACGCCCCCACCATCACCCGTCCCGGCACCGAGGTGCGGAAAAAAAGCGCGCCGTTTAGGATGTTCATCACCACGATGGTCGAAAAAGCCACCGCCCCCAGGCCACTGGTCAGATACTGGGTGCCGGCGTAGACGACGAATTGGTTAAGTGAAAAGAGCAAAACGCCCTGTAGAGCCATGAAAGCGTGCTCACGCCGCGAAAACCGCATTCCAAGGCGTGCCAGCAGGCAATAGAAGGTTAGAATTGTGGCCGCTATGATGAAGCGATAGGTAATCGAAGCTTCGGGCGCCACCACGCCGAGTTGGAATTTGATGCCCAGCCAAGCGGAACCCATAACCAGAACCGCGGCGCTATAGAGCAGAAAGTTCATCACAATAATCAGGGCGCGGCGCGGCTCTCACAGGAACGCCAACCCTATTTAGTTTCATCGGGGCCGGGCAGCTTGAAGATATCGACGGTCGTGACTCCGGCCTCGATCTGTTCGCGGACGGCCTGCTCGCTATCCAGTCTTGCCTTGCAGCGCACCAGCAGGTCGGCCTGAATGTCGCGCGGAACGACGGCAACCCCGTCGTCGTCGCCAACGATGATGTCGCCCGGCGCCACCGGACAACCACCGCACTGGATGGCGACGTTGATCTCGCCGCCCCAGGCCTTGTGTGGTCCCGCCGGAACGATACCCCGGCAAAACATCGGCACCGGCGACCGCCTGAGGTCGTCCAGGTCGCGGGCGCTGCCATCGATGACGACACCGACCACGCCCCTTTTGGCGGCGGTCAATTGCAGGAGCTCTCCCCACACGGCGTGATCCAAGTGGCCGCCGGCATCGATGATGATGGCGGCGCCCGGCCATGCCATCGCCGCCGCATGATGAAGCGCCAGGTTGTCGGCAACCATGGTCTTCACCGTCAGCGCCTCACCGGCGAAACCAAACCCGGGTGCCACCGATTTTATGGCCGCGGCCATCGTGCCGCCCCGGTTGCGTTCATCGCTAATGATAGAGGTCGGAATGGCCCGCCAGGCGGTAAGAACGCCAGCCTCGATATGCGGAATCTTTGGTTCGATGATGCGTAACATGGCTAGCCCTTCGGTAGGTCGAATAGCGCCGACGGCAACCACAGCGCAATCTGGGGAAATGCCGTGATGATGACAACCGCGACGCACATGAGGCCAAAGAACGGCAGCGCTGCAATGGCCACCCGACCGATTGGATGGCCGGTCAGGCCTTGCAAGATGAACAGGTTGAACCCGATCGGCGGTGTCATCTGTGCCAGCTCCGTCATAATAACCAAAAAGACGCCGAACCAGACGGGGTCGAATCCTGCCTGAAGGACCAGCGGCAAGGTGATCGGCAGGCTCATGACAACGATCGAGATGCCATCCAACAGGCAACCCAGAATGATGTAAAAGACCGACAGCACAACGATCAGTTCCAGGGGCGACAATTCAAGGATCGCAATGCCCTTGGCGATGTTGGCGGGGATGTGAAGATAGCCCATGGCGGTGGAGAGAAAGGCCGCCGCAATCAAGATAATGCAGACCATGCACGAGGTCTTCACCGCCCCCATCACGGAATCCCTGAAGACCGGCCAATTGAGCTGCCCCAAAATCAAGGTGACCACGAGGGTGGCCGTTACACCGACCGCCGCCGCCTCCGACGGCGTTGCCAGTCCCGAATAAATGGATCCCAGCACCAGGAACATCAGGAAGATCACCGGCAACAGGTTGACCGTGCCGGCAAGACGCTGGCCGAGCGTATAGTGCTCGGCAGCGACGGGAGAATACTCAGGCTTGGCGACGCATCGAAAGATGATATAGGTCGAGTAGAGCGCGGCCACCAGCAAGCCTGGGAAAACCCCGGCGGCAAAGAGCCGCGCGACAGAGACCTCACCCAAGATTCCGTAAATGATCATGACGATCGACGGTGGGATCAAGAGGCCCAGACTTCCCGCGCCGGCGAGCGAGCCAATAGACAGGTCGACGTCGTACTTGCGCCGCGCCAGCTCGGTCGTCGTGATCTTGCCGATGGTGGCCGTCGTCGCAGCACTGGAACCGCTGACGGCGGCAAACATGGTGCAGCCGAGCACATTGGTGTGCAAAAGACGTCCGGGGACCAAGTC
>PVBE012881300.1_pt1 | contig 16059 bp, 13 predicted proteins | sample 1631181 | NCBI WGS metagenome assembly PVBE01 (sample SAMN08397723, study PRJNA350692) | Marine metagenome, whole genome shotgun sequencing project. | isolation source: water | place: Pacific Ocean | collected 2012-04
CCTTCCATTACTTCCTCCATCATCGATGTTATACGATAATGGGTAGAATCTATTCGGGATGAAAAAGCAGGATTGCGTTGAGTAAGGCATAACTGAAAGTTCAAATGCGATTGCCCTGTTCATCCGCCCTTTTTGTCTGTTGTGGCCGTCCCTAATTCTATAGAGTGCTGACAAGAAAGTCGACGGACCCGGTGTACGACGACAATACATACGAGGAGCCCCGGTGAAGTCTCTGGAACCAATTCTTATTTCCGGTCGTGAAGTTCTTCCGATCATCGAAGGTGGCAAGGGCGTCGCCGTATCAAATGGGCATAGCGCAGGGGCATTTGCCGTCGCTGGCGCGGTTGGCACGGTATCGGGCGTCAATGCGGATTCCTATGACGACAACGGCGACGTTATCCCCCAGATCTACCACGCGAAGACCCGGCGCGGGCGTTGGCATGAATTAATCGCTTACGCCATCAGTGGCGGCATTGACCAAGTCAAGATCGCCCACGAGGAATCGGGCGGCAAGGGCGCCATTCATGTAAATGTTCTGTGGGAAGCTGGCGGTACGCAGCAAATTCTGGAGGGAATACTGAAGGCCACCAAGGGCCTTGTCCACGGGATCACCTGCGGCGCAGGCATGCCTTACAAGGTCGCCGAAATTGTTTCCAGCTATGGCGTCTATTATCATCCGATCATTTCATCCGCCCGCGCCTTTCGGGCGCTTTGGAAGCGCGCCTACCACAAACAAGCGGAATTTCTTGGTAGTGTTGTTTACGAAGACCCCTGGCTGGCCGGTGGTCACAATGGCCTGAGCAATGTTGAAGACCCAAAAACACCTCAGGACCCATATCCCCGCATCGTCGAATTACGCAGGCAAATGCGCGAATTTGGCCTTGATGAGACACCCATCGTCATGGCCGGTGGCGTCTGGTATTTACGCGAATGGGAAAACTGGATCGGCAACCCCGACCTGGGACCCATCGCCTTTCAGTTCGGCACCCGTCCGCTGCTGACCAGGGAAAGCCCGGTTTCCGAAGCGTGGCAGCAGTGCCTGATGACGTTGAAAGAAGGCGATATCTACCTCAATAAATTCAGCCCGACCGGGTTCTATTCTTCCGCCATTCGCAATAACTTTTTGAACGAGCTCGACCAGCGCAATTTGCGTCAAGTTCCCTATGCCCGAAAGGCTGACGGCGTCATGGTTGAGGCCCTGCCCGTAGGCGCACGCGGCCGTCCGATCTACCTGAGCCCGCAAGACAGGACTAAAGCACAGGACTGGATTGACGAAGGCTTCGCCGAAGCCATGAAAACGCCTGATAATACGGTGATTTTTGTCGAGCCGGACAAAGCTCAGGAAATCATCCTCGATCAGGGAAACTGCATGGGTTGCCTATCCCATTGTCGTTTTTCAAACTGGCATGAAGGCGAAGAAGGTGCCACCGGCAAGCGCGCCGACCCCCGCTCCTTTTGCATTCAAAAAACCCTTCAGGACGTCGCCCACGGCGGCTCACTGGATGATAATTTGATGTTTAGCGGCCATAACACCTATAAATTCGGCAACGACCCCTTCTACAATGATGGCTTCGTGCCCACGATCCAGGAACTGGTCGAGCGGATCGTCAGCGGCGATTAAGACCAGGGGCGCACCCTTTTTAAAATCGCAAAATCTGCAAGAACGAGGCAATCGTTTCATTTGCCGCGACTACTTGACCGCCATCAAGTCTGCGCTCTTGCTTACGTGTGAGTATGCAGTTTGGAAGTTGGACTATTCTAAACTAGCTGCTAACCTATCGAAATCATTGTTGAAACTGCTGACCCTATCCCACAATTGGAAGAGTAGAAGTTAGAATATGCGCCCCTATAGCCATTTTCTCGAACAGATCCGGTCAGCCGGGTTGCGCCCGACCCGTCAGCGTCTGGCTCTTGCCAAACTGCTTTTTGGCGGTGAGGATCGTCACATCACCGCAGAAATCCTGTATGCCGACGCCCAGGCGGAAAAAATTTGTGTTTCCCTGGCGACAGTTTACAACACGCTCCATCAGTTCACGGACGCCGGTATGCTGCGTGAAATCGTCGTCGATGCCTCGCGCTCGTACTTCGATACCAACACTAGCGATCATCATCATTTCTATTTTGAGAAAAATGGTGTGTTGTCTGATGTGCCTGACAATTCAATTTCAATCGACAAGATTCCCGAAGCCCCCGAAGGCATGATGATTGAAAGCGTTGATATGGTTATAAGAATCTCGAATATTTAATAAAACCAGCCCATTATAGCTTTTTTTAGAATTAATCTACAATCTTGACAGTTATTGGTCATCGCGACATATTGACGCTCGAATTTAGGGGGCGCTGACGAACGCTTTGCGCTATCAGCCGGGAAAGCCATTTTGAAAAAATGGAATTAATAGGAGGGATACAATGCCAGATTTGAAAGCCACTCAGACCGAACAGAACCTCAAGGACGCCTTCGCCGGCGAATCCCAGGCCAACCGTCGTTACCTCTACTTCGCCCAAAAGGCGGATATTGAAGGCTACAACGATGTCGCCACCGTTTTTCGCTCCACCGCTGAAGGCGAAACGGGTCATGCCCACGGACATCTTGAATTTCTTGAAGAAACTGGCGATCCCGCAACCGGCCTGCCGATTGGCGCAACGGGCGACAATCTGAAGGCCGCCATCGAAGGTGAAACCCACGAGTACACAAACATGTACCCTGGCATGGCCAAAACCGCCCGTGACGAAGGTTTTGACGAAATCGCCGACTGGTTTGAAACCCTGGCCAAGGCCGAAAAATCTCATGCCGGGCGCTTCCAGAAGGCTCTCGATACTCTTTAATCGGTTTTGAACTGACGAAGGTTCTTGTTTTAGGGGGAGTCCGAAAAATCGGGCTCCCTGTTATCTTTTAAGAGGGAGATAACAAAATGCGCGAAGGCAGCCTGGAGACACCGACCCGCCGTCCCATCGCCTGGCGGCAGGCCGAATTTTACGACGAGAAAAAACTGGACAACGAACTGCGCAGGGTCTTTGACATTTGTCACGGATGTCGGCGCTGTTTCAATTTGTGCGACAGCTTTCCACGACTATTTGATCTTATCGATGAATCGGATACGGGCGAACTGGACAGCGTCAAAAGCGATGATTTTAAACCGATCGTAGATGCCTGCACATTGTGTGACATGTGTTTCATGGTCAAATGCCCTTACGTGCCGCCCCACGATTTTGATCTCGATTTCCCTCATCTGATGCTGCGTTATCGCGCCCAACAATTTAGAAGAGATGAAATTTCGCCGATGAAACAACGCTTTGGCGAAACGGACAAAAATGGCAAATTGGGCTGTAACGTTTCCCCCCTCGCCAACTGGGCGTGTGCGTGTTCCAACGGGCTGACCCGTCCTCTAATGCAGTCTGTCACCGGTATCAATAAAAACGCCGCACTGCCGAAATTCAACTCGAAGCCGGCAAGTGCCCAGGCGAATACGGCGACCATCAACACCGCCGCCCCAGCCCACGGTCGCAAGGCGGTTATTTATTCGACCTGCACTGGCGAATATCACAATGAAGATTTAGTAACAGCCAGCATCCGGGTCCTGGCCAGAAACGGAGTCGAAACAAAAATTGTTTATCCAGGATGCTGCTCCATGCCGCAACTGGAACACGGTGACATCGAACGCGTCGCAAACAGCGCCATAACCATCGCCAACGACCTGGCCGTATGGATCGAAAAAGGTTACGACATTGTCACCCCGGTGGCGTCATGTTCGTTGATGCTGAAATTCGAATGGCCGCTGATCAAGCCAGACGATGAGAACATCCGAAAGCTTTCGCAATCGACATTCGATATCGACGAGTACATGGTCGATATTTCCTCCAGGGAAGGCCTTGCGGATGGTCTGAAACCTCTGCATGGCGGGGTCACCCTGCACATCGCCTGCCATGCCCGGGCACAAAATATGGGACGCAAGGGCGCCGATATGCTGGCGCTTATTCCGGATACGGAAACCAAGGTGATCGAACGCTGTTCCGGCCACGGTGGGTCCTGGGGAATCATGAAAGACAATTTTGATGTGGCGCTCAAAATCGGAAAGCCGGTCGCGCGCGATACGGCCAAAGCGCAGACCGCCTACGTCGTCTCGGAATGTCCATTGGCCCGTGAGCATATTTTGCAAGGGGTCGAAAAACTGGATGCGGACAAGCCCGCCGCGGGGTGGGATAATGGCGGGATACAGGTGCAGCACCCGATTCAGCTAGTGGCGATTTCTTACCAGGGACAGACAAAAAATGGCTAAATCTCTCAACCGCGACGACATCATGGCGATGGACGACTATGCAAAGGTGCGCAAAGAGCGTCGCAAAGCAGTCACCGAGACGAAAAAGAACCGACGCCTGGGGATCGGCCCGGACGCCACTTGTTACTTCGAAAGTTTCGAGACCATGTGGCATCAAATCCACGAAATGCTTTATATTGAGCGCGGCGGCGAAGAGCAGATCGATGATGAACTCCGGGCCTATAACCCCTTGATTCCAAATGGCCGTGAGCTGGTTATGACGCTGATGTTTGAGATCGATGACCCGGAACGTCGTACCCGCCTGCTAAACGGCCTTGGTGGCGTGGAAGAAACGCTGACCATCACTGTCGGTGATGATGTCATCAGGGGAATTCCGGAAAAAGACGTTGATCGCACCTCCGCCGAAGGCAAGGCGTCGGCTATTCAGTTTTTGCATTTTCCGTTTAGTGCGGAACAGGTCGCGGGCTTTAAAAATCCCGGAAACAAAATCGTCGTTGGCATAGGCCACGAAAAATACGGCCACATGGCGGTTATGCCGGAGCCCGTTCGCGAAGCCCTGTCTCAGGATTTCGATTAGAGCAGCCATGAAAGCCCTACTTCAGGACTTCGTCCCGGTAAGCGCCCCAGAATTCAACTTTCCTGAGCCAGCCCTTGTGGCTGCCAGCTTCAACCTGGCACCAGCCGCCACCGGTGGGGCACTTGTCCAGATAGGCGATAGCGCCGGCTTCGATCTGGGCGATGGGGTTGCTCTTGGTATCGGCGCTGGAGCGCATGGAGCGTCGCTTGCCGGTGACGATGATCGAGCGCTTGCCCGATAACATGCTCTGGTGAACCCAACCTTGCGTGCTTTGCCAGTCGCGGATTTTCCGCCAAGTGCGGTATTCGGTGATGATTTCAACCGGCAGGTCTTTACGCTGATAAACCCATTCAACCGGATACTGGACACCGGGACCGGTGCGAAGATTGACCTGATCGGCTCGCAGGCTGACAAAACGGGGCAACGGCAAGCCGGACCCTTCGGCCAGCGCCCGAACGCAGAAGGCATTTGCAGCGAATAAAATCAGCAACAAAAAGGCCAGACCTTGCGGGATAGGAAAGATTCTAAAGGACATAGGTGCATTTTTAGGCGTCCTTCCGTATGCCGGTCAAGGACAACAATATTGTTTCGTCATACCTTGATGACTGATACAGGTTGCCCCGCCCAGGGGATGCCGGTTAAATTCACCTCAGAGGTTAAGGCAACCTGCGTTTATAAAACGTAGGCCAGTTGCTTGGTTCTAAAAGATCGATCAAATTATCTGCATTAAAGTAAAGTTACTTTAGGGCAGTTTGATCTTAAATGAGGATTATCCATGCCGCAAAAAAAGCCAGTTGTCGTCGTTACCCGCAAGCTCCCAGACACCATCGAAACCAGGATGATGGAGCTGTTCGACGTTCGTCTGAATCTGAACGATACCCCAATGAAAAAGGCCGAACTTATTGAGGCCGTTAAAACCGCGGACGTCCTTGTGCCGACTGTCACGGATCGAATTGATTCGAAAATTTTATCCCAGTCCGGGGAAAACCTGCGCCTGATTGCCAATTACGGTACCGGCGTTGATCATATTGACCTGGCCAGCGCCCGCCAGCGCGGCATCACCGTCACCAATACCCCGGATGTTTTGACCGAAGATACCGCCGACATGACCCTGGCGCTGATGTTGGCTGTCCCCCGACGCCTTGCCGAAGGTGAAAAGGCCTTACGTTCGGAAGACTGGCATGGCTGGTCGCCAACCTGGATGTTGGGGCATCGAATTTATGGCAAGCGCCTGGGTATCATCGGCATGGGCCGCATCGGCACAGCCGTAGCGCGCCGCGCCAGGGGCTTTGGTCTTTCGGTGCACTACCATAACCGTCACCGGGTACACAGCGATGTGGAAGAAGAGCTGGAGGCAACCTACTGGGAAAGCCTTGATCAAATGCTGGCCCGAGTTGACATTGTTTCCGTCAACTGCCCACACACACCGGCAACTTTCCATTTGCTTTCGGCGCGCCGCTTGAAGCTATTGCAATCCCACGCCACCATCATCAACACGTCGCGCGGCGAGGTCATTGATGAAAACGCCCTGACCCGGATGCTGATTGCGGGCGAAATCGGTGGTGCCGGACTGGACGTGTTCGAACACGAACCGGCGGTTAATCCAAAACTGCTTGCGCTGGACAATGTCCTGCTGCTGCCTCACATGGGCTCGGCCACCGTGGAAGGGCGCATCGATATGGGCGAGAAGGTTTTGGTCAACATCAAGACCTTTGCCGACGGCCACAAGCCGCCGGACCGGGTCATCGGTGAAGGATTTTAGGTCTAATTTAGAGGAGGCTCGAATTAGCGGTTTTGACGGTTTTCGATCAGGTCGTCAACGACGCCGGGATCAGCCAGGGTCGAGGTATCACCCAGGTTTGAATAGTCGTTTTCGCCAATCTTGCGCAAGATTCGACGCATGATTTTGCCCGAACGGGTTTTTGGCAGTCCAGGTGCCCATTGCAGCCAGTCCGGCGAGGCGATCGGTCCGATTTCCTTTCTGACCCACTGAACAAGCTCTTTCTTCAACTCGTCAGAAGACTCAACGCTGATGTTCAGGGTTACATAAGCGTAAATACCCTGGCCCTTGATATCATGCGGGGCGCCGACTACAGCGGCTTCGGCCACGTCGTGGTGGGCGACCAGAGCGCTCTCCACTTCCGCCGTGCCCATGCGGTGGCCGGATACGTTGATCACGTCATCGACGCGGCCGGTTATCCAGTAATACCCGTCTTCATCACGGCGGCAACCGTCACCGGTAAAGTACTTGCCCTGGTACGTTGAAAAGTAGGTTTGAACGAAGCGTTCGTGATCGCCGTACACTGTGCGCATCTGGCCGGGCCAGGAGTCGATGATGCACAAATTGCCTTCGCATGCTCCCTCAAGCGGGGCGCCGTCGGCATCGACGATCTGGGGCTGGATGCCGAAAAACGGCCGTGTCGCTGAACCTGGCTTCAATTCTGTTGCGCCTGGCAGCGGGGTAATCAGAATGCCCCCGGTTTCGGTCTGCCACCATGTATCGACGATTGGGCAACGCCCGTCGCCAACTACATTGTAGTACCACATCCAGGCTTCAGGGTTGATTGGCTCACCGACCGACCCCAGCAGACGGATCGATTTGCGTGATGTCTTCTTGACCGGCACGTCGCCGTCGCGCATCAGGGCGCGGATGGCCGTGGGCGCGGTGTAAAAGATATTGACGTTGTGCTTGTCGCAAACTTCCCAGAAACGCGACATGCTCGGGTAGTTGGGTACACCCTCGAACATTAACGTAATAGCGCCATTGGCCAGCGGTCCGTAGACGATGTAGCTGTGACCAGTGATCCAGCCGACGTCCGCCGTACACCAGTAGACTTCCCCGTCCTGATAATCGAACACATACTGGTGCGTCATCGCGGCATAAACCATGTAGCCGCCGGTGGTGTGCAGCACACCTTTCGGTTGGCCCGTCGAACCGGATGTGTAAAGGATGAACATCGGATCTTCGGCATTCATTTCTTCGGCGGCACATTCGCTGGAGGCTTCTTCACATGCCTTGAAGTAGCGAATGTCGCGCCCTTCCACCCAGTTAATGTCGGCTCCGGTGCGCTTGACGACGAATACGGTCTCGACGCCTGGGCAGTTTTCCAAAGCCTTGTCGGTGTTGACTTTCAATGGAATCGGGCGACCGCCACGGATACCTTCGTCGGCGGTGATAACGCAGTTCGATTTGCAATCATTGATGCGCTGGGCCAGGGCTTCCGGCGAAAATCCGCCAAAAACGATAGAATGAATGGCACCAATGCGCGTACACGCCAGCATGGCGACGGCGGCTTCGGGAACCATCGGCATGTAAATAGTAACGACATCGCCTTTCTTGACGCCACGGTTTTTCATGGCGTTGGCAAATCGGCAAACCTGTTCGAACAATTCGTTGTAGGTAATTGTCTTATCGTCTGTGGGCTCGTCCCCTTCCCAGATGATCGCGGTCTGATCGCCGCGCTTTTCCAGGTGCCTGTCAAGGCAGTTGACCGATGCGTTCAGCGTGCCGTCGTGGTACCATTTAATGGAAACGTCAGGGGCGTTGTAATCGACTTCCTTGACCTGGGTATAGGGCTTGATCCAGTCCAGGCGCTTGCCCTGTTCGCTCCAAAAGCCCTCGTTATCATCAATGGACTGCTTGTACATCTGGAGATACTTATCGTTGTTCGCCCACGCAGATTCGGCAAGTTCAGCCGGTACCGGGAAAATTTCGTTGTCTGACATAGCCCTAAAGCCTCCCTGATATTAAAAATTGCCAACCGCTCCCCCTCGCGTTCCTCAAGGGAGCAAATGCTGCGGTGCAGCGTAAATACGATTATCCAAATAATGGGCCAGAAAACAAGGGCGAAACGCCCCTTTTTAGTAACTACTCAACCCACCCCCTGGACAGTTTTTTTCGTCCTATCGGCACCACATATAGAGATTTTTCCTGCATTGCCCGTCAGGATATGAGGAATGATTAGCGCGACCAGCCAAACAAGCGTTTCACGTCTTGTCCGCCAAAGTGAAACATGGTCTTCTAATGACAGGGATAAACGTCCCTGTAACCTGACGTCTGAAAATTCCCTTGGGGTTTGTGCTTTGTGCCCTACCTGGGGCATGCTCCGGTAGGGCGGTCCGTTATTTTGTTATTCCATGACAACTACCAAATCACCATGGAGGTTCCAAAATGCGTAAACATCACGATACAGGGCTTGCAGGATTGATGGAACAAATAATCAGCAACGGGGCAGAGGATATGGGCTCGGTGTTTTCCGGGCTGTTTGATCCGGCCATGCGCCTGGAACGAGAACAATTTCCCGAAGCCCTGGATGAGGTCCTGTAAAGCACCGCCAAATGTCATTTTAGAACCCGAAAACGATCAACTCGCTGCCTGAGTGGTCTTGATCCCTTCTTTTAAACGGAGTCCCAATGACCAACACCTCCACTTCCAAGGGTCCTCTTTCCGGCCTTACCGTCATCGATCTTACGCGCGTATTGGCGGGGCCATATTGTACCATGGTGCTGGCCGACCTTGGCGCGCGTGTCATCAAGGTTGAAACACCGGCTGGCGGCGACGATGCACGTCATTTTGGCCCGTTTATAGAGACGCTGGAGGGTGGAAAATCGGCCTATTTTATGTCCCTGAACCGGGGCAAAGAGAGCATCGCCCTTAATCTGAAAGACGACAAAGATAAAAGGACCTTCGAGGGATTGCTCGCCAACGCCGATATTCTGGTGGAAAATTTCCGTCCCGGCACGATGGAAAAACTGGGATACGGGTGGGAGGTCATACATCAAAAGTACCCCCGCCTAATTTACGCCGCCGCGTCCGGCTTTGGTCACTCTGGCCCCTATTCAAAGCGCCCCGCCTACGATTTGGTTGTCCAGGGCATGGGCGGCGTAATGAGCCTGACCGGCCATCCAGGAAGCGAGCCAACGCGGGTCGGAACCTCAGTGGGCGACATCACGGCCGGACTGTTCACGACCATTGGAATCAATGCCGCACTTTACCACCGCGAACAGACCGGCGAAGGACAGAAGATAGACGTTGCCATGCTCGATTGTCAGATTGCGATCCTGGAGAACGCCATCGCGCGGTACGCGGCAACAGGGGAATCCCCCGGCCCGATTGGCGCGCGCCACCCATCCATCACCCCCTTCGACGCCTTCAAGGCCGCTGATGGCTACCTGATCATCGCGGCGGGGAATGACACCCTGTTCTCCAATGCTTGTCTGGCGATTGGCAACCCCGCGCTTGCCGAAAACCCCCTGTTTGTGACCAACCAGCTGCGAACAGAACACCACACGGCGTTGAAAGACGAACTTGAAAAAGCGTTGGCGGCCAAAACTGTGGTGGAATGGATGGCCGTCCTTGAGCAGGCGGGCGTTCCCTGCGGCCCCATAAATAATGTCGAACAGGTTCTCGAAGACAGTCAGGTTTTGGCCAGAAACATGGTGGTAAGCGCCGACGATAAAGTCGCAGGCCCGCTGAAGATGGCCGGAAATCCCATTAAAATGTCCGGTTTCAACGATCCCGCGACACGCGATCCCGCGCCCGATCTGGACGCCGACAGGGATAAAATCATCGGCGAGCTCGACAAAGAATAAAAATCGAGGGTGGGTAACGGCTGGTTACAAACGCCAAATGTGAAGTTTTGTCTTTCGGCCGTCCGAAAGTTCCCTGATTTCATCGGCCTGAACGCCGGGCATCTACAACTACATCACGGCGATGCCGGTGACGGAGATTATCGCGGTCAAGGAAGCGCCAGAGAAGAAATAAAGCGCCTTACCCTCTTGCCCGCATCAACCTCGCTTTGTCACGCTTCCAGTCCTGATCTTTCTTGTCATGGCGCTTGTCGTGGTGTTGTTTGCCCTTGGCGAGGCCGAGGTCGACCTTGGCCATCCCACGTTCGTTGAAGTAGATGCTCAAGGCCACAAGCGCCATGCCCTTACGATTGACGGCGTTTCTCAGTTTTTCAATCTCACGTTTGTGCAAAAGCAATTTGCGTTTGCGTTTTGGGTCGTGGTTGAAGTGGCGCGCCGATTCGTATTCGGGGATATAGGCGTTGATCAGGTACAGTGCGCCTTCTTCATCGCTGGCGTAGGCCTCGGTTATGGTCGCGCGACCGGCGCGCAGGGATTTAACCTCGGTCCCCGTCAGAACGATACCGGCCTCATAATTCTCGTCGATGAAATAGTCGTGACGGGCCTTGCGGTTTTGCGCAGCGACGTTATCCGGGCCCTTCTTTTTACCTGCCATGGCTCACGCGCCTAAACTTTCCACCAACTAATTCAGCAGGCCGACGAAAACCAAGGCATCCTTGACTTGCGTCTTATGGGCGTCAGAAATTTCACAAATCGGCAAGCGTGTCTCGGATGAGCAAAGCCCTAACAATTCAGCCGCATACTTGACCGGACCGGGGCTGGATTCACAGAACATGGCGTCATGCAAAGGCATCAGGCGGAATTGCAGTTCCATAGCCTTGGCATGGTCGCCTTCGCTCCAGGCGCGCTGCATGTCTGAAACAAGACGCGGTGCGACGTTGGCGCTGACCGAAATGCACCCCACCCCGCCACCAACCAGATGTGCTAGCGCCGTGGCGTCTTCGCCCGAAAGTTGGCAGAAATCTTCGCCGATGACGTTGCGCGTTACAATCGGACGCACAAGATCGCCGGTAGCGTCCTTGACGCCGACAATGTTGGGCAATTCCGCCAGTCGGGCCATTGTTTCCACAGACATATCGACGATGCTGCGCCCCGGAATATTGTAAATAATAATCGGAAGTTCACAGGCATCGTGTACGGCCTTGAAGTGCTGGTACTGCCCTTCCGGAGTCGGCTTGTTGTAATAGGGCATGACGACCAGGGCGGCGTCTGCGCCGGCCTCCTTGGCGTGGACGGCCAGCGAGGTCGCTTCATCGGTGGAATTTGATCCAGCCCCTGCGATGACCGGTACACGACCGGCTGCAACCTTGATGCATATTTCGGTCACCTGCATGTGTTCTTCGTGGCTCAACGTCGGAGACTCACCGGTGGTGCCGCACGGGACAAGTCCGTCAGAGCCTTCCTGAATTTGCCATTCAACCAGTTTCTTGAACGCATCTGAGTCCACCTGGCCGTTGGCGAAGGGGGTGATCAGTGCGGGCATGGATCCCTGAAACATGGTTATCTCCTAAAGGCTTGCAGAATAAGGCGCGCACAATAACCCTACACACTCTCAGGAGCAAGTTTATACATAGCGTAATTCCAGCGGTCACTCTGCCGAACCTATGATACCAGACGCCCTAATAATTAACCTGCGAACGCCCATTCCCGTGGGCCGATGGACATTATTTTCCAGGTCCTCTCCATGAGGCGCATCCAGGCATCGCAGCAGGCATCGACAATCGCCTCGTAGTCCTCCGTTGTTGGTATGGACAGTGAATCACACTATTTCTCGGTTGGGTATCCCTCGCACGAGTCAATCATCAAGCCGTCTGGTATAACGCCCCCATGGAGAGCTTCTTCAACTCTCTCAAGACAGAATGTGTCCATCGTTGCCACTTTAAAACCAGGAAACAAGCGAAAGCCGCCTTGTTCGACTTCATTGAGATATTCTATAACCGACAGAGGTTGCATTCAGCCATCGGATACAAAACGCCCATGGAGGCATACTTGGAAATAACTATGAAATCGGCTTAACAAAAGATCATACTGGTCCGGGATTCTCGAAACAGGTCAGAAACGGGGGAAGGGATAATGAGGATCGGTTATTTGTTCAAATATGCGCTGTCCCTTCCTCTTCATGTAGCGTTGATAAAAGCATGGCGGCTTTGTCAACGTGTTCTCAGGGCCTACATGTGCCATTTACTTGAAAATCGCGTATCTACTTTCGAACCCCTTGGTTCAGACATTGAAAATTCTCCCCGATTCTTTTCATCAAGTTTAGGTGCTTTTGGTGATCTCTCAACTGAGAAAGGAGGGGGGATCAAGAATATTCACCTGTTTTTGTCAAGCAAGACTATTGAACATCGTTTCGATTTGCTCGGTTCTGGCTGGATGACGGTTGAGTACGGTATGCAAGCCTGCGGCTTTGATGGGATTGTCTATTCTAGTAATATCAGGACGATTGATGATGATAAAATCCTTGATCTGTTATCTCCTGGGAACCGGGAGCGTTCGCATGCAATCCGCAAGTTAATTGATAGGGGCTATCAACCGATTGATTGGCAAATTGATTTTAAGTCCGGTTACCGTTGGTCGGAAGGAACGCCATCAGGAATATTGCCATATGGTCATGCGCCAGGCGTTGATGTCAAAGTACCGTGGGAACTGGGGCGTCTTCAACATTTGCCATGGTTGGTTTGGGGGGACGTACAAGAGAATCCTGGTTCAAATGGGCTGGAACCGCAAAAAAAATATGTACGAGAATTTTGTAATCAAGTCCTGGATTTTTCTGCGGCTAACCCACCACGCTATGGAGTAAATTGGCTATGCACCATGGATGTGGCTATTCGCGCAGCCAATCTTCTATTGTCCAAGGACCTCCTTCAAAGTAACGGGGTAAAATTTGAAGAGTCATTTTTGGGAGAATTTCAGGCATTGATAGAGGCTCACGGCGATCACATAGCTAAAAACCTTGAATGGCATGACAATTACCGGGCCAATCATTATCTGGCTGATATTGCCGGGTTATTATTTGTAGCCGTTTACCTTCCGCGTTCCTCTAGAAACGATGCCTGGCTCGCCTTCTGCGTTCGTCAATTGATTGCTGAAGTAGGGCGTCAGTTTACTCCAGACGGCGCTAATTTCGAAGGCTCTACCAGTTATCACCGCCTATCGACTGAAATGGTAATTTATTCTTCGTCACTTGTGCTAGGGCTTTCCAGGGACAAATTGAAGGCCCTTGAGAGTTTTGATTGTCGAGCCTGGAAACATCACCCTCCCTTATTGCCAGCCCCAATTGAAATGCACCCTGTTCCCGGATCAGATAATTTCTCGCCATTTCCTGATTGGTATTGGGAACGTCTGGAACGAATGGCCGAATTTTCCATGCACATTACAAAGCCAAATGGCCGGGTTGTTCAGATTGGAGATAATGATAGTGGGCGCTTTTTTAAGGTCACTCCATTATTTCGTGATGGACCCGGTGAAGGTGAGTTGAAGGAAGAGCATCTGGATCACAGGGGTACTATCGCGGCAATTAATGGGTTGTTTGATCGACGTGATCTATCCGATTTTGTTGGGCCTGAAACCGACCTGGAAATGGCGATAGTTTCTACACTATCAAGTGGTATCAAGGTCGCCAGTTACTTGAGCAAAGGCGGTCAAATGAGAGCTTCGGCACAATTGGATGGTAAAGCAGGACTGGAAAATCTTTTATTTACGGTAATCGGTGAAATTATTATTGAGCCTCCCGATCAATCAGTACTTGAAGAATTGGAAACGATTTCCTATTCGGATTTTGGACTTTATATATGGCGTTCTCCAAGGTTTTTTCTATCTGTACGATGTGGCCCAATTGGTCAGAATGGAAATGGGGGACACGCACATAATGATCAATTGGCTATTGAACTTAATATTGACGGTGAAGACTGGATTGCTGATCCGGGAACTTACGTTTATACGGCCTCACCAGAGCACCGGAACGCATACCGGTCCGTCCATGCCCATGCCGCGCCTGTATACGGTGATGACGAGCCATCAAACCTTAATCTTGGATTATTTCGTCTTGAAAACAATGCTCAGGCAACATGCATTAACTTTACCCACGGGAATTTTGAAGGAAAGCACTCCGGATACGGTGTGATTCTACATAGGCGCGTATTTATAGAAAAAAGTAAAATTAGAATAGTAGATGGTATTGAGAACGGAAGCGGCGGCAATTCCCCAAAAGCAAAACCCGTAATAATCAGGGATGCCAAGTCGTCAAGAAAATTACAATCATCCATTTTACCATTCTCTCCTGGATATGGACTGCAAATTTAACTTTAGAGGTCCTATTTGGTGATCTTTAATGTGTAGTATACTTTTATTAAATGATCGAAAAATTCCATTTTCAGAAAAAATAATATTAAAAAAGCAGGGTCATATCGAAAATGAAATCCCGACTCAAGTTAGTGGATACTTCAAGGCTATGAACAAAAAAAGCATTATCATTTCACTGTATCCGTTGACTATAGATTTCTTGAGGGAATTTTCCAGGAACACTGGCAAGACTCCTCAAACATTAATCATTTCAAATATTGTAACCAGCGGATACCTGCATTTAATAGGACAGTTTATCAATATGGATGTAGATACAATCTACATCCTTTCTCTAAATAAAAACCCTAAATCTCTTCTCCCAGTCTTTAAGATTTTAACATTGCTGCCCCGCGCATCCAGACGGGTCATCGTCAATCCGGATTTTACAGAAATTGATTTCGGTTTTGTTGATTGTTTTTTTGATACTTTTACCATCCTTCTGAATTTGTTTTTTGGGGGGATTGTTTTAGCCAGTGATCAATTTCGTTTAATCAAGCTTTGCAAGATGCCCCGTCTTAATTTGAACAGAAGGTCTATTGGGCGTGTTCTCTATATGAAAACCAATCTGTCGATGGGGGTGAAAGCAGGAGGTTCTGTTACTCATACTTCCGGGGTTATTGGGGCTATGGCCGAAAAAGGCTATCACGTCGATTTTGTTTCAGCAGATGCCGAATTGGAACATGTTCACAGTGAGCTTGTAGAATGCTTTCAGGTGGATACTCCATCAAGTTACATAATGCCGAGGGAATTGAATCACTATCGTCATAACCGCCAGTTTATAAAATCGGCAGTGTCTGAACTCCCTATGGCTTATGATTTTATTTATCAGAGAATGTCACTGGGCAATTTCTCGGGCCCCATTGTTTCAAGGACAAACCGAATACCATTGGTCCTAGAATATAACGGCTCGGAAGTACGGCTCTCAAGAAATTGGGGGTCGTTGGCGTTCGAGAAAACAGCCCTTAAAGCAGAAGAGGCCTGCTTGCGTCATGCCCATTTGGTGGTAACTGTTTCGGATGTTCTAAGGGACGAGCTAATTGAACGGGGGGTGGAGCCTGAGAGGGTTTTATCTGTCCCAAATGGGGTGGATTTGAACGTGTTTGATCCCAATCGGTTTAAGAACCATGAGATAGAGTCGATAAGAAGTCATTACGGCATAGCACCCGATGCCCTGGTTTTTGGATTTGTCGGTACATTTGGTCATTGGCATGGGGC
>PVBE012075522.1_pt1 | contig 16058 bp, 14 predicted proteins | sample 1631181 | NCBI WGS metagenome assembly PVBE01 (sample SAMN08397723, study PRJNA350692) | Marine metagenome, whole genome shotgun sequencing project. | isolation source: water | place: Pacific Ocean | collected 2012-04
CGCCGTCCTTGGCGCGAACGGAGACCCCCAGGAGGAGTTTCTTCGATCCGCCCCGAAGGCTGGCCAGGAGCTTGTTGAATTCCTTCTGGGTAAGAATACGGGAGAAGGGATCCCCGGTCGATTTGACCATCGCGTGGGTTGCGCCATCGGCAAATTCGAGGAATTCGAAATCCTCGTCGCCCACGATTTCGTCCACGGCGACGATCGCATCGGCGATCGAATCGGCATGCTGGATGGCGAAGAATATTTTGTATTGCAGGTCGGCATCCAGGTCCAGTTTCTCCAGGCCCGACTCCAGGCCCTTCAACCCCGTCTCGTTGAGGCCCTCCTTGCTGAGCTTGTCCCGGTCCACAAAAGATTCGAGGAGATGTTTCTGCACCTCGGCGACATACGCCTTCGCCTTTTTCGCCTCCCGGCTGACGTCCTGTGCCGCGGCGGCGGACGAGATCGTGAAAACAACGCCGAGTAGAATGGCCGAAAACCGTTTCGTTCCAAAACCCATTACCAGTTCCTCCTGTAGAAATGTATACCCATGGGACAAGAAGGGGGGGGCGGAAGGTTCTGTCCTTTTCTAAAAAATCAGGCCTCCGGCGGAACTTCCTTTTTCCGGCGACGGAAGGTTCCCCCCTTGGAATCGACCAGCTCGAAGATCTCGACCGAATGATCGCGCCCCTCCACCTTGTGCGCCCCCAGCGAGAGAAGTTCGAAGCCCGCCCCGACAAGTTTCTCCGTGTCGTCGTCCACCAGGACGAGGGTGTTCGTCTTCTTGTTGAGGGTCTGAAGCCGGGCGGCCACGTTGACGGCATCGCCGATGGCGGTGTAATCCCATCGTTGCTCCGAACCGACGTTGCCGACAACGGCGTTTCCGGAGGCGATCCCGATCCGGGTTTCCTGGAGGGCGTTGTGAAGGTCGCTGTATTTCGCGGTGAACGCTTCGAGCCGCTTCTGGGTTTCCAGCGCGGTGCGACAGGCGGCCAGCGCGGCCTTTTCCTGATCATCCTCGAAAGCGCCGAAGAGGGCCATGATCCCGTCCCCGAGGTACTTGTCGAGGTATCCCCCGTTTTCCAGGATCACCTCCGTTACGGTTTTCATGTACTCGTTGAGAATCCGGACCACCCTTTCGGGGGAGTTCCCCTCCACGAAATGGGTGAACCCATGGACATCGGAGAAGAAGACGGTGACGTATCTGCGCGCGCCGCCGAGAGACGCCTGGTCCGGGTCCCGCATCAACCGGTCCACCAGGTCCGGGGAGAGGTAGTGTTGGAACATGTTCCGGACCAGCCTCTTTTCCCGGTTCTCCACAACGAGTTGATACCCGGAGACGAGCAGGTAGGGAATCACCATCGCCAGAACCGGAACCACGACGGGAAGGACCATCCGTTCCGACGAGAAGAGAAGGAAGGTTCCGGCGACGTAGCCGCCGGCCAGGAGGAAGGTGACGACCCCGGTGATCCCGGGGCGCCCGAAGGCGGTCACGAGGATGACGATGATCGAGCCCAGGAACGCCACGCCCAGTGCCGCGGCGGTGGGAACCGGCCGGACGAACCGGCCCTGGAGCATCATGTTCAACATGGTGGAGTGGAAGAAGACGCCGGGGAGGGCCTCGTGGATGGAGGTCGCCTTCAGATCGGTACTCGCCGTTTCGGTCGATCCGATCATAACGATTTTCCCCCCGAATTCCCTCCGCAACTCCTCCATCTTCCCGGACCGGATCCTGTCCAGGGTGGCCAGTTCCCGGAAGTATTGTTGTGCCCATTCCTTGGCGTCCTTCCTGTGGCCGAAATCGTGGACCTTCTCCGTGGCCTCCTTGAATTGGGCGAGGAAGGCCCTCTGTTTTTCCCAGACGTCCGGGTCGAGATAGTTCCGGAGGGTCACGCCGGGCCAGGTAAGGCCCCGAATGCCCATCAGGTCCGCCAGGTTCTTCAGTTTCCCGAAGATGCGATGGACCCGGTATGCCGCCTCCACCGGGTGGTAAACCCGGGCGAAGGGAACCTGGGGAAACAACCCGGGTACGTCTCCCCGCCGCCAATCCAGAAGAGTCATACCGTGCTCGTCGATCGGAATGGAAAATTTCTCTCCCCGGTCACTGGAAAATACCGCTTCCCCGGACCCTCCCTCGATTTTCCATTCCCCCCCCAGGAGGCGCAGCGCCACGGCCACGCCCAGCTGGATATAGAGCCGGTTTTTGTACCGGTGAAAAAGGGAGCCGCGCCGGACGATCCGGTCGGCATCGGCCCGGGGCAGGTCGACGGCCCCGAAGTAGGAAGCGCCGTCGGCCAGGAGAGGGAGAGGACCGGTCAGGTTTTTTCGCTCGATCCGAAGGCCCTCCAGTCCTTCCCATTCCGGGGAGAAGGCGGCAAGTTTCTCGGAGGGTTCATGGATTTCCTGGGTGCGGACCAGGTTGAGAGGGAGCACGACCCTGCCGCTCCGCCGGATCGCCTCCGCAAATTCCTGGTCGGGCTCGATGAGAAGTCGCCCGAAGAGAATACCGAGCTTTTTGCCGTAGAGGGGCAGATCCTCCCTGAGCTGCATCAGGATAAGATCCGCCTCGTCGGGATCCTCTTGGTCGATCGCATCCCGTGCCTTCCGGATGATGGTCCGGACGACTTCCAGCAGTCCGGGCTCTTCTCCCCCACCCACCAGCAGTTGCGCGGCGAGTTCCACGTCCGCGGCGGTATCGGGATCAAGATAGGCCCGCTCGGGTTCGAGGAACTCAACATCGAAAACAATCTGTTCGGCGCCGAGCGCGGTCAGGCCGTCGACGATCCGGGCGTGAACATCCCGGTGCCAGGGCCATCGCCCGAGCTGGTCGGGCCGCACGCTGATATCGCCGATGTTGAGGTGAACAATCCGGTCGTCGCGCGGCGTGGGAGAGGCGGCGGCGACGCGGAGATCGTAGGAGGTAAATTCCATGTTGCGAAAGAACTGGAGGTATTCCCCCAGCCCGGCGGCGAGGAGCGCGCCCAACCCTCCCAGGATAAGCGAGGTGAGCTTGTGACGGACGCGCGGCAGGTTCATGGGTGTCGTCTTCGACCCTAGGGAATGGGAGGGGTGTTGTCCGTCCACGTTCCGGAGGAATCCGAATCTCCTCCGTCCCCCGACTGGTAATCCTCTCCAGCTTCAGATTCAGCCAGCCATTCACTCGCCATCCGGGCACATCTAATGATGCACGCAGTTGCCGCGTACTTGCTCTCACTCGTAACCTTGAACTTGCCGCCCTGCGATGCCCCGGTGCTCTTATCGACTGGCTTGTTCGCCATCGTCATGGCACCCTCGACCTGGCCCCCCACCCCCACTGTTTGGGGGGACACATTTTTACTACGACTAGAGCTTTCGGTTTCGCCTTCGACTACCCCCATCAAAAGGTAAGGAGTGATGAGAAAAAACACCTCCGTACCCTTGATCGACGTGGTCATCCTGGTGGTGACCACCTTGAAGTCGACGATCTCTTCGCGGTCCGGTTTCACCCGGATGCGGGCCGCTCCGAGAGCGAGGTGGAGCCTCCCGGCCATCCTCTTTCCGTCGTTGGAGAGCCCCTTCACCTGGACAAGGGTGACGGACTTGATCTGGACGACGGTGTTGGTCCAGAACTTGATATAGACAAGAGACTTGAAGGCGGTCTGGATCCAGGCCCCTTCCGGAATCTCGTCCCCCGCCTTCAACGGAGCCCACGCCTGGTCGATCGCGGAGCGCATCTCGGCGGAGCCTTTCACCTCGACCACGCGGACATCCTGGGCGTACACCGTTCCGGCGAGAAAAAGGAACGTAATTCCCCAGGCGATTCTCATGGAAAGCTCCCTGTCAATTCGGTTTCTCCATGTTACAGGGGATCACCAGGGAATCCAGAGGGTTTTGATCTCTTTTCGAAGGAGAATCTACTTGGGAGGCTTGGGGGACTTCGACTTCAATTTCTCGATGCACATTTTCCGGGTCCATCCATATTGCTGCATCATGGACTTGATCGTATCCTTGAAACTGCTCTTGCTCTTCTTCACAGCCTCCTTCATGCCTGTCCCGGACATCAGCGGGGACATTTTCTTCTGGGTCACGATCATCACGCCCGGGGAGGTCTTCATGGTGGATCCCACCGGACCGTTATTTTTTCCGGCCAGGATTCCGAAGGATACCTCTTTCCCGATACGAACGGCGGGAACGCCTGGTGTCTGGGAGGTGGAGCCCTTGCCAACCCCGGAAATCTCTCCGCCCCCGCGCAAGATGGAGCCGGTCACACCAAAGTGTTCAATGCTCGTTTGTGCGATGGTCCCCTTGATCGAGGTGGTCATCTTTGGGGCGACGATTTTAAAATCGACATCCACCGTGCGCTCCGGATGGACCCGGACGCGGGCGGAGCCGAGCGCGAGATGGATCCTTCCCGTCATCCTTTTGCCGTCATTGGAGAGTCCCCTCACCTGGACGAGGCTGGCGGACTTGATCTGGGCGACGGTGTTGGTCCAGAACTTGATGTAGACAAGAGACTTGAGGGCGGTCTGGATCCAAGCCCCTTCCGGAATCTCGTCCCCCGCCTTCAACGGAGCCCACGCCTGGTCGACCCCGGACCGCATCTCGGCGGTCCCCTTGACCTCGAGCACCAGGACATCCTGTGCGGAGAGCGGGAGGGAAAGAAGAAGGAAGGGAACCATCAACATCGATTTCACGGCAGGACCCCCATCGATTTACCGCTGTGAGTATGCCAAATCCGGGCGCCCATTCAGATGAAAATATGAATCAACCGGGGACTTATTCGAAATAGCTGCGCGGAATGACCAGGGGGAGAAAATGTTCTATTTCCAGGAGACGTCGCCCCTGAATGGGGCGGGACCTGTGCCTATTCTCACCCCCGCGGCGGAAAAACCAGGATACCTCACGTTCTTCCCTTCCCCGGCGTGCGCTCCTGTTTCGATCCCTCCCGTTCATTTCGGCCGATTCTGACGGGCATAGTGTTTCATGTCGAAATTCGATCCGCCACTGGCCTCCGGCATACCGGCCATCAGGTCCCTGTGGTCCTGCTTCGTTGTTTTCATCCTGGTCGTGAACTTGTACACGTTATCCACGTCCATCCGGCCCCCTTCCCTCCGGACCTCCGTGGGCATCCCATGCTGCTCCTCAGTTCCCTCCTTTTCCGGTTCCGTGGGCCGGGTACCGCACAACCCGGTTCCCCGGGTCATCATTCTTTTCTGGCTTCCCAGCTGTTCGACCGCCACCCGACCGCGCTCGACCCCCATCTCGGAAATCCCCAGATGCGGGAAGAAGGCCTGCTTCCACAATGTACCCTTCACGGCCGTCGTCATCCTGGGGCTGTTTACCCGGAAATCGACAATTTCGGTCCGGTCCCGGCGGATGTTCACCTTGACCATCCCGAGGGCGAGATTGAGCCTCCCGGTCTGCCGGTTCCCCTTTTCCTCGACCTTCTCGATTTCCACCAGGCTCGCGGACCGAATCTGGACGACGGTATTGTTCCAGATCTTCAGGTAGAGGCATGCCCCGAGTGAGGTCTGGACCCACCACCCAGCCTTCAAAATGGTTCCCTTCTTGAGGGGGACCCACTCTCCGTCCACCCCCGCGCGCATGGCGGCCTCGCCCCGGACTTCCAGAACCCGGACATCGTTCCCGGCCCACGCGGGGGAAGCCAATGCCGCCACCGTGATCAAAGCCCCGATCATGTATTTCATAACACCTCCGGTTACCTTTCCAATATAACACATAATACTTGTAACCGTCACATATTTTATACATTTATTTAAAAAAAAATTTCCGTCAGGGTGAGTCCCCGGATTCGGCTTCCGCCTTCTCTTCCAGCCTGTTTTCCAGCAGGGTGTAGATCCCCAGGAGATCCCGCCCGCTCAATCGACTGTGCGGGCCATTCCCCCGGACCAGGCGACGCTGGACGCACTCCCGGTAGCAATACCGGCGTGTATAGCCGAGAATCCGCATCATCATCCCCCCCCGGATTTCCAGCACCTTGCAGATCAGGTAACAGGCTTCGCCCAGGGAGGCTTCCCCGCCAAGATCCTTCGCCCACTTTTTCGGCATCCATCCCTTCTCCACCAGTGCTCCTGCCGCTTCGGAGGCTTCCTTCACCATTTTCTCCTTCCCCAGGAGAGTGTAGAAGACGAATGAGAGATCCCCGACCGTGACCTCCTTCTTCTTCATCAACCCGCGGGTATACTCGATGTCCTGTGCCTGGACGCCGGCCATCATCGCAAGCAGGATCGTCGATATCACCATCCGGGTCCTCCTTCAGAACGCGAGAAGCAATGAAAAGGAAACATACTGCCGGGTGTCGTCCAAGTCGTAGGCCGATCCCGGCTTGAAGATCCCCAGCCGGGCCAGGAGGCTGACATCCGAGAGAATATCCCAGTTCACGGTGAAATCCACTTCGTACCCGATCCCCGCGTGCTCGAAATCGGCGGAGGGATCGGAGATGCCGCCCTTCTCCCTGTGTTTCCGGTACCCGTAGAAATCGAGCGACAATTCCAGGCCGTCCATCGGGACCGTGGCCACCGTCTTTTCCATCAAGGGCCGGATAGAACCTCCCAGGTGGAAGATCCAGAGGTTGCTCAGATACGGCGCGAGGGAGTATCCCGTCGGGATATAGCCGAACCCGATGAAGGCCCGGTCGGAAGTACCAATCCGGTTTCCAAACTCGGAGTTGAGGACCCGGAACCGGTCACTGTCGCCGGAACCAAACATCACGCCAAGTTCGAGCGTGGGCAGGGTGCGGGCATGGAACCGGTGCTCCAACGAGGAGACGAATGCGAAGGCCCCGACGTCCTCCCCCGACCCGGTCTGGAGGTGCGCAAACCGCTCCCCTGACTGGTACCAGGCCTCCACCTCGTAAAAGAAATTCTCTGCAATCCTGCCCTGCATTCCGAGTCCGAAATATTCCGCGTCGAATTCGTAATCCTGGAAGGTGTTTTCCGGATCCTCGTCAAGGCGATCCCGCTCGATCAGCACCGCGAGGTAGGGCAACTGGTCCGGAATCCCGGTGTACTTGAGAGTGCCCCCGAAGAAGAGGCGTTCGGTCTCGTCGGGGTTTGGCCGGCTCTGGTCGAGGTCGTCTTCATGGGTCCCGGACCGGAGGGCGAACAGTTCGAAGGGAAACGACCCGACATTTCCCCGCAGGGTCAATCCGTCGGCGATGTTGTTGTAGACAAGCCCCGAACCAAGCTGAACGTATTGCCGACCCGCGCGCGCGACGAAATCCCACGTACGATCGGGCGTACCCAGGAGTTCCCCCAGGTGCACCTGGTAGAAAATGACGTCCCCGCGGGGGCCGTCCAGTTCATGATCGTCGCCGTCCGGACTGTCACCGTGCGCATAATTGTAGTAATCGACGATGAGCCGCCCATAGAGCTGATGCACGCCGAAGCGCATGTCGAACCAGAGCCGGGTATCCAGGTCGGACTGGCTGCTCTCGGTCCCCCTCCCGTCCTCGTACGAGACCCAGCCGGGACGGACCCACAACCCGTAGTCGAAGTAGAAGTGATCGATGGGATCCCCGTAAAATTCCCGCATCTCCAGGTCGCGGATTTTCTCGATTTCCTGTTGTCGCCGCCGGGAGTCATCCTGAATTTGTGCCAGCGCCGTTCCGGGGATGAAAACCAGGAAAATCATTACCGGGAGTGCCGTTCGCATATGGAACGATTATAGGAATCGAACCGGCCTCCCGCCACATCTCCCCACCTGAATTTGATTCCCGGGGAAACCCGTTTTGATGTAGGCTGTCGACGGCCACCGAAAATCCCGTCACGCGGAGGGGTGCCAGAGTGGTCGAATGGGCCGGTTTTGAAAACCGGAGTGGGGCTTGCTCCACCGCGAGTTCGAATCTCGCCCCCTCCGCCAACCGAGAGCGCATCGCGATTGAAATTTTAACCGCCGACGGCCGGATCCCGAAGACTCTCCCTACACCGGGTATTCCATGGGGGGATCCTTCCTCTTTTTCGCCTCTCTTCTCCGGGCCTGGAAGAAGGCACGCAACATGCCGGCGCTCACATCCCCCAGCACCCCCTTCACGACGGGGATGCGATGGAGGAGTTTTTTTTCCTGCACGATGTCGAAGACCGTTCCGCAGGCGCCCGCGTTGGGATCATCCGCCCCGTAGTGGATTTTCCCCATCCGGGAAAGAACCAGCGCGCCAGCGCACATCGCGCAGGGTTCCAGCGTAACATGGATTTCGGCCCCCTCGAGCCGCCAGTCCCCCATCGCCTCGGACGCCTGCGTGATGGCGATCATCTCCGCGTGGGCGGTGGCGTCCCGAAGCGTTTCCATCTGGTTGTGCGCCCGGGCGATGATCCGCCCTTCGTGAACGATGACCGCTCCGACGGGAACCTCGCCCGCCTCCGCAGCCCGTTCGGCCTGGCGGATCGCCTCGCGCATAAAATGTGTTTCGTCGGGGACGAGCATGACCCCAGAATACAGAATCCGGGAGTCGGAAGTGAGAAGAAAGGAAAAAACGGAAATGAAGGCGCGCCTGGTGTTGGCCGTTGGGGCTTGGAATGTACACTCCGAAGGCGTGTTGGCGGAGAGGCAGGGATTCGAACCCTGGGACCCCTCACGGAGTCACCCGCTTTCGAGGCGGGCCCATTCGACCGCTCTGGCACCTCTCCATGGCGTTTCCCGGGAGCGATACTATAATAGTCACCCGAACCTGTCGAGGTTTGAGCCGCATCATGGGCGCGTGGTGGAAATGGCAGACACGTAGGATTTAGGATCCTATGGGGCAACCCTTGGGGGTTCGACTCCCCCCGCGCCCACCATGAAAACCATGACACGAAACTTCACACGGGACCGGGACTGGATCAGGGCATGCGTCGCTCGCACGCCCGGCGCGTGGGGGGAGTTTGTCCGCCGGACGATTCCCGCGGCGGTTCATCTCGTGGACCGGATCTTCGACCGCCACGGGGTCATCTCGAACAGGGCGGACCGGGAACAGGTCGTGGAAAATCTGTACGCCAGTTTCGTCGTCGAGGACCTGAAAGTGCTCCGATCGTTCCGACCGGAATTTGACCTCTTCCTCTGGCTCGCCGTGCGCGTCCGAATGGAATGTCGCCGACATCTTTCCGAATCCCGAAGGCGGTCTCCCCTGGGGACGATGCGATCGGCGAAAGAACCCAATCCGGAGAGGCTGGTCGGTGTTCTCCAGTCGATCCCCTCCCCCGTGCGGGCCAAACTGGCCGCCCAATTCGAGGGGCCCCCCGTCCGGGTTCCCGATTCCCTTCGAAACATCCTCGCGGAGATCCGGGGAAAGGTGATCGACGTGATCGTGGCCGGGGAGGCCATGACCGCCTGCCTTCCCTTCGAGCGACTGAACGCCTTCGCCGACGGGGTGACCACGGAAAAGATCAGCCTCCACATCAATGGCTGTCGAAATTGCACGCAGGAACTGGAACTCATCGCGGCCGTTGGCCGGCTTCTCCGAGACCTGATCATGACCCGGCCAAAAAAGTTTCCCACGACCGGAAGCGAACCCCTGGAGAAACGGGTTCGCCTCCTCCTTCCCTCCCCGCCGAAACCTCCGAGAAAGCAATCCAGGAGGAGAATCGGATGGGGACGATGATCGCGGATCTGCCGATCACCACGGCGACGTCCCCGGAATGGGCCGGCGTGGCGCTCTCCGACCTCGATTCCCTCCTGAACGATCATGCCCACTGCGAATTGAAGGCGGCCTCCACGGCACTTGGCATCGCGGGCAGATGCGTCTCGAGAAGTTCCCTGGTCACCGACATGACGGTCCTGGCGCATGAAGAAATCCGTCACTTCGAACGGGTGCATGAGCGGATCCGGGAACGGGGGGGAACCCTCTCCCCGGTCCGGGGGGATCCGTACGTCGTGAAATTGCGGAGAGAGGTACTCGGGGACTTGAGGGGCATGCCGAAAATCGTCGACCAGTTGATCCTGTGCGCCTTCATCGAGGCGCGCTCGTGCGAACGGTTCCGGATTCTCGCCTCCGCCGGGTTGCCGGAAGAACTCGGGAATTTCTACCGGGAACTGGCCTTCGCCGAGGCGAAACACCACGAGTTATTCCTGCGCCATGCCTCGGAGATGGCGGATAAAGAGAAGGTCGCCCGGAGGGTGGCCGAAATCGCCGAAAGGGAAGGCGCGATCGTACAAGGACTCCCGATGGAGCCACGAATTCATTAAAAAACGAGCCCGGCGTAACTCACGTACCCCCCCGCCGGATCGGCCGCGTAGCCGTAATCCAGTTTCGCCCCCTTCTTCCCTTCCAGCATCCGGAGGAGGGACCAGGTGGCCGACACCCCGCACACGTTCCGGCGGTTGCCGTCGGCCATGACGGAATGCCAGAAACCCTCTGCGTTTCCATCAACGATCATATCGATGCTTTTCCGGTCTTCCTCCACCATCCAGTCGATCCGTTTCTGGTTGAGTTCGACCTGGTCTCCGAAGCGCGGGCCGATGTGGGCGAAATCGACGCCGCCGACCAGGCAGACCTTCTTTCCGGATTCCCGGATCGATTCGCCGAGCGCCTGGAGGAACTCCCCGATCCGGGGAACCGTTTCCGGGAGGTTCGATCCGCAGTGCGGTTCGAAGGAGGAGCAGAGAATCGGGACGATCTTGAAGTCCGCCGCGGGGCGGGCGTACTTGAGGAAGACCGCCTGGAATTCCGCGGAATGTTCGTTGAGGTGGACCTGCTCATCCTCGAAACAGCCGGGAACGCGTTTCCGGATCGCCTCGATCAATTCGGAATCCGCTTCGGCGGTTCCGAGGGGCGTTTCGTATCCCTTGGAGCATAGGACGAACGGGTTCGGAGGGGAGACATGGGCCACGCCCAGGATGACGTAGACGTCGGCGCGGCTTCGCTCCGAGACCTGCCGGTAGGGATGGGTATAGCAGACACCTCCCCGGGGGAAATCGATGTGCGGGGCGATGATGGCGGAAACTTCGGAGGATTCGGACCCGGTCCCGGGTTGACCGGCGCCACCCGCGGCGTCGTAGAAGGCGGACAACTCCCGTTTCAATTCCTCCGGTTCCTTCGAGTAAGAGATGCCCGCGAAACGGGCGGGTCGCGTGGGGGCGTCGGTGAAAGCGGAGGAAATCTCCTGCCGCCGACGGAAGACTTTCTCCGACTCCAGAAGAAGGTTGGCGTCCAGGTCGGCTACGATCCCCTCCAGGTCTTTTTCCGGGAGGTCCGTCCCGTTGAATTGCGCGGCGATCGCCTCCCGGATCCCCTTCAGATCCCGGACTCCGTCCAACAGGGTGGCGACGACGAAGGCCATGGGGGGGAGGCGGAGGGTGTGTTCGAACAGCCCCTCGTTGTCGCGGACCAGGAAGACGGGTTTCCCCTCTTCCTCGACGGGAATCACGTCCAAGGTGCGAAATCTTGGAAGGGGCATGGCGGGAATCGTATCCGATCGCCGATCGCTTGTACAAGGTTTGGAGGCATGGTACATTCCCCGCCTGCCCGGAGAGGTGACGGAGCGGTTGATCGTGCGCGCTTGGAAAGCGCGTGACTCCGTAAGGGGTCCGGGGGTTCGAATCCCCCCCTCTCCGCCAACACCCCGACACACCTTCGGGTGTAAATTCCAACGGACAAAATCTGGGTTCATGCGCCGCACCCGCTCCCCTTCGGAAAAGCGGAGGAACGCAGGCAGAGGTTTGAACACAGCCCCGGGGCTTCGAAGAAACACGCCCTGATCGCCGGGCCGTACGGGATCGCCGGACCCTTACTTCTTTTCCGCCGCTTTCAGGGAATCAATCAGGAAGGGGATCCAGCAGAGCGGAAGGCAGGTAATAAACAGGATCAGGAAAACGATCAACCCGTTCTGGTTCAATCCGATGAAGACTTCTTTTCCCTGCGGCATAAATCCTCCCCACTATAAATCACTCACGTCCCTGTACCGGCTGAACTTTAGCACAATAAAAAGGACCTGGGGAGGAAATTCGATTATCGGGCGGGAACGGGGAAGGGAAACGGGTGGGGCTACTTGTCCTCTTCCACCTTGACGAGGAGAATCCGCGAGCAGGTCCGGCAGGTGATCACTTCTTTCCCCATGAGCAGCAGGTTGACGTCCTGGGAGGTGACCTCCACGCTGCACCCTTCGCACTGCCACTGGATATATTTTCCGGAGGCCTCGATGACCCGGTACTTGCTCACCGTGGCGATGGCCAACCCGTCTTCCTTCGCTTGCAGGACCCGCTCGTAGAGGTTCTTCACGTCCGGATCGACCCCGGAAGCGAGTGCGTCTCTTTTCGCCGTCACCTCTTCCAGCTTTTTTTCAAGGTCGCCGGTCTCGGAGGAAATCCGCGATTCTTCCTTCTTGAGAACGGTCTCGGCCTCCTCGAGGTCCTCCTTGCGGAGGGAGTCGAGTTTCCCCTTCTCGTCCACCTGGTAGAGGATGTCGAGCAGGCCTTCCTCGATGCGGCTTCTTTCGGCCTTGACGGCGGACGCCTCCTTGAGAAGGCCCTGGTACTCGTCGTTCTTCTTCGCCTGGTTCGCCTGCGTCTGGAGTTTCGTTATCCGCTCGTCGCATTCCTTGACCGTAAGCTCGCGCTTCCCCGCCTCGAGCTTCAGGGACATGATCTCTGCCTTGATCTCTTCCAGGTTTGATTTTGCCCGGGAGACCTTCTCGTGGGCGTCGTGGAGTTGAACGGGAAGTTCCTCGATCCGGGCGGAGAGATGATATACGGAGAGATCGATCTCCTGCAGAGGCACAAGACCCTCGACCTTCTGATTCGACGCCATCCAGGTCCCCTTCTTGTCAAAAACAACGATCGCGTATCCTACCGAACGAAGAGTCAAACCTCCAGAGATTCCCCGCCGGCTATTCCTCGACGGGCTCTTCGCTCTCTTCCGTTTTCTGGATCGATTCCAGGAAGCCCTCGAGACGCCGCGACCGGATCGGGTGCTGCAGTTTTTTGACCGCCTTCGCCTCGATCTGCCGGACGCGTTCCCGGGTCACCTTGAAGATCTTCCCCACCTCTTCGAGGGTATAGGTGTACCCGGTTCCGATCCCGTAGCGAAGCTTGATGATTTCCCGTTCCCGGAACGAAAGCGTCTGGAGAACCGACTCGATCTTTTCCTTGAGCATCTCGTGCGTCGCCGCGGTGATGGGGGATTCGACGCCGTCATCCTCGATAAAGTCCCCGAAGTAGGAATCGTCCCCTTCCCCGATCGGACGGTCGAGGGAAATCGGGTGCTTGGCGATCTTCAGGACCCGCTTCGTCTCCTCGAGACTGATGCGGGATTCGTTGGCGATTTCCTCCAGGGTGGGCTCGCGACCCATGCGCTGGGAGAGCTTTTTCGAGACGTTTCTCAGTTTCGTCATCGTCTCGATCATGTGAACGGGGATCCGGATCGTCCGCGCCTGGTCGGCGATCGCCCGGGTGATCGCCTGCCGGATCCACCACGTCGCGTAGGTGGAAAACTTGTAGCCGCGTCGGTACTCGTACTTCTCCACAGCCTTCATCAGGCCGGTGTTTCCCTCCTGGATCAGGTCGAGGAAGGAGAGGCCCCGGTTGCGGTACTTCTTCCCGATGGAAACCACCAGCCGGAGGTTTCCGCTGGAGAGTTTCCGCTTCGTTTTTTCGTATTCCTGGAACCGTTCCTGGATCTCTCCGACATGGCCGACGAGTTCCCGGGGACTCTCGAGCGTCTGCATCACGAGCTGGTCCCGTTCCTTTTTAAGGCTCTCCAGCCGGACCTTGTTCCCCTTCGCCGCCTTGATCTCGGCGATGTCGTCGACCAGTTCGGTCAGTCGATGACAGACCGCGTGCATGCGATCCATCATCGGCTTGATTTTCTTGACCTGGATGTTCATGTCCTCGAGGAGAACGACGCAGCTTCGCTGGTTTTCCCGCCGCTTCCGGACGATCCGGGTCCGCTGTTTGTCTGTCAGGATCTCGGTCTTCAGGCGGTCGTAGAGGTCGTGGCTCTCGAAGGCGACCTTCCGGATCCGGTCGATCACGTCCGGGAGCCGGTCGAGAACCTCCATCTTGCTGACGTCGATTGCGCTGTCCGCCTTCAGCGTCCGGTCGAAGGCGAGGTCGCCGTTCTTGACGTCCTCGAGGATCCGGAGCGCCTCCACCACCGCGAGGGGGGACTCCAGGACCTTCGTCCGAAACCGTTTCCGGGTGATCTCGATCTTTTTCGCGAGCCGGAGTTCGTCCTCTCGGGAGAGGAGGGGGATCTCCCCCATCTGGGTGAGATACATGCGGACCGGGTCGTCGATCTTCTCCGTCGTCTTCTTCGCTTCGGTCGCGGCGAGGGGACCGTAGGCGGGGTAGGACGATTCATCTCCTTCGGCGGAATCGGCCTTCGCCTCCCCGTACTCCTCGACCAGTTCCACCCCCATCTTGTCGAGCATCTGGAGAATGCTGTCGAGTTTCTCGGGGGAGACGAGGTCCTCGGGAAGAACCCGGTTCATCTGGTCGTAGGTGATGAACCCCTTCTTTTTCCCCTCGTCGATGAGCGCCCGGACTTCGGGACTCAATTTTTCGAGGGTCATTTCCCCGTCCGCGGGGGTCGCGGCGGAACCGGAGACGACGGGCGACACTCCGCCCCTTTTCTTGAATCTGGCTTTCGTGCGTACCAAAAGCATAATCCTTTTCGAACGATTCAGCGCCCGGGAAGCAGACCGTGGTCGACCGGCCTCGCCCGACGCGAATCCTGTACCTTTCTCAAATACTCGTCCGGATCGGATTCCTTCCGGTTCTTCTTCCGATCCACCAGGTAGCGATGGTGCGCGAGGGTATCCAGGCAGCCCTTGATCTGGTCCTCGAGGGATCCCTTGGGGAGGTCCCGCATGGCCAGGTCCGCCAGGAACGCGCGCTCTTCCTTCTTCTCCAGCGCCGTCATGACGTCGCCGACGCGAACCTCGCCCTGCTCACTCAACTCGAACAGTTTCGCGGCGATCTTTTTCGAGATCGCGTCGGGGAACTGTTCCACGGGGAAAATCCCCTTCACCGTGATGGCATGGGCCGGTTCCGCCAGCAACATCCCCAGAAGTTGTCGGGACGCTTCCTCGACGGGACCCGGAATCTCTTCCGGTTCGGGAACGGGTTCCGCCGGCGTATTTCCTTTCGCCCTGCGATTCACCCAGTCCCGCAACGTCTTCGTTTCAATCTGGAACGTCGCGGCCAGTTGCTGGAGCAATATTTCCCTTTTCACCTCGTCGGGAGAGTGCATCACCTTGCCGAGCACTTCCTCGATCACCCGGGTCTTCCCCCCCGGAGTGGACATGTCCACCCGGGAAGCGAGACGCTTCAGAAGGAACGCGAAGATCTCGGTGGGATTCTCCAACCGTTTCCGGAGGTCTTCCGCGCCCGATCCGACCACGCAATCGGCGGGATCCTGCTTCGGGGGCAGTTCCGCGACGAAGAGGTCCACGTTTTCAGAGAGCAGTAGATCCATTCCGCGTTCCGACGCCTTCTTCCCCGCCTCGTCCCCGTCGAAAACAAGGACGACCTTGTCGACGTACCGCCGGAGAAGGCGCAGGTGGTCCCGCGTCAGCGCGGTTCCCAGCGTGGCGACCATCCCCTTTATCCCGCCCTGGTACGGCAGGATGACGTCGAGGTAGCCCTCCACGATATACAATGTCCTGGATTCCCGGATTTCTTCCCGGATCCAGTGAAATCCGTACAGGTTCCGCCCCTTGGAGAAAACGGCGGTCTCCGGGGTGTTGATATACTTCGGTTCCTCGTCCTTCAATGTCCGGGCGCCGAACCCGATCGCCCTGCCGCGGACGTCGAAGATCGGAAACATCAACCGCCCCCGGAAGCGGTCGTAACAACCGCCCGATTCCCTCTTCAGAACCAGTCCCGCCTCGAGAAGCGTCTTGTCTGAAAATCCCTCCCGGTGCGCCCGCGAGAGGAGAAAATCCCACGAGTCCATAGAGAACCCGAGTTGGAACGTTTCCGCCGAGGCGTCGTCGACGCCACGACCCGCGAGGTACTTCCTCGCCTCTCCCGCCTCGGGCTTCTTTTCCAGCAATTTTCGAAAGAGCTTCACCGCCCACTCGTTGGCCCGGTAGATTTCCTCTTTCCCGGCCACCGGTCCGCGCCCCCCCTCGTACTTCAGGGTGACGCCGCACTTCTGGGCGAGC
>PVBE012815312.1_pt1 | contig 16055 bp, 12 predicted proteins | sample 1631181 | NCBI WGS metagenome assembly PVBE01 (sample SAMN08397723, study PRJNA350692) | Marine metagenome, whole genome shotgun sequencing project. | isolation source: water | place: Pacific Ocean | collected 2012-04
AATGCCATCATGATGGTTTGATTCACGCCGGCGAAGATGTTGGGCAATGCCAACGGAATCTGAACACCAAAAAGTTTCTGCCGGTAGCTTGCGCCAAATGATTCCGCAGCCTCCAGAACCTCTTTGTCCACCAACCTGATGCCCAGGTTCGTTAACCGCACGATGGGCGGCAGGGCGTATATGCACACGGCCAAAAGGCCGGGGACCTTTCCTATTCCCAGAAGCATGACGACAGGAATCAGGTAGACAAAACTCGGAATCGTCTGCATAACGTCCAGAACAGGAGTGACTATGGACTGCAAGCGATCAGAGCGAGACATTAATATTCCTAGTGGAATACCGACAGAGATACAAAGTAAGGTGGCAACTGAAATGATAGCCAGCGTTGACATTGTGTCGACCCACATGCCGAAATAACCAATTACAAGAAAAGAACAAATTGTACCTGCGACTACGTACCAGCTGCGAGCTCCAATCCAGGCCATGATAGCAATCACAATTAGAATCAACGGCCAAGGGGTGTTGACCAATAATTTTTCAAGCCAAACCAGGAAATAAAGCAATGGATCAAAAAAGGACTCAATCCCATCACCATAGGTACGGGAAAACTCCTTAAAGCTTAGATCAATGTATTTTTTGAAATCGCGCAATTCCTGACGTTCCATTGTTGGAAATTTATCTAGCCAGTTCATTGCAGAATTTTTTTAGGTGAAAATAATCAACGGACCTGCTAACCAAAAATTACAGCAGGTCCGTTAATGGGGTTAAAGGAAGGGTTTTTATTTTTTAATAATACAAGGCAATGAAGATTTTTGCTGCAACGTTAGCTGGAACCCACTTGGTCCAGACATCTCCGTGCCTTTGCAGAAATTCCACCGCTGCATCGGAACCTCCCGCCTGATTGTCTGCCATATAAACCAAAATGCCATTCATAACAGGACCAGGAAATACTCGCTTACTAAAGTAGTCAACCGCGGGTCCACCTGGCTTTTTTAAACGATCTGTGATGATGGTATTCACGACAGATTCTGTCCATGAAGAAGGTTTGGGGTTCGCACACTCCTGCTCGGGTTTCACAAGACAGCCATCCCAGTTTGCACTTCCTGCGAAGGGAACACCAAAGGGAACCGGAACCATATTGTACTTTCCAAGCATGGAGGTTGGGGACCAGTAATATCCGAACCAGTTATCACCCCGCTCAACGGCCTTTGCCATGGATCCATCAAGACCTGCCGGTGAACCCGGATCAACCAGGACCCAGCCTTTCTTTTCCATCTCGAATGCACGGAAAAGGTTGGCATTAGTTAACTGACAGCCCCACCCTGCAGGACAGCCGACAAAAGCGCCCTTAGAGGGATCCTCTTTATCAGGGAAAAGATCCGGACGTTTCATGATGTCCAGAGCAGTCTTCAACTGTGGATATTTTTTAGCGGTATGTGGTGGAATCCACCAGCCCTCGCCAAGATCAGTAATCGGAGACTCGTTAGCAACATGCAAACGCCCTTCACTTACGGCCTCTGCCAATGGCTCTCTAACTGCATTGGCCCACAGCTCTGCCGCTACGTCAGGTTGGCCTTTTTCACTCATTGAAGCGAAGGTTGGCATTGTATCTCCAGCAACCAGCTCAACTTCACAGCCATATCCCTTTTCAAGAATGACTTTGTCAACATGGGCCATTAGTTCTGCTGAGGCCCAGTTCATTTCTGCCATGGTCAGAGAACCACAAGCGGCAAAAGCTGTTCCCGTGATCGCCATGGAGGCCATCAAGACCACTATGAATGACAAGGTTCGTCGAATCATACGCTTCAACAAACTATGTTTTTCTTGCAATGTTTTAATCTCGAAAGACATAAAACGACTCCTTTATTCAGGGTTAATCGAACCTCTTAACCGTGCCAGAGCAGTTCGATAGAAAATTCAAGAAATCTTATGATTTCTTAATTAAGCTAAAGAATTTTCTCGGTTCACAACCAGATTTTCGGCTTATAACGGCCTTGGCCTGAGCGAAATTCAAGAGAATCCATCAGCGTTGCACGGCATCAGTAAAACAGCAGTTGGACAACGCATCCAACTGCTGCTTATTTTCCAGTAGAACCCAAAAACAGTGAAAAGGCAAGATAATATAGACCCTGTTCACTCATCTGTCAGATCTTGTTCCGCTGGATCAGTTGCTTTGCAACAATGATCTGCTGCAACTCGTTGGTTCCCTCGCCAATGCACATCAGCATGGAGTCTCGGTAGAAGCGCTCGATCTCGTACTCCGTGGAGTAGCTGTTCCCGCCAAAAATACGCATCGCTTCCTGAGCACAGTACACACCGGCTTCGGACGCAAAATACTTCGCCATGCCCGCCTCCATGTCGCAACGCTGGCCTGTGTCAAGCTTGGTTGCCGCACTTTCAACAAGCAGCTTGGAGGCTTCCACCTTGGTGGCCATGTCGGCCAGCTTCAGTTGAATCGCCTGATGCTCGGCGATCGGCTTGCCGAAGGTTTCTCGCTCCTGCGCGTAGCGCACCGCCATCTTCAGGGCACCCTCGGCCATGCCGGCTCCACGGGCTGCGACGTTGATGCGCCCCAATTCCAATCCACCCAGCACCTGCTGGAGTCCGCGGCCTTCTTCACCCCCAAGCAGGGCTTCCGGAACCACTTGCTTGTTATCCAGGGTGAGTTCACACGTATCAATGGCCCGATAGCCCATTTTCTTCAGTTTTTTCGCCACGTCATAGCCTGCGCCTTTGTGGCAGAGAAACGCGCTCATGCCCCTGTGCGCGGGCTGGGCCGTGAGGTCTGTTTTTGCGAGCACCATCAGGCAGTTGCCGTGCAGTGCATTGGTGATCCACATTTTGGTGCCGTTGAGCAAATAGCCCTTTTCGTTACGATCCGCCCGTGTCCGGATGGATTGCAGGTCGGTGCCCGCATCGGGTTCCGTGAGTGCAATCCCGCCCCGCAACTCACCGGACGCCATCTTGGGAAGCCACTCCTGCTTCTGCGCCTCCATCCCGCAGCGCTCGATGGCGGCGGCCATAACCAGATGGGTGTTGAATATCCCTCCCGGAACGATCCACACGGAGGACAAACGGGTGACAATCTTCGCGTAAATCGAGGCGGGCAAGCCCAGTCCCCCGTATTCCGGAGAGATGGTCGATCCGAACAATCCAAGCTCCTTCATGCGCTCGACGAGTTCCTCCGGATACTTGTCCTCTTGGTCGTGCTCACGGGCAATGGGCTTCACCTCGTTTTCCACCCAGTGATCGATTGTATCGAGGAGCAGTTTTTCGTCTCCACTCGACCAGTTTTTATTGACTCCTGAATCCATATCTCCTCCTCAATAGTGAATTTTGTCCTCGACGCCATGCCCCTGCCTGGGAATCAGCATCGTGCGTTTGAAGGTACAAACAATCACCCCCCTCCGGATTGAATCCGGTGGTCTTCACCGTGACAATTCCCGCCTCCGGACGCGATTTGGATTCGCGCTTGCCCAGCACTTTCGATTCAGCGCCAGGCAGGGCGAGACGAACAGCCATTCTTCGTCGGTGACATCACTGGGGTAGGCTCGGCATGGCATGCGGTTGATCCTGTCATTGAGTGGAGTGCAGGACTGCTTGTCCCACACGATAGTCTATCACCTCCCCAAGTGCATAACAGGCTCTAAACCCGATGCGTCCCAAATTCCTGATCTGGATCAGACCTGCCCCTGAATCTCCACCCAGGATTCCTCTTGCCGATGCCCCGGGCCTAGGTTTCGCTTGCCTGTTCACCATCAGTACGCCATTCTACCACTCAACACCAACTGAAGGCAACGTCCGCACCTGCCGGCAGCGGGTGTTGCAAGAGCTATTGGCTATCCGGCATTCCAGGAAATTTCCTAAAAACAGAAAGGGATTAATGACGAGCAAAAAAGGTAAACGAGTTGGAGAGCGGTTGGCTGAACTGCTGATGGCAAGCGGCATAGACAGGGTATTCGGCCTCCCGGGCGGGCAAACCTTGCCCCTCTACGACGGGATTCGTCGCTTCCCGGGTCGCATCTCGCACGTGCTGATGCGCGACGAGCGCAGCGCCGGTTATGCCGCGGATGCCTATGCGCGAATAAGCGGCCGGACCGGCGTCTGTGACGGCACCGTGGGACCCGGTGCCACCAACCTGATCTCGCCACTGGCGGAGGCATTCTGCTCATCAATCCCCGTGCTGGCGATCATTTCCGATGTGGCGCTTGGCTGGGAGCATCGCCGCACGCGTGGCAACGCATCGCAGGCGCTGGATCAGATGGATATGTTCAAGCCGGTCAGCAAGTGGCAGGTGCGGGTGACCGATCCGCGGTCGCTCGACGCCATATTCTCGCAGGCGCTACGCGTGGCCACCACCGGAAAACCGGGGCCCGTTGTGCTGTGTGTGCCCGATGACGTTGGCTCGACTCACGTCGAGTTTGGGCCGCTGCCCGAGGTGAGCAACGCGGCCAGCTACCCGCGCTTCCGTATGGCACCGGACCCGGCCGACCTGGCGCGGGCCGTTGCAGCCCTGTCTCAGGCACGCAGACCGGTACTGCTGGTTGGCGGCGGCGGTCACATTTCCGGCTGCTACGATCAGGTTAAGGCGCTCGCTGAGCGGCTGCAGGCCCCTGTCATCTCCAGCATCTCGGGCAAGGGAATCATCTCCGAGCGGCACCCGCTCGCCTTTGGCGTCACCGGGACCTTCGGTAGCCCGGTTGCCCGCAACATCCACCGAGAAGCCGATCTGGTCTTCTTCATTGGCTGCAAGGCGGGCCAGTTGACCACCTTTGGTTACCAGGCCCCCGACGCCGGCACACCGCTCATCCACCTCGAAATCGATCCCGAGGAGGTGGGCCGCAACTTTCCCGGCAGCTTGCCGCTTGTCGCCGATGCCGCCGTGGGGCTCGATGCGGTCTTGGCCGCCGGCGAAGGTCTGCAACCGGCAACGGGTTGGGATTTGGCTCGCTATGCCAATGCGCGCGCACGCTGGTACAAAGAGATGACCGACCCAGCCCGTGAACCAACCGCGCCGCTGCGAGCCCAGGCGATTATGGGTGTCATCAACGAGTATGTAACCGACACCGATACCGCGGTCGCCGATGCCAGCCTGGCCTCCGGCTGGGCCGCGTGCTACCTCACCTTCGCAACTGCCGGACGCCGTAGCGTCGCACCACGCGGCCTCGCCGGGCTTGGCTGGGGCAGCCCTGCGGCAGTCGGCGTCGCGCTGGCACGAGAAAAGCGGGGTCGCATTCTGCACTTCGCCGGCGACGGCGGCTTCAGTTACTCGCTCCAGGAGATGGAGGTCATGACGCGCGCCCAACTGCCGATCGTCACCTTCATCTTCAACAACGACACCCTCGGCTGGATCAAGCACGTCCAGAGAGATCACTATGACCAGAATTACATATCCACCGACTACAGCCATATCGATTTCGCCCAGGTCGCGCGCGGCTTCGGCTTGCGCTCCTACAACGTCACGACGCTGGACGACCTGCGAGGGGCGTTGGAGAACGAGCAGGACGCCACCGGCCCCGCCCTCATCGACATCATCTCTGACCAGTGGGAGACGCCGGTGCAGGGGCTGTTCGAGGCTCCCGCCGAAAGCGAGCGTGAGCGCCCCGAGCGAGAACCCGCCACCGCCTACAGCGCTTAGGCCGTCCAGATACAGAGGATTCCCGATGGGTGCCAGTCCAGATCACACGCGAGCTATCACCAAGGTCTTGGGTTGAATCAGCGGCGAAGAGCTCGTGTATCTGGTTCCTCCCGGTTGTCAAGAGAGAAATTTTTCTCTCTCTCAAATGAATGTTTGTAAGCGTTCAGAGGGGTCTGCCGCAAAGTTTCGTCCGTGCTTGAATCTGGGATCGGTTTCAGACGAACACACTGGAGAGCAGCCTCAACTACCTGCAGTTTGCTACTGCGCGTCGTTACGGTAGTAGGAAAGGGGGCCGGACTCGGTTCCCACCAGCATGTCCAGATCCCCGTCTCCATCGAGATCGGCAAAGGCGGGGTACCCCCCCAGCGGCAACTTCAGTTCCTTGAAATACTCGTTGTTCTTCACCCAACCCCACGGGGAGGACGATTCCGTCGTCTTGGCAGGAACAAAGCTGATGAGCTGCCCCCGGTCGGAACCGACCACCAAATCCGGCTGGGCATCGTTGTTGAGATCGGCAACATGCGGCACCGCACCCAACCCGACATCGAGGTTGAGGAAGCGCCGGTGCATCAACTTGAAGCGGAAGCCGTTTTGCCCGTTCAAGCGAATGAACTGCCGGAGGTTTCCTTCAAAGTTCCCCACGAGCAAATCGGAGTGCCCGTCGTTGTTGAGGTCCAGCACGGCAGGGACGGCGTTACTGCCTCCCGTCACCCCAAGGAACGGGGTTGGGTTCGCAATAAAATCCGGAAACTGCTCCGTGCCCTTGTTCTCCCAGTAGCGGATGCTGCCGTTGGCGCTGCCCACCAGCAGGTCCGGGTCGGCGTCTCCATCGAGATCGGCGACGACTGGAGCAGAGTAGCGCCCGTTGCGGAAGTCGAGGAAATTGCGGGTGCCCAGCGTCCAAGTGATCGTTTCACCTCGCCCACCCTCGTTGACGAGGTGGAGCAACTCGCCCGCCCGGTTGCCGAGCAGCAAATCAAAATCGTTGTCGCCGTCCAGATCAAGCAAGGCTGGGGTGGTGCGCCGGCCAGCTTGAATGCCTCCGAACTGGTCGGTGACGAGGGTGAAAATGGGGGGCATCGGCTCCTGCGTTTTGGATTTGCTCATGACGGATTCCACCGCTTCCTCTGCTTGCTCCGGAAGTTCCCCGGTGTCTTCCAGCGTGTTGGACACCAGCACCGGTTCCGGTTCGGGAAGCTGCTCGGTTTTCTGCACTCCGGTGTTGCGCCAGAAGAGGATGTGCCCTTCCTCGTCTCCCATCAGCAGGTCTGTCTGTTTGTCATTGTCCACATCAACAAAGTGCGGGGTGCTGTGGCTTTCGCTGCGGAGACCCTGCCAGGCGTCGGATTCCAGATGCCACCCGGAAGAAGCCGGGGCGTTTTTACGAGGAGTGCGGCTGAAAAGCTGAAGCGGGCCGCCACGTTGCCCCACGACAAGATCGGCGAACTCGTCCTCGTTCCAGTGGAACAGTGCGGGGGCGGCGTAGCCGTCCGTCTTGCTGCGTGCAAAGCGGGTGTTCCGGAGGATGAACTGCGGCTTTTCCTGGTTGCCTTTGTTTTCGTAGAGGATGACGAGCCCCTTGCCGTTGCCCACGAGCAGGTCCAGATCTGCGTCGCCGTCAAGGTCACTGAGGGCGGGAAGGCTGTCGTTGCCCACGTCGATCTGGAAAAGATGCACATCGTCGACAACCCAGTTGGGCTGCTTGGCATCGCCTTTGTTGAGGATCAGTTCCAGCCGTCCGGAGCGATTCCCCACCACCACATCCAAATCGCCGTCCCCGTCAAGGTCGGCAAGGGTCGGGGCACTGTGCCGCCGCTGGTTGGGGGCAAAGGCGAGAAACTCGCGGCGCACCCAGTTCGACTCGGTTTCGCCGTTCTGGTTCTCGTAGGCGTAGATGCGTCCGGAGCTGCTACCCACGAGCAGGTCAGCGCGGCCATCTCCATTCCAGTCGCCGGAGGTGATTTTCGTGTGCCGCTCGTTGGGGGCGAGTTCCGTGAGGTTGAGGAAGTTCCGGGTGCTGAACCAAAGCCGGTTGCGCGTGAGCAAGACCTTGGATTCCTCGGGTTCGGCGACCGCGGCATCCGCTTCCGGATCTGCAGGAGGCTGCCCCTCGGCCACGTTGACGTTGGCCTGCGCGGGAGGGGCTTCTGCTTCAGCCGCCGCGTCGGGAGCGGCTTGGGCGGCGGCTTCCTTTTCCGGCATGGCAATCGGCGTCGAGTCAAGGCTGACATCTGGGCGGTAAATCTCGGCGTTCAAGGCTTCGAGGGAATTGACGGTGATCGGCTGTCCGAAGGCAGGCGCAAGGACATTAAAACACTCCGGATTCCCCCGGAGTTGATCGCACGCCTGTGTGAGCAGCACCATCGGAGGATCGGAGAACGTGAAGTTTGAGAGGTCCAACTGCGGGATTCCCCGGAGTCCGCTGAGCAGCGGCTCGCGGTTTTCAAAAAGGAAAATCCGGGAGGTCGAACTGCCTAAGAACAGTTCCGGAAAGCCGTCCTTGTCGAGATCGTAAAAAGTCGGGGCGCTGTGCCCTCCAGTATTGATGTAGAGGAAACGCTGGGATTCACGCTCCCAGCTTGGCGTGAAGCGGTCGCCCTTGTTGAGCAGGAAGTTCACTCGCCCGTTCGATTTCCCGACCACGATGTCCAAATCCCCATCGCGATCCCAATCCACCCAGTTCGGGGCAGCATCAATGAGCGGTGCGATGCTGCTGATGTCTTGGGGAAAGTAAATGCAGTTGGGATCGGAAGCGCGTCCGGGCAACGGATCCGGACAGAAGAGGGCACGGGTGGTCACCCCGGAGTTGAGGATTAGCCGCACCTTGCCGGAACCCGTGCCCACGAGCAGGTCCAAGTTCCGATCACCGTTGACATCCGCAAAACGCGGGACGACATTGCGGGGGAACTTGAGGTTCATGTAGAGTGGGGTTTTCAGAAACAGCCGGGGCAGGATGCGGTTTCCGCGATTTTCGTAGTGAAACAGCGAGCCGTCTCCGGAGCCGATGAAGAGGTCCAAGTCGCCGTCACTGTCCATGTCGATCAACTCGGGTACGGCGTTGCTGCCCACGTCAATGACCTCCTCCAACTGCACGGGCTGCTGGTTTGCGTCCAACTCGATGCGGAAGGCGACAAAGTCCTCCATCTTCAGCCGAAATTCCGGCTTGGCGGGGGTGCCGATGTTCTGGAAAAAAGCGATGCGGCCATCCTCTTTGCCGATGAAGATGTCATCGTCCCCATCCCCGTCGATGTCGGCGAAACTCAGTTTGGCGCGGCTGAAGGAGCGATGGTAGAGCAGAGCTTCCACGCCGTTGATCCTGCCATAGTATTGCCGCTCCCACTGGTAGGTGAGGGCAATGGGTGGAGCGGAATCGTCCTGTTGAGCACGCAGTCCCAGAGCCGGGGCGAGCGCAAGCAGCAGCAATCCGAGGCTGATGAGCCCAGTGCGAAGGCGTGACATTGCGTGAAAATCGCGGAAGCAAGGATTGGTTTGGTGGGCAAAGCCCGGTCTGCGGGATATGCATAACACACGCCTCCGGACCACCGCTTGGAGGAAGGCGGGCGGAAACGCAGAACGGGAGTGGCGGAGTGTTGAAGCTCAGTCCGCGATTAGGCCCTTGAAGAAGAGTCCGTACTCACCTGGAGTGTGGTCCTGAATCAGTCCGAAATGGCGGTCCCACGGAGGCAGGGGGACGCGCTCCCGGCTCTGATAGTAGAGAACGGTTTCCGGATCAGACCAGGCTTCGGCAAGGTAGGTCTTGAGCGGAGAATGCTCGCCGAGCCCCTCAAAGACGATCACGGGGGAGCGTGAGGCGTGGGCGTACTGTGCAAGCTGCCAGACGATTTGTGCGCCTTCGTCCTCCCGGAGTCGTTGTTCAAGAACCTGCGTGGCCTGAAAGTCGATCTTGATCCACTCCGCGAGGTCCATCAATTCCTGATGAACCGTATCGTCCATCTGGTTGGTGTCATCCAGCACCAGCCGGATGTGCAGGTCTTCGGAAAGGGCCCGGAGCGTCGAGAGGTAATCCTCAGTGAGCGCTTCGTTGATTTCAAAGCAGAAGGTACTCTGCGATTCCGGAAACAGTTCGAGCGCCGTGCGCAGGGCACGCGGATAGTTAAGGTAATCGGCATCCACGTTCTGCGTGAAGAGCAGCGAGGGGGTGGCGTCTCCGTACTGTTCAATCTGCTGCTTCAGCAACCGGACGGTGAGGAAGGCGGAGATCAATGTGGAGAAGCGGATCAGCACCGAGGGGATTTCCAACTCCCGGCATTTTTCGAGAATCTTACCAAAGCTGTCTCCGGTGCTGTGGATGGCCAGCAGCTCAAATCCGCGGGTCGTTGGCGAAGCATGCTTGGGGGCAAGCACATCGATGGACTCGGCCTTGACGGAAATCCAGCGCAGATAGTTTTGAGCGCGGGCACCTAACTGGTTCCACTCATGCTCCAGCAAGCCTTCGAGCAACGTGGGAATCAGTTCCGGAAAGCAGGGAACCGGGATGTTGGGAGGCGCGGCAACCGCCGCCTGCCGCAGGAGCGCTTCCGGCGTCAGAGCCTCCCCCAAACGGATTTGCAAGGTTTCGAGATCAGCAGGCATGGCCATCAGGTCGGCTCCACCACGAGGTTGGCGAACTTGGTGTACTGCCCGATGAACGCAAGCCGCCGCATTCCGGTTTCGCCGTTGCGGTGCTTGGCGAGGTGGATTTCGGCAATGCCCTTGTCCTCGGTGTTCTCATGGTACACCTCATCGCGGTAGATGAAGAGAATCAAGTCCGCATCCTGCTCCAAGGCTCCGGATTCGCGGAGGTCGGCCATCATCGGGCGTTTGTCCGCACGACGCTCAAGGTCTCGGTTGAGCTGCGAAAGGGCGAGGACTGGAACCGAAAATTCCTTGGCCAGCGCCTTCAGCGAGCGCGAGATTTCGGAGATTTCCTGCTCGCGGGAGTCAATGCGGCGGGTGGACTGCATGAGTTGGAGGTAGTCCACCACGACGAGTCCAAGCGAACCATGCTCCTGCACCACCTGCCGGACAACTTTGCGGATGTGCATGGGCGTGATTCCGGAGTGGTCGTCAATGAACAGCGGCGTGTCCATCATGCGGGTGGTCGCTTCCAGAAGCTTGTCCCAGTCGTCCTGCTCCAAGTCCCCCACCCACAACCGGCGGCTGTTTACCTTGGCCTCGCTGCACACGAGGCGCATGGCGATGTGTTCGCGGGGCATTTCGAGGCTGAAGAGCAGAATGGGCTGCTTGGTCTGGAGCGCACCGTGGAGCGCGATATTGACTGCGAGGGCGGTCTTCCCCATCGAAGGCCGGGCGGCGAGAATGACAAGGTCGCCGCGCTGCAAGCCCCGGGTCAGCTCGTCCAACTCCGTGAAGCCGGTGGGCAGGCCCGTAACCAGCTGCGGGGATTCCGAGAGCTTTTCAAGGTGTTCGAAGTTGGTGAGCAGCACCTCCTTGAGCCGGGCGTAGTCGGCTTGGGAGGTCCGGGCGTCAATGGCCCGCAGGCGTTCGGCGGATTCCGCGAGGAACGTGGAAACGTCCTCGGGCCCCCCCTCTTGTCCACGCTTGGCAATCTCTTGGGCGGTGAGGATGATCTCGCGGAGTTGGCTTTTCTCGCGGACGATCTGGGCATAGTAATCGGCGTTCTCCGGAACCGGGGTGTTTTGGGTGAGCTGGAGCAGATAATCCACCCCGCCGGTTTGGTCAAAGAGTTGCCGATCGGTAAGCCAGCGGGCGAGGGTGAGTTCGTCGATGGGGGTCTCTTGCACGGCCATCCCCTGCATCGCCGTGTAGATGTGACGGTGCGCTGGCGAAAAGAAATCCTCCTCGATCAGCAGGTCGGCAATGGACGCAAGCAGGTCGTTGCGGATGATGACTGACCCCAGCACCGCCTGCTCGGCCATGCGATCGTGCGGAAGGAGTTCCTCGAAGTTGGGTCTTTGAGGAGGTGTGGCCATGGGAACCGGCTCGGGGGAAGGTCCGGAGGCAAAGTGCCCGGTTCACCCCGGCAGTTGCAACACCACCGGGGCCGATAAGGAAGTCAGGCGGCGTCCACGTCCGACTCCTGTGCCAGCAAAGCCTCTTCCTCTTCAAGGGTTGGCTCGTTGCCAGCTTCAGCATCGCGCTGCTCGGCGGCGGTTTTTTCCGCCAATGCCTTGGCGTCCTGCTCGGTGTCCACCTCGCCAATCACCTTGACGAAGAGTTCCACTTGCACATCCGTGTGAACGCGTATCGTGAACGAGTGGGTGCCCACGTTGCGGATCGGGCCGGACAGGAGGATCGAGCGGCGCTCGAACTCGAAGCCGTTTGCCCGGAAAAGCTCCAGCAGATCGCGGTACGTCACGGAGCCAAAGAGGCGCCCGCTCGGTCCCACCTTGCGCGTGAACTCCAAGGTCAGCGCCTTGAGCTTTTCAGCGATTTCCTGAGCTTGCGCGACGGCATCCGCCCGCAGCTTTTTCAGGTACTGGAGCCGATGCTTCAACTCCTTGGACTGCTTGCTGCTCGCCAACAGGGCCATGCCCTGCGGCAGCAGGTAGTTCCGGCCATAGCCGGGCTTGACCTCAACGGTATCTCCGATCAGGCCAAGGTTGGAGACATCTTGGGTCAGAATCAGTTTCACGGTGTCTCCTCAGCCGCTGGTGTAGGACAGCAGGGCCAAATTCCGGGCGCGCTTGACCGCCGTGCGCAGCATCCGCTGGTACGGGGCCGACACTCCGGAAATGCGGCTGGGGACAATCTTTCCGCCCTCCGTGACATACTGCTTGAGCAGATCGACGTCCTTGTAGTCGATGCGCTCAACGCCGGCTTGCTTGAAGGGGCAAGTCTTGCGCTTGCCACGCAGGAGGACACTGACGGGTATCCGGAAGCGTTGTCGCCCCCCTCGCCGTTTACGTTTTTTCTGGATGGGCATGGATCTTCTCACTCCGTCGGGGTTTCAGGGGTTTCAGCCTCTGTGTGGGCTTCGGCTTTCTCCGGCGGCGGCTCGGTTTTTTCCAAGGTGTCGTCAGATTTGGCCTCCGCCTTCTCGCTGGTCCGCTCCCGGGCTTTTTGAGTGTTGAAGCGGGTTTTGCCCGCAAACTTGGCGGCCCGCTCAGCCTCGGTAGCGGCTCGTTCGGCGGCCCGCGCCGCATTTTCAGCGAGCAGGGCCTTGAACTGGCTGGCTTCGGATTCAATGTTGCTCACCCGGAGGGAGAAGAAGCGCAGCACATCATCGGTCAGGTTGAACTGACGCTCCAATTCAGTGAGGGCAGAACCAGGACCCTCAACGTACCAAATGTGGTACACACCATAATCCTGATCGTCAATCGGATAGGCAAGCCGCCTCCGGCCCCAGACGAACTGCTGCTCGACTGTGGCTTTCTCTTTTTTGAGGGTACTCTCGGCCTTCTTCAGGAACGTGCTCTGCTCCTCCTCGCTGAAGCGGGCGCTGGTGATAAAGATAATTTCGTAGGAACTCATCGTGTTTCTTCCTTGCGGATGAAGCCCGCTTACGCGAGCAAGGAAAGGACGTCCTGCACGACAGGAACGACCTGCCTCCGGACCTCCCGGAGGACTTTGGAAAACCCGGCCAAAGCTCGGGTCCGTGTGCTTGTTTGCGTCAGACGTTGAACCGGAAGTGGACGATGTCGCCGTCCTGCACGATGTAGTCGCGCCCTTCCAGCCGCCAGCGTCCGGCGTCTTTCACGTTGGCTTCCGAGCCGAGTTCATCGAGGTCCCGGAAGTGAAACACCTCTGCACGGATGAAGCCCTTTTCAAAATCGGTGTGGATGCGTCCTGCGGCCTGTGGTGCTGCCGTCTGCCCCCGGATTTCCCACGCCCGCACCTCCTGCTTGCCAGCGGTGAAGAAGGTGATCTGCTGGAGCAAGCTGTAGCCGACGCGGATCACCCGTGCCAGTCCGGCTTCGGCGATGCCCAGCTCTGCCATGAAAAGTGGTGCATCCTCATCGTCCATCTCGGCAAGCTCGGCCTCGACCTGCGCACAGATTGGGATGATCTCCACGCCTTCTGCCTCCGCCCGTTGCCGGAGCTGCTGCTCAAGCGGCCCTGGATTCTGGAGTCCTTCCTCCGAAACGTTGGCGACGTAGAAGTAGGGCTTGCCCGTGAGCAGGTTGAGGTCGCTGACGGTCGCCCGCTCCTCCTGTTCCAACTCGACGGTCCGGGCGAGCTTGCCGTCGCTGAGGTGCGCGAGCAGTTTTTCGCAGGCGGCGAGTTCCACCTTGTCGCCCTTGCCCACCTTGCGCTGACGCGTGGCTTTCTCCAGTCGCCGCTCCACCTGCTCCAAATCCGCGAGCGTCAGTTCGGTGTGGATGACCTCGATGTCTCCAAGCGGATCGGGCTGGCCTGCGACATGGACCACCTTGTCGTCCTCAAAGCAGCGGACCACATGCGCAAGCGCCTGCACCTGCCGGATGTGCCCAAGAAACTGGTTCCCGAGTCCTTCGCCCCGGCTGGCTCCGGCGACCAGGCCGGCGATGTCCACCATCTGAAGCGTTGCAGGCACGATGCGATTCGGTTCGACCAGTTCGACGATGCGGGCCAGCCGAGGGTCCCGAACGGGCACTACACCCACGTTCGGGTCGATGGTGCAAAACGGGTAGTTCGCCACTTCCGCCTGCACTTTTGTGAGGGCGCAGAAGAGGGTGGACTTGCCAACGTTGGGCAGCCCGACGATTCCGACTTCAAGAGACATCGCACTTAGCCTGTGGCCGTTTCAGCCACAACGGGCTGAGGGGCGGCGAGCGTGGTGTCGCGCCAAGCCCCGGAACGCAGGAAGCACGTCAGTGCCTCCAGCAGCGCGGGCATGACCGCCTGGGTCGCCGACTCGTCCCCCGGCTTCCAGCGTCCCAGCACATAGCCGGTCACAGAACGCTCTCCTTGCGGACGGCCAATGCCGACCCGGACCCGGCGAAACTGCTCGGTGCCCAACTGCTCAATGAGGGAGCGCAGACCGTTGTGCCCCCCGTGACTCCCGGAGGTACGCAAGCGCACCCGCCCCGGAGGCAGGTCCAGATCGTCGGAAACCACCACGAGGTCTTCCGGCGCGATCTTGAAAAAACGGAGGCATTCGGCCACGGAAAACCCGCTACGGTTCATGTAGGTCTGAGGCTTGAGCAGCAGGAATGGCTCCGGTCCGGCACTCCCACGCTGCATCAGCCCCTGAAAGCGGCTCTGGGGGCTGGGCAGGTCAAGCTGGTGGGCGAGTTGATCCACCACCTCAAACCCAGCGTTGTGTGGGGTGTTCTTGTACTCCCTCCCCGGATTGCCCAGCCCGGCGATCAGGCGCATGTCAGGTCTCTGGATGCGGAGGGCGGGCCCTCATGCTTCGGCAGTGGCCTCTTCAGGCGTTTCTTCTGCAGCCTCTTCCTCTTCGCTGTCCAACATGCGGGCCATGCGTCCGACGATGGAGGCGACCACGAAATTCTCTTTGCTGACCAACTGCACCCCCTCTGGAATCGTCAATTCCTCCATGCGCAAGATCGTGTCAAGATCCAGCTCCGAAACGTCCACGTCCACCGACATCGGAATCTGGTCCGGCAGGCAGATCACTTCCAGGTCCCGGACGGCCAGTTGCATGACTCCGCCCTTGCGGACCCCAGAAGCCTCGCCCAAGACGTTCAGCGGAATGCGGAGTTTCACGGGTTTTTCTGTGTTCAACTCCCGGAAGTCGAGGTGGATGAGCAGGTGCTTGTAGGGGTGCTTCTGGACCTCCTTGAGCATCACTTTGCCACTCCATTCCTCGGTGTCGGAGTCGGCGTTGAAAACGCTCAGCGGCATCAACTCGTGGGTGCCGGTCAGTTTTTCCAAGGCGTGCCGGGTCGGCTCCTCGTCCATCTCCAAATGCAGCACCCCACTCAGGCCGTTGAGGGCGGCAGGGATTTTTTGGAGACGGCGGAGACGTTGGTTGTCGGTCTTGCCGGTTGCCTTGCGGAGATGGGCTTGAAGTGCTGGTGCGGACATGGCCCGTGAACAGGCTAGGGGTTTGGAAAGCAAACTTAACCTTATAGCCTGTCTCCCAAAAGCAGTCAAACCAATTCTCAACTCCGGAGGACTGGAATAACAACGTTGAGGTTGTGGTTTGGAACACATGCTGATAGCCCCCCTCTTGAGTGTTGGTGCCTGTCCTCAGCAAAATTCACCCTGTCAAGGGTTGGGATTTTGCAAAGAGACGGTGTTTTCTGGTGCGGTTACACCGATTTACAGTTGTTTTTCCCGATTTCCAGAGGAACAACACTCAAGGGGGAGACTGCCGAAAAAAATTGACGAAATTGCTGATGTAACCCACATTGAGCAGGTTGGTATGAGGTTTTCTTGAGTTATCGTTTTTTTCAGTTTTTTTCGCTGTTGATGAGCAATTTCAACAGACAAGATTTGCGGCTACCCTCCCCCTTGAGTGTTGTTCCTCTGGAAATCGGGAAAAACA
>PVBE010886904.1_pt1 | contig 16051 bp, 13 predicted proteins | sample 1631181 | NCBI WGS metagenome assembly PVBE01 (sample SAMN08397723, study PRJNA350692) | Marine metagenome, whole genome shotgun sequencing project. | isolation source: water | place: Pacific Ocean | collected 2012-04
GGCGCCCCGGGGTAGGCGCTCCAGCCGTCGGTCCTGGCGACGGCGCCCGGGGCCGCCGGCCGGCGGGTCGTTCCGGGTCCGGTGATTGATCGTGGTTTCATCGATTTCCACCAAGCCGGACAAGGGGTTGCGCTCGGGATCGACCATGGCCCGGCGGAGCTTGGCGGCCAACAGCCAGGCGGATTTGTAGGAGCCGAGGCCGAGTTGCTGCCACAATTGCATGGCCGAGATGCCATTGGAATGGGTGGCCATCAGGTAGGCGGCCCAGAGCCAGACATGCAGGGCCAACTTGCTGGCGTGCATGATGGTGCCCGAGGTCACCGAGGTTAGCTTGGCGCACTTGGCGCATTGGAAGGTCCAGGCCTTGGTCTCCAAGGCCCAGCCCTTGGGGTGGCCGCGGGCGGGGCACCGGAACCCCTCCGGCCAGCGAACGGAGAACAGGTACCCGGCGCCGGCGCGGTCGTTGCCGAAACGGCGCTGAAAGACGATCAGGAAATGTGGATAGTCGGGCATGGCGAACATCCTCCAAGCCAATCGTTTATGGTATGTTCCTGCCATGCCTTCGCTCGCCTGTCATCAAGATTTTGTGGTACCGGACGGTGAGGGATAAGCCTTTCCGGGAAAATTCGTCCGTCCTCTATTAAGCCTGCCCCTTGTCCGAGACGGCGGTAAAGGGCGCCGAGCGTCGCTTTGCGGCGGCCAACGGCCGCCCTTGACAGCCGTCTCGGACAGTGGCTTGCCGATGGTAGGCCGGCTCGGGAAAGTGGCCTTGTCCAGCCTCTCAAGAAAGTCATTCAAGGAGAGCTAATGATTATTCTTTCGAGAGACAAAAGCGGCCATTCTTCCGAGCCGACCTACAGAGACCAAAAGCCATCCCAGGCGGCGGCGCTCAGGGTTCGCCCTCTTGGCGGCGACCGGCGAAGCCGGCATGACCTTGAACGCCGCCGCTTGGGACGGCAGGCTCAACGTATAATGGATGCTTTTCCCGGAATTCCCGGATGAACCTTTTTTTTCCGGTTTCCCCTCCCCCTGTCGGCCCCCGGCCGGTCATGCTAGTCTTGCGACTCAGGTATTTCGTTCTTTGATCCGCCGGAAAAGGGATTCACCATCAAGGCTCAAAGGCGCCAAGAACTTATTGAAATCCTTTGTGTCTTGGTGTCTTCGTGGTGAAACCCCGACCGCGGCATCAAGGAAACTTGTGTTAAAGCCAGAACACTAGCGGCCCGCGTCGGCGGAGTAGGGAAGGAACATGCCGAGATTTTCCGCCGCCCTTTTCGCCCTCGCCGCCCTCGCCTTGGCGGTCCTGGCGGTGCCGGCCAGGGCGGCGCCCAAGGACACCCTCGTCATCGGCATCACCCAGTTCCCATCCACCTTTCATCCCAACATCGACGCCATGATGGCGAAGACCTACGTCTTGGCGATGACCCGGCGTCCATTCACCGTCCATGACGCCAACTGGCGACTGGTCTGCATGCTCTGCATCCAATTGCCGACCTTCGAAAACGGTTTGGCGGCGCCGGAAAAAACACCCGGCGGCAAGCAGGGCGTCGCCGTCACCTACACCATCCGCGCCGACGCCTTTTGGGGCGACGGCGTGCCCGTCGGCACCAAGGACGTGATCTTCACCTGGAAGGTGGGCCGGCATCCGAAAAGCGGCGTCGGCAACATGGAATTCTACCGCCGCATTTACAAAATCGACGCCACCGACGCCAAGACCTTCACCCTCCATTTCGACAGGCTGACCTTCGATTTCGCCAACATCAGCGGCTTTGAACTGATTCCCGCCCATCTCGACGAGGTGAATTTCGCCGATCCGGTCGCTTACAAGAACCGCACGGCTTTCGATACCGACATCACCAACGAGGGCCTTTACTTCGGCCCCTACCTGATCGCCAAGGTCGAGACCGGCTCGCACGTGATCTTGGAGCGCAATCCCAGGTGGTGGGGGAAAAAGCCCTATTTCCGCCGCGTCATCGTGCGCATGATCGGCAACACGGCGGCCCTGGAAGCGAATTTGCTTTCCGGCTCCATCGACATGATCGCCGGCGAGTTGGGCCTGAGCATCGATCAGGCCCTGGCCTTCGAGCGCCGCCACGCCGCACGCTTTCGTTTCGTCTACAAGCCGGGCCTGATCTACGAGCATATCGACCTCAACCTGGACAACCCTATTCTCAAGGACAAGCGGGTGCGCAAGGCGCTGATCCACGCCATCGACCGCGAGCTTATCAGCCGCCAGCTTTTTGCTGGCCGCCAGCCGGTGGCGCACGGCGGCGTCAGCCCCCTGGACTGGGTCTACTCCGAGGATATTCCCAAGTACGCTTACGACCCGAAGGCGGCGACGGGGCTGCTCGCCCAGGCCGGCTGGACGGTCATGCGCGGCGGCGTCCGCCATAACAAAAAAGGCCAAAGACTGACCTTGGAGATCATGACCACCGCCGGCAACCGCACCCGCGAGCTGGTCGAGCAGGTGCTGCAAAGCCAGTGGAAGCGGTTGGGCATCGACCTGCGCATCCGCAACCAGCCGGCGCGCGTCTTCTTCGGCCAGACGGTGACCGAGCGCAAGTTCACCGGGCTCGCCATGTACGCATGGATCTCGGCGCCCGAGAACGTCCCGCGCACGACCTTGCATTCGGCCCATATCCCGCACGAGGGCAACAACTTCGCCGGCCAGAACTACACCGGCTTCAAAAACGCCGAGATGGACGAGCTGATCGACAGGATCGAGGTCGAACTGAACCGCGGCGAACGGGCCAAACTGTGGCGCCGGCTACAGCAAATCCATGCCGAGGAATTGCCGGTGATTCCGCTCTACTTCCGCGCCGAGCCCTACGTCTTGCCGAAATGGCTGAACGGCCTCGAGCCCACCGGCCACCAGTTTCCCTCGACGCTGTGGGTCGAGAACTGGCGGGCGGAATAGAGAACGCTTGGCGTTCCCCCTGTTTCCTGAAGAGTCGGTGAAGTGTCATCGGATCCCCCTGGAATGGATAGTTTTTCGTGGTTTCGACCGCTCATTCCGTCCGCCGATTTCTTCTTCCGATTCCATCCGCCGATTTTGTCTCCCGATTCAGGGGACGAAGCGTAATTTTAATTGCATTTAGCGGATAATTATATATATAGTGCGAATTAGTCGCATACTAATTTAAGCCTTGACCATTCGTACTGGATTCGGCGATAAGGAGGAATAGTAAAATGAGCATGCATCCGCACAACTACGCACGACGGCGGGATAATCTAGCCGGCTGGAATGTGGAAATCGTGACTTATAAGGTGGGCAAGCGCTACCACTGCGCGGTCGATAACGTCAGCCTCGGCGGCATGGTGGACGGCGACGGCATCACCCGGGAGGAGGCCGAAACCCAAGCCCTCAGCAAGGCCCGAGAACTGCTGTCCTAGACACGCTTCTTGATGGTGGACTGATCGCCGTCGGCGCCGACAACAAGCCCCGGGGCGGGGGAGCGGATCATCCGCTTGCCCCGGGGAGTTTGTTACCACCCGTCGAGGGCGGCTTGACCATGCTCGGGCGAACGCGGGGCGCGCCAGGACAAACCGATCGGCGGGCACAATCCGTATTTCGCGGAAAAGGCTTATGCACTTGCATCCGGTGCCACAATATCCCGAGGCTTAGTGGAGTTCATCGCACCTCCTTTTCCTCCGCGTCCCTCCGTGTCCATTGCGTTAAGATTATACGCCAAGGACGCGGAGGGGAGGAAAGCCGCGGCGAGCCATAAGAATACAAAATATCGATCCGACCGGACGCAAGGGGATAAGCCTTATCCGGGAAATGTCGGTACAAACAATGAGAGTAAGGGAGAACGGCGATGAACCTGACCGACGTGCTTTTGGGGGAGCACGTGGCGTACCGCGCCTTACTCGACGAAATCGAGGAAATGGCCTCCTTTGCGGGAGAAGTGGCTCAAATCGAAAGCGCCATGACCGTTCTGAGGACCGAGATAAAATCACACGCGGCCCTGGAGGAAACCCTGCTTTTTCCGGCACTCGAACAGCATCTGGAAACGTCCGAGTTGTTTGCCGAGATGCGTGCCGATCACCAACAAATCCAGTTCGGATTGGAGCGCATCGAAGAGGCGCGAGACCTCAACGAAGCGATCGAGGCGGTCCGGCAGACTTTGGGCATTGCCCGCGGACACTTAAAAAATGAAAAAGTAAAACTCTATGCCTTGGCCGAAGAGGTGCTGAGTGACGAGACACTTATCCAGCTCGGCGAGGCCTGGGAGACGGCCTATTCCGTGAAGCACGGGTGATCGGCAAACACCGCCGGACACTGTCGGCGCTAATTTTTCGTCCGTTCGCAATTTTTCGCCCTCCCCGCCGGCACCCAGAGGTGGGCCGACAGATAATTTAGAGCACCTGGTTTGAGAGAAAATTCATGGCAGTTTTTGTTATGAGGATGGTGCCATGGCCAAACCATTGTCATTGGATTTGCATGAGCGGATTGTCGAGGCGGTTGACGCCGATGGAGGCATTCGCACGGTTGCGGCGCGTTTTGGGGTGAGCCCGAGGGCGGTGAGTAATATCCATAAGCGATGGCGCTAGACGGGCAGCGTTGCGCCGGCGAAGATGGGGGGCGACCGCCGGAGGATCGGCCTTTCGCGGAAAATTCGCGGACGCCAACTCTGTCTCCGTTTTACCTTGATCCCTCCTCCGCGAACCTCCGCGGCCCTGGTATTTTGATGAATTTCCTTGCCTCTTCGTGACTTGCAGGTGAATTTCGGGGTCCGTTCGCGGATAATCGGTCCTCCCATGCCCGAAGCGATTGAAACCTCGCAAGACTCCGCCGCCGCCCTCGAAATCCGCGGCCTCGAAGTCGTCTTCGCCACCGATGCCGGCCTTTTGAAGGCGGCCGACAAGGTCTCGTTCGCGGTGCCGGCCGGGCGGACGTTGGGTCTGGTCGGCGAATCGGGCTGCGGCAAGTCGATCTCGGCGCTCGCCATCCTGGGTCTGGTGCCGCCGCCGGGGCTTATCATCGGCGGCCAAATCCTTTTTAACGGCGATGATCTTGCGAGCTTGCCGGAACGGCGCATGGAAGACATCCGCGGTGCCCGCGTCTCGATGATCTTCCAGGAGCCGATGACGGCCCTGAACCCGGTTTTCAGCATCGGCTCGCAGGTCGCCGAGGCGCTTCGCATCCACCGCCGAACGTCCAGGCCCGAGGCCTGGAAGGCCGCCGTCGAAATGCTGGCCAGGGTCGGCATCGCCGACGCCGACGCTCGCGCCGGCGACTATCCGCACCAGCTCTCGGGCGGCATGCGCCAGCGGGCGATGATCGCCATGGCGCTGATCTGCCGCCCGGAGGTGTTGATCGCCGACGAGCCGACGACGGCGCTCGACGTCACCACCCAGGCCCAGATCCTCGACCTGATGATGGCCATGCAGAGGGATCTGGGCCTGGCCATCCTGTTCATCAGCCACGACCTGGGGGTGATCTCCGAGATCGCCGACGAGGTCGCGGTGATGTACGCCGGCGCCATCGTCGAACGGGCGCCGGCGGGCGAGCTGTTCGAGCGTCCCCTTCATCCCTACACCCAGGGCTTGATCGAAACCCTGCCCGGCACCGGTCCGCGCCTGCCAAGACTTCCCGCCATCGCCGGCCAGGTCCCCGACCTCGGGGCGCTGCCCCGGGGCTGCCGGTTCTCCGACCGCTGCCCGCTGGCCGACGATGAATGCGGTGCTTCCGAGCCCACCTTGGCGGCCGCCGGCGAGCGCCGGCGGGTGGCCTGCTGGAAGGCGGCGCCATGAGCGGTACGCCGGTCCTCGAAGTCCGCGACCTCTGCAAGCGCTTCCCGGTCGGGGGCAAGGGCCCGTTCGCCGACAAAGGCTGGCTGAACGTCGTCAACGCCGTCAGCTTCCGCCTCGACAAGGGCGAAACCCTGGCCCTGGTCGGCGAATCGGGCGGCGGCAAGACGACCCTCGCCCGCGCCGCCGCCATGCTTCAGCCGCCGACCTCGGGATCGGTGCGTTTCGAGGGGCGCGAGATCACCGGCCTCGACAACCGCTCGCTCAAGCCCCTGCGCCGCCGCATCCAGATGATTTTCCAGGACCCTTACGGCTCCTTGAATCCGCGCCTGCCCGTCGGCGCCATCATCGCCGAACCCTTGCTCGTTCACGGCCTCGGCGACAAGGCGGAGCGGCGGCAAAAAGCCATCCGGCTGGCCGAACAGGTCGGCCTCAAGGCCGGCGACATGAGCCGCTACCCGCACCAGTTCAGCGGCGGCCAGCGCCAGCGCATCGCCATCGCCCGCGCCATCGCCCTGCAACCTTGCCTGATCATCGCCGACGAGCCGGTTTCGGCGCTCGATGTCTCCATCCAGGGCCAGGTACTCAATCTACTGCGGGACTTGCGGGATTCGCGGGGGCTCACCTATCTTTTCATCAGCCACGATTTGGCGGTGGTCCGCCATTTCGCCGACCGAGTGGCGGTGATGTATCTGGGCCGGATCGTCGAGACGGCGGCGGCCGAAACCCTGTTCGATGCGCCGCGTCACCCTTATACCCGCGCCCTGATCGCCGCCCAGCCGGTAATCGGCCGGGGCAAGAGAATGGCGGCGGATTGCCTTCCCGGCGATCCGCCCAGCCCTCTCGATCCGCCTTCCGGCTGTCCCTTTCACCCGCGCTGCCCGTTGGCCGAAGCGCGGTGCCGGGAGTCGAAACCGGAGCTTGAGGGCGAAGGCGGCCACCGGGCGGCCTGCCATGTCGTGAATGGGGGAGGGACATGAGCCGTTTTCTGCTGTATCGCCTTTTGCAATCCCTTGTCGTGCTCTTCTTGATGTCCTTCGTCATCTACTGGCTGATGGGGTTGATGCCGGGCGATCCCATCGACTTGATGATCAGCGCCGATCCGAAAATCACCTCCGAGGACGCGGCCAGGTTGCGCGCCCTTTACGGCCTCGACAAACCCATCACCGAGCGTTATCTGAACTGGCTTGGAGCGGCGGTCGGCGGCGACTTCGGCTTTTCCCGCTTGTACGCGAAACCGGTGCCCGAGGCCCTGTTGCCGGCGCTGGCCAACACCGTCCGGTTGCTGGGAATAACCTTGTTCCTGTCGCTTCTGATCGGCCTGCCGGCCGGCATGGCCGCCGCCATAAGGCCTTATTCCAAAACCGATTACACCATCAATTTGCTGGCCTTCGCCGGCATCTCGCTGCCGGCCTTCTGGTTGGCGTTGTTGCTGATCATCGTCTTTTCAGTCTTTCTCGGCGTCCTGCCGGCCGGCGGCGTCGCCGCCTTGGGCGGCGATGGTTTTTGGGATCAGGCCAAATACCTGGTCCTGCCGGTGGCCAACCTCACCATCGCCAGCGTTGGCGGCCATACCCGATACATGCGCGCCGCCATGATCGAGGCCCTGCGCCAGGACTATATCCGCACCGCCCGCGCCAAGGGCGCCGGCCCAGCCCGTGTGGTGCTCGGACACGCCCTTCGCAACGCGTTGATCCCGGTGGTGACCATCGTCTCCCTCGATTTCGGATTTCTGTTCTCCGGCGCGCTCATCACCGAGACGGTTTTCGCCTATCCCGGCATGGGCAAGCTGATCTTCGATGCCATCATGGGCAACGACTACAATCTGGCCCTGGTGGCGCTGCTGTTCGTCACCTTGCTGATCCTGATCGGCAACCTGTTGGCCGACCTCGCCTATGCCTGGTTGGATCCGAGGATTTCATACCGATGAGAGGACCGATGGCCGATACGGCCGAGAGCATGATGGCCTTGGCGTTGAAGCGTTTCCGCCGTCACCGGCTGGCCATCGCCGGCGCCGTCGTGCTGGCGGTGTTGGCGTCGCTTGCGGCGACGGCGCCATTGATCGCCACGATCCTCGGGCTGGACTGGGAAGCGGTGGACCTGCTGAACCGCTTCGCTCCGTCCTCGGCCGCCCATCCCCTGGGTACCGACGAACTGGGACGGGATCTTTTCATCCGCCTCCTGTATGGCGGCCGGATATCCCTCCTGGTGGGGCTGACGGCGACCGTCGTGGCGGCGCTGATCGGCACCGCCATCGGTCTCTTGGCGGGCTTTTACGGCGGCCGCCTGGACGCGCTGCTGATGCGCTTCACCGACAGCGTCATCGCCCTGCCGCTGCTGCCGCTGCTGATCGTCCTGGCGGCGGTGGACCTGGATAAACTGGGCTTGCCGCCGTCGTTGGTGCAATCGCAATACGTCAGCCTTTACCGGATCATCGCCATCGTCGCCCTCGTCGGCTGGACGACGGTGGCGCGGCTGGTGCGCGGCGCGGCGTTGACGATACGCGAACGCGATTTCGTGCTCTCGGCGCGCGGCTACGGCGCCGGCGGTTTCAGGATCATGACCGTGCATATCCTGCCCAACCTGATTTCGCCGGTGATCGTCGCGACGACGCTGTCGGTGGGAAACGTCATCCTGCTGGAATCGGTATTGAGTTTTTTGGGCCTCGGCATCCAGCCACCGATCCCCAGCTGGGGAAATCTCTTGACCAACGCCCAGGAGCTGATCTGGACGGCGCCGGGACTGGCGATGTGGCCGGGCATGCTCATTTTCATCACCGTCATCGCCCTTAATTTTCTAGGCGACGGCCTGCAGGACGCCCTCGATCCGAAGGCCACGGATTGACGCCGCCTCTGGAATTGTCGGCGCCCAGTTCCAATCTGTAACGGAGCGAATCCGGTGGAAGGCGGGGAAATGAAAAGCATGCTGTCATGTTCGGTCTGAGTCATGCCCCGGATTTGACGGGAAACCGCTTGCGCTGGTTCAACGTGGAGCGTCCGCTTTCCCTCGAGGACCTCCGCGGCCGCTTGGTGATTCTGGATTTCTGGACCTTCTGCTGCATTAACTGCATGCACGTCCTGTCCACCCTCAAGGTGATCGAGGAGACGTTCCCCGAGGAAGTGGTGGTCATCGGCATCCACTCGCCCAAGTTCGAGGCCGAGCGGGACGCCGCCAACGTCGCCCAGGCCATCGCCCGCTACGACATTCGCCACCCGGTCGTTCATGATCCAGAAATGACCCTGTGGCGGGCCTATAGCGTGCGCGCCTGGCCGACTTTGCTGTTCCTCTCGCCCGACGGCATGATTATCGGCAGCGTTCCCGGGGAACCCGATCGCCTGCCCCTGACCAGGGGGATCGGCAAAATGATCGGCGACTGGAAGGGCAAAGGCATGATGGCGCCGAAACGCCTGGCTTTGCGCCGGCCACCCAAAACCGACGGCCTGTTGCGCTTTCCCGGCAAAATCAAACCGCTTCGCGGAGCCGGCGACGGCAAGCTTTGGGCGGTTGCCGACAGCGGCCACCATCAGGTCGTCGTCCTCGACGACGACGGTTGCGAAGTCAGGCGCTTCGGCGGCGGCGAGGCGGGTTTCATCGACAGCGATGCAGCCAACAGCGCCTTTCACAACCCGCAAGGCCTGATCTGCGGCGCCGGCGTCATCTATGTCGCCGACACGGGCAATCACGCCATCCGCCTGATCGACCTGGAAAAGGATGAAATCGTTACCCTCGCCGGAACCGGCGAGCGCGGCATGGCGCTTGGCGGGCCGGAGCCCGGTAGCGAGGCCGCGCTGGCTTCGGTCTGGGACCTTGAGCTCGCCGGGGAGCGTCTGTTCTTCGCCAATGCCGGGACCCACCAATTGGGCGAACTCGATTTGGCATCGAATCAAGTCCGTTCCCTCGCCGGGACCAGCGGCGAGGACATCATCGACGGCCCGTCCATGGAGGCGCTCCTGGCCCAACCCAGTGGCCTCGCCCTCGACGGAAAAGCCGGAACTCTTTATTTCGCCGACAGCGAAACCTCATCGGTCCGCGCCCTTAACCTCAAGTCGCCGTCCCGTGTCGACACCCTGGTCGGCACCGGGCTATTCGATTTTGGCGCCATTAACGGCCCTTTCGAAACGGCCCGCTTGCAGCATCCCCTGGGCCTGGCCTGGATCGAGGGCGCCCTGGTGGTCGCCGACAGCTACAACAACCGCCTTCGCGTCCTCTCCTTTAACAACCGCCAGGTCAATGATTTAGGCGAGAACCGCTTCACCTGCGCCGATAACAGTTGTCTGACGGTGAGCGAGCCGGCGGGTGTCGCCGCCGACGGCAACGGCCGCCTGCTTTTGGCCGATACCAACAACCATCGGGTGGTGGAAATCCGGCGGCGGGAAGAAACCCTGTCCGTATGGGCGGAATAGTCTCCGGCGCGACGCCAAGATAAAGCCATTGAAGCGGCGGCCGGCCTTCGCCAAGGTAGGGGCGCTCCTTCGATAATTCCGGCAACGAGGTTTGAGGCACATGACCAATATTTGCAGCTCGGCGTCGGACCGTGACATCGCTAACCACTTGCACCCCTACACCAACCTCAAGAAATTTCAAGACTCCGGGCCCTTGATCATTACCAGGGGAAAGGGAGTACGCGTCTTCGACGAGAACGGAAAAGGCTATATCGAAGGCTTGGCCGGACTTTGGTGCACGGCTCTCGGCTTCGGCGAGCAACGGCTGGTGGACGCGGCAACGCGGGCGCTGGAGCAACTGCCTTTTTATCACTCTTTCGGCGGCAAGGTTGCCGCCGCCACCATCGACCTCGCCGAGAAACTGATCGACTTGGCGCCGGTGCCGATGTCGAAGGCGATCTTTTCCAACTCGGGTTCCGAGGCCAACGACACCGCCATCAAAATCATTTGGTATTACAACAACGCCCTTGGCCGGCCGCGGAAAAAGAAGATCATATCGCGCCATAAAGCCTACCACGGCGTCACCGTCGCCACCGGCAGCCTGACCGGCTTTGCCAACAATCACCGTGACTTCGATCTGCCAATTGACCGCATCTTGCATACCAGTTGCCCCCATTACTACCGTTTCTCCGAGAACGGCGAGACGGAAGAGGAATTCGCCAGCCGCTGCGCCGAGGATCTTGAAAAATTGATCATCGGCGAAGGACCGGATACCGTCGCCGCCTTTTTCGCCGAGCCGGTCATGGGGGCGGGCGGAGTGATCGTCCCTCCGGTCACCTATTTCGAGAAAATCCAGGAAGTGCTGAAAAGATACGACATACTGTTCATTGTCGACGAGGTGATCTGCGGCTTTGGGCGTACCGGCAACTTTTGGGGGAGCCAGACCTTCAACCTCAAGCCCGACATGATGACAACGGCCAAGGCCTTGTCGTCGGCCTATCTGCCGATCTCGGCGCTGCTGGTATCCGAACCCATCTACCAAGCGATGGTCCAGGAAAGCGAAAAAATCGGAATCTTCGGCCACGGTTTCACCTATTCCGGCCATCCCGTGGCGGCGACGGTGGCCCTGGAAGCGATCGCCATTTTTGAGGAACGCAACATCCTTGATCACCTGCGCCGGGTCGGCCCTGGCTTCCGGGAGGGGCTGCGCCGCTTCGCCGATCACCCCCTCGTCGGCGAGGTTCGCGGCGTCGGCTTGATCGGCGGAGTCGAGATCGTTCAGGACAAGGCAAGCCGGAAGCCTTTCGCTACTTCTGACGGTGTCGGCCCTTACTTGTCGGACAAGCTCCAGGAGCACGGCGTGATCACTCGGGTGATCGGCGATACCGCCGCCTTCGCGCCGCCGCTGATCATCACGGCGGATGAAATCGGCGAAATGCTGGACAGCCTTGGCCAAGCCTTGGACGAAACCGCCGACTGGGCCGCCGGCCGGGGTTTGCTGTCATAATCTTCCCTTTCATTGAACGGAAAATTCGAAAAATAGGTTGCGGAGTAAAGACCTAATTCATTAGAATTAAGCAAAAATAAGCCGAACCGAGGCAGGTGAGCGTCTCGGCCCCCGGAAACCTGGCGGCCGGGGAGGAATGGATGATCGACTACGACGAATATTTCGCCGATAAAATCAATGCCCTGAAAAAGGAAGGCCGCTACCGCGTCTTCGCCGATCTGGAACGCACTGCCGGCGATTTTCCACGGGCGAGGAATTACCGCGACGGCGAAATCAAGGATATCACCGTCTGGTGCTCGAACGATTACATGGGCATGGGCCAGCACCCGGAAGTGCTCGCCGCCATGCACGAAGCCATCGATAAATGCGGCGCCGGCGCCGGCGGCACCCGCAATATCTCGGGCACCAATCACTATCACGTGCTTTTGGAAAAGGAACTGGCGGATTTGCACCGCATGGAGGCGGCGCTTCTGTTCGGCTCCGGCTGGACGGCCAACATGACGGCGCTGTCCACACTCGGCGCCATGCTTCCGGACTGCGTGATCCTGTCCGACGTGGAAAACCACAACTCCATGATCGAGGGCATCCGGCATTCGAGAGCCGAGAAAAAAATCTTTAAACACAACAACGTCGAACACCTGGACAGCCTTCTCGGCCAGTATCCGCCCGAGCGGGCCAAGCTGGTGGCCATCGAATCCGTCTATTCCATGGATGGCGACATCGCCCCGCTCAAGGAAATCCTCGATGTCTGCGAACGGCACAACGCCATGAACTTCCTCGACGAGGTTCACGCGGTCGGCATGTATGGGCGGCACGGCGCCGGCATCGCCGAACGCGATGGCCAGATGCACCGGGTTAGCGTCATGCAAGGGACTCTGGCCAAGGCTTTCGGCGTTGTCGGCGGTTACATCGCCGGATCGGCGGCGATGTGCGATTTCATCCGCTCTTACGGTTCCGGCTTTATTTTTTCCACTTCCATGCCGCCGGGGGTGGCCGCCGCCGCCCTGGCCAGCATCCGTTACCTGAAAGAACACAACGAACTGCGCGAAAAACATCAAGAGCGGGCGGCGACGCTGAAACGGCGCTTCGCCGAGGCCGGCATCCCGGTCATGCCGTCAAGCAGCCATATCGTTCCCGTCATCGTCGGCGATCCGGTGCAATGCAAGCAAGCCAGCGACCGGCTCCTGGACGAGCACGGCATCTATGTCCAGCCCATCAACTACCCGACGGTAGAGCGTGGCACGGAGCGCCTGCGGTTCACGCCGACGCCGCTGCACTCGGACGCCGACATGGATCATCTGCTGGCGGCGACCAAAACGGTCTGGGAACAGTTGTGCCTTAAGACCGCGGCTTAGAGCCTATAATGGACTCGGGCCTGCAACTTGCTTATAATAGTGGTGATTCTAGAGGTTTTCGCGGAGCCGGCGGATGTATACCGATAACACTCTGACGCCGAAGGAAGCGGTCCGCCTTTGCGCCCTCGGCACGCTGGCGCAAGCGCCCGTCAACTATGGGACTCTCGCCAACGCCATCCGCCATTTCGTCGGCCACGTCATCGGGCCTTCGCTCGACGTCATGGGCCCTTCCCTGGAATTGCTGAAGTACGAGGGTTTGATCGAGGCCGTTGACGGCATCGGCATGGAAGACGACGCCATGCTCGCCATCACCGACGACGGACGCGAAGAGCTTCGGACCCTTTTGAGCGCCAATATCCGCTCTTCGGCGGCGGAGCTGAACAAGCTCATCTTCGCCTTGAAATTCCATTTCCTGCACTTGCTGGACCGGAAGGGACAGCGCCGCCAAGCCGGCCACATGGTCGAGGTCTGCGAGAACGAACTGGCCAGGCTGGAAGACCTGCGCCAATACCATGCCGGCAGCGAAGGCTATCTGTTGCAATGGCTGGACCACGACATCGCTCTGCTGGAATCCCGCCTCGACTGGCTGCGGGAATTTCGCGACAAGTTCCATGAAATTCGGTGACAGGGAAATTCGATCACGGTAGGGACGCGGGTTACCCCGCGCCCCCCGCACGGATCCCGGCCTGCGCTGCTAACGCACCGGGCTCCTGCCTCGGGTGTTTGACGTAGAAGCGCGCGCTTGCGGCCTCTCGTACACGGTCCAGCGCCTGTGGCACGCTCCCCCCGGCCGTGCTTTGCCGGCCCGTGTTCCCCTTGGGCCCCCTCCCTTCCCTGCACCGGCTCCGCCACCGGTTTCCCGGCTTTGTTCGCCGGCTTCCCCGGTACTATGGAGGGGTCCGGCTTCTCCCGTTCGTGCGTCATGGGCTTCGGCCTTTGCGGCCTTCCCCATTGTCGCACAGGCTCGGCGCCTTGGATGCGTATTCTTTCGCGGCCCGATACCCAGCCCGCATGTACCCCTGTCAACGCTTCGCCGGCCTCCTCGCGGACGGCCAACGCATGACTCGGGGCCGGTGTGGGTGGCTAGTCCTTCACCGTACGGCTCTTTCATCCGCAACTCCTCGCCGGCCTCCCGGCGCACGTGACAGCATACTAATTTCCAAGCCTTGCCATTTGCAATCAAGCGGAAAGGCGGAAATTTAGTATGCTGTCACCGAATTTCCAAACTTGCACGGAAAAATGTTATTCGAGGTGAGAAGGTTTGGGAGATAGAGAAATCGGAGAGGGAGACGTGGCGCTATGGCGGACGACCAAGAAGAGTTACCCGTACCCAAATGGTTTTTCCAAGGCGTGCCGAAAGGACCAGAACCAGAACAACTATTGATCTCGGTTCGGGACGAACTTTATAGGGCGTTGTCGGGATTTTACACCCACGCGGCACAATACATCAGGTTCCTGTTACTGACTTTTGGCGCGGTCGTAGCAATGATGGGATATAGCTATACGCGATTTGTCGATGATCCGACTATGATTTGGAAGGTGGCGTTATTGGTAGGTTCAGGACTAATGGTGATTCTTGGAGTAGTCGCTGTCGCTTCATTTCGGGTCCTTTATTTAAATTATCATGTGTATCTTTGGGCGATGGTTTTTGCGCTCCGATGCCATTGGCATTCGAATTTGAAAGCGACACACCCGTGGCTGGCGCGAAATTTCGATCAATTGGTCAAGTGGAATAATACAAGTCTCAAAAGATATCTGATACGCCGTACCTGGAACCTAGGGGATGCCTTCTTGATGATCGGAATTATGTTGGTAGTTCTTGTAACCGGCATTCTGGAAACGGATGAGGAAACGGCGGCGGCACTCTATGACGGCACGCAAAATCTTCTCGCCGCCGCCGGCCTGCCGGCTTACGAGATTTCCAACCACGCGCGGCCTGGCGGCGAATGCCGGCACAATCTCGGCTACTGGCTCGGCGGCGATTATCTCGGCATCGGTCCCGGCGCCCACTGCCGCCTCACCGGCGATGGCCGGACGGAGGCCGCCCACCGCCTCGGCAAACCGGAAAGCTGGCTGGCGGCGGTCGAACGGGACGGCCATGGGACGGCCAAACGGGTTCTTCTCAGGCCCCGGGAGCGCCGCGACGAGGTGGTGATGATGGGCTTGCGGCTGACCCAGGGGATCGAGCGGAAACGCTTTTCCCTGCTCACCGGCCGGCAATTGGAAGAGGCCTTGGACGCGGACCGGCTAGAGCGCCTGATCGACGGTGGTTTCCTTGTCCTTGACGGCGCCGGCCTCGGGGCGACCGCCGCCGGCCGGCGGCGATTGAACGCCGTGCTGGCGGAGCTTTTGGCTTAGAGCCTGTCTATGTTGATAGGAATCGCCAAAGGCGATTGATCAATCCCACGAAGTGGGGTCTTAATTGGTCGCCGCCTGGAATGTTTTCGGCGCCAAAATAAGGGTCTACCATCGAATTTTGATGAGAGAGGCTGTCGTTGTTGTTGTGCCGTGGGGATGTGGGGAACTCGCTCTTGCGAGTTATCCACATATCCATGGCCGGCGGCGCGGCATTTTTTTCATTCGTGGATGGCGGGCGTGGCGAAATCTAGGGACAGGGAAAATCTAGGGACAGTATATAATTTCTTGCATTGAAAACTATATACTGTCCCCAAATCCTCAGCGGGGAGGGGAAATGGAGCGATGCCCATTGGCCCAAGCGGCCGCGCCCCTCCTCGACTCTACTAAGCGAACAATTCGAGCCTGTGCTACAATCCATTGCATGGCAACATTTACTTACTTCGCCTACGGCTCGAATATGCTCTTGGAGCGTTTGCAGAAACGGTGCAAGACAGCCAGCTTCCTGGGGCTCGCTGTTGCCCATGGATACACTTTGGCTTTCAGCAAGAAGAGCAAAGCGAGAATAATCCCTAATCCGAGGTTGCACATAATAATCCTGGCTTGCCGATTCTGGCCTTCGCTCAAGACTAAAGGGTTTAAAAAGTTGCATGGTCATTTCCTTCCACCTTCCTCCGCCGTCAGGCGGAGCGGACGCA
>PVBE010825553.1_pt1 | contig 16047 bp, 11 predicted proteins | sample 1631181 | NCBI WGS metagenome assembly PVBE01 (sample SAMN08397723, study PRJNA350692) | Marine metagenome, whole genome shotgun sequencing project. | isolation source: water | place: Pacific Ocean | collected 2012-04
AATATGAGACGCCACGAAAAAGACAGCCCGCCGGCCGCCGAACAGGAGCCCCAGCGCGTCGCCGGGTCGCGGATGGCGAGGCGCTTGATCGGCCGCTCGACGCGGCGCGCCAGGTCTTCGGCACGGCGGCTGATTTCGCGCCGCGCCTCAGCGATCAGCCAGCGCCGCACGCACCCGGCGAATTCCGCCCCCTCGCCCGGCACCATAAGGGCGCCGTCGATGCGCCGCGTGCGCCTGGCGCCGTTCATCGGCTTGGTCAGCGCCAGCAGCTCGCCCAATAGCGGCAGCACGGTGCCGTCGCGGAACGGCACCGCCGGCGGCAGCGCATTGAGCCGCTTCTCGATCCAGCCCGCCTTGGCATGGGCGAAGGCGATGCCGTCGCGCAACGCCGCGCGCTTGGGCAGCACCAGCTCGACGTCGCCCTTCGAATCGTCGATACGGATCAACACATGGCGCGCCCGCGCGCTACGCCTGAGGGCGATATCGATTTCCGCCCCGCCCGGCAGGGCAAGGGTGCGGATGGGATCGGCCGGCTGTGCAATCGACATGAATATGGCCAGTGTGATCGAGTCGCTTTTTTTTGGCCAGGGTTTTAGCGCCGGCGAAACGCTTTATTCGCCGCCCCGGCGCATGGTATGAGCCGGGCTGGTACGAGCTGGTAAATGTTGACGATCTCCTCCCTCACCTACCGCATCGGCGGGCGTCCATTGTTGGAAGACGCCTCGGCGCGCATCGCGCGCGGCCGGCGCATCGGCCTTGTCGGGCCCAACGGCAGCGGCAAGACGACCCTGTTGCGGCTGATCTCCGGCGCCGTCGAGCCCGACGGCGGAACCCTGGCGCTGGCGCGCGGCGCGCGCGTCGTCAGCGTCGCCCAGGAGGCGCCGGGCGGCGCCGCGACGCCGCTCGAGACCGTGCTCGCCGGCAATAGCGAGCGCCACGCGCTTCTCGCCGAGGCGGAGCATGCCGAAGACGCGCACCGCATCGTTGAAATCCAGACCCGCCTCATGGATATCGCCGCGCACGGCGCGCCGGCGCGCGCGGCGGCCATTCTCGCCGGCCTCGGCATCGGCGAGGCGGCGCAGCATCAGGCGACCGGGAATCTCTCCGGCGGCTGGCGCATGCGCGTCGCCCTGGCCGCCGCCCTGTTCGCCGAAGCCGATCTCCTGCTGCTCGACGAGCCGACCAACCATCTCGACCTCGAAGCGACGATGTGGCTGGAGAATTACTTGCGCAATTATCCGCGCACCCTGTTGCTGGTCAGCCATGACCGCCATATCCTCAACGCCGTGCCCGACGGCATCCTGCATTTGACCGGCCGCGCGCTCAGCCTCTATCCGGGCGGCTACGATAATTTCGCCCGCGTCCATGCCGAGCGCCGCGCCGCCGAGGCGGCGAGCCAGGCGCGCCGCGCCGCCAAACGCCAGAAGCTCGAAGGCTTCGTCGCCCGCTTTCGCTACAATGCCAGCAAGGCGCGCCAGGCGCAGAGCCGGCTGAAGGCGCTCGAGCGCCTCGGTGACGCGCCGCCGGCGGTCGAGCGCGGCAACGTCGAGATCGATTTTCCCACCCCCGAAGGACTCGCCCCGCCGCTCATCACGCTCTCCGGCGCGGCGGCCGGATACGCGCCCGGCATGCCGGTCCTCGAGCACCTCGATCTCCGCCTCGATCCGGATGACCGCATCGCGCTCCTCGGCGCCAACGGCAACGGCAAATCGACTTTCGCCAAGCTGCTCGCCGGCGAGCTCGCACCGATGGCCGGTGAGATTGTCCGCGCGGCAAAGCTCAATGTCGGCTATTTCGCCCAGCATCAGATCGACATGCTGGACGCCGGTGAGAGCGCCTTTCAACAGCTCGCCCGCAAGATGGCCAAGGCGGCGCCGCATCAGGTGCGCGCCCGCCTCGGCGCCTTCGGCTTCACCAAGGACCAGGCCGATATGGCGTCGCAAAACCTCTCGGGCGGCGAGAAGGCGCGCCTCAATCTCGCCCTGATCAGCCATGGCGTGCCGCAGATTCTGGTCCTCGACGAGCCCACCAACCATCTCGATCTGGAAACCCGCGAGACCCTGGTGCAGGCGCTGAACGGCTTTCCCGGCGTCGTGATGGTGATCAGCCATGATTGGGATTTGCTCGAACTGACGGCCGAGCGCCTGTGGCTGGTGGCGGACGGCACGGTGCGCCCCTATGACGGCGATCTCGACGACTACCGGCACCTCGTTCTCGGCCGCGGCCGCGGCGAGACTGATAAAAAGCCAGCGCGCGATAAATCCGCCAAGGGCAAGATCCAACGCCGCGACGCCGCCGCCGGGCGGGCCAAACAGGCGCCCCTCAAACGCGCCGCCGAAAGCGCCGAATACCGCCTCAACCAGGCGACCCGCCAGAAAGCCGATATCGAAGCCAGGATGGCCGATACCACCCTCTATGAAGGCGCCCCCGAACGCCTCGCCGAGCTCGGCCGCAAGTTAAGCGCGGCGGAACGGGCAATCTCCGAAGCCGAGGCCGACTGGCTCCAAGCCGCCGAAGCGCTCGAAGCCCTCAAGGCGGAAGATTAGATATTGGCGTTTAACTGGAACCCGCAAAGACTCAACCAAGCGGAACCACATACCCGGAATGCACCTCTTGCATTCCGGCAAGCGACTGAGCGCCCGAGTTAATACGAGGTAAGCCAAGGGGGCGGATGCCCCCGCCCGGCGCTTGAGGGAACAAACAAAAACCGCGCGGATGCCACACTCGGCGTTGCGAGCGCGTTCCACGCGCTAAGTTTCCCCCTTCTCCCCAACCCCTCTTCCCCTCTGGGAAGAAGGGCTTATTCGGTGGAGACGTCTAAAACCTCACTCGCGAATTTAGGATAAACTTCAGCGATATCGCTGCCTACATCGCCGCGTATCAGCGCCAACGTCTCGGCCGAGGGCGCGGGTGTTTCAGGCACCTCGGGCGGGCAATCGTAATCGAAGCCGGTATTTTCGGCGATGCTCGCCAACGTCTCTCCGCCATGGATGCTGTGCAGGCGGAAGCGGGCCTCCTCACGCTCGAAAGCAAACACGCAGCGCTCGGTGACCAGCGCGTAGGGGCCGCCGGGGCGGTAGAGGCCGGGTGGACTGACGCCGGGTGCGGAGATGAAATCGACCTTCGGCACCAGCACCCGGCGGCTGTGTTCGGGCCGGAACAGGATCACGCGCGGCACCAGGAAATAGAGATAGGCCGAGCCGTAGGAGCCGGGAAAGCGCTTATCGAGATCGGGATATTCGCCGAGCCCGACCAGATTGACGTTGGCCGCGCCGTCGATCTGTCCGCCGCCGAGAAAGAAGGCGTCGATGCGCCCTTGCGCGGCGCAATCGAAAATCTCGCGCGCGCCGTCGGTGAAATCATTGTGGCGGAGACTGCCGAGCACGCTGACGCGCAAATGCCGTTTCGCCCGCGCCCGTGCTAAGAGCGCCGCGGCACCCGGGATCGGCGAGGAAGCGCCGACCGCGACATGGCCGAGCCCGTCGAGCATGCTCGCGATGACGGCGATCAGCAGTTCGCTCTTGTTATGCGCCGGCGCACCCATACGCTATGCGCCATGCTCGGCGAGATAGTCGGCGAAGCCTTGCGGGCTGCGCGCTCGTTTTGCATAGCCGGCGAGATGCGCCTGATCGGCTTCGTAATGGCCGGCCAGGCCGAGCGGCCAGGCGCCGTTCGGCGCTTCGGCGATCGCCGTCACGTAAAGTGCCGGGATGGAACCGCCGGCCAGCGCCTCGTCGCGCATCAGGTCGATATCGCGAATCTCCTCGACCGTCACCAGAGTCGCGCGGGCGGCATGCGCCATGGTCACCAGCTCACGCCGGCGGCCTATCCAGATATTGCCGGAGCGGTCGGCGAAGGGCGCGTGAAAAAGCGCGATATCGGGCTTCAGCGCCGGCAGCACGGTGATGCGGTCGCCCTGCTCAAAGGGGTTTTCGCTCTCCTTCCAATCCTCGCGCACGCGCATCAGGTCGCTGCCGATGAGGCCCCTGAGCGGCATGAAGGGCAGGCCCTTTTCGCTCGCCTGCAGGCCGGCATGAATGGCCGGGCAGGTCGAATCGCGGATGGCGATAGCGCCGTTCTCGAGGGCGTTGGTGAATTGCGGCGCCGCGCCGAGCTCGCCCAGGCTCACCGCCGCCGTCTCGACGATGGCGACGCAGCCGGCGCCGATCAGCATATCCGCCTGAATGCCGCTTTGCGGCACCGCCAGCAGGTGGAGGTCGCGCGCGCCGCGCCGGATCAGGGCGCGCGTCGCCGCCATCGCGACAAAGGAATAATCCGGCGGCACCGCGACCATGGCGCCGTCGGTGACGCGCGCCGCCAGCGCTTCGACGGTCTCTAGCGCAACCTCTTGCATGGCAAAATCTTTCCTCACAATAAGTTTTGTTTATTTTCCCGACCGAACGGTCCAGAAACCGGCATCCAATTGCAACCACTGACGGGGAGAGTGAAAATGGGCCTCAACGCCGATCTTAATGCGCTTATGCAGGAAAACATCAAACAAATAGCGCCGGAAACGGTCAATATTTTGATGAGCGGTATAAAAGAAGTGATCGATTCCGGCATCGCCGGGCGGGCGCTCAAGCCGGGCGCGGCGGCGCCGGCGATCAATCTGCCCAACGCCACCGGCGACAGGATAGATGTTTCGGCGATGCTCACGGACGGCCCGGTGGTGGTCAGCTTCTATCGCGGCGCCTGGTGCCCCTATTGCAATCTCGAACTGGCGGCGTTGAAAAGCCGGCTGCCCGAGATCGAGGAATTGGGCGCGCGCCTGGTCGCCATCACCCCCGAGACGCCGGACAATTCCCTCACCGCGAAGCAAAAGCACGGCCTCGAATTCGAAGTGCTGAGCGATCAGGGCAACGAAGTGGCGCGCCAATTCGGCCTGGTATTCCGCGTCGACGATGCCACCAACGAGGCCCTCAAGATCTTCGGCATCGATATCGAGGCCTCCAACGGCAACGCATCGCAGGAACTGCCGTTGCCGGCAACCTATGTCATCGCCGGCGACGGCAGCATCGCCAGCGCCTTCGCCGATGCCGACTACACCAAGCGCATGGAGCCCGACGATATCATCGCCACGCTGAAGGGTCTCGCCGGCTAGAAGTCCTCGTCGTCGAACTGGGCGATGGCTGCCTTGCCGGTCATGATGCGGAGATACAGCGCCGCCGATTCGGGCAGCAGCTTGTACATGTAAAAGCGCGCCGTCTTGAGCTTGTTGGCGTAGTAGCGGCCATCGCCGCCCGCGTCTCCATTCGCCTTGGCCGCAGCCTTTTCGGCCATCATCGCCCACATATAGCCGACCGCCACGAGGCCAAACATTTTTAAGTAATCGGTGGCCACGGCGGCCGCCTCTTCGGGGTCGCCGAGGCCCTTCTGGGCGATCACCAAGGTCGCCTGTTGCAGCTTGCCGAGCGCCTTGGCGAGCGGCAGGACGATCTCCTTCAGCCTCTCGTCATCCTGATGCGCCTCGACGAATTCGGTCGCCGGATGGAAGAAATGGCGCAGCAGCCGGCCGGTGTTCTGGCCCAGCTTGCGGCCCACCAGGTCGAGCGCCTGAATGCCGTTAGCGCCTTCATAGAGCTGCGCGATGCGCGCGTCGCGCACCAATTGCTCGATGCCGTGCTCGGCGATATAGCCGTGCCCGCCATGTACCTGGACCGCCAGATTGGCGGCCTCGAAGCCGCGGTCGGTGAGGAACGCCTTGATGATCGGCGTCATCAGCTGGACCAGCTCGTCGGCGTCGCGGCGCGTCTCGGCGTCCGCGTGATGGGTCGAAATATCGAGGTTGAGCGCCGTCCAATAGGCGAGCGCGCGGGCACCCTCATTATGGGCGCGCGCGGTGAGCAGCATGTTGCGCACATCCGCATGAACGATGATCGGATCGGCTTTGTCGGCGCTCTTGGCACCTTTCGCCAGGCTCTTGCCCGAGCGGCGCTCCTTGGCGTAGGCGGTGGCCGATTGATAGGCGGTCTCGCCGAGCGCCAGGCCCTGCATGCCGACGCCGAGGCGGGCACCGTTCATCATGGTGAACATGCACCTGAGACCCTTATGCGCCTCGCCGATGAGATAGCCCTCGGCCTCGTCGAAATTGAGCACGCAGGTGGCCGAGCCGTGAATGCCCATTTTCTTTTCGATCGAGCCGCAGGAAACGCCGTTGCGTGGGCCCAGTTCGCCGTCCGCCTTGACGTTGATTTTTGGCACGAGGAAAAGAGAAATGCCGCGCACGCCGTCCGGCGCATTGGGCAGCTTGGCCAGCACCAAATGAATAATATTCTCGGCCAGATCATGCTCGCCGGCGGAGATGAACATCTTGCTGCCGCTGATGCGGTAGGTGCCATCGCCGGCCGGCACCGCCTTGGTGTGGATGAGGCCGAGATCGGTGCCGCAATGGCTTTCGGTCAGGCACATGGTGCCACTCCACGAGCCGTCCGCCATATGCGGCAGATAGGTGTCCTTGATCGCCTCGCTGCAATGGCGCTCGATCAGCGCCGCGGCACCGCCCGACAACAGCGGACAGACGCCAAAGGCGAGGTTGGTCGAGCACACCATCTCCTCGATGACGAAATTCATCAGCGCCGGCAGGCCCTGGCCGCCATATTTGCGGTCCGCCGAGATCGACAGCCAGCCGGCGCCGACAAACTCGTCATAGGCCTGTTTGAAGCCGGGCGGCGTGCGCACCACGCCATTCTCGTAAGTACAGCCTTGCTCGTCGCCGACGCGGTTGAGCGGCAGCAGCTTGTCCTCGCAGAATTTGGCGCCTTCCTCGAGAATCGCGTCCATGGTGTCCGGCGTCGCTTCCTCGAAGCCGGGCAGCTTGGACAATTGCTCGGCGTCGAGCATTTCGTGGAGGACGAAGCGCATGTCGCGCAACGGCGCTTTATAGATCTGCATATCTCTTGCTCCTGGCTTGCGGCCGCCTAGCGGTTAGTTCCTGAGCGGCTTGCCGGTTTCCAACATATGTTCCATGCGGGCGATGGTGAGCGGGTTTCTGGCAAGGGTTGCCAGCGCTTGCCGTTCGAGGGCGGACAAATCATCCTCGCTCACCGCGTCGGTGCTGTCGGTCTTGCCGCCGGTGAGGACGATGCCGAGCTGATCGACCACGGTGATGTCGTGCTTGGTGGCCTTGCGCGTCTTGGCGAGGCCGCGCACCGCCATCATCAGTGCCACGCGGGCCGACTTGCCGGGCAGTTTGATTTCGCGCGGCTCGGGCGCCTGATAGTTCTCGGCGAGTTCGAGGGCGCGCGCCTTGGCGTCGGCCAGCAGGCGGTCGCGATTGGCGCTGATGCGGTCGCCGTCGCGCAAGAATCCGAGCTCGAAGGCCTGCGCCGCCGAGCGCGAGACCCTGGCGAGACCGATGGTCTGGAACAGTTTGGAGATCACCGGCATGGCGCCGCCGCTTAAAAATCCGCCGCGCCTGTCGGTAAGACCGCGCACCAGCATCTCCTTGCAGCCGCCCCAGACGGGAATGATACCGACGCCGACCTCGACCAGGCCGATATAGGATTCAGCATGCGCCTGCACGGCGTCGCAATGAAGGAGGCTTTCGCAGCCACCGCCCAACGCCATGCCCGACGGCGCGCCGACGACCGGGAAAGGCGCGAATTTGAGCGCCTTGAAAGCGTCCTGCCCCTGCTTGACCATATCCTCCATCATCGGCCAGGCGGCGAGGTTGATGGCGAACAGAGCGAGGCCGAGATTGACGCCGACGGAATAGTTGCTGCCCTCGTTGTGCAGCACCAGCGCCTTGTAATCCTTGCCCACCGCCGCCACCGATTGGCCGATCATACTGAGCGTTTCGGGGTCGATGGCGTTCATCTTGCTGTGGAATTCGAGGCAGGCGACGCCGTCGCCGATATCCCAGAGGCTGGCCGAGCCGTTGGTGAGGATCGGCGCGCCGGCGCGTTTGACGTCGGCGAGCAGCAGCACGCCAGGCGCGCGCTCGACCGTCACATAGCCGCCGCCCGTGGCAAGATATTGCAGGCGCCCCTGATCGACGCGGTAGAAGCCGCCCTTGTCGGCGGCGAGTTTGAGGAACTCCGGCACGGTGCGGGTTTCGGCCGCGAGGCGCTCGGCGAGCCAGCCGGCGCCGATCTTGTCGATCAGTTCGAACGGCCCCTGCTTCCAGGCATAGCCGAGCTTCATGGCGTCATCGACATCGGCCACATTATCGGCGATCTCGGGTATCAGATCGGCGGCGTAAGTCAGCGTCGCCGACATCACCTGCCAGGCGAAATTGCTGACCGCGTCGCCATGTTCGAAGAGCGCGCGCGGCGATGGGCCGGCGGCGCGCACGCTGTCCGGCGTCGGGCGCAGGGCCGTCGAATATTCGCCCGTGGCGAGGTCGATCACCTCTTTGACGGGCTTGCCGCCCTCTTTGTTGAGGCGGTAGAAGCCGCCCTTGCCCTTGCGCCCGATCGAGCCCTCGACGATCATTTTCCTGATCAGCTCGGGCTCGCCGTAAAGCGCGCGGTAGGCGTCATTCTCGGGCACCGCGTCATAGAGGCTCTTGCCGACCAGCGGCATCAGATCGATGCCGACCAGATCCATCAAGCCGAAAATGCCGGTCTTGGGGATGCCCAGCGCCCGGCCGATCGCGGCGTCGGCCTGCTCGACCGTGACATTGCCCTTGAACGCCTCGACCACCGCCGCCTGAATCCAGAAGGTACCGATGCGGTTGGCGATGAAACCGGGCGTGTCGTTGCATTCGACGACGCCCTTGCCGAGCTCGATATCGGCGAATTCGCTGACCGCCGTGATCGCCTGGGTGCGCGTCTTGTCGCCGCTGACGATTTCCAGCAGCCGCATATAGCGCGGCGGATTGAAGAAATGGGTGATCAGAAAATCGCGCTGGAAGCTCTCATCCATGCCGGCCATCAACTCGCGGCAGGGAATCGTCGAGGTGTTGGAGGAGACGATGCTGCCATCCTTGCGCACGCCGTCGATCATGCGGTAGATCGCCTGTTTAATATCGAGCTTCTCGATCACCGCCTCGACGACCCAGTCGGCCTCGGCGAGGCGCGCCATATCGTCCTCTATGTTGCCGCAGGTGATGCGCTTGGCGCCGCGTTTCTCCATGAAGGTGGCGGGCTCACTTTTGAGCATGCGCTCGACCGCGCCGAGGGCAAGCTCGCTGCGCTTCCTGGCGCCTTCCGGCACGATATCGAGAAGAACCACATCGATGCCGGCATTGGCGACATGGGCGGCGATGCCGCTGCCCATCAGCCCGGCGCCGATCACCGCAACCTTGTTGATCGCCATCAGGCCGCCTCGAGCACGGTGGAAATACCCTGGCCGCCGCCGATGCATTGGGTGGCCAGCGCGTAGCGTTTGCCTTCGCGCTTGAGAAGCTGCGCCGCCTTGCCGGTGATGCGTGCACCCGTGGCGCCGAGCGGGTGGCCGAGCGCGATGGCGCCGCCGTCCAGATTCATCTTGTCGAGGTCGATCGAAAGCTCGCGCACGCAGGCCAGCGCCTGCACGGCGAAGGCTTCGTTGAGCTCGATGACGTCGATATCGGCCATGGCGATGCCGGCGCGCTCGAGCGCCTTGGCGGTCGAGACCACCGGGCCGAAGCCCATGATCTCGGGCTGGCAGCCGGCCACGGCGACGCTTTTGATTTTGGCCAGGGCGTCGAGATTATTGGCGGCGGCGAAATCCTCGGTGCACACCAGCACGGCGGAGGCGCCGTCGGTCAGCGGCGACGAGGTGGCGGCCGTGACCGTGCCCTCGGCGTCGAAGGCGGGCTCCAGACCGGCCAGTGCTTCGAGATTGGTGCCGGGGCGGATACAGCCATCCTGATCGATCGTCTCGCCACCGCATTCGACGGCGACGATCTCGCCGGCGAGGCGGCCTTCCTCGCGCGCGGCACTTGCCTTGGCATGGCTGGAAACGGCGAGTTGCTCCTGCTCCTCGCGCGGAATCTGGTATTTCTGGGCCAGGTTCTCGGCGGTTTCACCCATCGCCATATAGGCACCCTCATTGCTCTCATAGAGGTCGGCATTGGGCATCGGGTTGTAGCCGCCCATCGGAATACGTGACATCGATTCGACGCCGGCGCAAATGAAGGCGTCGCCGGCGTTCATCTGGATGGCGCCGGCGGCGATGTGGATCGACTGCATCGACGAGCCGCAGAAACGGTTGACCGTGACGCCGGCGACGGAAATCGGCAAATCCGACAACAAGCCGACGATGCGCGCCACATTGAAGCCCTGCTCGCCCTCGGGAAAGGCGCAGCCCATGATCAAATCCTCGATGCCGGCGGGGTCGACGCCGCTCGTTACGATCAGCCCGCGCACCACGTCGGCGGCCAGATCGTCGGGCCGTTTCTTCACCAATTGGCCCTTATGGGCGAAATGGAAGGGCGATCTTTTATATCCTGCGATGACGACGGGTTTCATGATTGCGACCTCGTTAAATTGGATTTGTCGGCGGCCTGTGTATCACGCCGGTGCGGTAAATTTCGACTCATGTTGACGCCGCCGCATCGAGTTTAGCGGCCTCCTCGGCGACCAGTTCCTTCTTGGACAGCTTGCCGATCAGGGTTTTCGGCAGCTCGTCGCGGAATTCGATCTGCTTGGGCATTTCGATGGCCGACAGCTTGTCCTTGAGGAAAGCGGTCAGGCCCTCGGCGTCGAGCGACTGGCCGGCGCGCAGCTTCACGAACGCCTTGACGGTTTGCTGGCGGTAAGCGTCGGCGATGCCCGCCACGGTGACCTCCTCGACCGCCGGGTGGCGGTATATCGCCTCCTCGACATGGCGCGGATAGATATTGTAGCCGCCGGCGAGAATGATCTCCTTGAGCCGGTCGATGAGGTAGGTGTAACCGTCCTCGTCCATATAGCCGACATCGCCGGTATGAAAGCGGCCGTCGAGAAGCGCCGCGGCGCTCTCCTCCTCGCGATTCCAGTAGCCGCTCATGACCTGCGGGCCGGTGATGCAGATTTCGCCGGTCTCGCCCTGGGCCAGAACCTTCGACGGATTCTCGATGTCGGTAATTTCGACCACCGTGCCCGGCGCCGGCAGTCCGAGCGAGCCGGCCCGCGATTCGCCGGTCGAGGGGTTGCACAGCGCCACCGGCGAGGTCTCGCTGAGGCCGTAGCCTTCCAGGAGACGGCAGCCGGACAGCGATTCGAACTTTTCCTGGACGTCGCGCGGCAGGGTGTCCCCGCCGGCCAGGCAATATTGCATCGAGGTGAGGTCGAACTTGCCGGCGGCGACGCCGGGGTGATTGTTGATGGCGATATAGATCGTCGGCACGGCGGGGAAAAAGGTCGGACGCTTCTTGTCGATGACCTTGAGCGCCGTCTCTAATTCGAAGCGCGGCAGCAGAATCATCTTGGCGCCGGCATGGACGCTGAAATTCATCACCACCGTCATGGCGAAGACATGGAACAGCGGCAGCACGCCCATCATCACTTCCTCGCCGAACTTGGTTTCGGGGAAAAAATAGGTCGCCTGCTGCACGTTGGCGGTGAGATTGGCGTGGCTGAGCATGGCGCCCTTGGGCCGCCCGGTGGTGCCGCCGGTATATTGCAGCACCGCTATATCCTCGGCCGGGTCTATCTCGACCGGCTCGGGGCGGCCGTCATTGGCGCATAGCCGTTTGAACGAAACATGGCGCCCATCGGCCGGCAGCTTGACGATATTCTTGCCCTTCAGCAGCCGGTACAGGAGGCTCTTCGGAAACGGCAGCTGCTCGGCCATGGTTGCCAATATGATTTTTTTCAGGCGCGTACTGTCGAGCATCTTGGCCGCCTTGTCGTGGATCAGCGGCATGTCGAGGGTGATCATGATGTCGCATTCGGAATCCTCGATCTGGCTGCGGATTTCCTCCTCGGCGTAGAGCGGGTTGAAATTGACCACCGTGCCGCCGGCCTTGAGCACGGCATAATAGGAGATCACCATGGCCGGGCAGTTGGGCAGCATCAGGCCGACGCGCCCGCCCTTTTGCAGCCCTTCGGCCTGCAGGCCCTTGGCGGCGCGGTTCACCAGCGCGCCGAGCTCGGCAAAACTGTAAATACGATCCATGAAATCGATGGCCGGGTTGGCGGCGTATTTCGCCGCTGCGTTTTCCATCAATTCCGGCAGCGCCTGGGGCTTAAGCGGCGCCCGCCAATCGATATCGGCGGGATAGGATTTTTCCCAGAGATAGGGCCGCTTCGCTTCGCTCATCGCCAAATTCCCCCATCCTTACGAGCGCCGGACGGCGCCCATCCCGGCACCGCGGACAGCCGCTTAATTGAATAGTGAATATTTTAATCAATATTCACTCAATGCCCATCAAGGATCAAGCGATTTTGCCGCTTTGCCGAGGCGGACGCAATGATTCCCCGCGATTCCCGGCGATTCCCGGCGTTTCCCCGCCTTTCCCGGCGTTTCCCCGCCTTTCCCGGCGCTTCCCAGCCTTTCCCGGCGCTTCCCAGCGTTGCCCGGCGCCGCACGGCGCCGGCGGTTCTGTGTCCGGCCGGAAATTGTCGATGTTCACATTGGTGCCACCGCTCTTGACCCTGGCTTGGCGGCATACGATATTGGAGCATAAAATCGCTCAACAAATAGTAGAAGTGGCGGGGAGGTTCATTCGCATATGCCGGATGGGCAAAAGCCTAAGATACTGGTCATAGATGACGATGATCTGGTGCGCGCGACGATTGTCGCCGTGCTTGAGCGCGCCGATGTCGAGGTGACGGAAGCCGAGGATGGCAGCGTCGGCATGCGCCTGTTCGAGGAGAGCGGCCATGACGTGGTGATCACCGATATCCTGATGCCCAACCGCGAAGGCATCGAGACCATTCGCGATCTGCGCCGCGCCGAGCAGGATGTCAAGATCATCGCCATGTCCGGCGGCGGCAATATAGACAAGATGCAATTGCTCGATTTGGCGCAGAAGTTCGGCGCCGACCGCGTCCTGCCCAAGCCCTTCACGCCGCAACAGGTGTTGACGGCGCTCAACGAGGTGCTTGCCAAGCGTAGCTAGTCTGTCACCGTAACTGATAAGCCTCTCTTCCCCGAGGGGAAGAGGGGTTGGAAGGTCCAAACCGGCTACATAGGTTACGGATAAGACCGGCGACATGGCTAACAGGTCAACTGCATGGGCAAGAAGGTGCTCATGCCCTGGAGAGAGACTTGTGCCATGGCAGGACGTTTGAAGTTTTTGTTGGAGTGAGATCGAGGCGACGTCTCGGTTTCGGAGTTGTGCCGTCACTACGGGATCAGCCGCAAGACGGGTACAAATGGCTTAATCGGCACCGCTCCGAGGGTGTCGCGGGCCTGGCTGATCGCAGCCTGGCGCCGTTGCATCATCCGCAGGCGATGGGAGCGGCGATGGAAGCGGCGGTGTTGGGGGTTAAGCAGCGTTATCCGAGCTGGGGGGCGAAGAAGATCCGCGCCCGTCTTGAACGCCAATATCCGACCTCGCGGTGGCCGGCGGTGAACGGCATCGGGGATTTGCTGCGGCGCGAGGGTTTGACGGTGGCGCGGCGCCGGCGTCTGCGCGCGCCACCGCGGACGGCGCCGTTTGCCGACTGCGACGCACCGAACGCGGTATGGTGTATCGACTTCAAGGGCTGGTTCCGGCTTGGCGACGGGACACGCTGCGACCCGTTGACCCTGGCCGACGCCAACAGCCGTTACCTGTTGCGCTGCCAGGCGCTTGCCGGGATCGACGGCGGCCATGTGTGGCCGTTGTTGGATGCGGCGTTCCGGGAATATGGACTGCCCCAGGTGATGCGCAGCGATAACGGCCCGCCGTTTGCCTCGGTGGCGGCGGGCGGGCTCTCGCCGCTGGCGGTGAAGCTGGTCAAGGCGGGGGTATGCCGGAACGGATCGACCCGGGACAGCCGCAGCAGAACGGCCGTCTGGAACGCTTGCATCTGACCCTGAAGCTGGAGACGGCGACACCGCATCAAAAATGACTGCCCCAAAATGCTGAAAACACGAAATTCTAGAGCTTGTGCAACCGGTTCGCCCACAGCTTCGCTCTCCCGCCACATGTTTTAATTTCAGGCCGCCCGAACCTCTTCCAAAGGCCCCAGGCTTGGCTCATAGCATTTGGCAAGAAAAATTAGAAGAAAATTACAACCATCTTTCGCCAAGCCAGCAATCACCGAAACGCCCCTCGTCGCGCCATGACGGGCAGCGCGATGGCGGCGAGGACCAGGGCGAGGGCGGCGAACTCGGCCAGGCCAAGCGGCTCGCCGAGGGTGAAGGCGCCGGAAAAGACGCCCACCACCGGGGCGATCAACACGCCGATGGTGGTGATGCCGACGGGGAAAATGCGCACCACCTCGAAATAGGCATAGAGGCAAAAGGTGGCGGCGATAAAGACGTTGTAGAGCAGACAGAGGATCGGCCACAGGCCGGGAAAATAGACCTCCTGATAATCGACGAACGCGGCGCCGATGGCGAGCGGCACGGAACTCAACAGCGATTGCCAGGTGACCAGCACCAGGGTCGGAACGGTCCACGCCGCTTTCTTGTGCGCGATGGTGGCGCCGGCCCATAGAATGGCGGTCACCAGCATGATCAGTATGCCGATCGGCGCCCCGCCCAGGGTCTCGATATCGGCAACCACCAACATCGCCATGCCGGCGAGGCCGAGCGCCAGGCTGGCGAGCTTGCGCCAGGTAAGAGGGTCGGCGAGCAGCAGGGCGCCCATGGGAATCGCCCAGATCGGCATGGTATAGGCCATCACCGCGGCGCGGCCGGAGCCGGTTTGCAGGACACCGTATCCCGACAGCACGGTAAAGCCGAAGATCAACAGAGTCACCAGCAGTAGCGGCGGCCACTGGGCGCGCGGCACCTTCATCGAATATCCCATATAGCGGCAGATCGCCGCCAGGCACAGGCCGCCGAGGAAAATCGAGATGGCGCGGAAGGTAAAGACCGGGATGGCCGCCATGCCGACCTTCATCACCGGCCAGTTGAAGCCCCAAAAAAGGCCGACCGCGAGCAGCAGCGCCAAGCCGCGTAAGGGGTAGGCGGTGCCCGGCCAGGTCATCGGCCGGCGCGTTTCGGGCATCTCTGGTGCCACTGAATATCCGTCCGCCGAGCGCGGCCGCGATCCTATTCGGCGCAGCGCGGCGGCGTTCCGAGACGCTGGCGCGCCGTGCCCAGCACCTTTTCGCAGGCCAGCGCGACGGCGAGCAGGCGCTCTTCGCTGCCGCCGCGGGCGATCAATTGCATGCCGACCGGCATACCGGCGCCATCGAGCGCCACCGGCATGGTGATCGCGCACAGCTCGAGCAGATTCACCGGATGGGTGTTCTGCGTCATATGGCCGAGATGGTGCTTGTAGGTCTCGACATCGGAGACCTCTTCGACGGTCGGCGGGCTCACCGCCACGGTCGGCGTGATCAAGACATCGATATGGCGCAGCTTGTCGTTGGCGATGCGGGCGAGGCCGGCGATGCGGCGGATCGCCTTGAGATAATCGATCGCCGTGATATCGCGCCCGGCGGCGAAACGTTCGGCGACGTTGGGGTCGAGGGTATCGAGGCGCTCGGGATAATGCTCCTCGATAAAGGATTGCCCCTCGGCGCCGAAAATGCCACTGCGGAGCGAGCTTTCGCGCGCCAGGGTGGCCTCGGGCAGCGAGACCGAGCCGATGCCGGCGCCCTTGGCGCTCAGTTCGGCAACCGCCTGGCGCACGCCCTCGGCGATGCCGGGCGAACAGGCGTCCCAAAAATGCTCGTCGCAAAGGGCGAAATTGATGTCGCCAACCTCGGCCCCGTCGATACTTTGAAAGAGCGCCTCGGCGTCGCGGTGCGCCGGGTCGATGGCGCCGAAGGCCAATATCGAATCGGTGACGTTGCGGGTCAGCGGGCCGGGCGTGTCATAGGTATGGCTGAGCGGCACGATGCCCTCCACCGACCAGCGCCCGATGGTGGGTTTGAGGCCGACATTGCCGGTGACGCTGGCCGGAATGCGCACCGAGCCGCCGGTATCGGTGCCCATCGCCACCAGCGCCGAGCCCTGGCAGAGACTCACCCCGGCGCCCGAACTCGAGCCGCCGGTGACGCGGTGATTGCCGCCGTCCCAGGGATTGACCGGCGC